>OFMS01000226.1_pt1 | contig 59568 bp, 69 predicted proteins | sample 1541871 | NCBI WGS metagenome assembly OFMS01 (sample SAMN04209251, study PRJEB22552) | human gut metagenome | biome: gut; material: feces | host: Homo sapiens | place: USA: Oklahoma
TAGGGCTATGCCCGAAAAATAAAAGCCACCCGCTAGGCGGGTGGATCTTTACTCTGATAAAACAACTCAATAATATGATATTTATAATTACGATGTAAGTCAATAAGTTGGAGCAATCATTCAAATTTTTTATAATGATAACAATCAACATTTTCCAAGAATTTCTTCATATCTATGCACACGAGCATAGAACCCGGAAGAAGATAAATGCTCACGAAACATAAACTCTTTTGATGTAATCTTACGAGCACGCCATTGTCTATAATTCTCTTTCCAGATATCATCAAAAGACCTTCTAGGACGACCATAAGGGCGACCTTCACGCAAACATAAATCAATGCCCTCACGCTGCCTTTCACGAATAAAATCGCGCTCTAATTCAGCAAAAGCAGCAAAGAGGGTAGTAACAAACCTGCCCTGCGGAGTAGAAGTATCTATGGACTCTTTTAAAGAAATAAGGCCAACGCCTTTTTCTTTAAGTCTATTAGCTATATCTAAAAAATCAATAGTATTACGAGCCAGGCGACTAATACTTTCTATATAGACAATATCGCCTTCACGGATGTAATCAAGCATAGCCAAAAGCTGAGGACGATCAGCAATATTTTTACCGCTGACATGCTCTTCATAAGTTCGGTCCAACTTAATACCACGTTCTTCCATAACGGCAAATTGCCGGCCAGTATTTTGATCTTTCGAAGAAACTCTCACATAACCTATATTAGCCATAAGACACTTGCCCTCCATCAATAATCCCAATTATGTCAATATACTAACAAAATGTGCTAAAAATGTCAATTGGAAATAGGACATCCTAAAAAGTCAAAAAGGACTTTTTTAGGACATAAAAAACATAGCATCAGATATATCCTAAAAAAGTGTACTTTTATAGTAGCCTAAACTTTACTTCATTATAAATACATAGCGGGGAAGAAATTTAAGTTAAAAATTTTTGACACTAAATCTTGCGTATGCTAAACTTTAAATAAGAAAGCGCGTAACATTGTTAACTAATTGAGGTGTTTGCTTATGACTAATACATTAAATACTGCTTTTTTAAGCAATAATGGCGAATATACTTTTTTTAAATTTCGTGATCGAGTGATAACTTTCCTTACAGGGAAACGATTAGAAAAATATAAGAAAATTTTAGAATGGGATAATGGATATATAGTTGTCCTCTGCAAGAATAAAAATGAGGATAAATTAGAAGAGGATTACATAGATTTATTGCCGATTTTGGATAATCTGTATATTGAACCTGAGGAGTTTCTTGCGCCAATAAAGGAGGTCGAAGTTCGTTATGACTGAAGCAAAAAAAATTGCTATAGCAGACGCCGCTGAAATGATTGTGGGCGGATATGCGTTTTTACGCAAAGACGATAACATAACTATTGTTAACTTAAACCGAGATGACGAGCATGTTATGGTCATTACTAAAGACGGGAAAATACTTGAAAGCAGTATGGAGCCTATTGAACAAGTTATAGCTTTGAAAAAATGGAAACAAAATGCTCAATTTATGGAGGATGAAATTGCCTAAATATTTTCTTGATAAAATTGCAGGATATTACCTTTATTATACAAAGCACTGTGTTATTGAATGTATGCATGCTCATGCTAGTGACAGAAAATTTACCGAAGGCGGTTCGGCAAAGTTTTTTGTTTTGGAAGATGGTTCCACAATTATACAAAACAGAGGAGTTCTCAATGATAGAGAAATTCTCAAGATTCAAAAGTTCATTAAATTGCACTATCTGGAAATGTATGAGAAGTGGGCAAAGGACAGTGAAAATGGATTTTTTGGCGAAAAAAAGTAACCATAACAAACAAAAATTGCAAAAACCTGCGAAGCTTTGCTTCGCAGGTTTTTTAGCACATTGATATATTCTTATTATATTCCCAAATTCAGTCCACGCTCCCTTGCGGGAACGATAGCATCAATCTTATGTAACTAATAAATAGATAATAGAAAACGTAAAACCGAATTTCAACGCACACTTCCTAAACAAGAAGTGAAAATAAGCATTACGTGCTTCGCTTTAGATTACCTTCTTTCAACTCACACTCCCATACAGAAAGCGACTAGTACAATAAACAAGAAACTAATACTGTACGTTGATTTCAACACACGCTCCTACGTAGGGAGCGACTAAGCTATTACGCAATATCATTAGTGCAGATAAAGTTTCAGATTTAAATGTCTTGTCAGAATTTCAACTCACGCTCCCATGCAGGAAGCGATAGTATATTGCTGCAGCAAAGCATTTGAGCAAACTGGGTTTCAATTCACGCTCCCATACAGGGAGCGATTGAAAGGCAAGGGAATAGTACGTTAAGCATAGTAGTTTCAATTCACGCTCCCACGTAGGGAGCGATTATATAGTGAAATTGCTATATAAGGAGGTGCGTAGTTTCAACTCATGCTCCCACGTAGGGAGCAATGATAAGAGCAACCATAAAATATGTGAGCCAAAAAGTTTTCAACTCACGCTCCCACGTAGGGAGCAATTAGTAACATAGCTCAAAATATCCATGTATCAATGTTTCAACTCACGCTCCCACGTAGGGAGCAATTATATACCTTTGTTGATTTACCATCATCTTAGTTGTTTCAACTCACGCTCCCACGTAGGGAGCAATAGGCTCAATATAAAGCACTATATATAATGTAGAAAGAACATAAAAATGCGAACCATAAAATAGATAGATGAAAAAACCAATAAATAGGCTTATAATCTCTATGTTTGATTCAGCTTCACACTATTAGACAAGCTTATCCATAGTAATACCTGCAGGAATAGCTGCTTCATCTACACAAATGTCAAAATCATTAAACTGACGAGGATAATCAACCTTAGAATCAATATGAACCAGCTCTTTAAGCTTCCAGAAAGGAGCATTACCAAGCTCATGCTCATGAGTAAAACGGAAGATACCTCTTACATAAATTAGAATAAAAACCCAAAATAGAACTGCCTGACATCTCAGCATTAATAAAAGAAGAGGCATCAGTAAGCTTAGCAACAAAAAATATAAGCCAAAGCAATTCATCATTACAACAAGATTCCTCATAGGAACGCTTTAAAAGATCAATATGCTTCTCTCTAAGCTGTAATGCCCAACGAATCTGCTTATCCGAGCCAACAAGAGAAGGTAGGCTTTTCATAAATTCCTGCTTCTCTAAAGACCTGATAAGACAATCTGGACATTCATTCTCACGATAGAACAGCAATTTCTTCTCATGCTTTAAAGTCTCACCATACACATCAATGATAATTTCATGACCACAAGAACAGATAATTTTATATTTCATAAAACCTCACCAAAAGCTGATCTAACAATATAATGAATTCCAATCATCTGATGTGAGAAAGCTTGTATAATGCAGCTTACATTCATCTATAAAACGATTCCAGTATTTTGCTATTCTTCTCTCAGCTACAAAATCAAAATAATAAGCCAAAGGAACCATTACAGGTGAACCTATATTATCTACTACCTTAAAGGTAAATCTATCTGCAGATATACGCTGTACCATGAAATTTGAAGGATCGACGTCAGATACAACAATCTTCTGAGCTAAGAGCATGTCACGAAAAATTCTCACAAACTCCAAAGGAGTTACACGAAAAATTTCTCTTACGTCAAGATTCTTCTCAAAAACTGATTTCAATTCAAGACTAGGCTGATTATCATAATCCACAATATACTCAAACACATGACCAGGACCTAAATTAGTTTCTACAGAACCGAAATACTCCGGCAAAAGAGAAGGCTTCTTGTTCCGGATTTTTAATGCCTTTCTATAAAGCAGCTCTCTTTCTATATCTGTATCACGAAAAGTAAAGGTAACCTTAATACAATATCTAGTATTTGAAGGATGCCTATAAACAGCCTTATGAACACCTTTAGCAACAAAAAGCTTATCGGATAAATAAAAACTCAATTTCAATCAATCCCTTCCTTTTCTAAAAATCCATGGCGGAGTGGGATGGACTTCCTGCCATAAACCACGATTGGAACGCTGCGCATCCAACATAAACCCCGCATACACAGGATTGGAATCAAAATGATTATAATGCCAAGCATAACCGCTGCGAATCATCTCGCCATTAATATCTTTACCATTAAGATAAATCTTACCAACATAACGACCATACTGATCACAGGATAACACCTTGATAGATACATCCTTATCAGCAATCAAGTGCTCGAGATAAATTTTAGACTGCACACCATATGCCTGCTGCTTTTCGGGAGCATCTATGCCGGCAAGACGAATCTTATATATATGCCAATCACTACGCAGCTTTACAGTATCTCCATCTAAAACATCAATAACCTGTCCATGCAAAACCTTCTCCTGAGAGATTGAAGAAAATGGAGAAGATTTGCAAGAGACAAGTAATAAGGTAACAAGAAGCAAAGCTAAAAATTTTATAAATCTAGACATGCTTCAGACCTTCGTTAAAACGGAATTTCTTCATCAAAAGGTTCATTAAAAGGAACAGGTTCCTCCTTACCGAAAGTAGAAAAAGAACCAGAAGAAGCGTTAGAAGACTTGGACTCCATATACTCAAAACGTCTGCCGATAACCTCCGTTACCCAACGCTTGAAACCGTCCTTTGCATCGTAGCTACGTACCTGAATACGGCCGTCAACAAGAATTTTGCTGCCTTTCTTTAAGCTGTTACCAATAATTTCAGCACTCTTGCCCCAAAAAACGACTGGAATAAAATCAGCCTCATGCTTATCATCCTTACGGATACGGTCAACAGCCAAAATAAATTGAGTAACAACCTTACCGCTAGAAGTATAACGAACAACAGGATCTTTGGTCAGACGACCAGATAATTTAGTCTCATTCATGAAAATAATCCTCCTCAGATACTTTTTATTTTTTCTCCTTCTTGCCAGGCTTACCATTATCGTCAGGGAAAGTAGCTTTGCAATCTGGATAAGCATTACATGCCCAAAAATCTCCATTCTTGCCGGTACGTTTCATAAGATAGCCTTTTTTGCATTCAGGGCATTTCTTAATAAAAGGCTTGCCCTTAACATCAGGGAAAAAGACTTTACATTGATGAGTGCTGCAGCCCCAATAATATTCGTTTTCAACCTTTTTGCTCTTGTAACGAATAAGATACCCATTATGACAGATGGGACAATCATAAATGCCAGGCTTACCGTTATCATCAGAAAAAGTAGCATTACAGCCATTTTTCCATTCACCGCAATACCAGAAACGACCATTTTTGCCATCCTTATAATAAAGCTTACCAACGTGACAAGCAGGACAATCAGGACGGTCAGACTGATCCTTAGCAGGTTTAGTGAAATTGCTTTGAAGAGTCATAAGCTGAGAAACATAATCAATCTCTTTTTGCATAAAATCATCAAAAGACATCTCGCCATGTTCTACCGCATCTAAATCCTGCTCCATAAGAGCCGTGGAATCTGGATAAGTAAGCTCATCGGGAAGATTATGAATAAGCTCTTTTACAGTATCTGAAACTGAAAGGATCTTAGAAGATTTTTTGCCAGTCTCTAAAAGCATCTCAGCATCAAGCAGCTCTTTAATGATTTTAGAACGGGTAGCTTCAGTACCAATACCTTTAACATCTTTAAGCTTTGTCTTTAAAGATGCATCTCTAACGTATTGATGAGCATTACACATAGCACCAATTAAAGAAGTCTGCGTAAAAGGCTTAGGTGGAGCAGTGTTCTTCTCGGTATAATCAGCAACAGAAAGAACAAGCTTATCACCTTCATGCAGCTCAGGAAGCTGTTTAGATTCTTTAGCAGCATCCTTATCCTTAGAATCAGTTTCTTCATCTTCATCTTTTGCTGCAGCAGTCCAGCCAGCCTTTAAAATAACCTTACCTTTGGCTATAAAAGTTTCGCCGGCACAATCAATCTCACAAACAGTATCTTCAAATTCCTGCAGGGGATAGAACTGCAAAAGATAACGCTTGGCAACCATTTTATAAATAAGCTGTTCATCAGTACTCAAAGTCAAAAAGTCAACCTTTTCCATAGTAGGAATAATAGCATGATGGGCATCAACTTTTTTGGAATTGAAAGCTTTTCCTTTGATGCTGCTGTCTGCACCATCTGCAAGAAGCTTGATTTCATCTTCACCTGTTAATTTAAGATTAGCAATAATAGTAGCTGCATCAGCATGCTGACTATCAGGAATATACTGAGCATCAGAACGAGGGTAGGTAGTAAGCTTCTTCTCATATAAGCTTTGACATACGGCAAGAACTTTATCAGGAGATAAAGCTTTGCACGTTTGCTGGAGCGTAGAAAGACTGAAAGGCAATCTAGGCGCCTTTGTCCCTTTCTTTTTTTCAAGTTTCTTTACTAAGCCAGGCTGACCTTCAACCTGCTGCAGAACCTTACGGACTGAAAGGATATCAATAACACGCCCTTCACTGTCCAAACCTTCAATATCATCTGCAGGCTGCCATAAAGATTCGAATGGAGTAGAATCATCAGTCCTGAAAAAAGCACGTACAACATAGTATTTTATAGATTTAAAGTTTTTGATTTCCTCATTACGACGAGCAACCAAAGCAAGAGTAGGGACTTTGACACGGCCAACCTTAAGAGTTTTACCGCTGTCTAAAGAATATTTTCGACTAGCATTCATACCGATAAGCCAATCTGTATAATCACGGCCTAAAGCAGCTTTATACTGGTTACGACGTTTAGAAGAAGAATTATCTTCCATAGAATCGAAAGCACGCTTAACGCTCACATCATCATAAGCATTGATTAAAAGACGTTTTGTAGGTTTTTTGTTCTTGATAGCTTCCAAAACCTCATCGACAAGATACTGTCCTTCTCGGTCCGGATCTCCTACGTGGATAATTTCATCAGCATCTTTAGCAAGCTTTTTGATAACATTAAAAGCATTCTTAGAAGAACCACCTTTAACGTGCTTTTTAAAAGTGGAAGGCAAAATAGGAAGAGTTTCATAAGAAAAATTTTTTAAAGCAGGATCATAATCATCAGGCTCATCAAGGCCGAGAATATGGCCATAAAGCCATGCTACACAATCGCCGGCAACACTATAATAGCCATCTTCTTTTTTAGGCTTACCGAGGAAAGAGGCGACAGTTCCGGCCAGAGAGGGCTTTTCACAAATAAATAAACGCATTTTACCAAATCCTTTCTTGAATAAAAAAAGAGGTATCAAGCCAGTAACAAGACTGACCTAATACCTCTGAATAATTCAGGTTTGAAATTGTATTTATACTATAATTATAAATCGTAATACCAAAAACGTCAACACAAAAACTAAAAAATTAAACTTTAATCGAATTAAAATAGAATAAAAAGTCATGCTTATTTTTTTATTGCTGTACTATTTTGTCTTTAAAGAACTCAGAAAGAATTCGGCATTCATCGTTTTCATCAAAGCTACGGTTTATAAAATTCGGACCTAAAAGACCTGGAATAAGTCCTCTATATGCTGTTTCGACTACTTCACCTGTATTTATTCTACGCATCTCACAGGATTTTGGTTTAAACAACTTTTTATCATAATCCAAAGTACAATCTACAGTCTGAATACGATTCTGCTTAGGATACCAGAAAGCCGCCTTCAGATTAACTTTATTCTTTTTGACCTTTACTGTCTTAGGATAATAGAAGACGCCAACACTTCCTGTAGATTTTATCCATGTCAGGCCTAAATCTTTAGGTGTAGTATAGGGCGAACCATCCTGATTAGGAATATCAAGGAAGTAAGCAAACTCACGCTGCAGAACACTATTGATGTGATACTTTCCATAACGGTCAGACAGATCATTAGCATCTGCAAAAGAATAACCGCCTCTATTATAATCACCGATAAGTTTATCGGTGCCACGCTCATAGTATCTCACACGCAATACATGGGCAGTACTTTGAGAGGCATCTTTAAACAGCTTAAGTTGCTCAAAACGATACTCATCATAATGATTATAAGGGGAAGGTGTAATAAAAATCAATACATCTACCGTATGAGCTGCCTTATCTACCTGAATACTGTCAGTATCGAACTTAGGTGTAATAAGATCATTAGTCACTGTATCTGCAGGTACAATAAGAGAAACAGGCCCCATGCTGATAAGATTAGTAGCGCTACAACTATTAGCTAAAAACAAGAGACTGCCGGCTACCAATGATAAAATCTTTTTCTTTAACATACCATCACTCTCCAAAATAAAAAGTCAGATATATTATAGCATAAATCACAAAAAGCAACAAAAAAAGCAGGCTTTTCGGCCTGCTTAGAATTAAGAACCACTAGAAGATGGAGTTTCAACTGGTTTTAATGGTAAATCTCTATCACTGTTTACGCTGACTGTTGTTTTTTTATCAGAAAGAGTAGCAATAAGACGAAATTTATTATCTGAGAGCTTAGTATAAGTGAATTTGGACAAATCAATATCATACAAACCCATAATGGCAAGCATTTCTTTACTTAATGATTCCGGAAGCTCATAATCATGAGATGTATACCAGTTTATGATTGCCTTATCTAACATAGCACTGTTACTGATAATCTGTTTATCTGCAATCGCAGTCTTTAAACCCGTAATGCCTCCTGCAGCACCTAATCCACCCATAAACATGCAAGCTATAACCAAAGCTAAAATAATTCTGACAAGCATGATAACCCTCCTTTACCCGTTTTAATAGAATAACAGATTATATATATCCCAAAGAGATGGCTTATTAAAATAAAAATATAGGGGAAGCCACACAAGAAGCACTGGAGCGTATGCCAATTCAATATCTTCGGCATGCTTCCTGCATAACAACAGCATCAGAACGCCCAAAATGCCGCCTAGCATCATAGCAAAAGCAAAATAATGCAAAAAACTCATATCCAGAAAAAAACCTAACGCAACGAGTAACATAACGTCTCCCTGGCCAAAGGCCTCAAAGCCATAGACCTTATATACTACACCAAAGATTAATAAGCCAACTATGAGGCCCATAGCAAGGCCGTAGAGAGAAGAAAGAAAGTCTCCATAGAAAACCTTATACAATGCAACAAAAACCATTGTAAGAACGATATCTTTGTCATAGATGGCGTGTTCACGCCAATCTATGACGGAGATTCTGATAAACATAAGAAAAATAAAAAATAGAAAAACATAAATTAACATATAAATACCTAAGCTTTTAATTTGGACCAATAAGCCCAATCAACCTGACCTGAAATTGAAACAGTAGCACCTTTAGGAACCGGAACACAAGCACTGATTGTACCAGTACCATAACCACGAGGGCAGACATATCCTAAGGTTTTACCATTTACTTGTACAGTAAGTGACTGCGGCTTACTGCTGCCACCGGCAGTAACAAATCCTGCTTCCTTTGCAACAAAAGTTCGCGGGCCTGAGCCTAAATATTCAGGCTGGCCAATATCCAAATCACTAGCTTCAACACTATATCGTTGAAGCTTTACAGTAGAACGAGGCAAAGATTCAGTATCACTATAAATATTGACAGTGACAGGACGTTGCTTTATAGAAGATGAATAACTTGATTCTTCTCCTAAAATCACTTCTTTAGAAAAGACAGTGCCGGCTATCTTTGCTTTTGCTAAAGAAGATAAATTAGAATAAGGCATAGAACGCATAAGTTCAGCTTCAGATGCAGCATACTGCTGAGCCTGCAGAGTAGTTTTATTAGAACCAGTGCTGTTGATAGCAGCCTGAGTGATTTTTGCTGTACTGACGCTCATAACGGAGCTGACAACAGCAAGAACCAATACTACTGCGAGAAGAGCACTACCTTGTTTTTTCGAGCTGTGAAAATTTTTCATTTTAAATCCTTTCTCAGCTCAGACAAAACAAAACTATACTTTCATGATATAAAAAAGGGCATAATAGGGAGGACGATTTTCATGAGGTTTTTGTGCTTCAGTAGCTACAGCAAGAGATGTTATCTGCTGTCCTTTAACTGGACCTGAAGGAGCACTCCAATAACCACCATGGTTTGAACCATTCCACATAATCCAGCCACCACCAGCAGGAAGCTGAAATTCAATCTTTGAAGCTAAACCAAAAAAATCACCATTATTAGAACCAAAATTATAAGAACCTACACCATGATAATGACTGCCAACCTGCGGAGCTTCTAAGGTAACTTCATTCTCACCACCGATATCTGTGAGCTTATAAGCATCTCCTGCACCAACAATAAATCGATTTCGAAGGTCAGGAGTACCATTTTTACCATCACAAAGATAGAAACCATCAGGGATTTCATCTAACTTGCCATACCAAGGAAGAATGGTACCTTGTGGAACACTAGTGCCAGTGGAAACAGAATAACGAGTAAATTTTAAAGAAGCACGAGGAAGTGTTTCGCTATTACTATATACATTGATCGTAACATCCTTCTGTTTGATTTTATCGTTATCAGGATAATCTGCCTCATCACCAATAATCACTTCGTCATAGAATGTATTAGAATTTGAAATTATAGATTTTGTCTGAGCTGTTAAATCACTATATTTTTCGGCTTTCACCAATTCAGCTTTACTTGCAGCATACTGCTGTGCTTGAAGGGCAACCTTAGAGCTGCCAATACTGTTTTGGGAAGCCTGGCTAATTTTGGCAACACTTACAGCCATAAAGCTTGAAATAACGCTTAAAACCAAAACAACTGCTAAAAGTGCGCTGCCTTTACGACGTGTGGATTTTTTGTGTAATGGGGGGGGTACAACGATAATTTTTAAAAACACATTTCATTTTGCTTGCTCCTTACAAGCTCAAAAAAACAGTAATAATATGATCAGGACATTATTAGAAGAACTGTAGTATGTGTAATTGCAGCACCACTGGAAGCATGAGTAGAAATAGTAATTGTAGAACCAGCTGCAAGGGAAACCTTATAATCTCCACTAGCTGACTGGCTTGTATCAAATGCCCATCCATGGCCTTTGCTACCAGTTTTGTAAGTAACTGAATCCATAGACAAAGTTCCAATACCACCAATCTTGACAGTATTTGTTCTTGTTCCTTCACCATGAGTATCAAAATCAGTAATAGCTAATACAGACAAATGGCTAACATTACCTGGAAGCGTATATGTCACAGAACCATCTTTAGGTATAGAAAACACCTTAGAAGATATAGTACTACTAGAAGGAGCCTTATATCTGATAAACTTGGCTGTAGCTCGAGGTAATGATTCACTATTACTATATATGTTGACAGTTACATCACGCTTTTTTATACCTCCAGATAAATCACTTTCATCAGAAAGAATTACTTCTTTTTGAAAACCTGAATCTGAAATCGACTGTTTATTTTGAGCCTTCAAATCTGAATAATTTGTTGACCGTAATAATTCTGCCTCAGAAGCAGCATATTGCTGCGCCTGCAGAGTAGCTTTGTTAGAACCAGTGCTGTTGATAGCAGCCTGGGTAATCTTTGCCGTGCCTATGCTCATAACTGAACTGACCACAGCAAGAATTAAAACTACCGCAAGAAGGGCAGAGCCGCGCCTACAAGTTTGTGTTATGGGGGGGGGTACAACGGTATTTAAATTTTACTACATTCATAATTTTGCTCCTTTCGACTCAACATCGATATATGGAGCAGATATTAATTCAGGTTTGACAAAAAGACAGATAAAACGTATAATAAACACAAAGAGACAACTGGTTGTGGAAAGCCGGTTCTCCTCAAAACTTTAGTGATTAGAAAGAAACCGTCTTACCGCTTAGGCGGTTTTTTTCATGCCGTAATTACTTACGATACGAAAGGATCAGCACGACCAGAGTTGCGAAAGCAATCATCAGAGATAACGCTTCGAAAACAGTCATAACATCACCCCCACTCATTAGGGAGTAGGAAAACCGACTACCAGCTGTCTCAACTGGTATTATAACATAATATTAAATTTTTGAAAATGCACCTGCAATGGTGTGTTTTTTATTTTAAGCAGCTTTGATGAAATCTGTTTTTTGCTTAATTTGTTCAGAGTAATCGCTTTCATCTGAAAGAATTACTTCTTTTTGAAAACCTGAATCTGAAATATCTGCTCTAGATTGAGCTGTCAAATCAGTATAACTAATAGATTTAATAAGGTCTGCCTCAGAAGCAGCATATTGCTGCGCCTGGAGCGTAGCTTTGTTAGAATCAGTGCTGTTGATAGCAGCCTGGGTAATCTTGGCTGTGCCTATGCTCATAACTGAGCTGACCACAGCAAGAATTAAAACTACGGCAAGAAGGGCAGAACCGCGCCTATAGTTTTGTATCGTGGGGGGCACAACGCTATTTGAATTTCAATACATTCATAATAGCACACCTCGACTGAAAACAAAAAGCAGACGGCGGCTACGCCACCGCCTGCGGTGAAAAGGGAATTAGAAGCTACGAACAACAGCAGTCATAGCAGTACCGCTTGCATCTTTAGGAGTGCAGGTAACGGTACGATCAGCCTGGCTGTAGGTATAAGCAGCACCCCAAGGATCCAAGATGCTGTCAGCACTTACAGTGGTGCCTTTAGTTTGAGTCAGGAATTTATGAGCAGTACCATCAACAGCTTTATCTGCAGAAAGACCAGTAATCAAAGAAGCAATATCAGCCGGCGGAGTAGAATCAGTACTCATAGCCTCGTAAGCAAGCGCTGCAGTGCAGATAGCTTCCATATCCTGACGCATCTGAGCCATCTTACGGGATTGCTGTGCCTGAGAGTAACCAAAAAAAGCACCAACGGACAATGCAATGATGATAGCGCAAGCTACCATAATCTCAATAAGGGTAAAACCTTTACGACGTTTACAATTCAGTTTATTCTTCAAAGTCTTCAAAGAATACATTTAAAAAACCTCCACTAAAAATTTTTCAAAAAAAGTACTTATTAGTCAAAAATTTACCGCGATTAGAAGCCCCCTATGCCGATATCGTCACCAGCAAAAGAGCCACTATAGCTGCCTGTTTCATCAGTTTTGTTTTTACCACATGACCACACGCCGAAACGCCTATTAGTATCATCAATGGAAAACTTATAAGCTGTTCCCCATGGATCAGTAATCGTGTCACTATCAAGCCAGGGACCGTATGAACCAGATTTAGTAGTGAGAGCAGACAACGTAGCCGGATAAGAACCCATTTCAAATTTATACTGCTTGATAGCAGCACTGATACTGGAAACATCCGTCTGAGCTTTATTATGTCTGCCTTGATCAAGAAGCGTACTGCCTATAAGAATCGCGCCGACAGCCAGGGCAACGATAATGGCACAGGCAACAAGAATCTCAACGAGCGTAAACCCTTTCCTGCTTCTTTTCCCCAAAAAAAAACCACGGTTTTTTAACTTTACCGTGGACAACATTTTTTTCACCTCCTTATCCTCGGTATTTATTCCATAATATTGGAAGACTTCAAGCAAAAGCTTTCGTTTCCAATCCCTCGGAAAAGGAGGTTGAGCAATATTTAATTTTATATTTATCCTGTCTGTATAACAGACAGAAAAAGGCTATTTATTATAAAGAATCTCTTTGCCATCAGAATACCTGATAATATTCTGACCAGAATATATACTGCAGATACCGATATCATCACCTTGAACACAATCAGGAATATTAGAAGGATTGGAATCAAGCTCTTTATTGCTTCCATAGCTTAAAACGTAATATATGCCACTACCATAATAAGTATAAAAATAATCCTGATCCCATGGATCCTTCAGCATGTCAGTATCAAGCCAAGGACCATATTCGCCATTTTTCTTAGTCAAGGTCTCAAGACTATCTACTGGGTTTCCTGTATCAAAGAAATACTGGCGGACAGCAGTATCAATAGTAGCAATATCTGTCTTTGCCTTATTATATTTGCCGTTTTCTAAAAGATTATGCCCGATAAAGACAGCACCAGCAAAAAGAGCAATAACTACAGCACAGGCTACAATAATCTCAACAAGGGTAAAGCCGTGTTTTTTAGAAGAAGAAAAAACCACGGTTTTTTGCTTTACCGTGGATAACATTTTCAACACCTCCTTATCCTCGGCAAATTATTCCATAATATTGGAAGACTTCAAGCAAAAGCTTTCGTTTCCAATCCCTCGGAAAAGGAGGTTGAAAGATATTTAGTTTTTATGCATCAGACATTGGAAATGCGGCTCATATAATCAAACATCGGTACAAGAGTAAACATAAACATAAGAACAATCAATAAACCCATCGGAAGCATTACAAGCAGTGTAATCTTCGTAGAGGTAGGCTCAATCATGTTGTTAAGTAAACGCTCATAATACTTGCAGTCATGCTCTAAAGCAAGAGTAATATGATTAGATTTTTCGCCGGCATTGATGCTGGCAAGCAGCATATTATCGAAAACAGGTGTATCACCATGGTTATGATGCTGCATACTATCTGCAAGAGTATTACCTTTGATGATATCCTCACGTACTTTGCCAACAGCATTGGAAACAATGCTGTTGTCTACAACCTTGCCAGCCTGCGAAAGGCTGTCAGTCAAAGTAAGACCACTCGAAAGCATCAGATTCAGTACAGATGCCAGCTGATGCTGTACAAAGTAGAAATGCAGCTTACTGTAAATAGGAAGGCGCAACTTCCAACTATCAACAATTCCAACATTATTAGAACTGAACCATTCCCAGGCTTTATAAAGACAACAGAGAACAGGTAAAGTAATAAACCAGTAATCAACAACACCGTTTACACAACCGCTAACAAAGCTGACAATCCAAGGGAGAGGAATGCCGGTCTCTTTATAGAGCTTTACATATTCAGGAATTGCAATCTTGATATAAGCAATGGTCATAATTGCCATGAGCACTGCAGCAATCTTAGGGATAAAAAGAGCATTTTTTACCTTGCTATAAAGATTATGCTGCAGCCACATCAATTCAGAAAGCCTGAGAAATGTATCAGATAAGCGACCGGCACGATCGCCAGATTCAATAGTAGGAGCAACAAGCCTGGGGAAAACGCCTTCCTTCTTGAAAGCTGCACCAGTGGCTACGCCAGCAGATAAATTACGGCTGATATTTCTAAGAGCCTGACCTAATTTGGCATTAGTCTGTACATGTGCAATCTCATTGATAGCCTGCTGCAAGGTACTGCCGGATTTCAAAAGCATGTAAAGCTGATCAAAACAAGCGTAAAAATCGGCTAATTTAGGCTTATCTGCACCAATAAAAGCATTGATTTTTTCCACGAAGCTCATTATTTACGCCTCCTTGAAAAATAACCTTCTTTAGCGTTATTGACTTGATTTTCGAAATCTGCTGCCTGACTGATAAGCTCTTCATCGGGTTCGATACAGCTAAGAAGTTCTTCTAAAGATATATCCCCTTTAATGACATGAGCAAAACCCTTATCCCAAAGGCTTTTAAAACCAATGTTTTTTCGAAGGAACAGCTCAATATCTACAAGGCCATGCTTTTCGGCAAAATAATCACGAAGATAGTTGCTGAAAGGAATAATCTCAATGATAGGAATACGTCCGGCAACACCTGTAGAATTACATTCACTGCAGCCGTCAGAAACATAAGTGACATAATCACCATTCATATCTCTGGTCAAAGCTTTCTTGTCTTCAGCACGTAATTTATCAAGAATTTCCTGCGGCACCTTAATCTGATGCTTACAATGAGGACATAATGTAGATAAAAGCCTTTGACTTGCAATACCTACAATCTGTTCGGCAAAACCACTGACATTTACGCCCATATCCTGTAGACGACGAAACACTGAAACAGAATTACGTACATGCAGTGTAGTAAAAATCAAGTGACCTGTCTGAGATGCCTGCACAGCAGTAAGAGCTGTTTCAGCATCACGAGTCTCACCAACAAGCATGATATCAGGATCCTGACGCAGAGAACTACGTAAGCCGCGCTGGAAAGTATAGTTAGTACGCTCATCTTCAGCATAGCGCACCTGACTTTGAGCAATACCATCAATATAACGTTCGATAGGATCTTCGAAAGTTACAATGACATATTTACCTGTCTGATTCAGCTCATTAAGAAGAGAGTAGAGAGTAGTTGTCTTACCTTCACCAGTCGGACCACAGATAAGGATAATACCATTAGGTTTATAGATCAGAGAACGCAGAAGCTTTTCCTCATCAGAATCAAAACCTAAATCTGAAATCGTAGGAATAACATCAGAAGTAGAAAGGATGCGGAGAACAACCTTATTACGTTCGCCATCACCACCATAAGGCATAGTAGAAAGACGAATATTTTTACCTACAAAAGTGAAACGGCCATCCTGTGGAATAAGATTATTGACATTGATATTGGCATTGGTCTTATAGATACGGGTAATCATAATCTCGTCTTCAACAGATAATGTCATACCGCTGTCAACTAAAACACCATCACAGCGATAGATTACATTCGCACCATTACGCATCGGGGTGATATGGATATCACTCGCATTTAAAGCAATACCTTTCTGCAGGATTTCCTCACTTTTTCTGGTCTGCTCACTGGTAACAGATGAATTACGCTTTTCCTCAACAGCCTGCAGAGCTGCAGGCTGAAACTGCTGCTTATAATGGGCATTAAAGCCGGCAGTAAAATTATTGTAATCGCAGGACAAGAAGTCAATCCTCTCTATATCAGAGTAATTCTTGCGGACAAGAGCAAGTATAATGCTCATATCCATAAAATTATCCTCAAAATGACTAGTCACAACAGTAAGAGTATGACTGTCCTTATCATAGGAAAGAGGCATCATAAAACGCTTTTCCATGATATCCTTGTCAAGCATAGCTAATACATCAGGAGATATAGATTCATTGACCAGATTATCAGAATACTTATTGTTCATGTCTGCCACCTTCATCCATGCTGTCAATAACAGCACGCATCATAGCAGTAGATTTCTTAAGTTCACGGCGGAGCTTATCATTTTCTGCATTTTTAGCCTTAAGCTCAGCTTCACGAGCCTTTAAGATGTCCTCACGTTCTTTAAGGGAAGCAGCAAGCTTATCTTTATCGACCTCCGCTGCAGCTGCTTTTGCTTTAGCTTTATCAAGCTCAGCCTTTGCATCAGCATCAGTTCTTGAATTAGGAGCATAACCTTCACGCTCTGCACGCAGCTCGTTCAGTTTATCTCGTAAGCCTTTAGTAGAAGTCTGCGTTTCAACTTTTGGTCTGCCATGCTCGTCATAAACAATAGTAGGAGTAATGGCAATCACAATCTCAGTATCTTTTTTCTCAATACTACGGGATTTAAAAATTTCACCAAGAATAGGGATTTTAGAAAGGAAAGGAATCTGCTTGATAGATTTGATTTCCTCGTTCTTAAGCAGACCGCCCAAAAGAATAGTTTCACCATTCTTTACACGCACAGTAGTTTCGGCACTACGTTCGCTAATTTGCGGAGCTTTATTATTACCACTTTCAACCCACTGAGAAATAGTGGAAACACTAGGCTTAATAACAAGTGTAATGGTTTCCTTATCCAGTTCATTGATTCTGGGCAAAACTTCAAGCTTTACACCGACTTCTTTGTATTCAACGGAAAGTGAAGTATCACTGTCAGTATCATTGGAATCGCTGGTAGAAGTAAATACAGGAACCTTATCACCCATAAGGATAGAAGCTTTTCTGCCATCAAATACAGTCACATTAGGACGGGCAAGAACTTTACCTTTAGAAAGAGTTTCCTCGTGATTGGCAGTTATACCGAATTTAAAGCCATTATACCCGCCAACAGATGTATCTTTAGTCCAAGGATCGCTAGAATAAGACAAACCCATTGAACGGTCCTTTCCTTTGGAAAGCTCGACAACAGTAGCTAAAATATTGACCTGCTGCTGCGCTTTATCAATATTACGCAGCTCGCTACGAACTCTGTCAATAGTCGATGTACTGCCGCTTACAGTAAGAGAATGAGTTTCATTGTTGACAACTACCTTGGCATCATCAAGCACGGAAAGCTGCTTTGCAGCAGCATCAGGCTCAATATGTTTCAGTTTAATTGTTTCTATACCAGACATGGACTTATTGGGAGCAATAAGCACAGTATCCATATTATCAAGGTACTCGTAACTGAAATTATTGGAGAGAGCAAGCGCACGCAATGCTGTATCAAAATTTGTATCATCCATGTGCATGGATACACTGCCTTTTAAATCACCATTTATTACAATATTACGGCCACTCTTATAACCAAGCGCACGCAGAGCATCTACAAGCGGAGTACCAGGAGCGAAATCAATAGGGAAAGCAAATCCCGTGTTAGTAATAAGCATCATAGCTGCAAGAACAGCCGAAGTAAATTTTGCTGGTTTCATTTAATTATCCATCCTTCCGTCAACGTTGCGCTATGAAAGAGCCGTTGATATAAGCACCTTTCATAGTTACCGTACCAATAGTTCCAAATTCTGTATTCTGTCCAGTACGCGCGGTAATTGATTTACCTCCACGGCTGATTATTACAACATCAGGAGGAAGCACACCTAAAACAACCAATTCACCACCTGAACTGCCAGGCAATCCGCCGGGCATAGAAGGAACATCAGGAGGAGTAGGAGCAGCAATTCCAGACGGCATATTCATATTACCTGTAGGAAGTGCAGATGCATCAACCAAAAATCCAAAAGGACTACTGGAAGAAGCATGAGCAACACTGCCGGTAGAAATACCAAGTGAAGCAAGATTGATTACAGGAATCTCATTCATCTGAATTTCTTGCGGAATAGAAACGTAATTCCAGGCTGCAAATGTACCAAAACCCATAAGCATACTAACAGTATAAGCGGCCAACTGAGCAGTTATTGATATTTTTTTCATAGCACTTTTGACCTCCTTCGTTTAGTTATAATAGATATTATAATCAAGTTTAACTTTAATTAATCCCTGTGCACCTGTTTTGGAAGCACCATTAGAATTATCTGTGCTGACAGAAGCATTGGTAATAACAACAAAATGCTTTTTCTCAAAATCACTTAGAGCAGCATTAAAGTCATTCCAATCCCCAATAAGATCAACAGAAGTCTTACGAGCTTTCAAAGGACCTTTGTCATTACCCTTGTCATTCTTCACACTGACAACAGTAAGCTTATGTTCCTTTAAAATATCAAGCTGCTTCTTTTGAATATCATCAACATCGGCAGCCTTACAAGGTTTTAAAATAAACTTATAAAGATTAGTTGCATCTTTATAATCAAACTTCTGCAGCCATACATTCTGAGAAGCAAAATCGCTTGCCTGCTTATTATTTTCAGCCATCTTAGACACAAACATCGAGGAAAGCATCACACTACCTGCAAGAGCAGCTACAGATAAAAATCCAGCAAGAAAAATCTTTGTCTTGAAATTTGACTTATCTTCAGAAAAAGAACCCATTACTTGCCACTTCCTTTCGATTTAGGAGAAGATTTAGCTGCAGCTTTCTGCTCATCAACATGCACTATAATAGTAAATTCATTCGTACCCTTATTATTGGAAATAGAAGCAACACCGGCCTTTTTCCCTTTGCCAAAGTCAAGAGCAGATATATAGGCATTTACTGAATCCTGGTTCGACGTAAAGCCTTTAACAGTATACTGCTCAGGAGAAATGACAATATCAGTCAAAGTAACATCTGCAGGACGGGCATTTACAAATTTATTTATGATTTCATAAACATTTACGCCACGCGGACGGCCCTGCTTCATCAAAGCAGCACCCCTGCTAAGATTATTATTCAGCGATTGCGCCTTACCATACAATTCCTGGCTATACACAGGCTTAGGTGTAGCCATATAAGCGTAAGCCAAAGCTAAACCGCTTGTAACGGCACCAGCAAGGCAGAAAACACAAACAGTATTTGCAATAAACTGATAAACTGGCCGTTTGAACTCATAAACTGCTTTTGCAGTCTCACTTTTTCTTAAAAAGTTTCCGTAATTTACCGATAACACTATTTTTACTGCCTCCTTTATCTGGATTGGATTTGACCGTTTCAACATTACCTGCACTTGCAGAAAGCATCTTGGAATCAACAACGCAGCCGGCAGCAATAACGCTCATTTCACAGTTATATCTTGACAAACCATTAAAAGGTAAAAGCAGAAAAGGTTCAAGATCACTGCTGGAAACAGTCTGACTGTTCATTCTACTGTTCTTGATAGGATAATAATGCTCAATCATATTGAAGATGATATCTCCGATTGAGTCACTGTAATCTCCGTTCATCATGAAAGCAAGACTACCGAACTGATTGACAACCACTGTAAGCCCCTTAGCATGAACCATGACCTGCTGTTCAGAGCAGTTTATAAGCTTACATAAACTGCTTACAATATCACTGATACCAAATAAGGTTAAGCCAAGAGTTTCACAGGCTTCCTTTATGTTATTAATATACAGGGCAGGTAAGTATCCAGAAGTAACAGTATAGACTTCATCATCTTCGTAACAGCTTACAACGCTTGCCACGCAGTCCTTATATAGATCAGTAAAACCTTGCGGAATGTTTTCAATACATAAAGACAAAATACGTTCTTCTTTATCAGCAAAAGTCTTGTCAGACACATCAATGAAAGAAGAAGCTGCTGCCTGCCAGGTCTTATAAGCAAGTCCGCTACCGGCAGTAAAGGCAAAATAGATTTTATGTTCAGCTGCAGCCTTCAAATCACCACCAAAACAAGAAGAAAGCAAAGATTTAACACCATCTGCAGAACTCAGGAAAGAAGACAGATCATCAAAATGTCTGCTGTCAGCTTCCAAAATATTGACTGTTTTATCTTTTACAGTAAGACTGACACAAGATACTTTATTATTACCTAATATAATTACGATGCTCAAAAATCATCACTCCCTATGCAAGACTTGACGCATCTTCAGTTTTTGTTATGTTCGTCTTAAAGTTAAGCATCTGGATAATCAAAGGTGTTCTTTGAATCAGTTTTGCACTGCCAGACTTCAAAAGACGCCTTGCTTTGCCAACATCGGTCTTATTAATCTCCTTGCCGTCCGAACCACGGACAATAACATCCTTTATGAGTTTCATAATATCCCTCCGTTAAAAAATCACTGAAGTGAAATAAACCACAACAGGCACTTTATAACGGAGGACACAAGTTTCCGTTCCCTCGTGCAAAGGTTAGAATCAGATAAATAAAAAAAGGCACTGAAACAAGCGCACAAGCGCTTGTTCAATGCCTCCGATAACCGGGTATTCAGTTAAAATATTTATAGAGCTGCAGGATTACTTTCCAAGCTTATCATTATTCTCTGCAACAATATTCTTAAGAACTTGGCCAGCCTTAAAAACTGGCGTAACAGATGCAGGAATAATAATTTCTTCTTTAGTTGCCGGATTAATGCCCTTACGCTCACTACGGGCACGTACTTCAAATGTACCAAAACCAACAATACGAATTTTATTATCCACAGTCAGATTATCTGCAATCAAATCAGTAAAAGCTTCTAAGAATTTTTTAGCACTAGACTGAGTAGAACCAGTTTTTTTAGCAAGTTGGACAATTAAATCTTTTTTATCCATAAAAAACTATACCTCACTTATTTTTAGCCTTAATATACCACATACGATACAATTTGTACAGACTTTTTTTATACTTTTGCTACTAAAAAAACACAAATTTATGAACTTAGAAATAAAACAAGGTCCATTATCGTCTTTTTCAGATAACAAAGATAACTAATATTATGTTAATAACTAACGTAATGAAAGTTACTAAAATAATTAACATAACGAAAGTAATGCTAATTATTTTAGTAACATTACTTACGCACATAACTGAAGTTATATTCGTAAGCTTAATAACAAATATAACTAACATTATATAATAATAGTTACCTTAATTACAACCATAACAGAGATTAAGAAAGTAATAATCATAATAAGAATTACATTTATTATGAAAGTAATGCTCGTTACATTCGTTACGTTCATAACATACATAACTAAAGTTATTGATGTTATGAACGTTAGCTTTGCTAATTACAATAAGAATCAGCTACTGCTACAGCCATACCTCCATAATGCAATTATCATCACCAGGAGCACGATTAAACCTAACCATACCAAGATAATCAAGAACAGGATTAATTTTTTCTAACAGCTCCTCATACGTATCTCCGGTAACTACTACATTTGTGGTAATAGTCTTATTGCCAAGATAAAAAAGACGGGCAACAAATTTCTTAGGAAAATCAGCAGGACGTTCATAGCAGACTATTGAAGGCAACTTATTGATCCTATGAGCCTTTTGAGCAATAGCCTTATAATCAAAACAATTAACAATAACAGTCATATTTTTCATAAAACACCAGCTTTCCATCCCTAAATATTTGTAAAAAACCTGTATAGTGAATACATCATAGCAAAGCTGCAGCACATCTCAGAAAACGCAAAAAAGCAATAACAGACCTTATAAAGCCATTCATCAGCTATACAGGCATGATTCAATGCATGGACAGCAAAACACCAGAGCAAAGGGATAAACGCTATGTAAAGCCCGATAATAGGGGCCTTGACTAATGAATCAAGCATATCCATTACTTCTTGTTCAAATGAAAATACTTCTGAGGTGCATCAGAATCATCATGTACTATAGCAAGAGACGAATCAACGATATCAGTAAGTGTATTACGGATCTTATCATCACTGTAACCGGAATTCTTCAGAATCATAACGATAAAAGATACGGCCGTAGCATATACCTGAGCTGCATTAGTAAATGAATCTGCTCCAGAAGCAGTTACATAAGTACCGTTTTCATTGCGTTTCACCATAATAAAAGGTGTTTTGAGCATCGTGAGAGCTTCCAAAGTCTCTTCAAGCATAGCCGGCAGTTCCTTAGAATAATTCTTTTTTCTTATACTTCTCGCAAAATCATGATTGATAGAATCCAGTAACCCCATTAGACCGACCTCCAACTCATAAAAAATAAATAAATCATATAATTAATATAGTAACAAAAAATGAAATATTATATCCTGAAAAAATTCCGAAAGAGCAAACAGACCTAATGAAAGCTGCATCAAGAAAAACCATAGCTTATGATATCTGTTCAGATGATTTACACTACAGATAATCTCCTTACCGCCCTCAGAGTGTTTAAGATAATAATAAAAGCCGAAAAGCAAAAGAAAAGAGAAGAACCACATAGTAACAACAATGAAGCCTGCATAACACTGAAATAACTTAAGGACAGGCATAACAACAAAATAAGTATAAGATAAAGAAAATGGCACTAACACAAAAGGAAAGGCAAGAAAGATAAATTTCATTAAATAAGGTAAGACGTGCTGACCTTTCTTGTCAGCTTCACCTGCTTCAATCAAAAGCTTATCAAGATATATAACATCAAAAACATAGAAACAGAATACAGAAACAACAAAAGCAAGAGAATACAATATATCTCTCATATGAGCTGTATTGATTTTAGCATTAAACCACCAAAGAAAAGTATTATCCTGGCTAAGATAAATAAAACCACCAATAGCTAATAAACGAAGAAGTATTTTTAACATAACTTATTTTCTCCTGTATACATGCACAATACTGCCACTAGCAGTCATTTCAGTGATGTCAAAGGAATAACCATAATTAGCCAGCATTATATCAAGCTCTTTAATCTTTTCGCCTGAGTAATCGGCTTCTGAAATACGTATAACAGCCTTACGTTTCTTTATGCGTTTGTAAATACTATTCTTGTGTGAATACTTCAAAAAAGCTATGCCGAAAATAAACAGCAAGATAGCTGCTGAAAGAAGCATAGCAAAGAAGGTTATAATCCCCATATCACCACTCTCCGGAAATCATGTTACCACAACCCCATAGGATCAACATATTGTCCATTATGCCACCATTCAAGATGCAGATGAGGACCAGTAGAAAAACCTGTAGAACCAACAGCAGCTATAACAGTACTTTTGCTGACATATTGGCCATAAGACACATAAAGCGCACTGCAATGAGCATATAACGTATGATCGCCACCTGCATGTTCAAGAATAATACAATTGCCATATCCGCCATAAGGAGCAGCATAAACAACTCTGCCATCCAGCATGGCAGGAATACCGGTACCATAATCATAACCAATATCAACACCACTATGGAACTTCCACTCACCGGTAATCGGATGTATGCGCCAACCAAAAGGAGAGGTGATTGGTGCAGCACTGACTACGGATGAAATCCCCAACATAAATAAAACAAAGAACAATAAAAAAACTGATTTTCTCAAAACTTACATCTCGATTCTTAATCTAAAAAGGCTTTAAAACCTGCGTAGGATCATGCAAATTACCATTAGCATCTTTATATTCAAGATGCAGATGTGGACCTGTAGAGGCGCCTGTAGAGCCTGTCAGACCGATTATATCGCCACGCTTGACTTCCTGGCCTTTGCTTACGGCAATGCTGTTTAAATGACCATATAAGGTTTCATTACCATCTTTATCACGGACAACGATATAATAACCATAACCACCTTCATCATAGCCGGTCTCGGTAACTGTTCCATCCGTAAAAGAGGGGAGAGCGGTATTTTCATCTATACCGAGATCAACACCATGATGATTTTTGACTTCACCAGTAATAGGATGAACACGCTCACCAAAAGGAGAAGTTATCTCATAACCGCTCCATGTGCCTTCTCCGCTTGCTCCACCACCAAACATGCCGCTAAAAAAATTCATAAAAATAACCAAAAACAAAGATATTATAATAAGCAGGGCAGCAGCACATAAAAGAATAGCTTTCTTCATTTCTTGTAACTGATATTATGCAGTTTATATTCCAAAAATCTACGCTCACGACGAGCAATCATCTGATGAGCAAGACCATAAGTAAGCTTTTTAGCAGGATTTATTTTAAGGTTGTTTTTTTCAAAATAAGCAAGCTGTGCGTCAGTAGCAGGCAGCTCATTAATCATCTTAGATGCTCCAGCACTTGTTGTGCCTTTAGGAACATCTATACCATTCTCCATAAGCAGAATACGCTGCTTAGGAGAAGCAGGAAGCAGATTACGCAGACGGATAAAATCTTCTGCATCTCTGATAAACTCACTGGCCGTTTTTCTAGTCCAGTTCCATTTTTCTTTATAGTCAATACCTAATAGCTTTAACTCTCGGATCTGGCCTGATGTTACAGGCAGGCTATCAAAAAGTTTCTTTAATTCGTGAATGGGAGTATTATCATCAAAAGGAACTCCTTTAGCAGAAAGCTCTTTTTTAATTGCAAACAATGTTTTGTTAGACATACAAAAAACCCCTTCCAGCTTAACCAGTTTATGCGCCTGGCAAAAAGCCAGACGCATTGAATTGGTTAGATAGATTAGATTAGTTACCTAGTCTTAGGTTATAAAGGTTATACGTTGTTAAATAAATAATCAGCGAAAAAATTTTATTCGCCCAGGCCCTGACCTTTGGATTGAGTTTGAGTTTTAGCTTTAGAAGCCGCAACTTCTTTTTCAATCTTAGCTTTCTTTTCAAGATTCTTCTGAGCAGTAAGCATGGCTTTTTCAACCTTGTTGACAACTTCGAGATTCTTGGCTACGCTGCCTTTGTAATCAGCAGCATTCTGCGGCAGAGTGCAGGCAATGACATGAGCAAAATATTGATTCTTGGTAGGCTCAATATTATTGCCGTTCTTATCCTGCAACATTGGCAGACGAGCAAGCTGATTTTCAGTAGGTTCAACATTAAGGGACAGCAGTTGCTTAGCCATATCTTTGACAGCAGTGTCTTTGATAATGCCCTTATCGCGATCATAATGATCATAAGCCGCGATACGGGCTACATCCTGCAACATGGATTTTTCACGAGGTACTGCATCCTGAGTAAGAATAGCAGTAAGTCTACGAGTCTCTTTATCTGCGACAACAAAGTTGTGGGTTTCCTTACGGATAGCATCACGCTCAGCAGCAGGCAGATCTAGACGATGCTCTTTAGCATCCATAAATTTTTCAGGAACGCGGGTATCGGGATGATCAATCAGATATTTAGCATCAGATCTGCCAATCAAACCAGCAGTGTACTTAGCATCCCAGATAGCTTCCTGAGCTTCGCCATAAGTAGCAGGAATAAGAGGACGAGAACCATCATTATAACGAGAATCTTCCTGAACATATCCAGCTTTCTGCAGATAAGACTGTTGAGCTTCAGTAATAGGAGAATGTTGATTCTCTTCAAAACGACGGATAGTGTTTTCAACAGCACGTTGAGCACTGAAGAGATTGTTATGCTCTTCGTCCAGAGTAATAGCATAGTAACTCAGCTGAGCCTTCATGCTGGGAGTAGGCTCCATACGCACAGCATCTTTTTTCCATTCCGCATTGGTATATGCCTGACCTTCTTTGATGAGCTTATTTTCAATAGCCACTTTACGAATAGCTTCGCTAACAGGCTGTTTAAGGCTGTCCTTATAATCACGCTGCAGCTTATCCATAACTTGACGAGCTTCACCACAAGTAAGCTTTTCGGCACCTTCTACACGATTACGCAGCATTTCAAACTGACGATCAGTAATAGGACGGTTATTAAGCAATTCCTTAGCCTGGTCAAAGGTAGTATTCTCATCATACTCAATACCGGCAGCTTTCATATTAGCAATCATTTTAAGATTAGGTTTATTCTCAAAATCTTTTGCTTTAGAAAGGGTTTCCTGAACAGTAAGTTTTTCAATCTCTTCCGGAACCATGTGATACTTCAAAAAGCTCAGAGCTTTAGAAGCAGAAATAGCCTCATTAACCATCTTGGAGCTCAATTTATACTCATCACGGGCACAGCCATCAAGCATTTCCTTATCAATATGAGCCTTATGATAGGGATGCAGACGATCATAGATGTTGGAAAGATATGCTCTTTGTTTGTCAGTGGCGTTATAATCGCCTTTTTCAAATTTAACTTCTTCTGCCATAATTTGTTCCTCCTCCTGAGCGCGTCTTGCGCTGTACATACGGGCGTTTTCAATACCCTCAATTTGTTTCTGCTTGGCATCTGCAATTCTGTCACCTTCGGCAGCATAAGCATCCTCGCGGGCCTTCTGAAAATATTCTTCTTTGCTCTTAAAGATTCTCTTAGAGGCCGCAGATTCACGTTGTTCAGCTTCTTTTTGCAGTCTTTTTGATAAATTCTTCAAAAACATTGCATTGGAAACTTTAGCTGCAAGCTCGTCAGCATCAAGAAACTTCTTGTTGGCAGCAGCTTCGGAATCTTGGGAACTGCCTGATGCAGCATTAGGGACCGCTGAAGCGGTATGTTCGTCAGCCATTTTAGAAACCTCCTTAAAAAATTTATATCAACAGCATAAAACAACAAGCTCTCCGGATAGCTTATATATTTTCACTGTCAATAATGTAATAACTGTTAATCAAATAGATTTGATTAAAAAACGTTAAGTAATGAAAGTAACAGTAATCAATCACGCTCAGCATGCTTTGATTCCGTTTTTCCTTTAAAATTTTCCTTACCTTTAGATTTGCTTTCAGTTTTGATTTTAGCTTTGGTAAGTTCATTATTGAGACCTTTTTGAGCATTGTTAACAAGCTCAATATTCTTTTCCATAGATTCTTTATAGTTAAGATTCTGTGGTAAAGTACGGGTGATAACGTCAGCAATGATTTCAGTTCGGGAAATCGAACCAGAACTTTTACCGAGACGTTTTGCAACATTTTCAGCCAGTTGCTTAATATGTCTGTCTTTATCAATTTCATTAAAATTAGCACAAACAAGTACTTTTGCAATTTCTTTATCAGCATCATCAAAGCTCTTTGCTGCTTCATAATGTTGCGCAGCAGCCTGCTTAGCAACATCAGAAAGTGAATAAGCAGGACGGTTTAAAGACTCATGAATCTCATAAGTACGCTTAAACTTTTCAAAATTGCTGCAGGCAACACCAAGCTCCTTGTTCAGCTCTTTACGCTCATCCTTGGAAAAATCTTTACTCTCAATCACCGAAGATAACAATCTGTTTGAACAGATTTCAGGATTTTTGGCCATATACTGAGCAATATTTTTATTTATAATTCCATCATCATAAAGAGAAGAAACAATACATTTCAAAGCTTCCTTCTGACTGGTATTGCTGTCAATGATAATACCTTTGGATTTCAGATATTCACGCTGCTTTTGGCTTGCAGGACTATTGGCAAGCTCATCACGGTATTGAACATAATCTCTTATCCTTTTACTGTACAAAGCACATGAATTCTCAGGAAATTTCTCAGAATATGATTTAGAAAAATCTTTAATATCTCCATTGAGTTTATGCCAATCAATAAAAGCACGCTGAGATTCAAACGGCGGTACTGTCTGACAATCCTTTTGCCACTGTGCCATTGTATAATCAGCGATATGCTCTTTGACATCATCCTTGAATTTAGCAACATGACGAGCAACAAAAGGAGAAACACTGCTAAAAACGCAGCTTTTTAACTTTTGTACTCCGGCATTAACAATTGCTACAGCCTGATCACAAGTCAAAGATGCTTTGTCTTTGATATCAGCAAAAGAAACAGCCATAGCAATAAGCTTATCTGTCGCTTTAGATGCTCCCATAGCAGCTTTAGCCTTGACAAAATCAAGCTTCTCTAAATCAGCTTCAGGGACATAGCGGGCAAGAAACCGCTGCTGCTGCAGCGTAGGCTTGCCTTTAAATTCTAAAGCAAGAGCTTCAGCCTCCCGTGTATCCATAGTTTTCCAGCGATTATCAAACTTAGGCAGATAATTCTTAAGCTTTTCACGGGCCACCATACCACGAATAGCATCACTGGCAACATTAAAGCTCAGATTCTTATCCTGTTCTTCCGTCAGATTGTTGAAATACTTTTGATAGGCAGGAGCAAGCTTATCGAAATTACGGACAATAAAATCTGTCTGCTTCTGTGAAACAAGCTCTTTAGCTTTATCAGCCTTAGCCACTAAATCAAAAACATCTACATGCCGATCACCATAATCAATGTCGACATTGCTCAGACCAGGTTCACTAAAAATATCAGCAGGCTTTTGAGTAGAAGATATATTATTTCTTGCAGACTCAATACTCTCTAAAAGAGCTTCCCAATTACGCTGAGTAGGTACCGAAACGTCACGATCCATATCCAGCTGTAATTTAGCTCTGTCTTCAGCTACGCTTAACTTTGCTGATAAGGCCATGAAAGCCAGAAAGCCATTTGGATCAATGTCTTTTACAGAAGCATCATCATAAAAACCAAAATTAAGGGCAGGATTATTTAAAAAATCTTTACCACTACCATTGGTGCAAGCAGCCTGCAAATCTTCCAAAAAACCATAAAAATAACCACGGGTTACATGTTCAGTATTAAAATCAAGGATCATATGAAAAGGATGGTTATTATATATGCCTTCAATTTTTACTGAACCAGGCAAAGGCCTTCCATCAGGATTATCAAACATAGAATTAGCAATACCTGAATCAACATTATTACTGAAATCCATGAAGCTCATGCCGGATGAAGCATTTTCCGAACCGTTAAAATAAGAAAATTTAAGACGGCCAGGTTCTAAATCAGTCATGGAATAGGTACTTAACCCATCTCCGACAACCATATCGGATGTCACACCAAAAACAGCTTTAGAATCAGAGATGCTTAATTCAGCATCTTCATGAGTTTTCGTCTGAATGCTTTTATTTTCTTTGAAATTATCAATCATTCGTTGATAGGCAGCAAACTTCTCATCAAGAGAATTATCTGCCATACCAGTTTCTTCTTGATTGACATTGCTATCGTCAATTTTTATTTCTTCAGCCATTTATTACACCTCCAAAGTGAGACTAAGAATATCATCGACAGGGAACTGGTGTAAAAACCAGCATTAGTAAAACATTTGATATCCATTACAACCTCAGAAATTAGTAGAGCGGGGGACAATAATCATAATCATCGTCCCTATTACGCTCAGATAGTTTTTTCTTTTCCCAAGCCTTCTGCTCATCAATACTTTTCTTCAAAGTTTCACGATTAAGCTCAGCTTTACGCTTGTTTTCCAGATCCCTGTTAACACGCACACATTTTTCTACAGCATTGTAAAAACGGACTGCTTTACGGGGATCATTAACCTTTTCCATGAGCTTTTTTATAAGCATCTCACGGGAATAGCCTTCATAGTACAAGCTTATGGCAAGCTCCATAAGACGATAATCATCATAATCAGCAGGATTCATAGCAGACCTCTTTCAATAAAATTTGCCTGCGACTGAAATTAAAATGCCATTAAAGGCTATCGTCCTCATCTGCAGATGGAGTATAATCACCAGATTTAATCAGATCCTCCAGACCGGTATGGAAATTCCATGTGTTGATAGCAGCAAGAACACCATCATCGTGAAAATACTCAAAATCAGTGATTTCTTCAGGAATAGAGTAGCCGCAACCTTCATTAGCACATTTTAGACGATAGCCGCTAGGCTCATAAATGTTGTCTACAACAACTTCCTGGTCCTTGCAACCACATTTTGGGCACGGATTGATTTTAACTTCATTACCATCTTTATCAAGATAAGGATCAATCTCAACAGGCAGGTAAGCACCTAAAACATTGACGTAACCATCTTTTAACATAAAACTACCTCCAATTCTTTTTTGTAAGCTCTTCAACAGGCAAAGCCTGTTTAAGCTTGATTGCAACTAAATTGTTGCGCAATGCATTATCAACATTAACAACAACAGCAAAATGCTTCCGAATAAGAGAATAAGCCTTGTTTTTAGTAATAACACCAACCATGTCACCATTTTCTGCAAAACATTGTACTAACATCTTGTTCACCTCGCTGTACGCACGTAATTTGTAATGTGATCACCAACACGTACATCAAATTCCTTATAAACCTTGTTCATGACAATGATGTCACCACGCTTCTCATAGGGAACGATAACCATGGATCCATCTTCGCTTTTACCAAGGATTACAGGATTGATGCGTTGCAATATATTTTTCTCAAACGATAAGTATGTATTCCAATGCTTATCGTCAAAGACGTTAAGAGGTGCCCATGCGGCACTGAGTTTGCCGTTATGGTCATAGTCAAAGTTAAGGTCTTTGACATTCTCTACATCCATAACGACATTTCTGTCTTTATATCCGGCATAAACATCATCAGGCACATCCCAACGGACAAATGGCTTTAAAAGCTCTGTTGTTTCAAGCTTTGCCTGAAAAGTATGTCTGTCAGTCGAGATGATAATATTAGTAGTCACGTCATGCTGATACGGCTGAACATATACATGCCAGCGTAAATCAGACTTATCATAATAAGTCTTGATGTCAAAGCGCTGCCTGTCACCGCAGGTGATACGCTGCAGCTTATCACCTGCCGGCAAAAGGATATCGGTTTTAAAGCCTGGCTTTACGAAAATGATATTTGAGGCACCGCTTTCATAGTCAAGATACTGACAATCCAAACTGCGCTGAGGATAATCAGATAAGGCAGAGTCACCAATAATAACAGGCTCCTGCGGCTTCGTAGCTTCCTCATAGCGCTTCAAAAACTTGCTGCCTAATGATTTACCCTTAGAATGATTTTCATCAATTCTGGAAGCATTTTCCTGAGCCTTAAAAAAATGATCCATTTGGCGTGAGGTATCAGAATAGCTGCGGCCAATAGAAGCATAATAACGCTCCAAGAAGCGGCGTCCGAGAGAAACTTCAGAAGAATTATCATTATCAGCTGTTTCAACTGTACTGCTACGTTGAATATCAGCTAATCTTAAAGGCTTTTGAAGCGATCTGGAAAATGAATCTAAAGCAGGTTCAGATTCATTTTCATTATTACTTATGGAAGAAATAGGGATAGTTTGAGATTTATCAGTTTCAATAGCAGGATAAAATGCTGATTTTTTAGTTTTCGGTTCAGTTTTATCTGCGGATTGAATGGTATCCCCATAATTAGCTTCTTTGAAGTTCTTTTTCCCTTGAAGCATATGTGCAAGCTGCTTACGCATAAGAGAAGACTCTTCCAAAATACTAAGTTCAGCATCATTTTCATCAAAGACACTAAGATCACCAGCTTCTTCAGCTAATGCTGCCGTACAGCTGGCACCGATTATCAAAGATGCCAATAACGCACCTAAAGTTTTTCTTTTGCCTGATATATGTAATTTCTTCAAAATAGCACCTCCGCTATTAAAATTGCTGATTTTATCATAAGCTCGCTAGTGCTGTAAAGGTCGGTAAACCTCCCTTGACAGCACGCTCGCTTATGGAATGGAGAGATATGATTTAATGGTATGTTTATATCTGTATTAAGTCATTTGATTTACTTTAGCAGCAATATCCTGACTTTCTTTAGTTGAACGAATCTTTTCCTGCGTGCTGCCAGTACCAGGGCTAGTAGGATGATACTGACCAAATTTCGCCTGAGCAGCACCTTGACCTTTATCATAAGCATCCTGCATACCGCTGGTTGCAAGATTCAAACCACCTTTAGCAAAGCCAGCAGCACCTTGACCAAAAGATTTTGCAGCTACACCTAAATTAGCAAGAGCACCAGACTTATCTCCACTCATAGCAGCTTTGCCTGCTGCCATAAGTGAACCACCAGCAGCAGAGAAATTACCGCCACCACCTTCGCTTAAAGCGCCGGCAGCCTTAGCAACAGCATTAGAACCGCCACTTGCAGCACCCATAGCCTTGCTTGCAACAGCACCTGCAATGCCGCCGCTCATTGCACCGGCCATAGAAGCAGTTGCAGTGTTGCCGGAAAGGGAAGGGGAACCGCTCATTGCACCAGAAGCAAGTTCAGGAACATGAACAGCGAGAAAAGCAAAAACCCAGGCAAGCACAACAGCTGAAAAAGCGGACTCCCAAGTAATAGTGCCATTACTTCTCATGTCTAAGCTTCTACCCAAAACTTCAGTCTGATTCATAGTTAGACTCAAAATTGCACCCATCATCATCAGCTTTACACCTGTACCAATGATGAAGCCTATAGCATTCTCAGAAAAACGAGAAGTTTTATCGTTTACAGCAAAAGGAATAAACAGAAGCATCAAAGCAGAAATAATATAAAACTCTATAAATGTTATAAAAGCATTAAGTGCAATATAGGCAAAAGCAGCAAAAACACCAACCATAGCTATAATAGCCATAATCCACAAAAAAGCAGATTCACCAAGAGTTCCAATAGCAAAAGGAGTACTATTAATTACTTCATAATATTGTCTTGCATACTGAAATCCATAATCAATAATCTCAGAAGGCCTGCCAACAATACCAGCATCCAAACTACCAAAAGAAGCTCCTACAGTAGTTAGTGAACTCAATAAAGCATTAATCAACATATCCCAGTTGTTAACAACCCAAACCCAGAAACCATATTTCATAAGCTTAGAAAAAACAGTAGGAATATAATTACTATTAGCAAATCCAAAAACTTGCATAATAAAAGCAACAACAAAATCTATAGTCATGAGTGGAATCAATAAATCTTGTGCATAGCCAAAAATTGCACCATTAGCACCACATAAAGATTGTAGATTTTTTAATACATCAGATAAAACAGAAGAATCCATTATTTGAAGTTACCTCCAATCTGTTTGACGAAAAACAGATATTGTAGTATATTAAAGCTAGTTAAAGTTATAAGAAAGGATGATTTTGATGAAAACCAAATTTATCGCAATTGCCATCTCTTTAATCGCAATCCTTGTAGTAGGATGTGGTCAAGAAAAAACTGAACAAAAACCGTCAAGCCTGCCCCAAGCTGCCCCGGCACAACAGACCAAAACTCTTTTACCAGACAAAGTTATCAGTAAAGGTAAAATTGTTGGCACAACAAAACTTGCAAACGGACGTACTGTAGAAGTAGAAGAACGAGAAGTTGAAACCTACGATATTGGTGATAAACGAATCATAGAAAAACGTTATTATCAAGCAGGAACAGATAAAAGAATTTTTGGATATGCTGCACAACAAAAATATAAAGACAAAAAAATCAAAAACGAAGGCCAATCTTTACCACCGTTTAAAAGCCACTAACACAAACCTTAGCACCTGTTCATACAGGTGCTTTTTTAATGGCTTCTGAAAACGGGAAGTGATTCTCCTTTATTGGTAATCTTAGTATTCTTGTTTTTAGCACTGTCTACAAAAGTTGAAGCCATTTTAGATGCCTGATTGCTTCTATCAATATCCTGCTGCTTATTCATAACATTAACCTTAAGTAGCTCACTAAGCATCTGAGCACTTTTATTGTTCTCGCTGATCATAATGCCTAAAAGCTGATTAGCGCACTGCAGAGCTGCCTTGTTACCGTCAGCTTTATTAGAAGCATCAATGGTTTCCAATACACTTTGTACAGTCTTTTGAGTTTCCTTGTCACTGGTAATGCCAGCCATCATAAGAGCCTGCTGCAAGGTCTTATCTACACGCTTATCGCTTTTTTGCTGAAATTCGAGGAATTTAGAAAGGGTGATTGTGCCCATAGAAAAATAATCAGGATTCATGTCACTCCATTCTTTAAGACTGGTTGACCAGTCTTCACCGATGGCCTGAGACTGAGTGCGAATACTATTGACAGAATTATAGATGCCAAGCACTTGATTATAAGCTTTATCCATATCCTGCGGATTCAAGCTTTGAATATCTTTTATCTGAGCCTGCAGCTGCTGTGCCGATTGATTTACTTGCTGGATCATCTGGATTTTGGTTTCCAGATTGGCTGCATAGTTAGTAGGATCATAAACAGTCATAGCAAAGCAGGGAAGTGCAGTGCTCATTACAGCTGCAGCAATAAGAGAACAACATAATTTTTTCATGATAACCTCCAATTAAGGGATTAGACTATTAAAAAGAGTGCAAGTTGTCCACATCTCTTGTTAATATAGTACACCTTGCCCCCCCCCCCGTCAACGCTTTTCTACTCAAAAAAGACATTTTTCGCTCAAAATATCTTCAAATAAAAATCACAACAAAAAAAGCCTTGCGCTAACGCACAAGGCTAAAAAGGAGTTTGGGGCCTCCATGCGTGAGCAGTTAATAGCGGAGGACTTAAAGTTTCCGCTCCCTCTGCACAGAGGTTGATTTGATGAGTAATAAAAAGAAGATAATATGAATGAGAAACAGCATAGATAACAAAAAAAGCACCTAACTGAACGTAAGCACGGACGTTCAGTTTAGATGCCTCTGGAAACCCAGGTATTTAGTTATCTAACGATACTATATAACATTACCAGAAATATGTCAATAAGAAGTTAAATATTTTCAATAAAAACTAAATTGAAGAAAATTGCAAAAACATCCAATAACATTCATAATGATAATAACGATGATAATGAAAATAATAGTAATAACTTAGATAATCTCCATAACAAACATAACTGAAATAACTTTACTAACCTTAATAATATAACTAATCTTAGTAATATTGATTAGAATAGTTAGGAAAATTATTTTCATTATAACAAATCGCAGATTAGCAATGTCAAGGGAAAAATAGAAAATCTTGCTTCGCTGCGATTTTCTATTTTTTTATACCCTTGACATTACACTGCGATTTGTTATGTTTTGTTTAATTATAATAATTTTATTAAAGGAGATTGATTAAAATGATTAAAACAAGTTATTTCTGGAAATTGCAAAATGGGTTAATTGATAAAGAACAATGTATCAGTATTGCGCTTTGGAATCCCCAAGGTGTATATATAAAAAAATATAGAGCTTTAGCACCAACTGAAGATATTCTAAAGGAATACAAATACCACGGACAAAATTGGGACAAATATATTCAAAGATATGTAACAGAAGTATTAGCAAAATTAGATGTAGATAAAGTAGCAAAAGAATTAGAAGGCAAAATTTTATTATGCTATGAAGGCAAAAATAACAAAAAGTGTCATAGACATATAGTAGCAGCATGGTTACGCAGTTACGGATATGAATGCGAAGAACTAGAATAACTTAACATTTATCAAAAAATAGTATATAATGTTATAAAAAAGAAAGAATAATAACCATGATAACCGTTAAATTTCCATTTTTAACACAGGAAATTAAAAGCAGTACTTATGCTGAACTGCTCAAAATATTTATGCAAACAACTAATAAATCACTGAACAAAATACAAAATACAATACCAGAAATATTGAAGAATAAAATTAATAAAAATATCTATAATGTAGAAGAAGATGAAGCAAAATACATCTGGAATATTATTTTAAGTTACTATCCGAAAGCTGAAATCAAAGGAATTCTGTACGATCCTTTGAAACAATGGTACAAAGTAGAAATATACAATAAAGATACAAAAGAATTATATGACGCTAAATTCATAAAAGAAACTTGTAAAAATCAAGCAATTAATAACGCCATAACTGATGAAGAAGAAGAATTTATGTCATACGGAGATTATGGATGTTATGTTACAGATAGACTAACGTTAGAAGAAACAAAAAAATGTCAACATGAAGATGATATCGCAGCATTTGAAGCAGATGGATGTACAAGACAAGAAGCAGAAAAATTCTTAGAAAATGGCTCCTTTGTCATTCCTGCAGAAGAGTGGGACAGATGGGCAAAAGCAAATGAATGGTACGATAAAGATGAATTAATTACCCTTGAAAATATAAGAAAAAACCAGCAAGATATCAAGATTGTCAAAATTGACCATATTGAATATGTAATCGTATATGTATTATAAAAACTATAAGAAGGCATACCTGAAAAATTTTAGGTATGTCTTTTTATTATGTCAAAAAAGGAGTAAAGCTATGAAAAATTTCAACGAAGCTATAGATAATTTAATTAATATATTTCAAAATAAAGATTTTCCTCAGAAACTTGCTTTAACATTTATCAAGAGAGTGGATGAAAATATACCTAGTGATAATTGGAGCATCACAAACAAAATTATTATGCTCATGATAGGCAACACTACTGACGCTAGAGGATACAAACAATGGCAAGAGGCTGGCAGACATATCAAAAAAGGCGAAAAAGCCTTCTATATCCTTGCACCAAACACCAAAAAAATCAAAAACGAAGAAGATGAAGATGAATATATCATTACTGGATTCAGACCTATTCCGGTATTCAGATATGAAAGCACTGAAGGCAAAGAAATCCCGCACCATGATTATAAACCCCAGGAGCTCCCACCATTTTTAGATGTAGCTGAAAAAATGGGTATTAAAGTAAAATGGAAGCCCATACATAAAAATGCTTATGGTTACTATCGTCCTTGGGATAAAAGCATAACATTATGTTCCCAAGACTACATAGTGTACTTTCACGAATTAGCTCATGCGGTACATGACACTATAGAACCATTGAAGAATGTAGATACCAATAAAGCAGAAATTGTTGCTGAGCTTAGTGCAGCAGTGCTGACAGAAATGCTTGGCATAAGCGGCTATGAACAGCAAGCATATGAATATATCAAAACATATACAGAAGGGAAAAAAGATAAAAACGTCATTATCTCTATCACAAACGTACTGAACACTGTACAAAAAGTAGTAGAAAAAATTACCAGCATTGCAGAGAAAGAGCAGAAAACAGCAGCATAATATAAGTAATGGAAATAACTAAAATTAGCTTCATTACTTATATAACTATAATAATAAAAATAATGTTAGTTATCTTCATAACTAACGTTATTTTTATAACTAACATAATCTTCGTTATGAAAGGATGAAAAATATGTCAAACATGGACTATAGTTATTGGAACTTAAATCCTTTAGTTTTAGATAAAGGAGAAGAAGTAAAAGAAGAATTACTAAAATACTATGAATTAGGTTATGATGAAGATAATAAAACTGAAGAAACAGCATATAACGAAGTAAAATATATTGTCAGAGGCGGCTGTAATCTTGATGAACTATTTGACATGATTAATTACGAAAAACTTAAGGCTGTAGTATCACTTATCTGCACAAAATATGAACTCGATGATTCGGATTTCGATATCTATGTCGCTGGTATTGATATAAGCGTAGTTTATCAAGATAGCCAAATCGTTTAATCTATTATTTTCGTTAGTAACATTACGAAAATAATAAAGATAACAGCAATTATTTAAGTTATGAACATAATAAAACTAACGTTAATAATATAAATAATGTTAGTTATCTTCATTACTAACGTTATCCGTGGCACTTGACTATGGGATAAATGATGATATAATAAAAACATAAAAATAAAGTAAACATACGCTATAATATATCACAGGGAGGTGCTGAGATGGAATTATCTTATATGGATTATATTTGTTATTTGGTTAAGCAGAGCGAAATAGCAAAGCCTATTTACTCTGCTGGACTCGCCCAAAAGGTCGCAGAAAGGTTTGCTATGCCTATAAAAAAAGCTGCAATGGCCACAGCAGTTGCCTTAAAGAGAATTTTAGATGGTAGGCTGATAAATGACTTTCGGTTCTATAAAAAGGGAATATATTATAGAACTAAGGTTACTCCGTTTGGCGAATTGGGTATTGATAAAGAAGCAGTGATTGCGGCTAAGTACCTAGCTGGTGATAACGGGTATGAATCCGGGCTGTCCTTATTGCATAAATGGGGGCTGACAACTCAAATTCCTAATGAGAAGGTTATTGTGACTAATGTGGTTGCTCATGGTGCTAGAAAGGATAAAGTGCTTGGTATTGTCACCAAAGCTCCTAAGATAGCTGTAAATAAAGATAATAAAAGATATCTACAGATCCTTGATGTTTTAGAGCTTCTTAACAGAGCACCTGTGGATGCCGAAGAACCATACCAAATAATTGCAGAACTAATAGATAAATTGGGATTGTCCTACAGAATGCTTTTAGCTTTGGCGGGAGAGTATTACAATGGAAATACGGTTAAGCAACTGAGTAAAACAGCGATTGCAGGAGGATTGGCGGCATGATTCTACATAACGATCAGGATGCTTTCAGAGTACTGCTAGAAACAATACATAATGAGACTGGGTATCGTAAGGACGTTTTAGAAAAAGACTATTATGTAGTTTTATTGCTGGAGGAACTGTCAAAATTGCAGAGGGACGGATTGCCAGCTTATTTTAAGGGTGGAACAGCTCTGTATAAAGCATTGAAAACTACAAATAGGTTTTCAGAAGACATTGATTTATCGGTTGATACAAGAAACTGCACCCGTACAAAAAGTGATAAGCTGCTTGAAAAGGCTACCAAGAAGTATGTATCGTTGGAACGTGATGCGAGCAAGGGAATAACACACAGATCTGAGGTAATAGCAGTGTACAACTATAATCCAGTTACTGTTATTGACGAAAATGATGCTTTGCAGAGATTTGGTAACGTAAAAATTGAGGCAACATCATTTACAATTAGTGAGCCGGTGGCACCGTTAGAGGTAACTCCTATGCTTTATGAGTTAGCAGATGCTAGATTTAGAAATATATTGGAAGATACATATCAGATTAAACCATTTACTGTTGATACGATAACTTTAGAGAGAATCTTCGTTGATAAACTTTTTGCTGCAGAGGCCTATATAAGAAATGCGAATGTTGGTAATAGAGCATTTGAAGCGGCTAAGCATATCTACGATTTGTCGGTGATGAAAGAGCATCCCAAAATCAAGAAATTCATTAGGGATGATGAGCACCTTCGTAAACTTGTAATGATAAGGCTTGAGGAGGAACTGAAAAGGCTAGATGGTATACCCAATGTTCTGCCAGATGAGTTTCTCTTTTTGAAAGATTCTATTCATAAATCTATGGTTAAGGATGCGTACAACATCATGCAGAAACAGTATGTATTGTTGGACAAGGATAGGATTAGCTTTGCCGATGCAGAGAAGGCTATTGGTGAAATTGAAGCAGAATTAAAAAATAAAACTGTATGGTGCGATTTGAAACTATAGGATTAGGCTCACTAAAGGTAGCCACTATAGTATTGTTTGCGATATGAATGAAGATTATATTCAGATGATTGAAAAACGAATGGGAGTTAGCAGAATTGAGCTCTGATTTGGAGTTCATTTCCAGTTACAGTGAACGTATACATGATATTTGCAGTGGAAAATAAAATAAATGCTAACTAATGTTCATAACTAAAGTAATACTCATAACTTTACTAACTTTCATAACTAAGATAACAAAAATAACATTCATAACAGTAATTAAAAAACGCTCTGACAGCCTTTCATTAGGCTATATGAGCGTCTTTTTCCCGCATCTATTATTTTCGTTAGTAACATTATGAAAATAATAAGGATAACAGCAATTATTTAAGTTATGAACATAATAAAACTAACGTTAATAATATAAATAATGAAAGTTATCTTCGTTACTAAACTAACAAAAGTTATCAACGTTAGAATAGCATAATCCACTTCAAAATGCTATAATATCATTAGTAAAGGAGGACCGGATCTTTGGCCAAGAAGAAACAACAAGAACCAATAACGGAATCACTATTTGATTTCTGTGAGACAGAACAAATCCAACAAGTCAGCTTTAAGGAAGAAAACTCAAACAATACGAATTCTGCAAGCGAACCCGAAAAGGCCTCAGAAGAACAAGAAGAACCGGCACAAGAAAAAAACAGTAATCCAAGCCTGTCTTCCGGAACTTATACGAATCCCAACAGCCAAGGGAAAGACCTTCCCGTTACTCTATTCAAGACTTTGGGAAAAAGCAGTGTGGGTTCATGGCAGGAACTTTTTGCCGGCTACACGTCCCTTAAAGCCATCACATATTCTTCCAGCATAGGGATGTTGAAACAGGTCGTAAAGATTGTCAACAACGTTGAAATCATCTTCGGCAACGAAAGCATCCTAGGATCTATAAAAGACATCATAGCGGCACAATATGCTACGGTAAAGACATTACAGGAAGAAAACTTTAAGAACAACAATATCTTAATCGACAAAATAGAACAGGACAAACTTTCCTTATTCGTTACAAGCATTGACGCGCATACAAGCCACCAAAAAATCTATCTGCTGTCAGACGAAAAGAACAATTTCAGAACCATAGTCGGCAGCGCAAACCTCTCTTTGAAGGCTTTCGGTTCGACCGGCAATCAACTGGAAACGATTATGGTTTCTGACGATTTCGACACTTACGACCTTTTTCTAAGCATATACCTGAAGACAAAAGAGCTAAGCAGCCAAAACCTGACCGTAAAGAACATAAGAGAACTGAAGCTGGCCACTACAGAAAACCTTCCGTTCTTCCAGCAGATCAAGGACCAGAAAATCATAGAGATAATGACTCCGCCCAAAGAGGAAATCTTCTATACGGTTCAAAAAGACGAATTCAACAAATTTGTCGAGAAAAACAATATAAATCCGGAAGACCTTTTGGAAAAGAAAAGCAACAAAGTACTGATAACCTATACCAAAACAAAGGAATTTTCTCAAAAAATCAATATAGCCGCCGACCAAACCCGAAGGACATACGAAACGTACCCTGATTTCTATATCGACAAATACAAACCAAAAGCATATTATAAAGGCAATCCTATTGATACATCTGATATTCCTAAGGATAAATTTGCCAAAGATATAGAGATCTTCGTAAAATATTTCCAAGGCTTCTTTGAAAAACAGCCGCCATTTCAGGGCAACATGAAGACCAACATAGACAAATACTATGCAACCGTAAACTACGCGTTCTGCGCCCCGTTCCTTCCTCTTTGCAGGCACGAGACAATAGGAACCAGTATGCAGGTCTTTCCATATCCCCTGTTCCTTATCCTGAAGGGAACTACTAACAGCGGCAAATCGTCGTTGATGAAATTCATTCTGAAGCTGATGTTCAACCAGTTCCACCCCAAAATTGAGGGTGAAGGCGGACTTATCCAAAAAGCGGAAGACAAGGAAAACGCTCCTGCGGCACTGAAACAGAAATTGGAGTTTACTAAGGGATTCCCAATCATGATCGACGAGCTCAGCCCCAAACGCTGGCAAGAATACAGTGCCAAGTTTATCAAACACGACAGCACAAGCCAATTCTGGTCCCCTATGATTATGGCGACTAACGATGTAAAAGAGATTGATGAAGCGTTGAGCAAAAGAACAATCACCTTCGAAATCAACATGTTCACAAACCGTATGAGCAACCTGCAAAGAAAGCTTTTTGAAAACGATTTGGATATGCTTTCAGGCTGCCTGTACAAAGAATATCTGAAAAGGATGCTCGTGTTGCTTCCAGGATTCCTTAAGACCATTCATTCTTCGGATAAAGACGCTCCGATACCTGATATTCTCCTCTTGTCATCAAAGGTGCTGCTTTCTATATTAAGCGAACATATCGATATCAAAAAGTATCCATACATCAAAGAATACGACATCCAATACTATCTGATCAAGGCAAATCTTGACCAAAACATTCTCGATTTTATCGACCTTTACTCAAAAATCGGGGACGAATGGGAAATCAACAAGAAGCTGGACTATATCAAAATCAAATTTGAAGACCAATACAAAGCGAGAAACTTCCAGCGGAAATACGGTATAGAATTCACAACGCTTGAAGGACGATATATAATAATGCCGTTAAAAAAGACGGAAAAATTCTTCCATATCAAAATCGGCAAAAAGAATCTATTAGATTCCTTAAAGTTCTGGGAATGACAAAAAAGCCTTCCTTTCCGATTGTAATACTCATAACTTTACTAACTTTTATAACTAAGATAACAAAAATAACGTTCATAACAGTAATTAAAAAAGACGCTCTGACAGCCTTTCATTAGGCTATATGAGCGTCTTTTTTTCTGCAGACTATATATAATTACAAGGCCATATAAGCCTCTTTGGCATCCCGAAGGCCTTTATACTCAAGCCAATGCACCATAAAATCATCATCAGGATAAGATTTCTTGATACGCTCACATTCGGCCTGATCATCTTTGCTGGATGCAGCAAGAATACTTAAAGCATAAGGAGAAAGAGCAAGGTCAAATCTACGCTTGCCTTCAGCAGAAACAATGTAATAATCATGCTTCGGTCTGGAATCAGCAATTATCTGGCGTTCACGGTAATTAAGATTAAAGAAACCATAAACTTCTTCATTGCCTTGATTCAAAGCCTGGGCATTAGGCAAAAAGAAACGAGTCATGCAGCTTTCAATGATAGCACTTGAAATGCTGCATTTTTTTATGTCTTCAAGATTTTGCGTAGCAAAGATAATGCTTACGTTATTCTTACGCATGGTCTTAAGCCATTCACGGATTTTCTCAGCAAAAATAGGGTTATCCAGAAAGGTCCAGCACTCATCAAGGATAATGAAAGTAGGAGAACCATCACAATTTTTCTCAATTACGTGGAAAAGATAAAGCAGGGTAGGCATAACAGCATTTTTCTTGCTCATAAGCTCGCCCATCTCAAAAGACTGATAGCTGCCAAGCTTTAAGCTGTCAATATCACTATCAAAAAGCTTGCCATAGGCACCAGCTGTATCAGCAATACCTTTTGTTTCAACAACAAAAGGCTCGAGTGCATCTCTAAGCTCCATATTCTGCACGTACACCTTAATTGCCGTTAATGTACGTTCATCGGGAGGCGTAGCAGCAACAGAGGTAAGAGCGTCCCAAATAGCTTTACGCTTTTCAGGATTCATCTCAACACCTTCCTGCACAAACAGCTCCTGCAGCCACTCGCTTGCCCATACTTTTTCGTTTTCATCATCGATATAACGGAGAGGTTGGAAAGCAAGATTATTGGCACTATCATCATTACCGAGATCATAAAAATTACCTTTTACTGCTGCAGCAAAAACTCGACTGGAAGCACCCTTATCAAAGACATAAATGCGAGCTTTCGGAACGCTGCGGAATTGACTGGCAAGAAAATTAAGAAGAACTGACTTACCACTACCGGTAGGACCGACAACAATACTATGGCCAACATCACCTACATGAATATTAAGGAAAAAAGGAGTAGAGCCTTCAGTTTCAACCTGAGCAATCGCAGGAACAGGTTTACCAGAACACTCTGAAAGATGCTTACAATATTCATCACCTGACCAAACACTAGATAAAGGCAAAATATGGCATAGGTTAAGAGAGCTAATAGCTTTTCTGCGTGGATCAGCATAAGCATTACCTGGTAAAGAACCAAGCCAAGCACTGGCAGCATTCATGGTTTCAGGAGCAACGGTAAAGCCTTTATTAGAATAGATACGGCTGATTGCACGAACCTTATTCTTAAGAATATCCATACTGCTGTCAGAAATAATGATATTGCTTGTAAAATCGCCAATTGAAATGAAATTATTACCTAATTCGACAAGAACATCATCCGCATCAGCAAAACGCTGGAGAGAAGTACTGTCGACCATGACAGATTCTTCTTTATAGAAAAACTCACGCAGCATTGTCAGGATATTCTTATCGTTAGCCTTCCACTCACGCTTCAAGGTTTCAACATCACCCTGAGAATCGACTTTATCACGGCAAATAAAACGAGTCACCCAACGGTATTCCATATTAAGCCTGTTAAGCTCATCCAGCATACATGGAAAACTTTCTGGAGGAAAACTGCGTATGCAGACAGGAGTAATATGCTCATTTTCAAAATCGTCACCTAAAATGGGATAACTGCCACCAAAAAAAGGCATATCGCAAAGCATATCTCCCAAACAAACAGGTTCTAAAGGTCGCTTAACTTTCTGCTTGCGCAAGCTTACGCAGCTATGCAGATAGGTAAGCATTTCCTCATCATCAAGCAAGTGACAGGAATAAACTACAGAACTGAATCCATCAAAAAACTTGTTTAAAGAAGTCTGAAACGATTCAAGATTATCATAAAAAACTTTACGCATATCAGTATCGTTTTCTAACTCATTTCTGTAAAAAAGCTTGGCTATCTTAGCCTTTCTGGTACTTTTAGGCAAAAACTGCAAAGTAAAATAATACTCACCAATAAAGTACTGATCATGGTTAAAAAAGTTCTGACGTTCATAGTCCATCATCTGACAAGCTTTGTCAGGGAAAGTCCTGTCTTTATAAACATTAGCTTTTACACGTCTAGCTTCAATATAAAAGCACCAGCCTTCACCAAAAACTTTAAGATAATTGTTAACCCTGGCAATAAGAGCCATAAGTTCTTCACTTGTAGCACTTTCCTGATCAAGTCCATTATAACGGATAGTCGCCATAAAACTGCCGTCCTCATTCAGAACAATTCCCGGGGCACATAAAGCAAACCACTGAACATGGCTGGATAATTTAGTGTATTTAAAATTATACTCTCGCAAATCAAATAAATGCAAAATCTACACCTCCAAAAATCTGATTACCAGAAGACTTTTTTGCTTTGGATGTGATTTATAACAACTTTAAAAAATATATCATCAGTTTTTGTTGCTTCACGCATAAACATATGAACTACAAATGCAACAGGCAAAAACCAATACATCTGCATCATCACACCAATCGCAACAGCAATACTCCAAAAACCGATACAAAAATTCCTGTCAACACCAAGCATCAAAATCGGATTAATAAGAGATTGATGAAAAGGAATATAATAACCATCCGGTTTTCCTCTATCCATAATGACCTCCTAACCAAAATAATCAAAAACATAAAAATAACTTAAATTATTTTCATAATCATCATAACAAAAATAACTAAACTAACTAATATAATGTTCGTTATCACTATTATGTTACTAACTAACGTTAGTAACATAATATAAGTTAGAATACTAATTTATACTATAAAGATAAGTAACATTATTAAACTTTTACACCTTCAAGAAGCTGAAAAATCTTTGAAGAATCATATTCTAACGTAAAGGCACCAGTCTCCACATCATAATCTTCAACATAAGCCACTTCCTTGATAGTGCGTCCACGGACCATTTTGCCATCAATTAACTTGGAACTGCGAGATATAAAGACGACAAGATTTACAGTAGAACCGATAAGACTATTGACAACACTAAGTGGCGGGGCAGAAGAACCATTACCACCACTCTCTAAAGAAAGGGCTGCAATACGCTTCAAGCATTCGAGCGCATCATTAGCATGAACAGTAGAGATGCCACCTGGATGGCCGGTATTCCATGCTTTGAGTAAATCATAGGCAGCTCCATCACGGACTTCACCAACAATAATCCTATCTGGCCTGCGACGCATTGTTGTACGTAAAAGCATATTCATATTGACAGTATCACTTGTACGAAAAGATTCATAATCTTCAGCAGTACAATTAAGCTCACGGGTATCTTCGAGGATAACAAGTCTGTCACGAGTTTTGCTAATCTCATCCAAAATAGCGTTACATAAAGTTGTCTTACCACTGCCTGTACCGCCACCTATCAAAATGTTAAGTTTACGATGAACGGCAGAACAAATAATATTTTTCTGCTGTTCAGTCATAACTCCTTGCGAAACGTAATCATCAAGAGTAAAAACAACATCTGCAGGTTTACGAATATTAAAAGAAGGCAAAATAGATATATCTGGCAGGCTGCCTTCAAAACGATAACCATATTTAGGCAGTTCCGCACTTATTAAGGGCTGGTTCTTAGTAGCAATCGTTTTACTGAATGAAGCAACGGTTTCAATAATCTTACGTCTGTCTTCTGCTTTAAGCACAATATCAGTCTTTACGCGACCAACACCGACATATTCAATCCATACGTGTAAATCATTGCTATTACAGTATACCTCGATAACATCATCACGAAGCAAAGACAATGCCAATGGGCCTAAAGCATTATCAAGCAATATATGGGCACGGTTCTTACCGGAACTTTGTTCCACACTAATCTCTCCAATCAAAGGTTAATTTTTTCGTCAAGTAAATCAGAGATAAATCTACCATCAACTAATAAAACTCCACGACGCCATCTTACAGGAACAAGCAGCTTCATCATCTGCATTACGATATAATTTCTGGAATAACAGTCACGCATAATAAAAACAAATTCATCAAAAGGGTAATCCTTATGAATATCTACTGAAATATTAATATTACTCGACATCATTCTCCTCATTATTATCATTCAAATCATCAACAGATGCTGTCTTAGCATACAGATCTTTACGATATTTATCTACAAAATCAATGATCTCACCTTGAACGTCAGGCCTGTTCCGAATAAAATCGGCAATAGCAAGAAGAATTTTTTTATCATCATCAAAAAGAACGTCAAACGAACCTGAATTATTAAGCCTTCTAATATTAGCAGGATTCTTACAAGCAGATTGCAAAGACGTATACATTTCTACGCCAAGAGCAGAAAAAACTGTAGATGCTACGCTCATAGTAGCAGATACACGAGATGTATTAAACTTCTCCTTAACGCTACGGCTTTTTCTTTTCAGAGCTTCTTCTTTAAGCTTCAGCTCATTTCTTAATTTTTCCTTTTCTTCGTTTACGGATAAAGCAGATAATGCTGCATCACCAAAAGAGCCGGGTTTTCTAGGCATAATATTCCTCCTTAACATAACGTATATAATAAAAATAAGGATAGTTATTAAAATAATAAAAATCATATCAATAACTAAAGTTAGTGAAATAACTTTAGTTATGAACATAATATCCATAACACTGTATAAGACAGTAACATTACACATGAAAATTAGGTTCATAACTAAAATAATCTTAATAGCAAAGATAATCAAAGTTAGTAAAGTTATCTTAATAATGGAAATAACTGTAGTAACATTCATAACTTTAGTTATTTCCATTATCTTGATAATTTTATTTTTTATTTTCTTCGGCTGCTTTTTCTGCATCCATAAGGGAATGATAATCGCTAATATTCCAGCAACGGTCGCTGGGAGCAACTATATCACTAAAGACCGGTGGCTTAATCTTAGTACGAGGCAGGAAAACAGGATCTTCAAAATACCTGATTTTATTACAATAAATTGGTGAAAGGCCTTTGCAGAAAACCAAAAGTTTTGACGGATCCATAGTAGAAACCTCATTAGGATACATCAACGGCCTCGAAATAAGGCTATCATTATAACTTGTAGGCATAGGCAAGATATTACTGTTCCTTGAACTTGATGTGCTTTCAATAGTCTGATTGCCAAGCTTGTCAGATAAATACTTAGCACTATTATTATCACTAGGAGTATGGTAAACCTGAACTTGGCAGTTAGATACTACATAGTTATCTTTACCATAAATGTTATTAATCTGATTCAAATCCTGCGTAATAATACAAGCCTTCATGCCATAGCCGGCAATAAAGCCTTCAGATATAGCAAAACCATCCATCTTGCCAAGGGCAGGGAATTCATCTAAGAGCAGCAGCAAACGATGCTTATGATCTACAGCCTTGCCATCAGAAAACTTCATTTCCTCAACGTTAAGACGCCATAACATATCAACGACAACACGAAGAAGAGGACGAACAACATCCATTTCGCCAGGACCAAAGACAAGATAAAGACTAATAGGCTTCTTACAATCCATCAAATCTTTCATAACAAAATCACTGTCCCTGATATTATCAACAATGATAGGGTTACGATAAAGAATAAGAGCAGTATTCAACGTCGAAAGAATTGAACCAAACTCTTTATCAGGTTTATCTACCATTGATTGAAAAAGCTGACGGACATGCGGATGCAGACCATCACGATTAACCTTATCGGGATAAAGCTTTACAAAGAAATTATCATTTTCCTTACCATCAGGTGCATGACGATAACCATGGTTATTACCGTCAAAATTAGTAATATAAGTCTGAAATTTTTTCTGCAAGCCACTTAATGTCTCAGATTCTTCGCTTAATGTTTTTTTATATTCTTCTTCATCGAGTTCAGTAACATTGTCAGGATCAACATTAGCCATTAACAGAACCTTGTTGACATCAACTTTAATTTCAGGCATTTCTTCAGCTAATGCCTTACGTTTTTCCTCATCTGCAGCAATTTGCTTCATCAAAGAGCCAGGCTGAATATTATCAGACGGAGATACGAATTCGTCTTCACCATCATCAAAATCAAAAAATTCATCATCATTACAAAAAGAATTCAAAGAACCGGAATACTGCTTTAATGGACTGAACAACTTATAGACCTTAGCATTGTCAGTAGAATCAGAAGCAGAATCAGAAGAATCACTATTACTGCTATTATCGTCATTTTTAAGATCATCAGCAACAGCCAAAGCCTGGTCTACAGAAGTAATACGACATTCTGTAGTTTTTTCATAATCCTCCATAAGCCTGGCATCTTCTTCAAACTTTTTCTTGATAGCTTTCGTTTTTTCAGCCGATTCCTTACCTTCACTGCCTTGACCATCATAAAGAAAGTCAAGAACATCAGAAAGGTTTGCTGTACGGGGAGGTTCATTACCATTATGGAAGCGTTTTGCATAAAGCAGATGAAGAACAACACCTTGCAAAAGATCCCAAGCATTATTTACCCAATGCGCATTGTTCCCGTCACCACCTTTACCGGTAGGATCTACAAGAATCTTAGTAATAAGCTGCAGATCATTCATTTCATATGGTGTACCGATACGAATCTCATCAAGCGGGTTATAATGGCAGCTATCGCGGCTAGTTGGTTTAAACATGAAAACATCATTACCAAGCTTATGTTTTCTAAAACCTGCAGTAAGCTCCCAGTTTTCACCTTTGATATCAGTAACAATGGTAGAGCCTTCCCAGGCAAGCAGAGTAGGGACAATATGACCAACGCCTTTACCGGAACGGGTAGGAGCGCAGATAAGAATATGCGTCTTTGAATTATCACGTATATACTTACCATTATCAAGACGACCTAAAAAAACACCTTTGCCACAGAATAAATCATTATCATTCCTATGACGATTATCAGCAAAAGCCTGAGAAAAATCACCTTGTTTTAGGAATTTAAGAACAGTCAGAAGCTTTTCCCAGCCTGTTCTTCCATCCGGATCATAGCTATATTCAACAATCTCTTCTTCTGTAGCAAAATGAGCACTGCCATGAGAAACGGATTCAATTTTGCTGTTACGGGCTATAATCAGACATCCCAAAAGCATAGCTCCACCTAAAGCATACATTGCAGGATTAAAAGCATAAGTATCAAAAATCCATGCAGCTTCTTTTCCATAAGAAAAGTACCAGCTTATCCATATAAAAGGAAAATAAAAATGAGGAAACCCAAACCAGGACAAACTTCCATAAAGAGCCGGCTGATAACTCAAAATATCAGCTATTTTTTGACTAGCATATATACCAGCTAATAACTGAGCTAGAAAGTTTAAACCTAATAAAAGTAATACTCTTTGCTTTTTATTCATGATTTATATGGTTCCAGGACAACATCCTGATCAAAAATTATATTAAACTTATAACCAGGACGGATAATTACGGTAGGAGCTATATTTAAGTTCTTATTGACAATACTTGATGTAGCAGAAGAAATATTGTTGGCGGCTTCAGAACCTGCCTCAGATTTAAACGTAGTATTGTTATCATTAGAATCTGTTGCAGCAGCTACACCACCTGTAATAGCACCACCTATAAGCGCGGTCCAAATTACACGTGCATAATGGCTTCTTACTTTATCCTTGAAACCAACATAACCTTCGTTGTCACTGCCGTTAAAATTAGGTAATACCATGCTTTTCCCGTTTGGAAGTATCATACGCTGCCAAATTACGGCTCCACGAGTCTGAGCAAAAGCAGTATTGCTATCATAGATACCAATAAGCTTAGTACCTTGCGGAATAAGCAGATATTTACCTTCAACAGTATCATAAACATTCTGAGATACCTGTCCGATAACAGTACCGGGCAAATCACTGTTTAGACCAGTAACAAGAACTCCAGGAACAACAGTTCCGGCCATAACCTGATAAGGCGAAACACTGTCCAAAAGAACACCAGGAGACATAGTATTAAGATTAAGAGGCTGTTTAGAGAAAGCGAGATGCGCAGCCTTTAGATTTTGATCATTTTGCTGCTGAACGCCGGAAGCAGAAGATGAACCTTGCTCATCAGCAAAACAAACACTACTCAAAAGACACGCTGCTAGAGTAAAATGTAATAACTTCAAAATCAAAACCTCCTTTAATTATCTTTGTTAAGCTCAAACCGAATAGGACTTTCATTAGCCTTTGCTTTAAGTTCAAGCTGTTTTTCCAGAGCCTTAGCGTAAGCTTCTTCGGCTGGATCAACCTTACGCTCAATAGCTGCACCGGAAGGGCGGGGAGGAACATAAGGAGCAGGAGGGGCAGACCTTGTGACAGGCTCAGAATAAACTGCTCTATTCTGAGTTCCTGCAGAAGAATTCTGATTGCGCTTAGCAGCATAAGAATCATTAGAATACGATTCGGAATTGCCAGACTGACTCTTATATAACTTTTCTTTTTCAGCCAAAGTCTTATAATCTTTAGGAACATTTTGAAGATGATTACCTGTCACGGCAGTATCATTGGCACTTTCCTTAGCCAGTTCTGCTTTACTGGCTTTAACATTACTTTCATATTTTGATGTAGTAAACCAGGAATTAATTGAAAAGAAACTAATCAGAATAGCTGCAAAAATACCGAAACCAATATAGGTCTTTTTCTTATCAATACCAACAAAAAACTTTTCCTGATCGGCTTTCCCAACAATTTCAAATGACTGCTTAGCTTCAGCTGTATCAGCTTTCTTTTTTGACCGCCAATTTCGCCAGCGAGTCATCAAAGCATTAGAAAAGTTGTTTTTTTTCTGCTCTGTCATATCAATAAAGCTATCACCACCCGTTTTAGCATTAAAAGCATCAACAGATTCTTTTTGAGCAGCTTCATTCTTTTCAATGGCAGCACGTTCTTTGGGAGAAGCCTTTTCAAGCTTCTCTCTACGTCTTGCTTCATTTTCCATAATAACTAATCCTCATAACGATATTTTACTTTGACTTTTTTCCCGCCTAGAACAAAAACGGCCTGATCGACAACTCGGTCAACAATGAAATATCCATCAATAAAACGATAAGATACCAGAAGGAGTTTGTTATCATCATCAACAACAAATACGGCCGGCAGCTCAGTATCCTTAATATCCGATTTCATCTTAAAATACGTCTTATATTCACTACGAAAAACATTTACTGGAGACCATTTATAATGAGTATCAGATATCTTATAACCAAATTTAATCTGTGACGGATCAATAGAACTATAAGATTTAGTCTGCTGCTCATCATAAATCTGGGTATCACTCTTTGGATATATCCAGCTGACCATAGGGTTATAAGCAGAACCTGCTTCAACAATAAGCTGATAAGAACGTTTATCAGTATTAATAACAATATTGGTGCTGATACCATTCTGGAGAGGCTTTAAAAAGATATGCTCTACGGCATTACCAAAACTGCCAGTCTTGGCATTATCAATACGCCAACGGGCAGTATCGCCACCACCAACATACTTTAAGGTTTCACCAGGCTCTAAACGGATATCCGTAATAAAACCAAGCTGAGTATAAATTTTAAAAACCTGCTGCGGAAAATAGGGGAATGTAACTTCTACGCCTTTGCTTGCAGCATCATAAGCATCCTGTACAAATCCTTCAGAACCATAAGAATCTGAAACGATTGGATTAGCAGGACTTTCGGCAGCAAATCCACAAACGGGTATACAACCAGCAATCAATGCTGCCAAAATTAAAGATTTCATATACATTACTATGCCTCCTTGCTTACTTCTGTCCCTGGCTAATAGTAAAGTCTTTAACTTTCACACCCAAAGGATTAGAATAAACAGTTTTTTCATCTAAAGCCGTCTGCTCAACACTGAAAAATGCTTCTAATTCATATTCACCAATGACTTTGCCGGAATTATCGTAAGAAACTTCATTCCAACGCACATTAAAAGTATTTTCCTGTCCTGCAAGTGGTGTAATGCTCTTTAACTTAAGCATAGTAGTAATACCATCTTTCAGCTTCTGCTGATGATTCTCGCGCATAGCCATATCATTCATTTTCTGAGATGTTTCAGTTGTTAAAAATGTATACGCTTCATTCCAATTAGATTCATAAAGTACCATATCTTTAGGTAAAGTACGGGTTTTACGGATAAGCTGCCAGATAAAATACTCATATTGTTTATTATCAGCCACAGATTTAGCAAGAACCTTGCTTGAAGAGATAACTGCACCTGTAGAATTATCTACTTCTACAATATAAGGAACAATGGCACTGCGAACACCAAGATAGCTTACCATGCCAACCGCAAAAACGTTAACACATAACATACTAATGGCAAAAAAACGCCAATTAGCTGCACTATGCAAAGATAAGCCCATCTGACTTAAAAATCCATTGACACCTTTTTGATAGTAACTGTCTGGCATAGAATCATCAGGAACCCTACTTTGAAATTTTGATTCAAAAGCCATAATATATCTCCTAGTATAATTATTTACCAAACATTGCCGTAATAAACTGATTTCCTAAAATAGCTAAAGACAAACCCATAACCAGCTTGATAGCAGTACGGCCGAACTGACCACCTTCACCCATAGCCATCATGACACCACAAACTACAACAGTAATACTTGCTGCCAATCTAGCAACAGGACCAGTTAAAGACTCCTGCAGCATAGTAAGGGGTGTTTCCCAAGGCAGTGCTGCAAAACAGTTCTGAGGTACAATAACGTACAATGCAAGCAAAGCAAACGCATAAAACATAGTAACAGGATCAGTAAAAGGTTTTACCATTAATTTAATCAATTCTTTTTTTTCCATCTTTATCACTCCTTATTAAAAATTATGCGTCAAAGGTGAAGCTGGAAAATAAAAAAACCTCTGCACGCAGGACATTTAATAACGGAGGACTTAAGTTTCCGTTCCCTCGTGCCAGAGGTTAAAAAATTTGCGAATCAAACCGAAAAAAGAAAAAGACATCCAATCGAACGTAAAATTGTTCGACTAAATGCCTCTGGGAACCCAGGTATTCTAATTTTCTAATGCTACTATATACCACAGACAAAAATATGTCAATAGAATGAAAAAATATAGTTAAAAAAATGATTGATTATAGCATATAGGGCAGTGGCAAAGTAAAGGGGAAAGCGGCCAACCCCACCTAACCCCGCTTTCCTTATCCTTGACTTTGCCGCCCTATATGCTATATCAAGAGTATAAATCTAATAATATATAAAGGAGAATGATGAAAATGATTATTAGTATTACAGGACACAGACCGAATGGATTACCCAAAGAATACGGCTATAACCTGAATAACGAAGCTTGGACTAAATTAAAAGAATATATTGAAGCTACCATTGAAGAATGTTACAAATACGCTACCCCAAATGAAGAATTAACATTAGTAACCGGCATGGCACTAGGTGTTGATACAGTATTCTGGGAAGTAGCAGCTAAATTACGTAAAAGTAATAAAAACATCAAAATTGAAGCAGCCGTACCATTTGTAGGACAGGAGAAGAAATGGATACACGAATCACAAAAACAATACAAGCAAATGTTATCTGAAAGTGACAAGGTAACCATCGTGTCAGAGGGAGGATTTGCGACTTATAAAATGATGGCACGAAACAGATATATGGTTAACAAAAGTGACATTGTTATTGCAGTAATTTGCAAAGAAACAGGAGGAACAGCGCAATGTGTAAAATACGCGAAAGAACATAACAAAGTAGTTATTGAGATTAATCCCCAAAATATCCTCTAATCACTGATAATCTGCTAATGGTAAAAAATAAAACTGTTAGCAGATTACTCTAGTTTTTCATTACTAAAATAATGAAAATAATCAATATAACAATCATAACTTTAGTTAGGAAAATTATCAAAGTTATTAACATAATAATTATTAGAAACATAACTAAAGTAAGAAAAATAACTTTCGTTATGACTATTATTATGGTATAATATTACTAAGGAGGAAGTAATCATGCAAACAATCTCTGTAATTAACACAAAAGGTGGCACCGGAAAAAGCACAATAGCAACTAACCTTGCCACAGCACTGGCGCAAGAAGGAAAAAAAGTAATGCTCATTGACACAGACGGAAGACAGCAATCGGCAATGAGCTTTGCGCAAATCAGAGCAGATGCAAATGAATTAGCAAGTATAAGTGCTGTAAGTTTACCTTACAAAACGCTGTTTAAAGATATTCAAAGCTATAATAATTTCGATTACATCGTTATTGACGCTGGTGCAGGAGACGGTGAAGTAGTTCGTAGCGCAATCTTTTGCGGAACATATGGAATGGTACTGATTCCGGTCCAGCCTTCAGGATATGACCTTTGGGCAACGCAAGATACGTTAGAACTGATTGAAGCATGTAGACAAATTGTTGATATCAATAAAGCATATATTATGCTGAATCGTATGCCATCAAACAAACAAGTAAAGATGGTGTCAGACGTAAGAGAGTCAGTCAATGAATTAGCAGAACAATATAATATAAAGATACTGTCAACTGAATTTGTCGACAGAGTAGCTTTTAAAGAAGCCATCTGTATTGGAAGAAACGTCAATGAGTACAAAGAAGTTGAAAAAGATAAATCAATTAAAGCATCATTAGAATTATCTGATCTCGTAAAAGAAATCAAAAACATATTACAAAAACAGGAGGAATAATAATGGCACTACCCAAAAAACCAATAACTGCTGCTCAAATGGCAGCTGCCGAAGAATTTATATCTGGCAGAAGTCAGGAGCAACCACATACAACCTTACCAAACCCCAAAAATAATGAAAACGGTAAATTTGTAACTTATAACGCCACAATGCCATTCGATGTCCATGCAAAAGCAAAAATTCAAGCAATAAAGAAAGGTATCAGCTTGAAAAAATATATAATCGAAGCAATAGAAGAAAAAAATATTAGAGAAAAATAAATACTTACATATTTTCATATCGGAGGTGAAAATAATGAAAAATATTAATTCTATTATCACCAGATTAATACCTACTTTGAATAATATATTCAATACAAATGGAAAAAATGTAGAAGCAATAATTTTATACGGTTCTGAAGCTCGAGGAACTGCAACAGAAGAATCTGATATAGATATTGCAGTAATCATAGAACACTACACTGAAGAAATGCACCAACAAATGATAGATGCAGTAGTTGACTTAGAATTAGAATACAATAAAGTTATATCAGTACTTCTAATAAACAATACACAATTCAATGTATGGAAAAATGTCTCTCCCTTTTATAAAAATATAAAAAAGGATGGTATTGAACTATGGAAAGCAGCTTAATAGCTTTAGCAAAATACAGATTAGAATGTTGTCAAGATGCTATTGAAGATGCAAAAATAATGTATGAACATGGACGATTTAAAAATACTCTTAATAGAGCGTATTACGCAATCTTCTATGCAATCAGAGCCGTCAATGCTACACAGTCATTTGATAGTAGCAAGCACAGCGGAGTAATAGCATTCTTCAATCAACATTACGTTAAAACAGGCATATTCCCTAAAGAGGCCTCCAAAATAATAAAAGAAGCTTCCGAAAACAGAGAACGAGCAGATTATCTAGATTTCTTTATTGCCTCCAAAAAAGATGCAGAAATTCAATTAGCAAAAGCTGAACGTTTTCAAGCTTTAGTAACAGAATACTTTAAAAATAAGGGGATTTACTAAGTTAAATAAAAAATAGCATATCCAAAAAATACCAAGAAATAACTTAAAGGTGAGCAAAATAATGCTCGCCTTTTTCTTTTTATGAAAGGAGAAGAAAATGGATTTACAAATTAGAGAAGCAGTAGAAATCTATGGATCAACAAAATATATATCTACAGAAAATCTACTATCTGCAGTATTAGATAGTAAAAAAATAGGAAAAATACTAGGCAAATACGAGGATATCGGAAAAATAATCAATAGAAGCAAAGAAGAACTAAAATTATTGAAATTAACTAATGATGAAATAACAAAAATTAAGCTTCTATCTGAAATCATCAATAGAATAACAACACCAAAAGAACCATACTTTAAAAATCCAGAAAATATAGCAGAATACCTAATGCCAAAATTAAGATACCTGGAAAAAGAGGAATTTATAGTTTGTTCATTAAATTCACAAAATAAAATGACACACTACGAAGTATTGTTTACAGGAACACTTACAAACACAATAGTACATCCGCGCGAAGTATATTATGAAGCAATAAAAAATAAGGCAGCATCAATTGTAGTAGTTCACAATCATCCTTCTGGAGATCCATCACCTAGCATGGATGACAATAAACTTACAAAAGTATTAAAAGAAACAGGAAAAATAATGGGAATCCCGTTGTTAGATCACCTAATTATAGGAAATGGAGCTTATTATTCTTATGCAGAGGCCGATATTGACAATTGGTAGAAATCAATATAGAATAAACAAAGAAACGCATTTATAAAACTTCAAGAAAAGAAAATAAGAAAACTGAACCTAATAAAATTTAATTCTTGTGGATAACTCGAATGCGTCCAACAACTGTATTCTATGAATAGACACACAACTAAACACAACATAAGTTAACCATTCGGGCAATATGAGTTAACTTAAAAACCGAAGAAAATCAAAAAAACCGAAATAGTGCCGTTGAATATCTCAAAATCAAGCGGGTTCACGCTCGTGCCGGTTCGAGTCCGGCCTTCGGCACCAGTAAATTTAGGCTCTACAATTTCGGTTGTAGAGCTTTTTCTGTATTTGTGGTTAAAAATTTGAGGAGCAAAGAAATGCAAGTAGTATTAAGCGCAATTAACAGTAAATATATCCATACCGGCCTTGGTCTGCGATATGTCGGCGAATATGCTAAAGTGCAGGGGCATGAGGTAACATTAATAGAAGAAACAATTAACACGCCGATTTTGGCGGTGTTGGAAAAAATTATGGCGGTACCGGCACAGGTCTACGGCTTTTCGGTGCATATATGGAATAAATCATTCGTTTTTAAACTTATACGAATGCTGCGCAAACTGCGTCCGCAAGCAGCAATCGTGATTGGCGGACCTGAGGTAGCGTTTGACGCGGAGAAAATTTTTGCGGAGCTGCCGCAGGCAGACTATATCGTGCAGGGAGAGGGTGAGCTGGTATTCAGCGAGCTGCTGCAGTATTTGGCTGGTGGTGGCGCTGTTCCTAAGCATATTGCGTATCGCGAAGGGGAGCAGGTGAACCTGAATGGAGGCATTACCGTAATAGATGATATGTCACTGCTGCCGTTCCCGTATCCTGATCTGGAAAAAATGCTGGCAGAGCATAAAATAGTTTATTACGAATGCACGCGTGGCTGCCCTTTTAATTGCGCGTATTGTCTGTCCGGTATATCGCGCTCTGTGCGCAAGCGTCCTCTGGAGCTTGTGCTGCGCGATTTGGACCGATTTATTGCTGCAGGCGTGCCGTTGGTGAAGTTCGTAGACCGTACTTACAATCTGAACGAAAAATACTTTCTGCCGATGATGGAGCATTTAGCACAGGCTGATACAAATGCAACTTTCCACTTTGAAATTAAGGCCGATATACTGTCTGAACAAGTTATGGATTTTCTGGCGACTGTTCCGAAGGGACGCTTTCAGTTGGAAATCGGCATTCAGAGCACGCATCAGCCAACATTAAAAGCTATCAACAGGCAGGATAACTGGGAAAAGCTGTCTGCTAATGTCAAACGTCTGTTGTCCTTCGGTAATATGCATATCCATGTTGATTTGATTGCAGGCTTACCTTATGAAGATTTGCCGACATTTGCCAAATCCTTTGATGATGTTTACGGTTTGGGTGCGGATATGCTGCAGCTGGGCTTTTTAAAGGTTCTGCCGGGTACGCAGATGCGCAGGGAAACAGAGAAGCATGATTTGCGTTATATGGACGAACCGCCTTATGAGATTTTGGCGACTAAGTATATGCCGTATGAGGATATGCTGTATTTGAAGCACTTGGATAATATTCTGGACCAGACGGCCAACAGCGGTGGCTTTAAATATACGGTTAGGGCATTGCTGCGTGCTTCCGGCATGACAGCCTTTGCCTTTTACAGAAAGCTGACGCAGTGGTGGGTGAAGGCAGGCTTCTATCCGCAGACACATAACGCCAAGGGTGTAGCAGCTATCTTAAAGCAATTTATAGAAGAAAATTATGCTGATAATCAGGCGGAATTGCTGGAGATTCTGCGTTTTGACGTATTCTGCGAGATAGTGCAATGGCGTCCGGAGTGGCTGAAGTGGCAGACGGAGGCAATTTTTGAGGTAGTTTCTGCTTTTTGGCGCGATGAGGAAAAAGTGCGCCGATATATTCCTGCATATAAGTTCAGCAGCTGGCGCCAAATTCATAAGCTTTATCCGATTGAATTGTTTAAAGCTAATTGGGAAACCGGTAATGCAGAAGAAATTTTTGTGATGCTGGATAATAGCGGCGAACAGCAGAAACTGATTAAGCTGCCAATTGAAGTAAAATAGAATGGTACTAGTGCAATAAAAAAGAGCTGACGAGAGAAAAAATTCTTGCGTCAGCTCGATTTTTTTTGGAGAAATTTACGCAGATTTTGCCGTTTTTCGGTAGAAATTTTAACTTTTTTTGAGATTTTTTGAAGAAATTTTAGGTGCTTTAAAGCGTGTATACATGATACTTCATTTGAATACTGAGCCACGTGTATCGCGAAAAAATGTTAAAAAAGCAACAAAAAAGGTGTTGACATAATGCAGGTCAGATGGTATTATATACAAGTCGACGCGATACGGCAACAAAACAAAAGCCAAAATCGCT
>OFMS01000244.1_pt1 | contig 57676 bp, 48 predicted proteins | sample 1541871 | NCBI WGS metagenome assembly OFMS01 (sample SAMN04209251, study PRJEB22552) | human gut metagenome | biome: gut; material: feces | host: Homo sapiens | place: USA: Oklahoma
CTTGTGAGCTAATATTGTAGTGAAATGTAAATTAGAGGAAGCAATCTTTGGGCGAGAACTCGGAGGTTGCTTCCTCTTTTGTTGAGATAATTGCAGGCATTGGCAGTAGGACAGGGCTTCATCGCTTACAAAATAGGGGGATTATGTAAAAGTAAATTGGTTATAACAGATGCACAACTGCCTTGATTGTGGTAAAATATTGAAATAAAGTTTCACGCAAGAAGGTGATCACCATGAAACAACACAAGTTTTTAAAGATAACAATTTCACTCATTCTCCTCGTTGCGCTTATCACGGCTGCGAGCATCTTTTTGTCATACAATGTTTTGAAGGTCAGGACATTTTCGTATGAGACGGACAAGGCTGTGGACCCGGTGCGGGCGGTAGTGATTTCGGATCTGCATGAGCACGAGTTTGGAAAGGATACTGTGAAGCTGGTGGAGAAGATTCGGGAGCAGGAGCCGGATATTATTCTGATGGTGGGGGATTTTGTGAATCAGGATTCGACGGAGTCGACGGTTGTGGTGAAGCTGGTGGAGCAGCTTAGTAAGCTGGCGCCGGTGTGCTATTCACTTGGCAATCATGAGGAGTCTTATATGGCGAAGACGGACTGGAAATTTCCGAAGGAGATTGAGAAGGCGGGAGCACATTTTCTGGATAAGGAGTATGTAGATGTGGATATTCGCGGGACGAAGCTGCGGATTGGGGGGATGTTTTCCTATGCATTTGGAGCGGATGGAAAGGATTCGGCGGCTGCGGCACCGGAGGATGTGAAGAATTTTCTGATGGATTTTCAGGATACGGACCGTTTGAAGATCATGATGGCGCACAGACCGGATTCATTTATATTTGGAGATGCGGCGTCGGTGTGGGATGTGGATCTGGTTGTGAGCGGACATGACCATGGTGGACAGGTAGTCGTGCCATTTGCGGGGGGAGTGTTTGGCGGAGACCAGGGATATTTTCCAAAGTATGTGCATGGCATGTATGAGAAGGAGAGGCTGCATCTGTTCGTGTCGAGTGGGCTTGGAAGCGCCAACGAGCCGTTGCCGAGGGTGAATAATCTGCCGGAGGTGGCTGTGGTGGAGATTGAAAAATCAACTCAAACTTGATGATGCGAAGCAGACATGCTATATTATATAGGAAGAAAGACGAAATATCCTAGAAAGAATGAGGAGAAAAAATGAGAGTAGACGATGGATTTGTATTAAGAGAAATTGCAGGAGATTATGTGATTATCCCAACCGGTAAAACGGTGCTTGATTTTAACGGAATGATAACGGTCAATGAGGTGGGAGTTTCTATCTGGAAGATGCTGCAGGAGGAGACGACATTTGAAAATATTGTGAAGGGCATTTTGGATGAGTACGATGCCGATGAGGAGACCGTGAAGGCGGATGTGCAGGAATTTTTGAACCGCATTAAAGAGGCCGGGATATTGAAATAGAGGTGTATGAGAAAACGAGTCTCAATGTTTATTTTTTAAGATGGCTTCATATGTATAGTAGGAAAATTACCAAATCATATCAAATTTTTTAGATTATATATAAAAAAATCTACAAATTATACAAAATATAACATTTTCGGGACGATTTACCTATTGTATTTTCATCAAAAAAACTTTAGAATATTTTAGAATAAATCTATTGCTAAAACTATGTTTTCATGTAGCAGTAGAAATAACCTATTAATCATACTCAATTTAAAGGGAAGGGAGAGGAAAGTATGAGAAAAAAATTTAAGAAACGGTTGCTCGGAATCATCCTTACCATCTTGATGGTGGTTAGCGTGATACCTGTGCAGCAAGTACAGCCCGTAAAAGCGGCAGATACGCAAATTATTTATCTTGAAATATCAGGAGGAGTAACAGGATGGACAAAGCCAGGTGTTCACGCGTTAGATGCCAATGATATGATAGTAAATAAATTGTTTGCGATGGATAAAGTTGCAGGCAGTGACAATATTTATAAGGCAAATATTGCTGCAAATGCTACAAAAGTAATTTTTACACCAAATAATACATGGGAAAAAGGAGAAACAGATACAGTTTCTATTGCAGATGCCAATGCAGATTTAACAACAACATATCCATGCTATAAGGTTACATCTTACCAATCTGGGTCAAACAAATGTTGGAAAGGTACTTGGGCAACATACAGTGCGAGTGGCGAAGTAGATTTAACTGAAAGATTTTATGTTTCCACTAATTTGGTTGATTACATCAATGATGCTAGATTTAACCCAGGAAATAAAACGAGAGGATACAGTAACAACAATCAAGGAACAGTTGTTGATGGCTCAGAAAAAGGAGCAAATGTTTACAGTTATTTAGATGCTGCAATATCGGGAAGCCCATGGTATAATAGTTCTGGTCGAGATTCAAAAGAATGTCAATATACATATCCATTGTACTTTGGTAACATGTTCGATACCAAAAATAGATATGGACGCATGTTAAATGGAAGTTGGTATGGACTTAATAACTTTAGTGTGGGTGCCAATGTGGCTTTAGAAGAAACAGGCACAACTACAGGAAGTTCCTTTTATGGAGCAGCAGCACAAGGTTTAGTAGGTAAAAAACTGGTTAATGGGAAAATGGTAGATCCGAACAATGAAAATGTTGTTCTGCCTTATTTCTCTGGGGAAGAGATTCATCCATATAATACAGATAGAGAAATTGATAAAAACAAGAATTTATCTGAATATTACAATAATTTACAGTTCCCATTCAAGCAGACAATGGATAAGAATGGCGTAATCACATACTCTTATGATTCGGGAAGTGATTATGCTGTATATTATGATTTTGATAATAATAGTTTCTATGAAAGTAATCAATATATTCAAAATGGAACAACAAATGATTCAACAGCACCAACTAAAGGATTCTATCCATTGAACAAACCAGGAGATTCTCGTGAAGCTGTAAATATGGGATTTGGTACTGAATTTACGATTCCATTTACATTATCAAAAGATGGAAAAATCAATGGTCAGGACATAACATTTAACTTCACTGGTGATGATGATGTGTGGGTATTCATTGATGACTACCTTGTTTTAGACATGGGTGGTGCACATAGAATGGCAAGCGGAACAATTGACTTCGCAAAGAAAAATGTAACAGTTGAACGCGCATTTACACCAGATAAGTCCACAACGGCTGCTTGGAAAGATGGAGCTACTCGTGCAAATCAGACATCAACGGAAAGTTTAAAGACATTTGCAGATATTGAAACAGACAATGAAAAGACTTTTGCAGATATCATGGCAGATGATTCAAAAGTACATACACTGAAGATGTTCTACATGGAACGTGGTATGATCGATTCCAATATGTCTGTAAGCTTTAACTTCTCACCTATTCCATCAGGTTTAACACTTAGTAAAGACGTTAACACTGCATCAGTAAATGATGGATTAAAGTCAGTTGTAGAGACAAAAGATAATTTTGATTTTACAGTTACAGATACAGATACAAGAACAGAATACACTTATGAAAAAGACTATGATGGTACAAGAACAGAAAAAAAGACTACAACAAACGGAGTTGTAGAAGGACTTGCTGATAATGTATACGCAAAGAACTTTGCATATAAAGATGCAGATGATGATGGTAATACAGGCTTAAAAATTGGTACAGACTTTACAATTACAGAGACAGAAAATTCCAATTATGATACTAGATGGTTTGTTACGGATATTTCAACTGGAGAAACCAAAGATAGAGGAGATGGACTGGTTTCAAACTTCAAATTAGGAGATGCTACATCAGATGTGACAAAAGTAAATTACAACGTTAACTTTGTAAATACACCAAAGGTAGGTACTGTGAATATAACCAAGGCATGGAATGGTACTGTTCCGGAAACACTGAAAGAAGAAGCTTTCCCATTCAAGGTGGAAGTTGATTTGGATGGTGCAGCTAAAAAAGATGAATATTCGACATATGCTTTGAAATATACTGTAGATGGAAATGAATTTTATACCGACGCAGATGGTAACTTTAAATTAAAGTGTGATCAGACAGCTGCTTTTGAAGGTATTCCGACAGGAGCAACAGTTAAAGTAACAGAAACAACTACTACTGATAGTAAGTCATGGGAAGTAAGTGGATCTGACGAAGCAGTGAGTAAGCCAGTTACAGAAACATCTAATGAAACTTTAACGATTACCAATGCCACCAAGACTAAAACTTCGGATAAAGTGATTTATGTTGAAGCAGGAAAAGATACATTTTATAAACCAGCTGAAGTTATAAAAGACTATATTGTTACTGTTCCTAATCCATCCGAAGGACTGAATTATACAGACAAAGGTTTCAATGGTGCAGAGCCAGGCAAATCATATACAGCTAACTATACAGGATCTAACAAGGATGGAGCAATAGTAAATGGTAAGATTACTGTATATACATATCAGGCAACCGATAAGGTTTATGTATTCGATTATGGCTTAGAATCTAATATTGCAGAAACGAATGATAATCATGACGGATTATTTGAGGGCGGTACATTTTATAATGATAATGCCAAAGATGCATATGAAACCACTGCAAAACTGAATCAGATTACTCATGAAAAAGATAATAATCCGCAGACAACGATAACGCCTGATCAGGATGTAATAATTAATAAGAAAGGCTCAGCAAAAGGTGCAGTAACATTCAAGCCTATTGCGTTCATGGATAAGGCTGAGAATTACACTTATACAGCAGATATCACAAAAAATGGTGAAACACTTAAGTCAAACAACCCAGAAACTGGTACAACAGTCCATGGTAAAATCAAGACGATGCCGGCAAATGTTGTTTACTATGAAGATGACTTCAATGCAGATTCAAAAACTGATGATGGAACAACAAAGATTGTTTATTCTGGAGATACAGATCCAGAAGGAACGTCATTGACATTGAAACAGAGCAATGGACAGACAGAACAGTATGGACATGACGATGCATATGCAAAAGGAACGGGTGACAGCGCTGGAAGTTCTACAAAGATGACAGCGAATGGTTATAACACAAGAGCAAGCTTTACATTCAAGGGAACTGGATTCGATATTGTTGCAAGAACAACAACAGATACAGCAACTATCATGTATTCGATTGAACATCAGACAGCTGGAAAGTGGCAGGTAGATAAGATGGGAGCTGTTGATACATATTACGCAAATGGCGACTTATATCAGATTCCTGTTATCCATGAAGAAGGTCTTGATTACAATACTTATACAGTAACATTATTCATTAAAGAAGATGTTAATAAAAATTGTGTTGTATATCTGGATGGTGTACGTGTTTACAACCCAATGGGAACAGCAGGAAATTCAGCATACATCGACAATGAAGAGGGAGCAACTATTACAAAAATAAGTGATCTGGTTCTTGGAGATGGTGAGATTACAGAGAATGGTGTTGTAATAAGAGATCCAGAAAATCCGGAAAATGATTCCACAGAGATAAAAGGTGTTACGATCAGTAATGCCAAGATGGCATTGGTTGGAAATGTATGGAATGATGCGGGGACCTCTTTTGATAATCTGGAAGCACTGGGATATACAAAAGTTGAAGATAATTCGGGTACGACTACGGCAAATAATACACAGTCAATCTTACAGTATCTTCATACAGGACCAAATAATGAGGTTTACCTCGATGGCAATGCATCCATTGCATTTGTTGCAGAAGGAACTCCAAATTCCAACAGTACACTTCAGATTGAAGCAAAGCTGGTGAATACAGAGGGAATAGATGTGACAACTGGAGGAACTGCCGCATTAAATGTATGGAATGGAACTGCGCTTGAAAAGATAGAAGATGTTAAGACTTCAACAGCAAGATATTACACAATCAACCTGAATCAGTGTATCAAGCTTGGAGATACAGATAAGTATCTGGTTGTAATTTCAGGAAATGATTCAGACGGAAACTATGGAGTGTCATTCTCTAATCTGAAAAACAAAGGTTATACGTTATCGAATCCTTTGGCAGAGGAAAATAAGGAGCTTGTTGGAAGACTGATAAATACAGACAATGTAGAGCCTGCGAGTGTATTTAAGAGCTTTGGAATACAGAATGCTACATACACAATAAAGAGAAATGCCTGGCTTACAAATAAGTATACAGTAACAATAAATAGTGCAGATGTATTTGCTGGTGAAACACCAAAGTTTAAAGTATATTATACAAATAATGGAAAGAAAACTGCGTTAACGACAACGATTGTTAAAACGACAAACAATGAAGATGGAACAGTTACATATGGACTGAAATTCAGAGCACCAAATGCAGTTGGTTCATTTCCATTAGAGATTCATTATGTAAATGCAGATGGAGAGTCAGATGAATTTATGACTACAACAATTAAAGTAAGAAGATAGGAGGTATGAAAATGAAAAAAACATATAAGAAACCTCTGTTATTGATTGAAAATTTTAAACTTTCTGAAAACATAGCAGCATGTGATCCTTCTTTTGGAAATAACTCCAATATAACGTTAGAAGATATTCAAAAGGCATATAATGTGTTGGGTTATTTTGCGGATGGTGTGTGTGAAAAAGGTGAACCAATTGAAAACAAACCAGTGGACGTATTTGATGGTATGACTCAAATTCAGTTGTGTTATCATGGTTCTACAGGATTAAACGTTTTTTCATCATAATAGTGCTAAAAATAGCGAGAGCAAATTCATTGCTCTCGTTATTTTTTGAGGAAAAAGGTAGTTCTGTGAAAATTTATGAAAATATTGGATAAATAATCGCACATGTTTATACAAAACATGTAAAAATCATATAAAGTGCAGTAAAATGCTTGAAAATTATGATTTCAGGATTTATTATTATCGTATATAATTAAATTAGAAGTAAAGCAACTGTGCATATACTGATAGTGTCAAGTAAAGTATGAAAAACTGAGCTGTAAAAAAACGGCTCAAATGAACCTTGAAAACTGCAGATATTTAGAGTGTGGAAGGCTGCCGCCACCCTTGACAGCACACAAAAGAAATGCTGTCTGTGTTTCACCGACGGCGAAGAACTCAAGAACAGTTAGCAGATTGCTGCTGAAGATTTAGAATAGTCTTCTGACCAAGATATATGAGGAGCTGCCATTTAGCCGGCATGTTTTCTGCATTTTCAAGCATTTCCACCTTGTTAAGGACCTGAAACTTCGTATGTTTGTGTGGGCGTAGAAAGTTGTAATAAGCTACCCAGAGAGATAAATCATAGTTGACACCATCGTAGTTATCAAACTCGTTGGTGCCGCGATAGGAAGCTTTATAGGTGCGGTTTAAACGTTCAATCGCATTTGTTGCAGAAGGAACTCCAGATTCCAACAGTACACTTCAGATTGAAGCAAAGCTGGTGAATACAGAGGGAATAGATGTGACAACTGGAGGAACTGCCGCATTAAATGTATGGAATGGAACTGCGCTTGAAAAGATAGAAGATGTTAAGACTTCAACAGCAAGATATTACACAATCAACCTGAATCAGTGTATCAAGCTTGGAGATACAGATAAGTATCTGGTTGTAATTTCAGGAAATGATTCAGACGGAAACTATGGAGTGTCATTCTCTAATCTGAAAAACAAAGGTTATACGTTATCGAATCCTTTGGCAGAGGAAAATAAGGAGCTTGTTGGAAGACTGATAAATACAGACAATGTAGAGCCTGCGAGTGTATTTAAGAGCTTTGGAATACAGAATGCTACATACACAATAAAGAGAAATGCCTGGCTTACAAATAAGTATACAGTAACAATAAATAGTGCAGATGTATTTGCTGGTGAAACACCAAAGTTTAAAGTATATTATACAAATAATGGAAAGAAAACTGCGTTAACGACAACGATTGTTAAAACGACAAACAATGAAGATGGAACAGTTACATATGGACTGAAATTCAGAGCACCAAATGCAGTTGGTTCATTCCCATTAGAGATTCATTATGTAAGTGCAGATGAAGAGTCAGATGAATTTATGACTACTACAGTTAGAGTAAGAAGATAATAGAGATTCTTAAGACAAAAAAGATGTGAGAGGTGGCAGATGAGTCAATCATCTACCACCTACTCATTTTGGAGGATAAATGTACAGATATTTTTTTGAAATAGCATCAATACCATTTGAAATTAAAGGACAGACAGAAATTTCTATACACTCAAGCATGCAACCGTTTATTGTTGAAAATGAAGAGATGGTAGATGTGAAATATAATGTTGTGTGTGAATCTAATATGAAAGTTATTAAGGAAAAATCAATTTATGCAGATGAAGTATATAAAATTGATTTGTGTCAAATAGAAGAAGGAAAAGAATATGATTTATGTATTCCAGAAAAAATGCTATTAAATAAAAAACTATTTGAAGGATCTAATATATGGAACTTTTTAGCGTTTGAATTTCCACTTTTAGAAAAGCAGGCATTTATTCTCCATTCTTCATTTGTTTCTTGGAAGGGAAATGGAATTCTGTTTACAGCTCCGTCAGGAACAGGAAAATCTACGCAAGCAGATTTATGGGAGAAATATGAAGCAGCAGATATTTATAATGGAGATCGGACAATCGTTAGAAAAATGAATGGAGAGTATTATGGTTTTGGGTCTCCTTATGCGGGTACATCGGGTATTTATCGCAATGAATCTGCTCCTATAAAAGCAATTGTTGTGATAGAACAAGGACCAGAAAATATCATTCAAAGACTTTACGGGAGAGAAGCATTTCTTCCGTTGTTCCGTGAAACATTGATGAATACATGGAATAAAGAGTATATGGAAAAGATGACAGATCTTTTGATGGATGCAGCGTGTCAGATTCCTGTCTATCATCTCTCCTGTCGCCCGGATCAGGACGCAGTAAATACGGTGAAAAATGAAATTTTGCAAGAGTTATAAACAATAAAATACCCCTAAAAAGAGAATTATCATACATAGATAGTTCTCTTTTTTCTGCAAAATATGTGAAAACACACAAAATAGTGAGGGTGGAGTGCACTCTCACTATTCTAGGTTTAAGGAGATTTTGAGAGATAGGTTGTAATTTATTGGAAGATAGTTTATAGTAAAAGATAAAAATATAAGAAAAATGGAGTGCACGATGAAACAGAAAAAGAAATTAGGGATTATAATTGCTGTTGCAGTAGCTATAATAGTGGTGGGAGTTGTAATACTTTTTGCATTAAAGGCAAATAAGAGTTCTTCACAGAAAGAAACAAAAGAAACCAACGAATATGAAATTGTTAAACCTGGAAAGGATACACTGGATGTTAGTAAGATTCAGGGATATTCAGCCAAAGTAGGTGTAGAAGACAAGAAGGAAGAAGACACAAAAGAAAAAGATGACTCTGACAAAAAAGATGATTCTAAGGATACGGAAAAAGCAGAGCAAATTGTCCTTTCCGATCCGAACCTCACGGTTGAGTCCATCGGTGCTTATTCCGGTTCTTTTATAGAAGATGGAAGTGACGAGGCGACCAAGAACGTAACAGCTATGCTGATTACGAACAATTCTGACCAGATGCTTCAGGTGGCGCTGATTGATTTTCAGGTAAATAGCAATGAGACGGCGAGTTTTAAGGTGACGAATCTTCCGGCGGGAACTTCTACGCTGGTACTTGAGAGCAATAAGCGGGAGTTTTCAGATAATGATACTTATACATATGGCAATGCGGCTACGGGATATATGGATCAGCCGACGCTCGAAGAGGATAAAGTAGAGTTAAAGACAGAGAATGGAAAGATTACGCTGAAGAATAAGACGGATAAAGAGCTTAAGACCGTTTATGTATATTATAAGTATATGCAGATTGGCGGCGCTTATTTTGGCGGAATTACTTACCGTACACCATTTGAAAATGTGGGCGCAGGCAAGGAAGCAGAGGCAGTTGCGGCACATTTTAATCCGGACAGCAGTCAGATTATGGGAGTACAGATACTTGATAATTAAAAGAGATTGGGGAATAAGTTCATGAAGAAACAACAAGCACCAGTGCAGGCGCAGCTTAGAAAATATCTGTATCAGAAGGCGGCACACAATAAAGTGCCGCTTTCCGGTACATTTGAACTGACACCGAGATGCAATATGAATTGCAGGATGTGTTACATTCGAATGAGTGAAGCAGAGATGAGGGCGAGGGGAAGAGAGTATACAGCAGAAGAATGGATTGAGATGGGAAAAGCATGTGCAAAAGAGGGAATGCTCTTCTTGCTGCTGACTGGCGGGGAACCATTTCTTAGAAAAGATTTTAGACAGATTTATACGGAGTTAAAGAAGCTGGGGCTACTGATCTCGATTAATACGAATGCGACATTGATTGATGAGGAGACCGTGGAGTGGTTAAAGAAGGATCCGCCGATGAAGGTGAATGTGACACTTTATGGTGGTGGAAATGAGACTTATAAAAAGCTGTGTGGACATCCGACCGGATATGATGCAGCTACGAAGGCGATTGATCTGATGCACGATGCGGGCATTTTTGTGAATATCAATGCGAGCTTTACGAAGTACAATCTGGATGATATGGAGGATATTTTTGCATTTGGCAAGAGAAGGGAGATCCAGGTGAATGCGGCGACTTATATGTTTCCGCCGGTACGTAGTGCGAAGGACGGCGTGACGGATGATGCGGTGCGTTTTACAGCAGAAGAGGCTGGAAGAGCGAGAGCGATGGCGGATAAGTACCGCCTGTCTAAGGAGGAGTTTGAGATTCGATTGAAGGCACTCCATGAAGGAAGAGATGACTTTATGGGCGGTGAGGAAGAGTGTGAGCGTACCCCGGATGAGAAGATGGGTTGTATGGCGGGACGGTCTTCATTCTGGATGACATGGGACGGACGAATGACGCCTTGCGGCATGATGAATGAGCCGGTAGCCAGACCATTTGAGATTGGTTTTTCGGATGCATGGAAGTCGATCTGCCGGGCGACGGATGAGATTTTGCTGCCATCTGAATGCAAGAACTGCAAGAAGCGTTTTGCGTGTATGATGTGCGGGGCGCTTACGATTGCCGAAGGGGGCGGATGCAGTTATAAGAAGCCGGAGTATTTGTGCCGGCAGACAGAGGTGTTCCTAGAAGAGATGGAGAAAGAATACCAGAAACAGGAAACAGGGGTACGATGACGAATACACAAAAAGAGCTGTTACAGGCACTTCGGTGCTTTATGCAGGGGGATGAGGAATACCATCTTCCGGAAAGGTTTTCACAGCTAAAGGAGCTGTGTGACCTTGCTGCGATGCATAAGATTTTAGCAATTATATATGAGATGATCCGGAGAGATGCGGTGCTTCTTTTAGAGGAGAATGCGCCACTTGCTGCGAAGTGGAAGAAGAGTGCGATTGCGGAGGTGATGCTGCAGGTGCAAAGGACGGCTGGTTTTCTGGAGCTGTATCAGAAGCTTCAGAAGGAAGGAGTACATCCGCTGGTTGTGAAGGGGCTGATTTGCCGGTCTTTTTATGAAAAGCCGGACTTTCGGATATCAGCGGATGAAGATCTGCTGCTTAGGAAGGAAGAGTTTGAGACCTTTGACCGCATTTTGTTAGAGGAAGGATATAAGAGGCAGGAGCTGGATCCTAAGGATCTGCCGTATGAGATTCCATATCGGAATCCGATAAATCAGGTATACATAGAGCTTCACTTTTCGTTGTTTGCAGAAGGCGAGGGTGCATATGGTCATCTGAATCAGGAATTTGCAGGGGCGTTTGACCGATGCATTTGTGAGCAGATTGAGGGAGTGGATATTAAGACACTTTCGCCGACGGACCATATGTTTTATCTGATCTGTCATAGTTTTAAGCATTTTTTACATAGTGGATTTGGGATCAGACAGGTCTGTGATATGGTGATGATGGCAAAGCATTACACGACGCGGATTGACTGGAGAGAAATTCAGGATAAGCTTGCACAGCTTCGAATGGATACATTTTTCAGTGCTCTGGCAAAGATTGGCAGAGAGTATCTGGGATGCTCCTGGGAGAAAACCGGATATGTGGATTATACGCAGGAGAGTGTGGACTGTATGCCGCTTCTTGTGGATCTGCTGGAAGGCGGTGTGTATGGCGGGAGCACGATGGCGAGAAGGCACAGCGCGAATATGACGCTGGAAGCTGCTAGGAGAGGCAAAAAGGCGACGGCGTCGTCGGTTTGGTCATCGTTGTTTCCGGGTGTTTCTTATATGAAGGGGCATTATGTGTGGCTCTGTAAGTATCCGTGGCTGCTTCCGGCAGCATGGGTGATGCGGCTGTTTGGATATGCGGCAGACAGGAAGCATACAGAGGATCAGAGTAGTTTAGAGATTGGAAATAAACGTGTGGAACTTCTTCGGAAGTATCATGTGATAGATTAGGGGACAGATATATGAAGGTGATAGATACAAGAGAATATGTGTCGGTTCTGAAGCAATTGACGGACGATGGACGGGAAGTCAGCATGCGGATTGCGGGAAATAGTATGGCGCCATTTCTGATTCATGAGCGTGATACGATCTTCTTTCGGAAGCCGGAGGCAAAACTGAAGAAGGGCGATATGGTGTTCTTTAAAAGAAGAAACGGACAGTATATCATGCACAGGATTCACCATGTGAAGCCGGATGGGTATTATATCGTGGGTGATGCGCAGTGTATGATTGAGGGACCGGTCGCAGGGGAACAGATATTTGCGGTTGTGACGAAAGTCATAAGAAAGGGAAAGACGATACAGCCGGGGGACTTCTGGTGGGAGTTCTTTCGTCATGTGTGGCTGCATATGATTCCACTTCGAAGACCGGTGATGGCTCTTTATACGAAGCTTCTTTTTAGAGGAGGCAGATCATGAGAGAGAAGAAGACACATTTTGAATCGGTCAGAATATTAAAGAAACGATGGAAAGATGGTACATTTTCGGAGATTTTAGAGGACTGGAGATGGATTCTTGGGTATAGCGCAAGGTATAAGGGAGCGATTCTGTTTTATGTTGTGCTGGGAATCTTAAGTACGTCGTTTGGACTTGCGAGCAGTGTGGCGAGTAAGTATCTGATCGATATCATTACGGGTTATCAGACGAGTAAGCTTGCAGTGCTGTTTCTTGTGATGGTTGGCGGACAGGTGTTCAGTCTGTTGTTTGAGAGCCTGATCAACCGGGTTTCCACGAAGCTTAGTATTGATATTAACAATGATATTCAGGCGGATATTTTTGATAAGATTATTGATGCGGACTGGATGGAGATCAGTAAGTATAGCAATGGAGACATTCTGAATCGTTTTAATGGCGATATTCGTACGATCAGCAGCAATGCCATCAGCTGGCTTCCGACGATTATCATTGCACTTTATAAGCTGGTGGCGACATTTATGGTCATCCTGCATTATGACTGGGTGATGGCTCTGATTGCGCTTGGCAGTGCGCCGTTTCTTCTTCTGCTGTCACGAACGGTGCTGAAGAAGCAGAGGGACTTTAGCCAGAAGGTGCTCGAGACGAGCAGTAAGCTGATGGGATTTGAGGTCGAGACGTTTTATAACTTTGATACGATCAAATCTTTTGGTATTGCGCCGCATTATAGTAAGAAGATGAGATGGTGGCAGAAGCGGTTTCGGGATGACAGCCTGAAGTATAATTATTTTACGATTAAGACGAATGTAGTTCTGCAGGGAATTGGAATGGTCGTGCAGTTTATTGCATTTGGATATTGTCTGTTCCGGTTGTGGACGCATGATATTACATATGGTACGATGACATTGTTTCTGCAGCAGAGAAGCAATCTGTCGGCGGCATTTAATAATCTGGTGACGATCGTTCCGACATTTTTAAATAGTTCAGTATCGGCGCACCGTATTCGTGAGCTTGTGGAGCTTCCAAAGGAAGTACATATTACAGAGAGTTCGGTGCTTGATGCGTATGCGGCAGATGGATTTTCCATTTCTTTGCGGGATGTGGATTTTTCTTATGTGAAGGAAGAGCGTGTGATCACAGATTCTTCGTTTGAGGCAAAGCCGGGTGAGATTGTTGCACTGGTGGGTCCTTCCGGAGAGGGTAAGACAACATTAATCCGTATGTTTCTGGGGCTGATTCATCCGCAGAGCGGGCAGGCAGTGATGTCTGCGGCAGGCGGCATGGAAGTGGTACTAAATGCAGAGACGAGACACCTGTTTGCATATGTTCCGCAGGGCAATACGATTCTGTCGGGAACCATCGCAGAGAATCTGCGGATGGTAAAGGAAGATGCGACAGAGGAAGAGATGATAGAAGCATTGGAGATTGCGTGTGCGTGGGACTTTGTGAAGAAGCGTCCGGACACGATAAATAGCAATGTGGGCGAGCGTGGCCGTGGACTGTCGGAAGGGCAGGCACAGAGGCTGTCGATTGCAAGGGCACTCTTAAGAGATGCGCCGGTGCTGCTGTTGGATGAGGCTACTTCCGCACTGGATGTGGAGACGGAGCGCAGGGTGCTTCGCAATATTATGACACAGAAACCAAACAAAACATGTATTGTTACAACGCACAGACCAAGTGTGTTAAATATGTGCAGACGGGTATACCGTGTGATGGATACCAGGGTGACAGAGCTTTCGGAAGAGGAAGCTGCAAAAATGGCAATGGATTTTTAAGGTAGAGAGTGGTAAAATGATTGATATACATACGCATATCCTGCCGGGGATGGATGATGGAGCAGTAGATATTTTAGATACGATAGAGATGGCAAGGCTGGCTGCTATGAGCGGAGTAACAGAAATTGTGGCAACACCGCATTTTAATATTCCGGGACTGTATGATAATGCATTTGGAGAGCATTATGTGAATACGTTTAATCAGGCCGCAAGGGCGATTAAGGAAGAGAAGATTCCAATCAGGCTTTTTCCGGGGATGGAGGCATTTTCTACAGAGGATCTGCCACGGCAGATGGCAGATGGAAAGGTAATGACGATCAATCAGAGCCATTATATTCTGATGGAGTTTGCATTTGATGAGGATCCGGACTTTGCAACGAGGCTTCTTGGTAAGGTAAGGGAAGTTGGTGCAAAGCCTGTGATTGCGCATGCGGAGCGTTATTATTTTGTGCAGGATGATCCGCAGATTGTATATCAGTGGAGGAAGAAGGGATATGCCATTCAGGTCAATAAGGGAAGTTTTCTTGGACGGTTTGGTGAGTCGGCAAGGGAGACGTCATACCGCCTGCTTCGTCACCATCTGGTATCGGTTGTGGCAAGTGATGCACACAGCGCGGTGGAGCGGACGCCTTTTTTGATGGATGCGTATGAAGCACTTAGTGAATGTTGTTCAAAGCGGCATCTGGATGTGCTGTTTCGAGACAATCCCGGCAGAATCTGTCAGGATAAGCCGGTACTTGAATTGGAGCCGCTTCCATTTTTACCATACTATTATGATTAAAGGAGAAAACATGATTAGATTGAGAAGAGCCATATGTCTGATATTTGTGTTGGCATGTGCGGTATTCGTTGGATTTTTAATAAAGGAAAAGATGGTGGAAGACCATGTGCCTCCGGTGATTACCTGTAGTGATGATGAGCTTGTACTCAGTGTCAATGAGAATCAGGAAGAGGCACTGATGAAGGGAATTAAGGCTACGGATAACAGGGATGGGGATTTGACGAAGGAAGTTCGTATTTCTTCTATCTCTCATTTTATTTCGGGTAATGAACGCACGGTCACTTATGTCGTTTTTGATAAATCGAACCAGATGGGAACGTTAAAAAGAACGGTGAAATATAATGATTATACGCCACCACGGATTAAGATGCTTCATGCACCAAGATGTAGCGCGGCAGAAGCGGCGAATACAGACTTTGTATCTTATCTGAGTGCAACAGACTGTCTCGATGGAGACCTGACCAGCCAGGTGAAGCTTTCAATGAATGACAGCCTGTATAATCCGCAGCCGGGAGATTATCCGGTTACGGCACAGGTAAGCAACAGTGCGGGAGATGTCTGTTCGGTATCGTTTGAGATTACGATTACGGATAATGAGAATGAAAGTATAAAGCAATATCCGGCGTTATCGGAGTATATTGTTTATACAACTGTTGGAAATATGATAGATCCGATGTGTTATGTGGTCGGACTGGAACAGAATGGGATGATTACACAGTATAATGAAGATCCCAGTGTTATGGAGTCGATTAGTGTGAATTCGAAGGTGGATTACAATGAGCCTGGAGTATATCCGGTAGAATTTTCGTATACCGGAGATGGAATTCCGACGGCTGTGACAAAGATGTTTGTAGTTGTGGAGGGAAATGAAGATGGAAAATAATCGGGAGAATGCATCCGCACAGACGGAGACAGAATTTGAACCGATTTCATTGGTTTGTGATATTTTAAAAAACTGGTGGGTCATCCTGTTTGGAGCGCTGGCCGGTGCAATGCTTTTTTATGTGGCAAGCAGCATGATATATGTTCCGAATTATCGTACACAGGCAACATTTGTTATCACATCCAGAGAGAATGCCAATGCATACAATAATCTTTCTTCTGCCAATTCGATGGCAGAAACATTCCAGAAGATTCTGGAAAGTACGATTATGAAGAAGACAATCTGTGAAAAATTGGATATGGATAAGCTTGATGCGGATATCAGTGCCAATGTTGTAAAGGGAACGAATATGCTGACCCTTTCTGTTACTGCACATTCGCCAAAGGATTCGATTGATATTATCAAAACGGTGATGGACAACTACACCAGCATTTCTTATTATACAGTTGGAACGACAGTGCTTGATGTTTTGGAAGATCCGAAGATTCCGTATGCACCGGTCAATCCACCACAGAACGGTGAGATGGCAAAGAAGGGATTCTTCCTGGGAATGGCTGTCTGCATACTGTTATTTGCTATCTGGTCTTATATGCATAATACGGTGAAGCAGGAAAGAGAAGTAGAGAAAAAGCTCGATGCCAGAAGTCTTGGAGCGATTAGTTATGAATGGAAGTATAAGACGATAAAGGAATGGATTAAGCACCGGAAGAAGGCAGTTCTGGTGGATAATCCTCTGGCAAGCTTCCGGTTCGTGGAAAGCTTTAAGATGCTTGCGGCCAGGGTGGAATACCATATGTCAAAGATCAACGGTAAGATCCTGGTAGTTACGAGTGTCTGTGAGAATGAAGGAAAGTCATCCGTGGCAGGGAATCTTGCAATCACACTTGCGAAAAAAGGCAAGAGAGTCATTTTGATTGATGGCGATATCAGATGCCCTGCACAGTATCTGTTATTGGGAATGAGTCCGAAAAAAGAAAATGAGCTTGGAGAGTTCTTAAATGGCAGAACAGGTGCCAATAACATTTTGTTAAATACGGAGCGTAAGCGGCTTGGATTTATAGGTGGAAAGGTGTCCTATTCTGCTTCTACAGAGATGCTTGGAAACAGACAGCTTCCGGTTCTTATAGAAGCCTGCAGTAAGATTGTGGATTACGTCATTATCGATACACCACCATCTGGAATGATCGGAGATGCACAGATTTTTGCACAGCATGCAGATGCCGTCATGGTCGTTGCCAGACAGAACGTTACACTTGCAGAAGATATCAACGAGATGATGGATGATTTCCGTGACAATCATACCAAGGTACTTGGAGTTGTTTTAAATGGTGTCATGACGTTTCAGAGTATCGTGGACAGCCCGGTGGGAGATCATTACAGCAGGTACAGCAGATATGGGCGATATGGACGTTATGGGAAATATACGAATAATAAAGAGGTATAGCAGACATGGATGAGATGAGAGAAAAATCTGGGAAGGAGCAACAGGGTGAAATCGAGAAGATTGATCTGATTGAATTCCTTCGCAGTTTCCAATATGGAATCAAGAAAATGTGGTGGCTGGTTTTGGTTCTCGCATTGATTTTTGGACTGAATAGTTATATCAAAGCAAGAAAGAATTATACCCCTGTCTATACGGCATCAGCGACGGTGGCAGTAACGACAATTGATGGAAGTCCGGCTTACCAGAACAATGCGTCTGCACAGCAGATGGCGGATGTTTTCCCATACATACTGACAAGTGGTGTGCTAAAAGATGTGGTAGCTAAGGATATGAAGCTGGACTCTGTTCCGGGATCCATTTCTGTTAAGGCGGAAGAGGGAACGAATATGCTTACGATATCTGTTTCCGGTACGAATGCAGAACTTTCCTATAAGACATTAAAGTCAGTCATTAAAAATTATCCGGAAGTGGCACAGTTCGTACTTGGAAATACGACTCTGAAGATCCTGGATGAAACAGGTGTTCCGGATGATACGACAAAGCAGGGAGTCATTTCTTCTTCCTGGAAGAGAGGGGCACTTAAGGGTGCCATTATTGGTCTTGTGATTCTGTCTCTTTATGTACTTACCAGACGTACCGTGAAGACAGGTAAGGAGATTAAGACCCATTTGAATCTGGTTGATCTTGGAACATTGCCGGAAGTACATGTAAAGAAGAGAAATAAAGAAAGTTTTTATAATTCAGTCAATGTATTAAATAAAAGAATTCCGCAGGGATATCTGGAAGCGTTCAGAAAGGTCGGAATTAAGGTAATGAAACAGATGGAGGAAGAGGAGTTTAAGACGCTTTTGGTCACCAGCTCTGTGCCGGAAGAAGGAAAGACGGCATTTTCTGTGAATCTGGCAATCATAGAGGCAAAACTAGGGAAAAATGTCATACTTGTAGATTGTGATATGAGAAGACCATCTGTTGCAAAAGCCATGAATCAGGAAGGAGAATTTCCCGGACTTCAGGCGGTGCTTCAAGGTAAGGTGAAGATCAGTGAAGCAATGACAACGATAGAACTTGAGAAGTGCCCGGGATCTTTGCAGATTCTGTATGGCAAAACGACAGAAGGAAGTTCTTCCGACCTGCTTGAGAGTAAGCAGATGGAGAGACTCATTTCCATTTTAAAGAAGAAAGCAGACCTTGTAATATTTGATACGGCTCCTTCTGAGATGCTTGCAGATGCGCCGGTACTTGCAAGATATCTGGATGCTGCAGTCTATGTGATCCGCTATGATTATGCAAAGATGCGCCAGATTCGTATGGGTGTGGAGAACCTTTCGATGAGTGGAATCCATATGCTGGGTTATGTATTAAACCGCGACCGCTCTACGGGTGGTGGATATGGATATGGTTATGGATACTATGGACGCTATCGTTATGGAAGATATGGTCGTTATGGCGGATATAGACATTACAGCCGCTATGAAAAACAGCTTGATGAACCGGTTGCAGAGACAGGTGCGGTAAATCAAAAAGAGGTATTTACAGAGACGAAAGAGAACTGATTGCAAAATCTTTCAAGCTGCATATCATATAGAGAAAATTGCCAGATCATGTAAATTGTGATAAAATATGAAACTAGAGTGAAAAACTATAGAATTTGAGATGACGAAAAGAAACGAGTTGAGTATGAGGAGAAATACTAATTGTATTTTCTCAGGTTATAGTAAAGGGATAGAGACATATGAAAAATTATTTAAAAACTAAGAGCATGGTAGATATGATCCTTGGCTCAGTGGGAATGGTTGTGCTGTCGCCGGTATTTCTGGCGATAGCGGTAGCTATTAAGTTAGAAGATGGCTTACGGGCACCGGTATTCTTTTCACAAAAGAGAGTCGGTGTTCATAAGTCATATTTCCAGTTATATAAGTTTCGTTCCATGCGGCTTGACACTCCGCATGACATACCGACGCATCTTTTGGATAACCCGGAGCAGTATATCACAAAGGTGGGTCGTTTCTTGCGTAAATCTTCTTTAGATGAACTGCCTCAGCTCTACAACATTGCAAGAGGCGATATGGCAGTCGTCGGACCAAGACCGGCACTGTGGAATCAGACAGACTTAATTGCAGAGAGAGACAAATATGGTGCAAATGATGTAAAGCCGGGCCTTACCGGCTGGGCGCAGATCAATGGACGTGACGAACTCGAGATAGACGTAAAAGCAAAGCTTGACGGAGAGTACGTAAGAAAAGCAGGACTTGCGATGGACATCCGGTGCGTCTTTGGTACCATTTTTTCCGTACTCCGTGGAAGCGGCGTTGTAGAAGGTGGAACAGGAACAATGGAGCGAGAAAAGAAAAATAAAAAAGTAATGATTATCACGAATCATTCTTATATGCTGTGGCAGTTCCGAAGAGAACTCATACAGATGCTGATGGAAGATGCAGAGGTCTATATCAGCACTCCATTTGTCGGCCACGAGAAAGACTTTGCCGATATGGGATGCCATATGATCGAGACTCAGGTTGACCGCCGCGGCATCAATCCGATGACAGATCTGCGTTTATATAAGCAGTACCGTGCCATGTTAAAGAAAGAAAAGCCGGACATGGTCATCACTTATTCGATTAAGCCAAATGTTTATGCCGGTTATGCGTGCAGACGCCTGCACATTCCATATTGCGTAAATGTACAGGGACTTGGCACCGCATTTGAAAAGCCGGGACTTTCCCAGGTCGTAACCATGATGTACCGCACTGCTTTAAAGGGCGCAAAGACCGTATTCTTTGAAAATGAGCGAAATGCAGCACTCTTCCGGGAAAAGAAGATCACTCCGGAAAAGCAGCAGACGATCCTTTCCGGAGCCGGCATCACTCTCGACTTCTATCAGTACGAAGCCTATCCGGAAAATGAAGCATTTCACTTCCTGTATCTGGGCCGAATCATGAAGGAAAAGGGCATGGACGAGCTCTTCTACGCCATTCGCAGGTTACACAAGGAATATGGCGGGAAAGTCGTTCTTGACATTGTCGGATTCTTCGAAGACGAATATAAGGGTGAAGTAGAGAAGTTAGTAGAAGACGGCATCGCAGTCTTTCATGGATTCAAAGAAGACCCGAGACCGTATTATAAAGCAGCAGACTGCATCGTCCTTCCAAGTTATCATGAGGGCATGTCAAATGTCCTGCTAGAAGCAGCATCCACCGGCAGACCGGTTGTTACAAGCAAAATTCCAGGCTGTATGGAAAGCGTGGAAGACGGCACAACCGGATACCTCTGTCAGGTGAAAAATGCACATTCTCTGTACCAGAAGATGAATGAAATCTATCATAAGAGCCGTGCCGACCGAGAAGAAATGGGCAAATGCGCAAGAGATAAGATGGCAAGAGAGTTTGCGAAGGATGAAGTGGTGAAGATGACGGTGGGCAGTGTGTGGAGATAGAGTGAATGACAAATAATTATATTTTAATTCTTGTGTGGATTCTTATATTAGGAGTGTTTTCATGTTTTGTAAATGTAAATAAAAAAGAACTCGTATGTGGGAAAGAAGAAAATAGATGTTACTGGATGTGGGCAATTATTGTGTTTCTACCGCTTATAATTTGGTGTGGATATCGTGGACATGTAGGCGATACAGGCGCTTATATAGAAGGTTTTTCCAATATGCCTGTGAGTTTGGGTGATATTTCAGGTTATCTGACAACCATTTCGAAGGATAAAGGATTTTTCTTCATTTCAGCGGTAATCAAATGTATAATTGGTAATCACGTAGAATTTTATTTTATTATTCTAGCAGCATTACAAGCGGGAGCGCTTATATATGTTTATCGAAAATATTCAAGCAGATATCTGGTTAGTTTCTTTTTGTTTATAGCATCAACAGATTATATTTCCTGGATGTTTAATGGAATTCGTCAATTTCTGGCAGTGACAATAACATTTTGGGGAATAGGACTGATTTTGAAAAAAAAATATGCAGCAATGATTATTCTTATATTAGTTGCATCTACAGTACATCAGTCAGCTCTTCTTTTGATTCCGTTTATATTTATTGCTCAGGGAAAAGCATGGAATAAAAAAACGATTATTTTTATCATAGCAATTATTATTATAATTTCTTTTGTCGGTAATTTTACCAATATATTGGATTCTATGTTAGAAGAAACACAATATAAAAATGTTGTTTTGGATTGGCAGGAAAGTCAGGATGATGGTACTAATATTTTTAGAGTATTGGTATATGCGGTGCCATCGATTTTATCCTTAGTTGGACTACGGTATATTAAAGAAGCGGATAATCCACTCATTAACTTGTGTACGAATATGTCAATTGTAGCTGTTGGATTTTATGTTATTTCCATGTTCACAAGTGGAATTTTTATAGGAAGATTACCAATTTATTTTTCCTTGTATAGTTACATATTACTGCCTTGGGAAATAGAGCATATGTTAGATGAAAAATCGTATAAAATTGTTTATGCATTAATGATTATTTTTTATCTGTTGTTTTATTTGTACAGCACATCATTGATGGGAATGATATAAGAGGGAGGAACCATGAAACCAATCAGAGTACTTCATGTTGTAACATATATGGGGCGTGGCGGATTAGAAACAATGCTTATGAATTACTACCGTCATATAGATCGAAAAAAGATACAGTTCGACTTTCTGGTCCATCGATATTTTGAAGCGGATTATGATGCGGAAATAGAATCTATGGGAGGAAGAATTTATCATGTTTCGAGATTGATTCCGTGGAGCAGAAGTTATAGAGAGAAACTGCAAGTATTTTTTAAATCGCATCCAGAATATGAAATCGTGCATGTACACCAGGACTGTTTGAGTTCAGTTGCCTTAAAAGTGGCGAAGGAGTGCGGAGTTCCGGTACGAATTGCGCACAGCCACAACAGCAATCAGGATAAGAATCTCAAATATCTTATAAAAAGGTATTATATGAGAAAAATTCCAAATTATGCAACGCATCTCTTTGCATGCGGAAAAGATGCTGGAGACTGGATGTTTGGAAAGAATAGCTATCAGATTCTACATAATGCAATTGATACAAAAATTTATCAATATGACTATCAGAAGAGAAAAGAAAGTCGTACAAAACTTGGTATAGGGGAAGAGCTTTTAATCGGACATGTTGGAAGGTTTCGATTGCAAAAAAACCATGTGTTTTTGATTGATATATTTGCAGAAATAGTGAAACAACAACCAGACTCAAAACTTTTACTTGTGGGTGACGGAGATGAAAAAGAAAAGATTCAAGAAAAAATAGAGAAACTACAACTGCAGAAAAATGTTTTGTTGTTGGGTGCTCGATCGGACGTAAATGAACTGATGCAGGCAATGGATGTATTTGTTTTTCCTTCCTTATATGAAGGCCTTCCACTTACCATGATAGAAGCACAGGCGGCTGGACTACCATGTGTGATTTCAGATTCGATTCCCAGGGAATGTGTAATTACAAAAGGACTTGTATCTTATAAAGGGCTAAATGAAGGAGCCAAGGAGTGGGCAGCACATATTTTGACAAGGGCAAAAGAAAAGAGAGTAACGCATGATGAAGAGATGAAACAGTCAGGATATGATGTCAATGAAGAAGTGAAAAGATTGGAGGCATTTTATCTTGAGCAGTGAGAGGAGAACTATGGCTATACTTACAGTTTTTACCCCAGCGTATAATAGAGCACATACACTATCACGCACTTATCAGAGTTTAAAGGAACAAAATTGTAAAGATTTTGTCTGGTTAATTGTAGATGATGGATCAACAGATAATACAGCAGAGATAGTAAAAAAATGGCAGGACGAAGAGAGTGGATTTGACATTCAGTATGTATATAAAGAGAATGGAGGTATGCATACTGCGCACAATACAGCATATGAAAACATTCATACTGAGTTAAATGTTTGTATTGATTCAGATGATATGATGGCGAAAGATGGAGTTGAGAAAATCCTTACTGCATGGGAAAAGGTAAGAAACAAAGGGTATGCTGGATTGATTGCACTTGATGCTGATTTTGAAGGAAACATAATAGGAAAAAGATTTCCAGAAGCCATGAAAGAAACAACTCTTGGCGGGTATTACGCAAGTGGTGGAAAAGGTGATAAAAAATTAATTTATCGTACAGATGTTATAAAGTCTGTACCAGCGTATCCGGTATTTAAAGGAGAAAAATATACAGGATTATCATACAAGTATATAGTCGTTGACCAGGAATATAAACTATTTGTATTAAATGAGGTGGTGTGTAATGTCGAGTATCAGGAAGATGGCTCATCTAATACAATGTACTTGCAGTATTTAAAAAATCCAAATGGATTTGCTTTTATGAGAAGGGTGAATCTGATGTACCCAACGAGTAAGAAACGTCTTTTGATGGAATGTATACATTATTGTTCGAGCAGCCAAATTGCTCATAATCGGAATTACATAAAAGAATCTCCGCGTAAAGCACTTACAATATTATGCACGCCGCTTGGATGGTGCTTGACCGCATACATTAGAAGAAAAGCAAGAATGGAAAGATAAAGATGATGTCTGTTATAAAAAAAATGATGATTTCAGTTTTGAGTAGAATAAGTAAAATATACTTAAAACATAGAAATAGAATATTTGCAATACCAAATCAAACTGAATGTGATGCTTTTTTAGACAATATATGGAAGCCATCTAAAGTATATAGTGAGCATACATTTGATCATGATGTGGAAGTGGATAGTTTGATAGATTTAAGTGTAATTATTCCACTGTATAATGCGGAACCTTTTATAAGAAAATGTGTGGATTCCTTGATTTCACAGAAGACAAAGTATAGATATGAGATTATTTTAGTCAATGATGGTTCTACAGATCAGACTCAGAAAGTAATGGAAGAGTATAGCCAAAAATATCCATTGTTGATTCAGATAGTTACACAGCAAAACAGGGGAATTTCGGTGGCACGTAATGAGGGAATTGCAAAAGCAAGAGGAAAATATATCGGATTTATAGATCAGGATGATTGGGTAAAAGATCAGTATATAGAAATACTTTTGAATACAGCATATAAGAATAATAGTGATATTGTAAAATGTGGATATAGTGATATTGATCTTAAGAATCAAATGCGTATATGGCAAAATGAATCTATTCACATTGAAAAAGATGAACATGAAAAGTTTCTTCATGTAAATGGTTATGTGTGGGGAGGAATCTTCGATAGAAAACTGTGGAGAAAAGTACGTTTTCCAGAAGGATATTGGTATGAGGATATGATAGTGAGAATGCTGATATTTAGACAATCGAAGTGTTTTATTAATATTCCGGATGTACTATATATCAAACGGTTGCATGAAAATAATGCCTCCATTGTATTGTGGAAAAAATCATCACCAAAATCGTTAGAAGAGTATTATTTGTTAAAAGAGTTATATATAGAATGTAGAAAAATTGGTTTGTCAGCGGATAGTTTGGAATTTCGCTTTGCACTTTATGAGATGGGAAATATGTTATTTGCAAGGATTTTTTCTATGAAAACGAAGGAAAAAAAGTTTGTGTTTGCAAGCGTGGCTCATTGGATTAGTGAGATATACCGTGATGAGTACATTAGAACGTTGAGCGAGAGCGAAAAATTTTTACTAGGCGCATTTGTGAGGTATGACTATAAAGCATGGAAAGTGGCAAGCGTTTATGCAAGAATGCAAGTAGAATAAGGGAGAATAACCATATGATACCAAAGAAAATTCATTACTGCTGGTTTGGAAGAAAAGAACTTCCAGAGAAAGCAAAGAAATGCATCGCAAGCTGGAAAAAATATTGTCCGGACTTTGAAATTATCGAATGGAATGAAGATAATATCGATGTGTATCAGAATCCGTATACGACATATACATATGACAATAAGCGGTTTGCTTTTTTGAGTGATTATTTAAGACTCTTAATTGTTTATAAAGAGGGCGGGATTTACTTCGATGTGGATGTGGAAGTGGTTCGTCCCATTGATGAATTGCTAGAAAATCAGGCGTTTTTTGGATTTGAAACAAAGGATTATATCAATACAGGCCTTGGATTTGGAGCAGAAGCAGGAAATGCAATTGTAGAAGCGATGATTAAAGAGTACGATTCGCTTTTAGATGGAATGAAAGGGACGATAGGCTGTCCAATCTTAAATACGCAGGCATTAACGAAGCTGGGGATGGTTCCAAATGGAGAAAAACAAAAGGTGGAAAATGCAGTGATTTATCCGATTGAATGTTTTAACCCATATGATGATCCAACAGGACGATTATATAAGACAAAACAAACTTATTCCATTCACTGGTATGCAAAGAGCTGGATGGATAAGAAAACTGTTTTGCGAAGCAAGTTAACAAAGCCACTACATAGAGTGTTAAAGTTCTTCGGGAGGTCTGCTAAATGAAGCGAATATTAATTGTATCGCATGCGATGGAGTTGGGTGGAGCAGAACGTAGCTTGATTGGACTTTTAAATGTATTAGATCCAAAACGATATGAAATTGATTTGTTTTTATTGCGTCATGAAGGCGAATTATTAGAATATATACCAGAATATGTACATGTCCTGCCAAAAGTAGCAGCGTACACAGTGCTTGCCAGACCGATGAAAGATACATTGCGAGAGGGACATTTTTGGCTGACAGGAGTAAGGTTGTATGCCAAGATAAAAGCAGCTAGATATAATAAAAAACATCAGTATAAGGATAGTGCTGTTGCGTTAGAGTATAGTCATAAATATATAAAAAGATATATGCCTAAAATAAATCCAACTGTAGAATATGATTTGGCAATCAGCTTCCTAACGCCACATTATTTTGTGGCAGAAAAGGTGAGGGCAAAGAAGAAAATTGCATGGATACATACAGACTATAAAAAAGTGCAGATTAATATTCCTTCAGAAACAGTAATGTGGGGGAAATATGATTATATTGCATCAATATCAGAGGAAGTTTCCAAAAGTTTTTTGGAGGTCTGTCCAAGTTTAAGAAGTAAATTAATTTTGATTGAAAATATCTTGCCAGAACGTTTGATAAAAAGGCAGGCAATGGAACTGGATGTAACAAAAGAAATGCCGGTCATAAAAGATGGATTTCGTCTTCTCTCGATAGGACGTTATTGCATTGCTAAAAATTTTGATAATGTGCCAGCTATTTGTTCTTGTCTGTTAAAAAAGGGATTCAAAGTAAAATGGTACATTATCGGATTTGGCGGAGATGAAGAATTGATTCGACAGAAGATAGCCGAATCAAAGATGGAAGAGTATGTCATTCTTCTTGGGAAAAAAGAGAATCCATATCCGTACATTAGGGCATGTGATCTGTATGTACAGCCAAGCAGGTATGAGGGAAAAAGCGTTACAGTCAGAGAAGCACAGATGTTTGCAAAACCGGTAGTGATTACGGCTTATCCTACATCAGGCAGTCAGTTAGAAGATGGTGTGGATGGTGTAGTTGTACCAATGGATAATGAAGGCTGTGCCGATGGCATTGCTAAACTATTAAATGATCCAAAGAAGATGCAAAGTCTTAGTGAAGCATGCAGAAGGCGGGATTACAGCAATCAAAAGGAAGTAGAGAAATTATATGAGCTGCTTAGATAATAGGAAGAATAAGACACTGGTCAGTGTAGTTGTTCCGGTATATAAGGTAGAAAAATATTTGGACAGGTGTGTAAAAAGTCTGGTTAATCAGACATATAAAGATATAGAAATCATTTTGGTAGATGATGGTTCACCGGACAGCTGTCCTGGATTATGCGATGAATATCGTAACAAATATGAAAATATACGTGTGGTACATAAGAAAAACGGCGGACTCAGCAGTGCGCGTAATGCAGGATTATCAGAGGCAAAGGGTGAGTATGTCGGCTTTGTAGACTCTGATGATGATGTAGATATTCACATGTATGAGAGAATGTATCAGGTAATCACGTCAGAAAAGGTAGATTTTGTCATGTCAGATTACATCCGTGTGTTAGACGAAGGTAATCAGTATTTAAAAACACTGGATATACAAGAAGGGCGATATGATAAAGCAGCGATTAGAGAAAAGTTATTTCCCCAACTGATTATGGGAGAGAATCTGGAATATGGTCCGCTCTTATCTGTGTGTCATTGTCTATACCGAACAGAATTTCTAAAAGAGCATCAGCTGACTTTTGATGAAGAAGTGAGATGGTCTGAGGATAATATTTTCAGTGCATTTGCTGGATATTATGCAGACAGCTTTTATTATCTGAAGGGCGAAGGACTTTACCACTATTATAATAATCCAGGAACGATTACGACGGCGTACCGTCCGGGAGCATGGAATGTCTACTGCACGATGAACAGACACCTGCATCAGTTTTTTGATTCTGTTTCGGAATATGATTTCCAGAGGCAGTTAAAGCTGCATATGATTTTCTATGCCTGTAATTGCATGGGTCAGGTTGGACAAAGCGGTGAATCAAAAGAAAAGCAGATGGAAATCAGAAAGCGTATTCTTAATTCGCAGGAGCTAAAGGAGGCTTTTGCAAAGTTTTCATTTCCAAAAGAATGGTCATGGAAATTAAAACTACAAGTGATGCTAATGAAACACAAGTGGAAGAAGCTTTATTCTATACTGATTGGATAGAGGAGAGAAACAATGTGTAAGATATCAATTATCATGCCAGTATATAACAAAGAAAAATACATAAAGAAGGCGATTGAATCCATCCTGAACCAGACATTCAAAGATTGGGAGATGCTTATCATAGATGACGGTTCAACGGATGATTCGCTTGCGGTGTGCAGGATATTCGAGGATCCAAGAATCCATGTTATATCCACAGAAAATGGTGGAGTATCACATGCAAGGAATATCGGAGTTGATAAAGCACAGGGTGAATATCTTACATTTGTGGATGGAGATGATTATCTGGCAGCAGATTATCTGGAAAATCTCTACATAGAGCCTTATGATATGATCATAGGCGGCTTGACCAAGGTAGATAAGGCTGGAAAGGCGTTAGCTTCTGTAGTACCGGAATTAGAGAAAGAACAGCGAATGGAGAAGATAGCACCTTGTTTTTACAAGGAGCAGCTGACAACAGGGATCTATGGATTTGTTGCGGGAAAAATGGTGAAGCGTTCGATTGTTACACAATATCAGATCCGATTCGACGAGAATATCCGTCTCGCTGAAGACTATGATTTCTTTTTAAAGATTTATGCAAAGATTGAGAGTATCTACTTTACAAAGGCAACTGGATATTATTATATTCAGGAAACGGAGAATTCGGCAATTGTACTGGATGACAGCAAGATTGACTTTTTTACACAGATAGAGATTCAGAGAAAAACAAGACAGTTCCTCGAAGATAAAAAGTGTTTTCATAAAGAAAATGAAGCCATGTATCTGGAGCGGATGACAGGATATGTCTATACGATTTTTCTGAATCAGAAACAGGTACGATATAGAGAGATTCGTACAACAGCAAAACGTTTGAAGCAACTTGTTCCTGTGGTATACCCAAAGTGCAGCGGTTTGCAGAAGATATTTATAGGACTATATAAAAGAAACTGTTATATGCTTATGTACTTATATTTAAAGATGAAAAAGGCAATGAGCAGACACGGAGGATGAAAATGAAATTAGTAATGTATGCACATGGCGGCAGCAAAAACCATGGCTGCGAGGCAATTGTAAGAACAACTGCAAAGCTTTTAACAGAGATAGATTCCAGGCCGATTCTGTTATCCTACAAAAAGGAAGAAGACGAAGCCTATGGGTTATACCAATTTGTTGAGATCAGACAGGAACTGCATGAGATTAATAAGAAGTCACCGGATTTTATGCTGGCATATCTGCGACAAAAGCTGTTTCATGATTATCACAGAATGGATGCGCTGATGCACAAAAAGGCGATCAATGAGCTTCCAGCCATCGATGCAGCTTTATTTATCGGAGGCGATAATTACTGTTATTCCGATGTGAAGAACTATGCACCGATCAATGACTATATGCAAAAGAAAGCAAAGAAACTGGTGTTGTGGGGAACATCGGTGGAGCCGGAACTGTTAGAGGATAAAGCGATTCGAGAGGACATCAAAAGGTTTGACTTAATTGTTGCAAGAGAAAGCATTTCCTTTGAATCCTTGAAGAAAGTAAATGGAAATACTATCCTTTTGCCGGATCCGGCATTTCATCTTCCGTGCGAAAAAGTGGAACTACCAGAAGGATTTGTGGAAGAAAATACCATTGGCATCAATCTAAGCCCATTGATTATCGAACATGAGAAAGAAAAGGGATGTGTATTAGCCAATTATGAGAATCTGATGGAGTATATCATCAAAGAGACTGATTGTCAGATTGCACTGATTCCACATGTCGTATGGGAGTCTAATGATGACAGAAAGCCATTAAGACAGCTATATGAAAAATATAAGGAAACAGGCAGAGTAGTACTTGTAGAGGACCATAACTGTATGGCACAAAAGTACATTATCAGCAAGTGCAGAATGTTTGTAGGAGCCAGAACGCATGCGACGATTGCAGCTTATTCAACCTGCGTGCCAACGCTTGTTGTGGGATATTCTGTAAAGGCAAGAGGAATTGCAAGAGATCTGTTTGGAACAGAAGACAAGTATGTGATTCCGGCACAGTCACTTAGCAACACTGGGCAGTTACAAGAGGCATTCCGGTGGATTAGAATGCATGAACAGGATATTCGAAGTCAGTTAATGCAAAGACAGGCAGAGTACAAAGAATACCAGAATGCATATGCAGAGGATTTGAGAAGATGAAGATAGAAAATGAATTGGTGAGTGTCATCATTCCCATTTACAATGTAGAAAAATACCTTGCGGCATGTATTGAATCTGTTCAAAAACAGACTTATCACAATCTGGAGATGATATTGATTGATGATGGTTCTACAGATGGAAGTGGTAAAATATGTGATGAATACGCAAAAACAGACAATAGAATAACAGTAATACATCAGGAGAATCATGGAATCTCCCAGGTTCGAAACAGAGGAGTAAAAGAAGCAAGAGGTACTTACATTTTCTGGATAGATAGTGATGATTATGTTAGTGAAAGCATTGTAGAAGAACTGTATCATAACCTGATAGAACAGAATGCAGAGATGTCTATTTGTAATTATACACAGGGGAGTGAAAGAACATATACATTTGTTCATCAAGAGAAAGAAAGGTTAGAAGTATTTGATGCCAGAGAAGGGTTAGTGCGAATCTATAAGAATCACCATTATTCATTTATTATGGCAGCTTCCTGGGCTAAACTGATTAAGAAATCGCTATATGAGGGATGCGAGTACCCGGAAGGAAAGATATTTGAAGATATCTATATGAGTCATAAGCTCATCAGCAAGTGCAAAAGGATTGTATATACAAACAAAACCATGTATTATTATTATCAGTGGCCGGAAAGTATTCTAGGAAAAAAGCTTTACATAGAAAAGCTTGATTATCTGGGCGCATTTGAAGAAAGGATTCATTTCTTTAAGAAACTTGGATATGCCGAATTGGTGGAGAAGGCAAGAATTCAGTATCTGCATTCACTGATCTGGGAATATTCGAGGGCAAAGGATATCTTGCATAACAAAGAAATGGTAAAACATATAAAGAGAGAATACAGAAAGTATTATACATTCGGAACTGAGAACAAAGAGGTAGAAAATGAGACAAAGGGATATATGTTGAAGTTCTACTTATCACCGTTCTTGCTTGATTTTATGGGAAAAGTAAAGGGAAAACTAAAAGGAAAACTAAGATGACAAAACCATTAGTTAGTATTATCACTCCTTGTTATAATGGAGAAGCATTCTTAAAACGATATTTTGAATCTATACTGAATCAGACGTATCCGAATCTGGAACTGATATTTATCAATGATGGTTCTACGGACCGGACAGAAGAAATAGCACTTTCGTATCGGGAAAGGTTGGAAAAACGAGGAATAACATATATATACGAAAAACAGGAAAATGCAGGGCAGGCAGCAGCATTGAATCGTGGATTGAAGTTATTTACAGGGGAGTACCTCACATGGCCAGATTCGGATGATGTAATGACGAAAGATTCTATTGAAAAAAAAGTCCATTTTCTTGAGAAAAATCCAAAGTATGAAATGGTTAGAAGTAATGGAGTTTATTTCGATGAAACTACCCATGAAAAAAAGAGAATTAGCGACCAAACTTCAGATAAGAAAGAAGATATTTTTGAAGATTTGGTTTTGCTTAGGACATATGGTTGCTGTGGCTGTTATATGATTAGGAAAAGTTTACTTGAAAAGATATATCCAAAGAGGGATATTTTTGTATCACGATATGGACAAAATTGGCAAATACTTGTTCCGGCAGCAAGTAAATCAAAATGCGGATATATAGATGAAGAACTTTATATTGTATTTGAACATGCGGATAGTCATTCTAGAAGCAAAAGGACCGCAATTCAGGAAATGGATAGGTGGGATGGTTTTACAGAGATATTATTATCAGCAATAGATGAAAGTGATTGTGATAAAGAAAAGTGTAAAAGAATGGTAAAAGAAAATTGCGCAAGACAGCAGTTTTATTATGCGATTACTATGAATGACAAAGCAATTTTAAAAGAAAAGTTTTATGATATTAAGAGATATGGTCATGCATCAAGTAAGGAATATTTACTATACATAAAACACAGATGGCTGAAATGAGGATTTGGAATGTATAGACTTTATTTTTGGGCAAAAAGAGTTATAAAAAACGAAAAAAATTCTGTAATTTTACATAGACTAGCAGAAAAAATAATTGGACATATTGAGGCATATTACAACTTGTTTGTGAAAAAGATGTATATCAAGCATCCATCTGATAAAATAGGAATCACAGTGAAAAAGAGAGAGCAAAAGATTATTGTGTCTTTGACATCTTTTCCAAAGAGAATAGACACCTTATGGATAACAATAGAAACCTTGTTAAGACAGTCTATGAAGCCGGATGAAATTATTCTTTGGCTTGCAGAGGAACAGTTTAACGGGATAGACAGTCTGCCGAAAGCTCTTCTGGAACAACAAAAAAGAGGATTGACGATTCGGTTTTGCGATGATCTGCGTAGTCATAAAAAATATTATTATACAATGCAGGAATATCCAAGAGATATTGTAATTTTGGTTGATGATGATATGTTTTATCCCAAAGATACAATAAAGAAGTTATGGAAACTACATAAAAAATATCCGAATGATATTTGTAGTATTACAACGCAGATAATCGATCCTTCCTTTGATTCGAAGCCATCCATTTGGAGAAATCCACTATTAAATGAGAAAATAGAACATTCAGACAAAGTTCAGATTTTTACAGGAAGTGGGTCATTATTTGTGCCGGATTCACTTGATCAAAGGGTTTTTGACAAAGAACTTCTTTTGGATTTATGCCCGTTTGCGGATGATTTATGGATTACTTTTATGGCATATAAAAATGAAACACGGATTACATCACTGAATAAGTGGAGAGCATTTCCAATTACCATATATGGGACAAGCCAAGATAGTCTATGGTTTATAAATGCACAGGATGGTAAAAATGATGAGCAGTGGGAAAATTTGAAAAGATATTTTCCAAATGAGTTTACGAAACAGGAGAAGAGATGGAAAAAATAAAAAGAAAGATTCAGAATCTAAAAAAAATACGGTTATTTTCGTATGTATATCTAAATCATTTTTGTTCTCGTATTGAACGAAATGGGAAAGGAAGAATCATTCCGTATAAAAATGCAGTGATTGATCTGGAAAAAGGATCCAAAATACATATTGGGGATGAGAATATTTGCATTGGTGTAAATAAATTAAAAAAATCAAAAACTGAAACATATGTCAGACTAAGAGAAAATGCGGTGTGGGATGCAAAAAAGGGATGCGAAATATCTTATGGATCAACAATTGAAATTCTAAAAAATGCTGAATTAGAATCTAAGTATTTTACCATGAATAGTTTCAGTACTTTAGTTAGTGCAAAGAAGATTATTCTGGGAGAAGATGTTATGATTGCCAGAAATGCATTTGTTTTTGACAGTGATTTCCATGTGATTGAATACGATGAAAATCAAGCAGAATATTCTGAAACTGTTAGCATTGGAGATCATGTATGGATAGGTGCCAATGCAATCATATTAAAAGGGGTAATAGTTGGAAACGGAAGCATGATAGCAGCAAATACTGTTGTAACAAAGAATGTAGAACAAGGTGTTATGGTAGGAAATGAGAAAAAACTTTGTGTATTGAAAGAAAATGTAAGATGGAGGAGATCATGAGTTTAATAAAGAAAGTCGGCAGAAAAATTGTATATGGTTTGTGTGGGGGGGGAAAAAGTCCCTGTGATGACAAAAGTGGAACAATGCAGGGCACGAGGTGTTAAGATTGGAGACAATGTTGATCTGGTCAATGCAGAGATAGATTATTGCTTTGGACATCTTATAACCATTGGAAATAACGTTACAATTACAAATTCTGTTGTACTTGCGCATGATGCAAGCACGCACAAAGAATTGGGATATAGTAAAATTGGATGTGTTGATATAGGAGATAATGTGTTTATTGGGTATGGCAGCATTATTTTACCAAATGTACGAATTGGAAATAAAGTAATCGTAGGTGCAGGAACGGTTGTTTCTAAGGATATTCCAGATAATGTGGTAGTGGTAGGACCAAATGCAAAAATTATTGGCACATATGATGATTACATGGATAAGAATAGAAATAGAATGAAGGAATGTCCAGTTTCAAATGTTCTTTTCTGCGATAAAACAGATGCAGAGTGGGATACTTTATATAAAGAGGTAAAAGTTAAAAAAGGTGGATTTGATTTGTAAGGAATATGGTGTATAAATGAAAGAAAAAATATATTGGTTAATAAAAAAAGTACCATTGATTATGAGGATTTACATAAAAAAGTATAATCGTTTTCCGAGAAAAACAAATGCTGTTAATATGAGTGGAATAAAAATCCGACATAATCAGGTAATATTAAATGGAAAAAATCATGTATTTTGTGGAATAGATTGCTCCATACAAAATAATAAGTTTGTGATACATGGTAATGAGAATAGAGTTGAAATACGAGATAACGTTGAAATCAATGGCTCGGATGAACAGACAATTTTTATTCAAGGAAATAACAATCACATTATTATAGAAAGTGGCTGTAGGATATCAAATACATCTTTTTTTATAGTTGGCAGTAATAATAAAATTACAATTTCAAAAAATGTCTCAACTATGGCAACAGAATTTCACATAGAACGAGACAATAACACCATCTTTATTGGGGAAAATACATCTATGCATGGTAGGGGAACAAAAACTGTACACTTTGCACTAGATGAGGGTACAAATGTCGTGGTAGGAGAAGATTGTATGTTCTCAAATGATATTCAGATTCGTTCGTCAGATTCACACAGTATTCTTGATTTGGGGGGCAAACGCCTGAATCAAGCAGATGATATAGTTATAGGCAAGCATTGCTGGTTGGGACTACGATGCATGTTATTAAAGGGTACAGAGATACCGGATTATACTGTTGTGGCAGGCGGAGCTATTTGTACAAAAAAGTATACGGAGTCGAATACTATAATTGCAGGTGTTCCGGCCAAAGTTGTAAAACGAGACATAAATTGGGATAGAGAGAGGTTTTCTGTCAATGTGAAGTAAGATTAAATGTATAAGGCATATCGTTATTTCACAGGATGAAAGTGCTAATAAAATCAACGCATGGAGTCTTGGAGATACAGGAAGGAAGAAGAAATGTCGAGACAACGAAATAGCATTAATAATTTAGTTTGGGGGATAATTGGAAATCTAATAACATCAATAGTTGCAATTGTAATACCAAGACTCTTTATTGTTAATTATGGGTCTGAAATAAATGGATTATTAGCGTCAATTCGCCAGATATATGTTTATCTGGCACTCTTAGAAATTGGTGTAGGGGATGCATCTGTAGTTGCATTATATGGGCCTATTGCTAGACAAGATCATAAATCTGTTAATGAAATTCTGGCAGCTACAGACTTTTATTATAAAAAAATAGGTATTATTTATGCAATCAGCATTGTGGTATTAGGATTGGGTTATCCATTGTTGTTAAATACGAGTGTGCCATATTGGGTATGTTTTTGGGTTATCGTGCTTCAGGGGTCAGGTAGTGTGATTAGTTACCTTGTACAGGGTAAATATAATATGCTTCTACGTGTTGATAACCGAAATTATGTTACAACGAATTTAGGAACAGTAACAAGTGTATTGACTGATGCAAGTAGGATATTTTTATTATTACAGGGACGTAGTATCATTGCGGTTCAGACAACATATCTCATATTTAATCTCATCAAAATGCTTTTTATAAGTGGCTATATAAAAAAGAATTATGCTTGGCTGAATTTGAAAGTAAAACCAAATTTTCAAGCGATTTCACAAAAGTCAGCAGTATTTGTCCATCAAATATCAGCTTTGGTTTTTAGTAATACAGATGTCTTGATTTTGACTTTTGTATGTGGATTAAAAACAGTTAGTATTTATTCGATGTATGCTGCAATATATGGTATGGTTGATAATGTGGTAACTATTACATCCAATAGTGTTCAAGCTGCACTAGGACAAATTTTTAATTCGGATAAACAGAGGTTTTTAAAATTACAGGAAGCATTTGAAACATATTATTTGGCATTAGTATTTTCTTTGTTTGCAATTGCAACGATTTTTGCATTGCCATTCATGAAACTGTATACGGCAGGAGCAGACATAAATTATATTGATTGGAAATTGCCAATATTATTTGCATTTTATCGTTTATTGAGTTATGGTCGAATAACCTCTAATAATATCATTGGTTTTACAGGTGCTTTTAAAGAGACACAATGGAGGGCATGGCTTGAAACAATTATAAACCTGGTTGTATCATTTGTATGTGTTTTTAAATTTGGTATTTATGGTGTGTTATTTGGTACAATTGCAGCTTTACTTTACAGAGCGAATGATATAATTATATTTGCAAATTGTAAACTTCTTAAAAGAAGTGCATGGCCAACATATCGCAGGTGGCTTATTAATTTAGTTATTTTTAGCATTGTAGTTGGTGTGTTTGTAAAACTACCTATGAATTTGAACTCATATGCAGATTTGGTGAAGAATGCTATTTGGGTAAGTCTAAGTACTATTATTCTCTTTTTTACGATTAACAGTTTTGTAGAAGTGGAAGCAAGAAAGATAGCATATTTATATGTGAAAAATATAGTTCATGTGATTAGAAATAAAAGAAAGTGATATTGGAAATTGAGAAGATGGTTAGTGTAATAATATCGCTATATAATATTGAGAAAGTAAAAAGGTATTTCATGAAAGCAATTTATTACGTATTGTCACAGGAAAATGTTGAGCTGGAATTATTGTTGATAAACGATGGCTTCAAAGATAGAAGCAAAGAAATTCTAGAAAAATCACTGAAAAAGATAAAAAAATTAGGATTGTTCATAAGGAGAATGGAGGAGTAGAATCTGCACGAAGAAAGGGGTTAGCACAAAGTAAAGGCCAGTATATTTTCAGCAAGTGCAACAATTGGTCAACAGGATAGGAGAAACAGCAAAGGAACACCAACAATTGGTGAGCTGCAAATAGCGCATCTCATCGGTCGGTTTTGCGGAGCAAAACGGTCGCGATGCGTAGCGAGCGTTCGGACGTAGTACGCTTTTAATTGATAAAACTATCCTTCATAATCTTTATGAAGGACATCAGAAAGATATCCGAGATAAGCACGAATGTATAATGTTGTTTTGTGGTGATTCAACAATAAAACATAAAAGAAAAAACGCTACCTTTTTTTGAGAAAACTAGAAGGTAGCAAGAAATGTATCAGAAACTACGCTAGCCATCGCGCCAGCGATTTGGTACAATAAGTAAAAGACTGACAGGAGAAGATAAAAATGCATAGTTTAAAAAAAGGCACAGGCGAACGAAATAATGCGATTGATATCCTGAAAATACTCAGTATGGTAATGGTGGTTCTGTTACATTTACAATCATATGGTATTCAAAAGGCAGAAGTAGAGCTACATACTCCTATTTATTGGATGGCATTGTTAGTGCGTAGTTTTAGTGGTGTTGCTGTAAATTGCTTTGTCTTGATTTCGGGATATTTTCTATGTGATCAAGTAGTTAAAAAGAGAAAACTATTGAGTCAGTGGATTCAGGTGGAGATGTACTCCGTAGGTATATATCTGGTTTTGTGCATTATTCCCAAAGCAGAAGTAACCTTTAGTGCGAAAACGTTAGTTCGTCAAATGTTACCTATACTAACAAATCAATATTGGTTTTTTACATGTTATATACTACTGATGTTGCTTGTTCCCTTTTTGAATAAGTTTATAAATGCTTTAAGCCAGGCAGAATTTCAAAAATGTCTGGCTTTGTTGCTGGTGCTATTTTCGGTAATACCAACTATTAACGTATTTGGCGATTCGTTTGGTATAAATGGTGGATATAGTTTATTGTGGTTCATTGTTCTTTACTGCATTGCTGCATATGTGAGGCGGTATCCGCTCAAAAATAGGAAATATGGTTTGGGATATCTTCTATGTTGCATGGCACTTGTTGTACTTAATGGATTATGTGACTATTTTGCTGTAAAGATTCCTGCTATAAATGTTTTACCAAACCTGGCATTTACATATAATTCTGTTTTTGTGTTATTTGCTTCTGTTTGCCTGTTTGAAAAAGCGGTACAGACCCGGTGGCATATAACAAATAAAACTGTAGGAAAGATGATATCGCGAATAGCAAGGTTGTCGTTTGGTGTTTATTTATTGCACGAAAATTCGCAAATTCGAGATATTCTGTGGGACAAGTGGATAAGACTCTCAGAATATACAAATGACTTTAGTATATTTATTATAAGAGCCATAGGTGCAGTTTGCGTGATTTTTATGGCAGGAATATTGCTTGAGTGGATTCGAGAAGTGGGGATTAGTAAAGTTTTTGTAGAATATAAGGTAAAGAAAAGAGAAGAATATGGAACTGGCAAGGAAAGATATTAAAATGACACAGGGACTCGCAATTCTCACGATGGTTTCATTGCATCTGTTTTGCAGATTAGGAACCGATGTGTATGGAACCCCATTGCTTTGGCTGAACTCCACAACGCCAGCAGTGTACATATTGGGTTGGTTGTCAGAAATTTGTATTCCGCTTTATTCTATTTGTAGTGGATATGCACATTATAAATTAGGGGAGAGTGGTGGATTAAGCAAGAAACGAATTTGCAATAGGATAATAAAATTTTTAATAAACTTCTGGATTGTTTGTATTCTGTTTGCAGTTATAGGAGTTGTTGCGGGAACGGATCAGAGGGTACCAGGTTCCTGGAAAGAATTTTTTGGAAACATGTTCTTTATTAGTACATCATATAATGGGGCATGGTGGTACGTGGATACCTATTTAATTCTTGTTTTGTTATCACCTGTATTGTATAAGATAACAAAAAAAGTGAATAGTATTGGAATGTTTCTTTTTGTTTCGGGATTTTATCTGATAAAATATGTATTAAATCATTCTGGATATGGATTATCAAGCGAAAATCAAATATCAGACTGGATGATCATGCAATACAATAATCTTACAGGATCAGTCATTACTTGTTATATTTTTGGTATGCTTTGTGCAAAGATGCAGCTATTTACAAAAGTAAAAGAAAGTTCCTTTATACAAAAAGGGAAAAATCCAGTGGTCCTACTTGTGATGTTGACGATAAGTATTATAACTTATTGTTTGCAAAAGGCACTTATCATGCCATTTTATGGACTAGCCGTTTTTGTTTTATTTAATCTGTGGGAAAAAGGGAAAATAGCAGAAAAAATATGGTTATTTCTAGGAAAACACTCAACTAATATTTGGTTGACACATATGTTTTTCTACTTATATATATTTATTGGAGCAATACAGAGATTGCAGTATCCAGTGCTGATGTTTGGGGGAATGATTGCAGTTTGTGTAGCAGTCTCTGTGGTAATACTGAAGCTGCATGAGATTATTTGCGATAGAAAAGGTAAGAACAGATCGTTTGCATGGAATTAGAGTATTGGCACTCACGATGAAAAAGAATGAAACTTTTGATAATAAGAGAAGAGCTGATGTTTGCGGCAAAAAAGAAAAATATCAGGAAAAATAGGGGGATTATGTAAAAGTAAATTGGTTATAACAGATGCACATCTGCCATGATTTGGTACAATAATTAAAGAAAGTTGGTGTGTTTTTAGGGAGAAAGACGGAAGCTATTCAGAATGAACGGGGGCATTTATAAGATAATGCTGAATAAAAGTCGAAGGATTTAGAAGTAGAAAGGGGCAGGCACTGTTAACACTGTTAACGATTGTTGCTCACATAAGATGTTGATGCGATGAAAGGTGATGCGTGATGTTGTATCATAATACTTGACAATGTGCCTCACGGATTTATAAAAAGGAGTGAAAATACCAGACTTTGGATGCAGGGGAAAATACCATAAATAGCAATGAGAAACAGGATGTTATGATCTACATAAGGTTTGTGCGCGGTCATTGGAAAATTTATATTGTCGCAGTATTACTGACGGTTGTTGTTTCGATGATATATGGTCTGTTTTTTAAGGAGAAAGCATATGAGAGCACAGCGGGTCTTTATTACCCGGCTGCCATAAGCGAATTGGTGGAGTCCGTATCTGATAGGGATTTCATGGATGATGCAGCTGCAATCATGGGGCAGGAAATCATGCTGGAAAAAGTGGAGCAGGACGCAGTTGTTTTCTAATAAAGGTGAGGAATGTTGAATGATGCAGAGGTGGAAATGGAAAAACATATTGTTTATAGGGCTTATTTTGCTGGGAGTGCCTGGAATCAGTCTGTTTCGGTCAAAGTATAGCTTAGGCTTGTCGGAATATGAGATTTGCTCCAACCGGATTGTATCAGATATTCGCATAGTGCAGCTTACCGATCTCCACAACAGCACCTTTGGCGATAATAATGCGGATTTGATTGCGTTGGTGCAGGAGCAGAACCCGGATTTGATTTTGATTACCGGTGATCAGCTAAACTCCGGCGAAGAAAATACTTCCATTGCAACCGACTCAATCTCAGCGCTTTGCCAGATCGCTCCGGTCTATGTATCCCTTGGCAACCACGAGGTCGAATATCAGCAAAGCTATAACACGGACATCAAGGCTCTCTATGAGCAGGCGGGAGCAACGGTTCTTGAGAGAGAGTATGTAGATACTGAGGTAAATGGCCAGCAGCTCCGCATCGGCGGTATCTATGGATATTGCCTGCCAGCGAGGTATTTGGAAACCAACGAAGCCGATCCGGAGGAGTGTGCTTTTCTCTCCGAATTTCAGGATACGGATCGTTATACGGTACTTTTGACACATATGCCGGTATGCTGGCTGATTAACGATGGAATCAACGAATGGGACATTGACTGTGTATTCTCTGGTCATGTCCACGGCGGAGAGGTGATACTTCCGTTTATCGGTGGGATGTACGCACCGGACTTTGGATGGTTTCCCGGAAAGCTGGAGGGCGTTTATACCTCGGATGATGGGACAAAGAATCTGGTGCTGTCGCGTGGATTGGGAACAACAGAAGTGATTCCGCGATTTAACAATATACCGGAAATAGTAGTGGTGGATTTGATGTAAAAATTGAAAATGTGTGGATTTTGATGAGGAAACTGTAAATAAATGGCTTGTGAGCTAATATTGTAGTGAAATGTAAATTAGAGGAAGCAATCTTTGGGCGAAAACTCGGAGGTTGCTTCCTCTTTTTGTTGAGATAATTGCAGGCATTGGCAGTAGGATGGGGCTTCATTCCGGGCCCCCAGCCTGTCTCACGGAATGAAGTCCCTTACGCTGTGGCAAAAAAAGAGAAAAATATGATGACAAAGCACAGCCTCTATGTTTTCATAATTCTTTTAAGCATTTATTTTGTCACATTGCATATAATGTTATGAGCTGGAAAAGAGCTTGACATTTTGTGAAATGCCGAGTATTATATTAACCAGTGATCGTGTTGCAGATGCTTGCGGGGCCTGCAACCTGGGGAGAGCCTGCGGGGTCTCCTCATTTTTTTTAATGAGAAAAAGAGGTGAAAGTTGCATGGCTAAGGTATTTTTTAGTTATCAACAGCAGATTGAAAAACTTGTAAAAGAAAAAGATTTATTGATTGCTGATGAAGAATATGCAAAAGAGATGCTTAAGCGCTACAGCTATTATTCACTTATCAGCGGATATAAAGATATTTTTAAAAATACGACAACTAAGACGTATAAAAAAGGGACAAGATTTGAGGATATTGTAAACTTATATGAATTTGATGCATCATTACGAGAATTGTTCCTGAAATATCTTCTGAGAGTTGAATGGGAGATAAAGTCGCTTATATCCTATCATTTTTGTGAAAAATTTGGAGAGAATCAGGTTGCTTATCTAAATATCAATAATTATAATACATCCGGTAAAAACCGTACGGGAGTACAGAAACTGGTTAATGTTCTCAATAGATATACAAGCAGACCAACTGATTATAATTACATAAATCATGCACAGAATAAATATCACAATGTACCGTTATGGGTATTAGTGAATGCGTTGACTTTTGGAAATATGTCGAAGATGTATTTTTATCTTCCATTTGATATACAGACAAAGATTGCTAAAAATTATCCATTTGTTAATGAAATGCAGCTTGCAAAATTATTAGCAGTAACAGCCCAATTTAGAAATATTTGTGCACATGGTGAGCGTTTATATTCATATAAAACCAAAAATGCCATTCCAGATTTCCCCATTCATGATAAACTGGGAATTATAAAAAAAGGAAAGCAATATGAATGTGGAAAACATGATTTGTTTGCGGTCGTAATAGCGTTACGTTATTTACTGCCGAAGGATTTGTTTAAAAAATTTAAACAAGAATTGGCGAACTTATTATCTAAACATTTATCGGCAACATCTTGTTACACAGAAAAAGAATTTTTAAAGTATATGGGATTCCCGGAAAACTGGATAAAGATTACACGTTACAGAAAATTATAATGAAAAAGAGACACAAGAATCAATTCCGTAAAAGGAAGTTTGAAGTTGTGTCTCTTTTTTGCATATAGTTTTTATTTTGATTTTGGAAATTCCAGATTAAAAAAGGCAGATTGAGCATAAGAAATTTGAAGGTGACACCTGTATAAGAATAGCGCTTACCATATATGCAATTAAAATAATAAAGGATATATATGAAATGCATAAAAACAAATATTAGCAAATTGGTAGGCACCCCCACAACAGTAATATAATGGTACCTGACACCGGCAATTTTTTGTAGCGAAAATTGTGATACTGAGAGAACAGAATGTAAAGACAGTGAGAATAATATGACACCTGAAGTAATAGCCGTGATGAAAATGACGATGCTTAAGGCTGGTCTTTCCATGGTATTTATGAGCTCGCTTGTCAATATAGGCTCGCTGACACTGCAGACCGCCATAAACTGACTGGGACAGGATATTATAGTAGCTCACACAGCTGCCAGAAAGATATCGGAGATATTCATGGTCATGTTTACCGTGTTTGGACAGACAAATCATAAAATACATTGATTTTCCTAATGACAAAAGAATATCCCTATGTTACAATTTACTCAAAGCATTATATTTCTGTAAGCGGCACCACATGACAGTTCTTTTACAGGTGCACACCACTTTGAAGAGGGCAGACCACTTCGCATTATTCTACAAAGGACATGGAAGTTTTCGATGCTTTAATTACCAATCAACAGCAGGAAAATTGAAATGCCGTATGTAGACAGAATGCAGAAGCTGAGGGATATCTTCAAAAATGCCAGCATCAAATATACCGGCAAATCATATGTCGTACTGATAGGAGTAGAAAATCAGTCGGATATACACTATGCCATACCTGTAAAAAACATGTTTTATGATGTGATGGCATACGGCAATCAGGTAAAGGAAACAGCCAAAAAGCACCGCAGGGAAAAGGATACTACAACATCAGATGAATTTCTCTCGGGATTTACGAAAGAGGATAAGCTGATTCCTGTAATTACGATTACAGTGTATCTCGGAACAAAAGAATGGGATGGTCCAAGGAAGCTGTCAGATATGTTTGGTGATGTGGATGAAGAGCTTATGCCATTCATACCGGATTACAGAATTAATCTGCTGGCACCGAGGGAGATAACAGATTTTACAGGATTCAGGACATCCATCAGGCAGCTTTTCGAGGTACTGAAGAATGCGTATGATAAGGAAAAAATGCAGGAAGTGCTGCAGAATGACGAGAAGTTTAGCAGGGTGGACAGAGAGACAGTCGAGGCAATCAACCTGTTTGCAGGAACGGATATAGACATAGATGAGAAAGAAGAGGTGATTGATATGTGTAAGGCGTGGGAAGAACAGAAAAATGAAGGCAGAGAGTTAGGCAGAGAAGAAGGCAGAGAGTTAGGCAGAGAAGAAGGCAGAGAGTTAGGCAGAGAAGAAGGTCGAGAAGAAGGCAGAATTCGTCAGGCAAAAGTAACTGCTTTAAAACTTCAGAAAAAAGGTCACTCAATAGAAGATATAGCTGAATGTGTGGATTTTGATGAGGAAACTGTAAAAAAATGGCTTGTGAGCTAATATTGTAGTGAAATGTAAATTATAGGAAGCAATCTTTGGGCGAGAACTCGGAGGCTGCTTCCTCTTTTATTGAGATAATTGCAGGCATTGGCAGTAGGACGGGGCTTTAGCCCATGAGCTTGTATGGTCTCTGTTTTTTTACTGTTTCTTTATATTTTTTTTATTGAATTATCCGCACTTATTGATAAAATAGATAGTATGCGCACGATTGCGGATATTTTTGCATTCGTGCATGGGGATAAATTAACCGGAAAGAAAGGAAACGTTTATGAGTAAAATTTTCAAAAATCTGATTCCATACTGGCGATGGATCATATTAATATTTGTTTTTCTCATTGCTCAGGCATACTGTGACCTGGCTCTGCCTGCGTACACATCTGATATCATCGATGTGGGTATCCAGGATCATGGCATTGAGCATATCCTGCCAGAGGAGATTACCTCGGAGGATTATCAGATGGCACAGACATTTATGCTGTCTGACGAGAAAGAAAAATTTACGGACTGTTATGAGGCAGAGGATGCTTCAAAATCTGATGACAGTGTGGCAAAATACAAGCTGACAGCTGATTCGGACACACTTGATAAGCTGGATGAGGAGCTTTTGGTTCCTCTTGTCATGGCATATCAGGCTTTTTTGTCGGGGGAGCAGATGGATGTGGATGCATCAGCTATCCCGCAGGGAGTAGCGCTCGATGATAACATGATAAAGCAGATAAGAAGCAAGGTGCAGGACAAAATCGATGCGGTGGGTTCATCTACTTTAAAGTCCATGGGTGTAGCTTTTGCGACAAAGTGTGATGAGAATGCAGGAATCGACGTGGATGCCAATCAGGTTGCTTATCTGTGGAAGGCAGGCGCCAAGATGGCAGCCTTTGCAGCTATTATGCTTATAGCAGCATGTGTTGTAGGTTTTGCGGCTTCAAAGGTCGGTGCCGCTGTCGGCAGGGATTTGAGGGAGAAGACCTTTTCAAAGGTTGTAGGTTTTTCAAATGCCGAGATTAACAAATTCTCTACGGCATCACTGATTACTAGAAGCACGAATGATATACAGCAGATTCAGATGGTTACTACTATGATGCTTCGTATGGTGCTTTACGCGCCAATCGTTGGTATCGGTGGTATCATCAAGGTGGCACAGACCAAATCCGGCATGGAGTGGGTGATTGCCATTGCGGTTGCTGCCATCATGGTTTTTATTTTCACACTGGTTGGCATTGCGATGCCAAAGTTCAAGATTATGCAGAGTCTTGTAGACAAGGTAAACCTTGTTTCTCGTGAGATTCTTACAGGTCTTTCCGTTATCAGGGCTTTCGGCCGTGAGAAGGAGGAGGAAAAGAGGTTTGATGAGGCTAACCGTGAGCTTACACGCACACAGCTGTTTACAAACCGTGTCATGACCTTTATGATGCCGGGTATGTCCATGATCATGTACTGCATCACACTTGGTATCGTGTGGGTTGCAGCAGGCAGAATAGACAAGGGTTCTATGCAGGTAGGTACCATGACTGCGTTTATTACATATGCCATGATGATTGTTATGTCATTCCTCATGCTTTCAGCCATGTCCATCATGCTTCCGAGAGCTGGTGTTGCGGCAGAGCGTATCGATGAGGTTATAAAGACAAACAGCACTGTAAATGATCCAAAAGAGCCTGTTACTGAGGCTGATCACAGAGGTGTTATCCGTTTCAACCATGTGGATTTCAGATATCCGGGAGCAAAGGAGGATGTGCTTTCAGACATTGATTTTGTGGCGGAGCCGGGCAAAACCACAGCTATCATCGGAAGTACCGGCTGTGGAAAGTCTACACTTGTAAACCTGATTCCGCGTTTCTATGACGTGACTGGAGGCTCAATAGAGCTTGATGGACACGATATCAGAGACTACACACTAAGCGAGCTTCGCGAGTCAATAGGCTTTGTTCCGCAGAAGGGTATTCTTTTTTCGGGAACCATCGCCTCAAACCTGCGCTTTGGTAAAGCAGACGCGAGTGATGAGCAGATAAAAAAGGCTGCGGATATCGCACAGGCTTCTGAGTTTATCGAGACAAAGAATGACAGGTATGAAAGCTCAATCGCACAGGGCGGCTCAAACGTGTCAGGTGGTCAGAAGCAGAGGCTTGCCATAGCAAGAGCTATCGCAAAGGACCCTCATATTTATGTGTTTGATGACAGCTTTTCAGCACTCGATATGAAGACTGACGCGCGTCTGCGTGCAGCCTTAGCAGAGGTTACAGAGAGTGCTTCCGTTATTATCGTGGCACAGCGTATCAGCACGATTATTCATGCTGACCAGATTCTCGTGCTCGATGACGGTAAAATCGTAGGAAAAGGCACCCACGAGGAGCTTCTTAAGAATTGCGATGTATATATGCAGATTGCACAGTCACAGCTTTCAGCCAGGGAACTTGGAATTGATGATAACAAAAAGGAGGGCATGTAAGATGAGTGAGAATAATAACGAACAGTTTAAGATGCCTCCTAAGAGGCCAAGAGGGCCAATGGGACGTGGCCCCGGAATGGTCACAGAAAAGGCCAGGGATTTCAAGGGCTCTACAAAGAAACTCATAAAGTATCTCGGCAGATACTGGGCTGCTATCATTGCAGTTATGATTTTTGCAGCAGTTTCGACTGTCTTCTCCGTTGCAGGACCGAAGGTCATGGGTAAAGCCACCACTGCGCTTGCCGAGGGACTCATGAACAAGATTGCAGGAACAGGCGGCATAGATTTTGATTATATTGCAAAGGTTCTTTTGTTTACGCTGGCTTTATATGTGGTGAGTGCCATCTTTATGTTTGCCCAGGGACTTATCATGACAGGCATCACGCAGAAGACCTGCTACAGGATGCGTAAGGACATCACGAGCAAAATCAACCGTATGCCGATGAAGTATTTCGAGTCAAGGACATATGGTGAGGTACTTTCGCGTATCACAAACGATGTGGACACACTCGGACAGAGCTTGAACCAGAGTATCACACAGATTATTACATCTGTTGCCACTTTGGTCGGTACACTGGTCATGATGCTGTCTATTTCACCGCTCATGACGCTGATTTCACTCGTTATCCTGCCAGTTTCGATGATACTTATTTCGTTTGTCATAAAGCATTCACAGAAATACTTCAGACAGCAGCAGGAGTATCTGGGACACATAAACGGACAGGTCGAGGAGGTGTACGGAGGCCACCTCGTCATAAAGGCATATAATAAAGAGGCAGAGACTGTAAAGACCTTTAAGGAGGCCAACAATGTGCTCTACAAATCCGCATGGAAATCACAGTTCCTTTCAGGACTTATGATGCCTATCATGCAGTTTGTAGGAAACTTAGGATATGCGGGAGTAGCCATCTCAGGTGGTATACTTGCCATAAAGAATGTCATCACAATCGGTGATATCCAGGCATTTATACAGTATGTGAAGAATTTCACACAGCCAATCCAGCAGATAGCGCAGGTGGCAAACCAGCTTCAGTCGATGGCGGCTGCATCTGAGCGTGTATTTGAGTTCCTCGATGAGGAGGAAGAGGATATAACAGTGGAAAATCCTGTAAAGCCAGACCATATCGAGGGAAGTGTAGAGTTTTCGCATGTACACTTTGGTTATAATCCTGACCAGATCATCATCAATGATTTTTCTGCAAAGGTAAAGCCGGGACAGCAGGTTGCTATCGTTGGACCGACAGGAGCGGGAAAGACTACCATGGTCAAGCTTCTTATGAGATTTTATGATGTAAGCTCAGGTGCCATTCTTGTAGACGGACATGATATCAGGGATTACAACAGAGCCGATCTGCGAGATGCATTCGGCATGGTATTGCAGGACACATGGCTCTTTAAGGGCACCATTATGGAAAATATCCGCTACGGCCGTCTGGATGCCACAGATGAGGAGGTCATCGCGGCAGCAAAGGCAGCACATGCCCATCACTTTATCCAGACACTGCCGGGTGGCTACGATATGGAGCTCAATGAGGATGCTTCCAATGTGTCACAGGGACAAAAGCAGCTTTTGACAATAGCAAGAGCTATCCTTGCAGACAATCCAATCCTTATCCTTGATGAGGCCACATCCTCTGTAGATACACGTACAGAAATCCGTATCCAGAAGGCACTTGACAATCTGATGAGGGGCAGAACAAGCTTTGTCATCGCCCACAGGCTGTCTACTATCAAGAATGCAGATATGATTCTTGTCATGAAGGACGGAGACATTATCGAGCAGGGTACACACGATGAGCTTCTTGCAAAGAACGGATTTTATGCAGAGCTGTATAACTCTCAGTTTGAAGAATAGAGAAAGCACGGGTATCGTGCAGTTTTGCGAATATGCGTGGGGCTGAATGGTTACATAAAATTTAAAAAAAATACGCTCTCGACAAAATTCGACAAAATGTGTTATCATAAAAGCATAAAATTTGTTTTGACATGACAGTAATTGGCGGCATAGGAGAGTTTGATGAGCACTTTAAATGTCGCAGTAGCAGACGAAAAGAAAAATATGCAGAGTTTATTAAAGGGCATGGAGTTTTTAGGAACAGCAAGAAGTAGTGATGAAGCATACAGCATGATAAACGGTAATGCCGGTTCTGATGTGATACTTGTGTATGTAAAGAGAGCATCCGGTGACACTGAGCCACTTGATGATACATATATGGAGAAAAAATCTCTTGAGACACAGGTGACGGATATCATTCATGAGATAGGTGTTCCGGCTCATATAAAGGGATATCAGTATCTGAGGACTGCGATAGTGATGTGTGTTGAGGATATGGAGATGCTTAGCTCTATCACAAAGCTTTTGTATCCCACTATTGCAAAGAAGTACAAGACTACATCAAGCAGGGTGGAGAGAGCCATAAGGCATGCTATCGAGGTGGCATGGAGCAGAGGCAGGATGGATACGATAGACGCCATGTTTGGATACACTGTAAACTATGGTAAGGGCAAGCCTACCAATTCGGAGTTTATTGCCCTGATTACAGACAAAATACGTCTTGGAATGTAAAAATCGTCATTATAGACAAATAAAACCACATTTTGATAAATTTACTAGGCAAAATGTACTCCCGCGTGATATAATATAGTATACATTCTATTGGTTTCAGGATGTATACTATATTTTTTATCAGATTAATTGTTGTTTAAATAACTGTAATCTGGGGGAGGTTTCAGCATGGACAAAATTAAAATATTAATGGCCGCATCAGAGGCAATACCTTATATGAAGACAGGTGGACTTGCTGACGTAGTGGGATCTTTACCAAAATATTTTGACAAGGACAGATATGACGTGAGAGTTATACTTCCGAAGTACAAATGTATGGATGATAAATTACTGCCACAGCTTAAGTTCGTCTGTCATTTTTATGTCAATCTCAACTGGCGCAGGCAGTATGTGGGGATTTTTACATCGCAGTATGATGATGTGACATATTATTTTGTGGACAATGAGTTTTACTTTGCAGGAGATAAGCCATACAACAATATATACGAGGATGTGGAGAAGTTTGCTTTCTTTTCAAAGGCGGTGCTTGAGGCTTTGCCGGTTATAGATTTTGCCCCGGATGTGATACATTGTAATGACTGGCAGACAGGACTCTTGCCGGTTTTTCTAAAGACAGTGTACGGCTCAGACAATTTCTATGCCGGGATCAAGACAGTCTTTACCATTCACAATATGAAGTTTCAAGGGCGTTGGAAGATTAAAGAGGTGGCTGATGTTACAGGACTTCCGGAGCATATTTTTAATTCAGGGGAGCTGGAGTTCTATGGTGAGGCTAATTATTTAAAGGGCGGCATAGTATATGCAGATGAGATTACGACTGTCAGCCCGACATATGCAGATGAAATCTGTACACCTGAGGGCGGAGAGGGCCTGGATGGCCTGATGCTTGAGCGGCGCAGGCATTTGAGAGGCATTGTAAACGGTATAGATTATGATGTCTTTAATCCTATGAAGGATACATATCTGGATAAGCATTTTTCTGTAAGGGAATTGAGTGGAAAGGTCGTTAATAAGCGTCAGCTGCAGGAGAAGTATGGTCTGGCTGTGGATAAGGATGTCATGCTGATTGGAATAGTTTCGCGTCTGACAAAGCAGAAGGGCTTTGATCTGGTGGCATATGTGATGGAGGAGATGCTTTCCACCATGAATGTACAGTTTATAGTGCAGGGCACAGGAGAGCAGCAGTACGAGGAGATGTTTAATTATTTCCATGGCAAGTATCCGCAGAAGCTTGGAGTATATATCGGTTACTCAGAGGAAAATGCACATGAGATATATGCAGGCTGTGACGCATTTCTCATGCCGTCTCTTTTTGAGCCGTGCGGCTTGAGCCAGCTCATGTCTATGCGATATGGTACGCTGCCTATAGTCAGGGAGACCGGTGGTCTTAAGGACACTGTAGTGCCGTACAATGAGTACGAGAATACGGGCGATGGCTTTTCCTTTGCCAATTATAATGCGCATGATATGCTGCATGTCATCAAATATGCTCTTGATGTGTTTGAAAACCATAAGGACAGATGGCAGGAGATGATGCAGCGCGCCATGAGGCATGATTTCTCATGGAAGGCATCTGCGAAAGAGTATGAGAAGCTTTACGACATGCTGCTTGGCAACTAGTACATCGTTCTGCAAATAACAGGCCAATAACTTTCATGAATTTCCAAATATGTTCTTAGAAAGTAAAATACCGGATACATATCTATGATATGATATCCGGTATTTTGTGTTATCGGGTTATATGATTATCAGTAGACAGTGTCTGTTTTACTATCGTATATGTAGTACCTCTCGCCGAGTACTTCCTCGTCGCGTACCTCTGTAGAGTTTACCTCACAGATGAATTCGCTTAGGTTGCAGACATCTATATCGCTATCCAGCGGCATTACCAGAAACTCATGGATACTGCTTGGTATGAGCAGCATATTGCCGCCGAGCTTTTTTGCCAGCGAGCTTAGCACACCCGGGTAGAGTATGGCGGATGCACCATTTGTCTGCCTGCTGTTTGTAAGGATATACATAGGCAAGCTGTCAAAATCACAGACTGCGCGCATCTGATTGGCATAGCCCGGACATTTTTTGGCAAGAAACTCTGCCATGTTGATTATTGAGCATGGAAGTATCCTTGGGGTATTTTGCATTGAGGCGCGGATTAGTGTTTCTGTATCTATGCCCCAGCGTGACAGAAGCGCATCTGTGACTGTAATGGTGCCAAATTCAGGCAGCTGCGCTCCTACATATACTTCAAATATGATGGCAAAATCCAGATATTTGATATAGGGCATGTCCTTTAGCTGCTTTTGGTTTTTGTCGTAGCTTATGAGCTGGAAAATTATTTTCTCCTTTACCTTGGAAAAATCATCACAGAAGCTTATGTCAAAATCTTCAGTTGGCTTGAAATCATTGTAGGTGGATAAAATTGCATCGAGAATAGAATCAATGGATACACCATCAAGATACCAATGGTAGTAAGGATTGAGATAAATAGTCGGTGCTATATTGAATTTGGGATTGATAATCACCAATCCGTCGTAGATCATCCCGTTGTTCTTTTTGATAGGATGGATGGTAAGCTTGAAATCATTGTCAAGTCTTGCGGTTATTTCTGTTTCTATAGTATGTAAAAACTCCGTGTATTTCATGAATCTCCTTGCGGAGCATAAAAATATCGGATCTCGTGGAAAAGTAAAACCCACGAAGCAGGGCGCTTCGTGGGTTTTACTCTATCATTGTTTGTTTAAATTTGCAATATGTATTTTTGTACAATTTTTAGACTTCATTTTTGTGATATCATACAAAATATAGCTGTGTAATCCATTTTTAATCCGATTTGAGCCTCTGCCACAGTGTATTGTAAAGAGTTGCATCATCATCATTTAAAGCTCTGTATACTTCACAGTTTTTGAGCATATCGGAAGGAGGATTAATCGCCTCATTTTCCTTCGTTTCTGCATCCTGGTTTTCGATGACAGACTGGATAGGTGATGCATAGTATACATATTCAAAGTTGAGCTGTGCCGGCTCATCACCGCAGATATAGTTCAAAAATTCCTGTGCGCCCTCTTTATTCTTGCATGTTTTTGGAATAAACCATGAGTCAATCCAGAGGTTTGAGCCCTCTTTTGGTACGATATAGTCCAGGTTGTCATTTTCAGCCATGGCGGCAGCTGCCTCACCGGAGTAGCACACTGCGATTGCCGCATTTTCAGCAACCATCTCATCACAGGTCTCATCCACGTAGTAGGCGAGCACATCACTGCTTTGTTTGTTCAGTATATCAAATGCTTCATCGAGCTTTGCTGTGTCTGTCTCGTTTATCGAGTAGCCAAGTGTGCGAAGGGCGGGAGTAAAGGCATCACGGACAGAATTAATCATAATCATGTTGTCCTTGTATTTGCCGTTCCACAGGCAGTCCCAGGTATTTAGGTCTGATGCATCAGCCATCTTTTTATTGTATAGTATGCCGAGTGTGCCGTAGAAATAAGGCACAGTATACTCATGTGTCGGGTCAAAGGATGCGGACATGTCGATTATATCCTGATTTACATTTTGATAGTTTGGCATTGAGCTGTAGTCTATCTTGTTGACCTCACCCTCACTTATGAGCTTCTCGATGATGTAGTCAGAGGTGCAGATGACATCGTAATCGATGGCACCGGACTTGTACTTTGTGTACATCTCCTCAGGCTCCTCGTATTCCTCGTATTTAATGGTGATTCCGGTTTCCTGCTCGAAGCTGTCGATTACTGATTCATCGATGTATTTACCGTAGTTTAGCACTGTTATGGCATTGTCATTGTTTGTGCCTCCGGCGCTTATGGTAAATACCGAAAAGCAGCCGATTACGAGTACTGCAACAATTGCGATGCTCACACTACGCTTTACGATGCGCAGCTTTTTAGCCCTTGCAGGCTTCTTTGATGAGCTGACAGGTATCTGGTTTGAGTTGATGTTTACCACAACCAAAAGCAGCAGTACTGTGAAGAAAAGTATGGTTGACAGAGCATACAGCTCCGGCTTTACACCCTTTTTTAGCTCTGTGTAGAGCATGGTTGAGAGCGTGTTTACTCCTGCACCCTTCGTAAAGTAGGTGATGGAGAAGTCATCGAGTGACATTGTGACCGCCATCATAAAGCCGGAGAACACTCCGGGGCTTATTTCAGGCCAGGTGACCTTGAAAAATGCATATAGAGGAGATGCGCCCAGGTCAAGTGCGGCCTCATAGGTGTATTTGTTGGTCTGCTTGAGCTTTGGAAGCACATTGAGTATCACATAAGGGATATTGAACGTGATGTGTGCGATAAGCACTGTCACAAAGCCCAGATTCATGAATTTTACAAACAAAAGCATCATTGAGATACCGGTCACGATATCTGCATTGAGCATCGGGATGTTTGTAGCGCCCAGATAGATTGTCTGGTTACGTTTCTTCATGGCGCTTATACCCATGGCTGCGAGAGTTCCTATTATTGTAGAAATCACAGCTGCAAGCAGCGTAATCTGTAGTGTTGTAGAAAATGCCGACATAATCCGCTCACTCTGAAAGCACTTTATGTACCAGTCGAGCGTGAAGCCTCCCCATTTAACCTTGGATTTGGAGTTGTTGAAGGAGAGTACTATTAATACAACGATAGGTAGATACAGAAACAAAAAAATCAGTCCCATATATACCCTTGATGCTATTTTTTTTACCATAATGCGCTCTGGTCTCCTTCCTTATCAAACAGATTGACGAGTGCCATGCTGATTAATACAAATACCATGAGTACGAGTGAGAGACCGCTTCCTGCGCCCCACTGCGAGCCATGGACGAAATCCTGTTCTATGATATTTCCGATGAGCAGGACCTTGCCGCCACCGAGTATCTGTGAGATGGCAAAGGATGTGAGTGATGGCACGAAAACCATTACGATTCCGCTTATGACACCTGAAACTGTAAGTGGCAGTATAATCTTGAAAAGTATTGTGACTTTGTTTGCACCGAGGTCAAGAGCCGCCTCAATCCAGTCGTTTTTGATTCTGGTCATGGAGTTGTATATAGGCAGCAGCATGAATGGCAGAAAGTCATAGACCATGCCAAGCACGACTGCTCCGGAGGTATTCATGATGTTGAAGCCCGGCAGTCCGAGAGTGGTGAGTATCGAGTTGATGACACCGTTTTTGGACAAAAGCTGCTTCCATGCGAGTATTCGAAGCATAAAGTTCATCCACATAGGAAGCATGAAAACAAATACTACAAAGCTTTGGTTTTTAATCTTTAAGCCGTTTAAAATCATCGCAAGCGGATAGGACAGCACCAGGCATATTATGGTGCATATGATTCCAAGCCGTAGGGATAAAAGCAGTGCCTTGATATTGGTGTGCTGTGCTATTGCAGCCACATATTCAAATGTGAAGCCTCCGTCAGAGCTCTTAAATGCATAGTACACAATCATGAAAAGCGGAAGTATGATAAATCCGATAATCCATATGAGGTACGGCCCTGCGAGCAGCTGTTTCTTTATTTTAGACATCTATCTCCACCGCCTTTTCATCTGAGGACTCAGGCTTGTGCATTACCTGGATATTAAATGGAATCACCTTGATACCCACATGACTGCCGACCTCTACATATTTGGTGGTGTGCACCATCCAGTCGTAGCCGTTAGCCTTTACCTCAAGCTCATAGTGCACTCCCTTGAAGATATTTGACACGACATCGCCCTGCATGTAGCCGTCCTCCGCAGGCACCAGCTCCACATCCTCCGGGCGGATGACTATATCTACAGGCGTGTTCTCACCAAAGCCCTCGTCCACACAAGGCATCTTTACACCGAGTATCTCGACAAGCTTATCCTTTATCATAACACCGTCGATGATATTACTGTGCCCGATAAAGTCAGCGACAAAGGCATTTTCAGGCTCATTGTAAATGTCCTCTGGTGTGCCAATCTGCTGGATATAGCCCTGATTCATGACTACGATGGTGTCAGACATTGTAAGCGCCTCCTCCTGGTCGTGTGTGACGTAGACGAAGGTGATACCGAGCTCATTTTTGAAGCGGATAAGCTCATACTGCATGCTCTGGCGCAGCTTTAAGTCGAGAGCGCCAAGCGGCTCGTCTAACAGCAGTACCTTAGGCTCGTTTACAATAGCTCTTGCAATAGCGATACGCTGCTGCTGGCCTCCGCTAAGAGAATCCACAGAGCGGTTTTCAAAGCCGTCGAGATTGACGAGCTTTAATGCATACTTTATTTTGTCATCTATGTAAGCCTTGCTTTTTTTCTTTATTTTAAGACCAAACGCGATGTTTTCAGCTATTGTCATATGAGGGAAAAGAGAGTATTTCTGGAAAACAGTGTTCAGATTTCTCTCGTTTGCAGGCACATTTGTGATGTCCTTTGAATCAAACATGATTTTTCCCTTGTCCGGTGTTTCAAAGCCACCGAGCATGCGAAGTGTGGTGGTCTTTCCGCAGCCTGATGGCCCAAGCAGCGTCAGAAACTCATTCTCCCTGATGTATAGATTTAAATCGTCGAGTACAACATTGCCGTTGTATGACTTTGTGATATCGATAAAATCAATTAATTTCTTTCCCATGGTGTAAACCTTTCTCATGTAATTATAGTACTGGTAGGACCTGTATGTTTATAATTTGCTGCTGTACACACTAAAAATGCGGCCGGCAGTAATTACAGACCTATAAAAGAGCTTCTGCAGGGGAAGCGTCAGAAGCTTGGAGGATTGCTGACCCATATGAGCATGGCATCCTTTGAAGACTTATTTTCAATAAAATGCTTCTTACCGGCTTTAAAATAAAAGGACTCACCGGCCTTTACGGTGTGCACTTTGCCACCATAGCAAAGCTTCACGGTACCCTTTATCACATATCCAAACTCCTCACACTCCTGAGGCAGATATATTTCAGAACTGCCACCCGGATGAAGAGTGAGCCTGACAGGCTCCATGGAGCGGGTCTGTGCGTTTGGAATGATCCATTCCACCCTGCTGTTTTTTTCCTCGTCAATTTTCTCGAAATAGTCGTTTGCCTTGTATACAATCTGCTCAGGTTCCGAATCTGTAAAAAACTCAGCCGGTGTCATACCCAGGCACTGGATGATATCAAGCAGGGTGCCGACTGACGGTGAATTCTGATTTCGCTCAAGCTGGGAGATAAATCCCTTCGTCAGCTCAGCTCTGTCAGCAAGCTCCTGCTGGGTAAGTCCGTACTGGATACGAAGCTCCTTCATACGATGTCCGATATCCATGTTTACTTCCTTTTCTAATACATTTTATGTTATATTTACTGTAGGTTTAATAATAGATTTTTTGTTTACTAAAAATAAACCAACGAGATAATTTTAATATATTTTTTATAAATGTCAAGGGGAATTTTTGTTGCTTCTTTTATATGGTACGGTTATAATAAATGTATAAATTATATTTTACGTATGGGGTGTTATGAAAATGGGGTTTAAAGAGAATATTAGATTTGCATTTATTGATGAATTTGCCAATGAAATAGGAAAAGAAAAAGCATATCGAATGATGAGTAATTTTAAATGTGAACGTGTGCCGGCTTTAGAATATTTTTTGACAAGAGATTATAATGGACGGATAAAGCCTTATATAGTTTGGGATGATAGTAAAAATATTATTGTCGCATATTTTACATTGATTACTACATGTATGATACTTAAGCCATATGAAAAAACTGATCCTGAGCATACTAAAGAAAAGGACGTTGAAAAAATCATTTCGTGTATTGAATTGGAACATTTTGCATTGAATGATGTGTACTTGAAGCTGGTAAATGAGGATGGATATAGTAACAGCGGAATAGGAAATTATGTATTTAAAGAATATATCAGCACTGTAATTGCAGTTCTTGTATCAGAAGTTAATTTTTTCTATTTAATTCTTCATGCATATAATAATGATAAAGTAATTAATGCATATAGAAATATGGGGTTTGAAACTATGGAGGATGATGCAGAAGCGGTAATTCCTACATTATCTGATGTAAGGGCATTACATTCTGATTATGCCGGAGATTGTAAGTTTATGTTTAGAGATGTAGAATCAATATTGACTGATTTGGATTAGGAGGAAAAACTATGTACAATAATTCACAAAGTCCTATTATGGTTATATCAGGAAAAAAAGCGGAGAAAATGTTAAGCAAATCAGAGAAACCTATTGCGGATCATACAAAGACAATAGATAGAGCAAAAGATAAATTGAGAAAAATGGGAAAAAAATAAATCTATAAAAAACGGATAATCAAAGTTCTTTAGGGTTTGCCAATCTATTTTAGGGTTTGTCGATAGGG
>OFMS01000264.1_pt1 | contig 55216 bp, 49 predicted proteins | sample 1541871 | NCBI WGS metagenome assembly OFMS01 (sample SAMN04209251, study PRJEB22552) | human gut metagenome | biome: gut; material: feces | host: Homo sapiens | place: USA: Oklahoma
CAAGGCAGAGTCCGCTCCAAGTGGAGTTCTCGGGTATTTCAATTTCTGATATGTGTATATCGCGGTCGAGCAAGTGACCCTCGTACAGTGGCTTCTTCAGTCCGAGCACCTGCTGTTCGATGTCGCGCGAGCGTAGGTTCTGCACGAACATTCGCTCCATTTTGATGCTCTGCTTCTTCAGTCCGCGCGACAGAATCATTATGCCCACCACAGCCAGTGCGATGGTCATCATCAGCGCATTGGTAAAGCGTGTGAGGTAGTTGCAGATGTAGAACACGAATGCCGAGGCAATAATCAGTCGCACGAGGATGGTAACGAGCAGCGGCATACGGTTCGACCGGCTGTCGTTCCACAGCGCACGGAACTCCTCCGAGTGATTCTTCTTCATCACGATGGCACGCAGGAGCGGTGCGATGAACATCACGGTAAGCACACCGCAAATGCCGTTAGCCCACCAGTGCATACCAGGCATCATGCGGCGTATGAACGGCAGGAAGAACGTTAGCATAAGGGCTATTGTAGCCACGGAGAGGATAGAGTAGATGATGGTGATGCGAGCCATCTGCGCGATGAGCGAGTGCCAGTTGCTCTTCGGAGCCGACGAGGGGTGGGAGAGCGTGATGTTGTTCAGCGCGCGTACCCATGTCTTCGGCAGGTGGCGCTCCAGCACGTTGTACGAAGGCACCGAAAGGCGTATCATGTAGGGCGTGAGGAACGTAGTGATGACCGACACTGCCACTACGACGGGGTAGAGGAACTCGCCCGTGACGTGCAGCGAAAGACCCAATGAGGCGATGATGAACGAGAACTCGCCAATCTGCGCCATCGAAAAACCGCAGCGCATAGCCGACTTCAGCGACTGGCCGCCGATAAGGAAACCGAAGGTACCGAAGATTGACTGTCCGAGTAGGATTGTCAGTACGAGTACGGCTATCGGTATGGCGTACTCAACGATAATCTTCGGGTCGACAAGCATACCTACCGATACGAAGAACACCGCTCCGAAGAGGTCTTTCACGGGCGAAACGAGCTTCTCTATCTTTGCCGCTTCGATTGTCTCGGCAAGGATGCTGCCCATCACGAACGCACCGAACGCCGAGCTGAAGCCCACCTTTGTAGAGACTACAGCCATGAGACAGCACAAGCCGAGCGACACGATGAGCAACGTCTCGTTGTTGATGAGTTTGCGTGTGGAGCGCAGGAAGAGTGGCACGGCGAAGATGCCGACCACGAACCACAGCACGAGGAAGAAACCTATCTTCATCACCGAGCCTATCATCTCGCCGCCGTCGGGGTTGTTGCCGCTGGCGATGGCGGACAGCATTACCATCATCACAATGGCGAGTATGTCCTCAAGGATGAGCACACTCATAACGGGCTGCGCAAACTTCTGCTGGCGCAGTCCCATATCCGTAAATGCCTTGTATATAATAGTGGTGGAGCTCATGGCGAGCATACCGCCGAGGAATATGCAGTCCATACGCTTCCAGTCGAAAGCGTGTCCGACAACGATGCCGAGTGTCATCATCGCGAAGATGATGGTGAGTGTCGTTATCACGGGCGTTATGCCCATCTTTAGAATCTTCTTGAACGAGAAGTCGAGACCGAGCGAGAACAGAAGGAACATAACGCCTATGTCTGCCCAGATCTTAATGTCTACGGTGTCCATGACGGACATGGTGTAGGGCATGTGCGGACTCACGATGAAGCCAGCCATGATATAACCGAGCACAAGCGGCTGCTTGAGCTTCTTGAAGAGTAAGGTAACGGTGCTCGCAACAATGAGGATAAGGGCGAGGTCGTTGATCAATGTAGGTACTTCGGACACTTTGTATTCTTTAAAACAAGACAACCCAAACGATATTGTTTGGGCTGTCTTTCATTCTATTAAATTGTTTTCTGTAGTTGCTTGATAGCAACGCTTAGTCGTTGTAATGTGCAGTCAGCTCGCAGATTTTGATGATAACCTGCATAGCTTTCTCCATCACCTGCACGCTTACAAACTCGTGAGGACCGTGGAAGTTGCAACCGCCTGCGAAGATGTTGGGGCAGGGCAGACCCTTGAACGAGAGCTGTGCGCCGTCTGTGCCGCCGCGGATGGGCTGCACCTTCGGAGCTACGCTGCTTTCCTGCATCGCCTTCAGCACAATGTCGATGACGTGCATGTTCGGGTCTATCTTTTCCTTCATGTTGTAGTACTGGTCGTAGAGGTTCACGCTCACAGTACCCTCGCCCCACTTCTCGTTCATCTTGCGTACACACTCCTCGATGAAGTTCTTGCGGTGCTCGAACTTCTCACGGTCATGGTCGCGGATGATGTACGACAGTGTCGCCTTCTCGCAGCATGAATTGATGCCCAAGAGGTGGTAGAAGCCTTCGTAGCCTTCGGTCTCCTCAGGAGTGTCTGTTGCAGGAATCATCTCTGCGAACTCCACGGCGAGGCGCGAAGCGTTCACCATCTTGCCCTTGGCATAACCAGTGTGCACACTCACACCCTTGATGTTCACCTTGGCACCAGCAGCGTTGAAGTTCTCGTACTCCAGTTCGCCGAGGTCGCCGCCGTCGATGGTGTAAGCCCACTCGCAGCCGAACTTCTCGACGTTGAAGTGGTGTGCACCCATTCCGATTTCTTCGTCGGGGTTGAAGGCGATGCGTATGTCGCCATGCTCCACTTCGTCGTGGTCGCGCAGCCAGCACATTGCCTGCACAATCTCAGCGATACCTGCCTTGTCGTCGGCACCGAGCAGAGTGGTTCCGTCGGTAACGATGATGTCCTCGCCGATGTGGGCCTTCAGCTCAGGAAACTTTGTCGGCGAACTGACGATACCTTCAGAGAGAACGATGTCGCTGCCGTCGTAGTTCTCTACGATGCGTGGGCGGATATCCGCTCCACTGCAGTCGGGAGACGTGTCGTAGTGCGAGATGAAGCCAATAGTCGGAATGTTCTTCTTCGTGTTTGCCTTCAGCGTAGCATAGATGTAGCCTTGCTCGTCCATCTCAACGTCGCTCATGCCCTCGCGCTCAAGTTCCTCTTTTAGATACTTGGCGAAGATGAGCTGCTTCGATGTGCTCGGCACGGTCTGCGACTCCTCGCTCGACTGCGTATCGAATTGTGTGTATTTAAGAAATCTTTCAGTAATATCCATTGTCGGTTACTATTAGATGATACTGTTCTTCTTTGTCCACTCTACAATCTCTGGGATGTAGCCGAATGCGAGACCCGTAACGGTGTCTGCGCAACCGTAGTAGACAGCGATGCGACCAGTCTCAGGGTCGTGAACCTCAGCACATGGGAAGCATACGTTTGGCACGTCGCCCATGCACTCGTAAGGAGTCTGCGGAGAGATGAGGTACGGACCCGAACGGTGTGTAGCCTTCCAAGGCTGCTCGAGGTCGAGGAGAGCTGAACCGAATGCGTAAACATAGCCGTTGCAAGAGCGGAGTACGCCGTGGTAGAACAGCAACCAGCCCTCTGATGTCTTAACAGGAACAGGACCTGCACCGATCTTCATGCACTGCCAAGCTGAAAGCTCGAAGGCAGCTGGTGCCATAACGTGGCGGTGGCGTCCCCAGAACTCCATGTCGGGCGACTCGCTGTAGAAGATATCGCCGAACGGTGTGTGACCGGTGTCGCTCGGACGAGAGAGCATAGCGAAGTTGCCGTTGATCTTCTCAGGGAACAATACACCGTTACGGTTGTAAGGCAGGAATGCGTTCTCGAGCTGGTGGAATGTCTTGAAGTCCTTTGTCCAAGCGATGCCGATTGTTGGTCCGTGGTAGCCGTTGCACCATGTTACATAGTAGCGGTCCTCGATGAAGCAAACGCGCGGGTCGTAACCATATACCCACTCGCCAATCTCTTTATTGTCGCACTCGAAGCGGAGTGGCTCCTCGTTGATGTTCCAGTTCACGCCGTCCTTAGAGAAGCCTACGTGGAGCACCATACGGCGGTTTGTGTCGTCGCAGCGGAATACACCTGCGAAGCCCTCACCGAACGGAACTACTGCACTGTTGAAGATGCTATTTGATGTAGGCAGCAAGTCGCGCGGAATGATTGGGTTCTTTGAACAGCGCCATAACGGAGTTCTTTGACCTTCGGGACGATCTTCCCAAGGCATGTTTGGCAATGGGTTGCCTGAAATGATAAGTTTGCTCATAGTTTTTTAAGTTTTTAAAGCCGTCTCTTCTGTCCCGTTCATAGGAGAGAAGAGGTGTGCTTGGTTGTTATTGTTATGTGAATTTATTTCTTGTCAGGATAAGTGAACGGCACAAACCATGTGATGAGAAACGACGGAATCGTGAAGAACAACACATAGATAAAGAAGTCGTGGTAGCCGAGCCAATCGCTCATATAACCGCTGAGCATACCAGGAAGCATAACGCCGAGGTTCATAATGCCCGAAGCGAATGCGTAGTGTGCCATCTGGTGCTTGCCCGGTGCAATCTGCTGCATCATGAAGAGTGTCAGACCAACGAAGCCAAAACCATAACCGAAGTATTCAAGCATAATAGCTCCACCGATAATCCACATTTCTGTTGGTTGGTAGATAGCGAGCAGGGTGTATGCAACGAACGGAAGGTTGAACACGCAGCAGAGTGAGAAGAGCGACTTCTGCAAACCGCGGTGAGCTACGTAATAGCCTGCAAGCAGTGAACCGAGCACGAATGCTGCAGAGCCATATGTACCATAGTATGCACCAATCTGTTCGTTAGTGAGTCCAAGACCCTGGTTTGCGCGGTCTGCCATGAGGAAGAGCGGTACTATCTTCATCACAAATCCTTCTGCGAAACGATAGAGGATGATGAAGCAGATGTAGTAAACGATGTGGCGTTTGCGGAACAAATCGATGAATGTCTCTATGAGTTCGTCCATTGTCTCCTTAAACGTTGGCTTCACCTTGTTCTCGTTCTTCTGCTCAGAAGGCAGGAACTTGATGTGGTAGAGACCGAATGCAACCATCAATGCACCAGCGAAAAGCAGAATGCTCATCCATGCAATGACTGCTGCTTGGTGTTCTGATGAAGCTTGTATGAAAGGTGTAACACCGTCAATGTTGCCTGCAAAGTATTTTATGAGTACACCTGATACATAGACAAGACCGCCTTGTGCTACCAACTTAGCTATGTTATAGAAAGCTCCTTGCCAACCGATATATTTTGCTTGGTCATCTTTCGATAAAGCTGACATGTAAACACCATCGGCTGCAATGTCGTGAGTGGCACCGCTGAGGGCTATCACTGCTAAGATAGCGATACAAATAGCGAAGAAATGAGGGAGGTTTAGAGCCAATGCCGTAAGTCCGAACATCAAACCTGTAAGCGTTTGTGTAAGGATTACGAAGAATTTCTTGGTTTTATACATCTCCAGGAACGGACTCCATAGTGGCTTGAGAGTCCATGGTAACATAATTAGTGATGTCCAAAAAGCAATCTGTGCATCGCTAATCTCAAGGTTTCGGAACATCACTGTAGCTGCCATGTTTATCATTACGAATGGCAAACCCATTGCGAAGTAAAGAGTTGGAACCCATGATATCGGGCTGCGCTTCTTGTCTTCAGTAGCTATCTCTTTCATTGATTTGGTTTGAAAATATTAGTTTTTAATTTGTTAAATTCAAGTGTGTGGGGCTTTTGTTGCATGTCTTTCGCTTGTATAGCAAGCAAGTGATCTGCTTACATTGCGAGTTTTCACGGTGTGAAGTTACTAAGAAAATATCGAATGACAAAACAACTGCGCCTAAAATTTGTTCAACACGTCGATGATTGTCTCCACTTCCTCTTGTGTCAGTGTTTGGTTGAGCGGAATGCTCAGTTCTTCGGCGTGTATCTGCTCGGTGATAGGCAACTGTAGCTCTGCCATTTCCTTGTAGCAAAGCTGTCTGTGCGGCGGTATCGGGTAGTGTACCATCGTCTGCACACCGTGCTCAAGAAGGTACTTCTGTAGTTCGTCGCGCTGTTTGCATAGCACGGGGAAAATGTGATGCACGCTCTGCTTGCAGTATTCCATTGAAGGAAGCTGCAGACGTTCGTTGTGGATGCGCTCTGCGTACTGCTTTGCTATCTCGCGGCGGCGTGCATTGTCTGCGTCAAGATAGCGCAGTTTAACACGCAGCACGGCAGCCTGCACCTCGTCGAGTCGGCTGTTTCTGCCTTTATAGTCGAACACATACTTGCGGCTCGAACCATAGTTGGCAAGTGTTGTAATCATCTCTGCAAGAGTCTTGTCATCGGTTGTTACAGCTCCGCCGTCGCCCAATGCGCCGAGATTCTTGCCCGGGTAGAAGCTGTGAGCAGCCGCATCGCCAAGCGAACCTGTGCGTCGATTGCCGAAATAGCAACCGTGAGCCTGCGCGTTGTCCTCGATGAGTCGCAGGTCGTGGCGTCGGCAGATGTCGCCGATATGGTCGGTGTAGGCGCACTTGCCGTAGAGATGTACAATCATTATGGCACGTGTTCGGGGCGTTATCGCCTCCTCGATGCGTGTGTCGTCAATTTGGAATGTGTCGATGCGCGGCTCGACGAGCACCGGCTTCAGATTGTTCTCGGTGATGGCGAGTATGGTTGCGATATATGTGTTGGCAGGCACGATCACCTCGTCGCCGTCCTGCATTACTCCCATCCCTTTGTAGGCACGCAGAATGAGTGTAAGGGCATCAAGTCCATTGCCGCAACCTACGCAGTGAGTTGTTCCGATGAAGCTGGCGAACTCTTCGCAGAACGCCTTGTTCTCTGCTCCCAGCAGATACCATCCGCTTTCTACAACGCGCTGCACGGCTTCGCTTATCTCGCTGCCGTGTTGTGCTGTAACCGACTTTAAATCAAGATATTTAATCATTTCGTAAAACTATACTTTAATGTTACAGAACAGCCTATGTTTTCCTTAAACTCGCATAAACCATAGTTGGGTATGCCGTCTTCCGTCGACGGGCCGATGTCGAGCGTGCGCAGTCCGGCTTCGTAATAATGACGAAACAAGGAGTAGGTGAGGAAGTTCATCGGGCGCAGAGCCGAATACTCGCGTATGTCGCCCCAATATACCACTTGCGCAACGCCCTCGGCTACATGAAAAACCTGCGCTGCAGCCACGTCTTCGCCTTCATGTTCGAGCACGAAGAAGTCGGCTTTTACGACGTTGCTCACCGTCTGCCACACTTGCTCCAGCGTCATGCGCAGCGGAAAGCCGCGCTCCTCACGGTTGCGGCGTATCACGTCGTATGCTCGTGTTACGTCTTTGAGGTCATTGCTGTTGAGTTTTATGAGGTTGAACGGCACGTTCTGTGCATGATGAAGGTTCTTTCTTGCGCTGCGGTCTATAATCTGTTCGTAGTCAGCAATGCGCTGGAGGTCAACATGATAGTTGAGATCTGTGCAGCGCACGTTCATCTTGCGCGTGAGCACACTCGTCCATTTCGACAGTTGTGTTTCGTCGTAGACAAGCGGTTGCAGCGTTACGGCAAGTTGTTGCGAGCGTTCTGCAGCGTATGCAAGCAATAAGTCGACTGCCTCCTCCATGCGTTCAAGAGTCTGAACGCCACGTGTTGTGAAGCCTCCGAATGGAGCCGAAAATGGTGAGCGCAACATTCCGTTGCGCTCACCAAGTATAATGCCGAAGCGGTGCTTCGTGTCGTGTATCGACAAATAGTGAAGATCTTCAGCTTTGTCGCGGTTCAGTTCGGTGAAGTCAACCGAGTTGAACACATGCTGTGGCGTGTATGTCTTTGCATATTCGTCGGGAGATAGTCGTTCTATCTGCATCATTTCTTTACACCTTTTTATATTAAGGAGATTTTTCTTGATTGGTGCAGTTGAGACAACTGCACCCCCTTCTTTTTTAAAGCACTCCTTTATATTTAAGAAACTCCTCGTAGTCGTAGATGTAGTCGCTCTCGTCGTACAGCTCCGAGGCGAGCACGAGGCACACCGCACCCGACGAGAAGTCGTCGATGGTGCGCCATATTCCTGTTTCGATGAGCAGTCCTTGATAAGGGCGGTTGAGCAGAATCTTGCGTTTCTCGTGTCCGTCGTCGAGCGTTACGGTGAACGAGCCACTCAATGCAATGAGCAGTTGCTTCAATCGCTTATGTGCATGACCGCCACGCATCGCACCTGCCGGCACATCATAGAGCCAGTAGGCGCGTGCAATATGGAACGGCACGTTCTTGAACTCCTCTACTACAGAGAGGTTTCCGCGTCGGTCCTCAATCTTCGGGATGTCAATTATCTTAGCATCTGCTACTTTCATAATAAGTTCTTTTCAGGTCGTTTATTTATCCATATACGGGTCGGTGCCCAATACGGTGGCAGCCAGGCGCTTCGCCTTGTCGCGCAATGCGGTTGTGTCGTCTGTCGGTTCGCCGTAGCAGAGCACAACGCCCATTCGTCTACCAAAGTGAGCCTCCTCCTTACCGAATATGCGTATGCGTGTGTGGTCTTCCTTCAGAGCGTCGACGAAGTTGTACGGCAGTGGGTCGTTCGACTCCTTCGGTGAGAGGATAACCGCACTTGCGCCTGCGTGCTCCAAGTGGATACCTGCGATAGGCAGACCCATAACGGCACGGAAGTGAAGCTCGAACTCAGAAAGGTTTGTTGTGTGTCCGAGAGTCACCATACCCGTGTCGTGCGGACGCGGAGACAGCTCGCTGAAGATCACCTCGCCCTGCTTTGTGAGGAAGAACTCTACGCCCCAGATGCCGGCACCGGTCAGTGCACGTGTCACCTTCTCTGCCATATCCTCAGCCTTGCGCAGCTCATCTTCTGGAATAGCGAACGGCTGCCAGCTCTCGCGGTAGTCGCCGCCCTTCTGCACGTGTCCGATAGGCGGGCAGAACAGCGTCGGTCCGTCCTTCTGTGTCACGGTGAGCAGTGTGAACTCAGAGTCGAAGTGGATGAACTCCTCGATGATAATCTCCTTGACATCGCCGCGACTGCCTTCCATTGCGTCGTTGAACGCCTTCTCGAGGTCGGCTTCGCTGCGCACGATGCTCTGTCCGTGACCAGACGAAGACATGAGCGGCTTGATTACGCATGGGAAACCAATCTCCTTAGAGTGTTCGCGCAACTGCTCGAGCGTAGTAGCGTAGAAGTACTTGGCTGTGCGCAGGCCTAACTCCTTTGCAGCGAGGTCGCGAATAGCCTTTCGGTTCATTGTATAGTTCACGGCGCGTGCGCTCGGCACCACCTGTATGCCTTCCTTCTCAAAGTCGAAAAGACGCTCGGTGCGTATCGCCTCAATCTCCGGCACAATGATATCGGGACGGTGTTTCTCTACAACAGCTGTCAGAGCGTCGCCGTCAAGCATATTGAACACTTCGTGCTCATCGGCAACCTGCATTGCCGGGGCATTCTCATATCTGTCGCATGCCACGACATACTGTCCAGCACGCTTTGCGGCGATGACAAACTCCTTGCCCAGTTCGCCCGAACCCAATAACAATATCTTCTTCATAGCTTATTCTCCTATCTTGATTATGTATTCGCTCATGAACGAAGCACCCGGCTGCAGGTGATTCATCAAGTATTTATCACGGAACTGACCGCGATACTCGTAGTGGTCGTGTACGCCATACCACGGCTCGATGCAGAGGAACGGAGCGTTCTTGCCGTAAGGTGTCCAGATGCCAACGCAAGGAGCGTTGAAGCTTACTGTGACTGCAGGACGCGCTGTCTGAGGGTCGAGTATTTCTATCTCGCGCAGCTGGCACTTGTCGATGATTACTGCGTCGTCCTTGAAGCTCTCCTCGTTGAAAGCCCAGAGTCCGCCGTTGCATCCCTCCAGTTCGTAGCGGTCGTCGGTGATGCAACCCTCGTGATTGCCATAGATGCGCTCAATCTTGTCGCCACGGTCGAAGCGCAGGCAGCCTTTGATAGGCTCGCCTTCCTTCACACCTGGCAGATTGAATGCAGGGTGGGCACCTATCTGGAAGTGTATCTCGCGTGTATCGGTGTTGTGAACATGCCAGATGACGTGTATCTCGTTCTCCACGAGCTTGTACGTTACTGACAGCATGAAGCGGTATGGGTACTGGCGCAGAGTAGCCTCTGTGTCTGAGAGTACGTATGTCACGCGGTCGTCAGCCTTCTTCAGCACTCGGAAGTTCATGTCGCGTGCAAAGCCGTGGCGTCCCATCTGATAGGTATCGCCTTCGGTGCGGTATGTACCTTTCCACAGTCCGCATACAATAGGGAATAGTATCGGTGAGCGGCGTCCCCAGTAGCGGTCGTCGCCCTGCCACAAATACTCCTTGCCTTCGTCGTCCTTGATGCTCTGGAGCTCGGCTCCAAGGTCGGACACTTCAACTGTTAACAGTTCATTGTGCAATGTTTCCATTTCGATAATCTATTAAATTATTCTTGTGTTCTCTCGTTGAACTTCTCCATGAGCCACACCTTCTGTTCGGCGATAGTAAGGTGGCTGTTGTCGAGTACGAGTGCGTCGTCGGCTTGGCGCAGAGGCGACGTCTCGCGGTGGGTGTCGATGTAGTCGCGCTGCTCCACGTTCTGCAGTATCTCGTCGAAATCGGCAGGCATACCCTTTGTTTCAAGCTCCTTGAAACGGCGTTGTGCGCGTATCTCGGCTGAGGCAGTCACGAAAATCTTCAGTTCGGCGTTGGGGAACACCACCGTACCGATGTCGCGTCCGTCCATCACAATGCCCTTCTCATTGCCCATAGCTTGCTGCTGCTCCACGAGTTTCTCGCGTACAAAGGGCAAAGCCGCTATCGGACTCACGTGTTGCGACACCTCCAATGTGCGTATATATCGCTCTACGTTCTCTCCGTTGAGGCAGACTTCAGGCAGCTTAGTCTCATTGTTCAACTGAAATGTGAGTTTTACATCGGGCAGCAAAGCCTTCAGTCTCGTTTCGTCGATGTTGCCTTCGGCGTCGAACACGTCGTTGCGCATGGCGAATAGCGTTACCGCACGATACATAGCACCCGTGTCAACGTATATATATCCCACTTCGCGTGCAAGATCCTTTGCCATTGTGCTCTTGCCACACGATGAGAAGCCGTCAATGGCTATCACAATTTTCTTCATATATAAGTTGTATATTTAGTATATGTTTTTAGTTGTTCGTTAGTTGTTTAAAGCGAGAAGGCGAGGTTCAACATGAGCGACGAGCTCGACACGTGGTACTTGCCGTAAGCTAAGTTTATCTTGAAGCGGTTGAGGCTAACGCCTGCTCCCACCGAGAAACCTGCCAAGTGGGTGCTTCCGCCTTCTGAGGTGTTTATCTCCATCTCGTCGGCACGTCGGAAGTTATAGCCTAATCCGAGCCAGAAGTTCTGCGAGATAGTGGCATCTACGCCCAGAACAAGATGGTTGAAGAAGCGGTAGTTCCAGTGGGTGAGGTCTACAAGCGTGGCAGAGATTCGCAGTGGTGTGTGTGCCAGTCGCTTGCTTGCTCCGAGTTGTATGTCGATAGGCATCGGGTCGTATTCGTCGTCGTATGCCTTCAACTGTCCTCCTAAGTTCTTTGCTACAATCGAGAGTGACCAGTCGTGCTCGGGGTCGAAGTAGTTGAGACCGAGGTCGATGCCTGCGCCAACCGAGTTGTATCCTCCTATGTGCGATGTCAGGAACTTGGCCGTTATGCCGCCAGCGAAGCGGTCGTTGAGCATATACGAGAAATATCCGGCTACTGAGAGGTCGCGTGCCGAGAACTCGCCCAACTGGTTGTTGTTGGCATCGGTCTGTCGCATCTTGCCGTAGTCCATATATTGTCCTGACACAGCCCACGATGCGCGTTCGCCCACGGTGCGGTTGAGTGTGGCACTTGCAGTCTTGGCTCCCGCCATGTAGGTCATAACGTTCAGTCCGATTGTCTTGTCGCTTACAGAAGAGAGCAGGGCAGGGTTGTTGAATATCAGCGCGGCATCGTCTTCAACGAGTGTCACGTTATCGCCACCCACGGCTGCGGCGTGTGCGCTGACCGGCAGACGCAGAAAGTTGTAGGCTGTCTGGCTTTCCTGCGCTGATGCTGTCGTCGTTGCTAACACGGCTATGGTTGTTATTATTGCTTTCTTCATTCTTCTGCAAAGTTAGTTATTTATTTTAATAATAACGCAGGAGTTTCCGATTTGTTGTGTTTGGGAAAGCAAAAAGGCGTGCCAACAAGCACGCCTTTTTGCTTAATTAGTCATCGTTCGCGTTCGCCGTCTGATCGGATTGCGTTCGCCGTCTGATCGGATTGCGTTCGCCGTCTGATTGGATTGCGTCCGCCGTCTGATCGGATTGCGTTCGGGTGACGATGGCTTTCAGTCCGCTTGAATGGTTTGCGGACAGCAGTAAGTCTTCTATTTTTTGCTGACAATCTCCTTAGCACGTTCGAGTGCCAGATTGATATGGCTGCAGATGTTCTCCTCGCCCAGGATATCGTAGAAGCGAGCTTTCTGTAGTTGGGCGTGTACCTTCTCGCTCACACCAGAGAGTACGATTGTGATGCCCTCGTTCTTGCTCATCTCGCAGAGATTGGTAAGGTTGTGTATGCCTGTTGAGTCGACAAACGGCACCTTGCGCATACGTATGATGCGCACCTTCGGGCGGTCGCCGAACGAAGCCATGATTTCCTCAAACTTGTTGCCGGCACCGAAGAAGTACGGGCCATTGATTTCGTACACCTCCACACCCTCAGGGATAGTAAGGTGCTCGATGTTGCCCTTGCTGATGTCCGACTCCTCGTTTATCTCGTCCATGATTACCTTTACGTCCGTAGTCTCCGACATACGCTTCATGAAGAGCAGGCAGGCTATGATGAGTCCCACCTCGATAGCCACGGTGAGGTCGAAGATGATAGTGAGGAAGAAGGTTATGAGCAGCACCGTCACGTCGCTTTTCGGGTTCTTCATCAGTGCTACGAACGAGCGCCAGCCGCACATGCCGTAGCTCACGATTACGAGCACGCCTGCCAAGCACGCCATAGGGATGTACTTAGCTAATGGCATGAAGAAGAGGAAGATAAGCAGCAGCACTACGGCGTGGATGATGCCGGCGATAGGAGTACGTCCGCCGTTGTTGATGTTGGTCATTGTGCGAGCGATTGCACCCGTTGCAGGGATGCCGCCGAAGAGTGGCGAAGCGAGGTTGGCTACGCCCTGCGCCACAAGCTCGGTGTTAGAGTTGTGGTGGTCGCCGATGACACCGTCGGCTACGGTTGCCGACAGCAGCGACTCGATGGCACCGAGCACGGCGATGGTCATTGCCGGAGCCACCAGACTCTTTATTGTCTCCCATGTCATCACTGGTACCTGCACGTCGGGTATGGCGTTGCTCACATTGAAGCGGTCGCCGATGGTCTCAATGCTTGTGATGCCTGCGTACTGCTTCAGGAGCAGAGCTGCTATGGTCATAACGATGATAGCCACGAGCGAGCCGGGTATCTTCTTGCTGAACTTCGGTGTGATGGCGATGATTATCACGCTCACCACGCCCACCAACGAGCACCAAAGGTCGGCGGTGGAGAAGTGCTGTATGTAGCAAATCCACTTCTCGACGAAATCGGACGGCACCGTGTCGATTGTCAGTCCGAAGAGGTCCTTAATCTGTGTGGTGAAGATGGTTACGGCGATACCGCTTGTGAAACCTACAACAATCGGGTAGGGGATGTATTTGATGATAGTTCCGAGCTTCAGCAGTCCGAACAGTATGAGGAATACGCCTGCCATGATGGTAGCGATGGTGAGTCCTTCGATGCCGTATTTCTGGATGATGCCGTAGATGATAACAATAAAAGCTCCCGTCGGACCTCCAATCTGTACCTTACTGCCGCCGAGCAGCGACACAAGGAAGCCAGCTACGATGGCGGTAATGATGCCCTTCTCGGGTGTTACGCCTGAGGCGATACCAAATGCGATGGCGAGCGGTAGTGCCACAATGCCTACAATGATGCCTGCCATGAGGTCAGACATGAAGTTCTTCTTGTTGTACGACTTCAGTGTGTCAAACAACTGGGGCTTTAAATCGAATGTTTTCATCCGTATAAATTAGTGTTGAATGAGTGAATATAAAATTATAGTTTCCTGTAAACGGATGCAAAATTAAACATTTTTATGTAAATAGCGAAATAATGCTAATGCTTTCCACCGCCAGTTACCTATATTTAACACTGCAAAAGTGCCCGTTTCTTATATAAAAAGCGTAACTTTGCAAGGTTATAAGAAGTGAAACGAAGTAATATATATTTAAGGTGGAACAAAAGAAGTCAAAGAAAGCAGACCTTGAACGCAAGCGCCCTCTATGGTTCTTGATAGGACTCGTCATGCCGACGTTGGTCTTTGTTGCGCTGTTGGAGCTGGTCACCTGGAGCGGCAGAAGCAGCACATCGGACAATGCGCTTGACGACTTTCTCGAAGAAATGGAGCAACGCCCAAAGAAAGAGCGCGAGGATATGGTGGCTGCGATGGATGTACGCAAGCAGAAGCCGAAAGAAGCTGAGCGTGTGAACATTGTTGACGAGCCGAAGGAGATGGAGCCGCTTAAAACCATCGCCGATATGCACATCGAGGGCGACGAGGAGGGTGCGCCTTCGGCAGACAAAGATGATAAGAGAAAAGACGATACGCAGGTGGCTGCCGTCGACATGGGCGACAATCCGCTCAACTTCCGCATCGTGGAGCAACTGCCCGAGTTTCCGGGTGGCATGTCGGCTTACGTGAAGTGGCTCACCGACAACCTCAAGTATCCTCTCGCTGCACAGAAGCAGAAAATAGAAGGACGCGTTGTTGTCTCGTTTGTCATCAATCGCGACGGATCGCTCACAGACATTAAGGTGACGAAGTCGGCTAATCCGCTTCTCGACCGCGAGGCTTTGCGCGTGGCGAAGATGATGCCCAACTGGAAACCCGGCATCAACAACAATAAACCCTGTCGCACGCTCTTCGCCGTGCCTATCGACTTCAAGTTGTAGAATGCTCACCCCCTCACCATCAAATCTCAACATAACAACACCACAACATCTCAACATCACATAACAACATTAATCATGCACACATCTGATCAAATCCTGAAACTTGTCAACGACACACTTGACAACCTCGCATACGACCGCAAGCCGTCGTCACTCTACGAACCTATCCGCTACGTCCTTTCACTTGGCGGCAAGCGCATTCGCCCCGTGCTGATGCTCCTTGCCTACAATCTGTTCAAGGACAACCCCGAGTCGATAATCATGCCTGCTTGTGGATTGGAGACATACCACAACTATACACTTCTGCACGACGACCTCATGGACAACGCCGACCTGCGTCGCGGACACGAAACCGTACACCGCCGTTGGGATGCCAACACCGCAATCCTCTCTGGCGACTCGATGCTTGTGCTTGCATACCAGCGCATCGCACAGTGCGACAAGGCTAAGCTCGCCGAGGTGCTCGCTCTGTTCACCGAGACAGCACTCAAGATTGGCGAGGGTCAGCAGTACGATATGGACTTCGAGCACCGCAACGATGTTGCTGAGGAGGAGTATATCGAGATGATTCGTCTGAAGACAAGCGTGCTTCTTGCCTGCGCCCTGAAGATTGGCGCTGTTCTTGGTGGTGCTTCTGCTGAGGATGCCGACAACCTCTACCGCTTCGGCGAGCAGATTGGCTTGGCGTTCCAACTGCAGGACGACTATCTCGACGTATATGGCGACACAAAGGTGTTCGGCAAGGCTATAGGTGGCGACATCACATCCAACAAGAAGACATACATGCTCATCAACGCCTTCAACCGTGCCAACGACGAGCAGCGTGCCGAGCTTGTGCGCTGGGTTGAGGCTACGGAGTTCGACCGCGCAGAGAAGGTGGCTGCCGTGACACGCCTCTACAACGAGATTGGCATAGACCGACTCGCTCAGCAGAAGATAGAATACTTCTTTGCCGAGAGTCGCAAATATCTCGCAAAAGTATCTGTTGCTGAGGAGCGTAAGGCAGAACTGGCTGCTTATGCCGAGCGCATGATGAAACGCAAGTATTAATTGTTGGTAGACAACTCGTCAACTTATAAAACAGAAGAATGTTCATAGATACACATACGCATTTGGACGGCGAGGAGTTCGCTACAGACCGTGCCGAAGTGATGGCTCGTGCCCGTGAGGCAGGAGTGGGCAAGGTGTTCCTTCCTGCCATCGACATCAAGTCGACAGAAGCTATTCTCGATGTCTGTCGCCAATATCCCGGCTATGCCTACCCGATGGTGGGTCTGCATCCCGAGGAGGTGCGAGCCGACTGGCGCGACGTGCTTGCCCAAATGAAGCAATACTTGAAACCAGAGAACCGCTTCATCGCTATCGGTGAGGTGGGTTTGGACTACTATTGGTCGCGCGAGTTCGAACAGGAGCAGCTCAATGCCTTCGAAGAGCAGGTGAAATGGTCTGTAGAGACACGCCTGCCGCTGATGATCCACTGTCGTAAGGGGCAGAACGAGATGGTGCAGCTACTGCGTCGCTACAAGAACGACCTGCCCGGCGGCGTGTTCCATTGCTTCACCGGCAACGAACACGAGGCTGAAGAACTGCTGCAGTTTGACAACTTCGTGCTTGGCATCGGCGGCGTGCTCACCTTCAAAAAGAGTCATCTGCCCGAAGTACTGCCTGCCGTGGTGCCGCTCGACCGCATCGTGGTAGAAACCGATTCGCCATATATGGCTCCCGTGCCCATGCGCGGACAGCGCAACGAGAGTGCCTATGTCAAGTTTGTGCTCCAGCGTCTCGCCGAAGCCTACGGCGTGAGTGACGATGCCGTTGCCGAGGCTACCAATGCCACCGCCAAGCGCATCTTCCCGCTGGCGTTTGCTGAGTAGGATGCTGATATTTGTTTGGTAAAGGTAGGCAATCGAATGTGTTGAGCTGCCTTTACTGGTAGATATTTTTGACTATTATTATTTTAACGAGTCTCTTTCTTATCGTCCTGAGGCGATAATGTCAATAATCAGGTAACCAAGAGCAACGGCAAGCAGTCCACAGAACATGCTGCTGGCGATGTAGAGTAGGGCGACGAAAGCGTTGTCGCCACGCAAGAGCGCGATGTTCTCGTTGCAGAATGTGGAGAACGTGGTGAAGCCGCCACACAAGCCGGTGGTAAGCAGCAGTGTTGTGGTGTTGTTGCCAAGGTGTCCGCGTGCAGCGAGTCCGTAGAACAAGCCGATGAGCAAACAACCTACGATGTTCACAGCGAAAGTGTGATAAGGGAACGCACCGTTTGTACTGTCTTGCACAAACTTCGAGACGGCGTAGCGCAATGCCGAACCGATGCCACCGCCAAGAGCTATAATTAAATAATTCATTTTTCTTTAGTTTAAAAGTCCACTTAAAAGTCCCTAAAGTTCACCGAAAGTGCTCAAAAGTGCCGTTTTTACCCATAGATTACTACAAAATTATTACTTTTTGATCGAATGCTATGGTTGCTTGTTAGGTTTTTACGCTTTGTTAACAATGTGAGATTAGGCAGTTGTGATAAAAGTGGGTATTGCATTATAAATTATAAACATCATACACGTAACGCACAAATGAACAAAGATATAATAGACAGATTGAACGAGTTGGGCAGCAGCGGAGAACCCTTTCTGTTTGTTGTCGACTATAAGGGTGACAAGGCGTATATAAAGAAACTCTCGGAGATAGATGCCGGCGAGTGCCTCTACGACTTCGGCAGTCATACCAACGCCGTCGGCAGATGTGCCACTCAACTGCCTGCGGAGATAGAGTGGGAGGTGGAGGCACCGAAGTACGACGAATACGAGCGTAGCTTCAACATCGTGAAGAACAATATGCTGGCTGGCAATAGCTATCTCGCCAACCTGACATGCCAGGTCGCGGTGCATTGCAACCTCTCGCTTGAAGACATATTCCGCCATTCGAAAGGTAAGTACAAGTTGCTCTTGAATAATCCGTCGGATGATATAGGGCGTTTCGTGTGCTTCTCGCCCGAAACATTCGTAAAGATAAGAGGTGGCAGAATCTGTTCGTACCCGATGAAGGGCACCATCGACGCAACGCTGCCCGATGCCGAGCAAGTGTTGATGGACGACAAGAAGGAGGCATCGGAGCACGCCACCATTGTCGACCTTATACGCAACGACCTGAACACGGTGGCTACGGACGTGAAGGTGGAGAAGTATCGTTTTGTTGACGTTCTGCACACCAACAAGGGCGACATCTTGCAGACAAGTTCGGAGATAAGCGGCAAGTTGCCCTCCGACTACACGCAGCGTATCGGCAACATACTCGCTGCGCAACTGCCTGCCGGAAGCATCACGGGTGCGCCTAAGAAGAAGACCTGTCAAATAATAGACGAGGCGGAGACGTACGAGCGTGGATTCTACACCGGCATCATGGGCATATACGCCGACGGCGAACTCGACTCTGCCGTGATGATACGCCTCATAGAGCAGACCGACGGCGGAATGTTCTTCAAAGCAGGTGGCGGCATAACGTCGCAGAGCCAGTGTACAAAAGAATATGAGGAGGTGCTACAGAAAGTGTATCTCCCGATTACAAAGTAAACGAAAGTGATAAAAGGGTAATTCGTGAAAGCAATGCAGCAGTTTGTAGAAACAATAAAGATAGAGGACGGAAAGGCGCTTAACCTGAATTTCCATCAGGCACGCATGGAGAGCACCATGCGCCACTTCTTCGCCCATACGTCGGTGCCGGTGCTCTCTGGTGTGCTGTCGCCCACGCCCGATATGCACTTCTACAAGGCAAGGGTGGTGTATGGTGAGCAAGGCGTTGAGGATGTACAGTATGCACCATACAAAATGCGCGAGATACGCAGCTTGAAGCTTATTGAAGACAACGAGATTGACTATTCCTTCAAAAGTACCAATCGCGCATGTCTCAACCGCCTCACCGCTCGGAAAGGCGACTGCGACGAGGTTCTGATCGTGAAGAACGGATTGCTCACCGACACATCATTCACAAACGTAGCAGTGTTTGATGGTGAGCGATGGCTCACACCCAAGCATCCTCTTCTTTTGGGCACAAAACGCGCAAGCCTACTCGAAAGGCAAGTGATAAAAGAAGCGGATATAAGCGTCGAAACGTTGATGAAAGCGCAGAAGATGAGTCTCATCAACGCTATGATTGATTTGGGAGAAATAGAAATTTCTATTGCCAATGTCATCCGCGTCGACCGTTACTGATGCCCGTACCGTCCGCCCCAGGAGGTGCAGCTGTCTCAGCTGCACCAACCAAGCAAGAACTGCATCGTCCAATCGGATTCCGTCCGCCATCCGTAGGAGGATATGGCATCTTGCCATATCCACGCAGCCCTCCACGCACCAACTTCTAATGAGTGATAAAATTGCGAATCATGCGCCTTCCTTCTGGCGTGAGTATCGATTCGGGGTGGAATTGTATGCCGTGAACATCATAAGTGCGATGCTTCAATGCCATTATAAGTCCGTCTTCATTCACCGCTGTTACAACTAATTCTGTAGGGAAGTTTGCCTGCTTCACCGCCCAAGAATGATAGCGTCCTACCAACGTGTTGTCGGGTATGTTGTTGAAGATGTAGTCGGGCGCGACAATGCGTATGCTCGACTGTATGCCATGGTAGACTGCGGACAGATTGTATATCTCTGCGCCGAACACCTCGCCAATGGCTTGCTCGCCCAAGCACACGCCAAGTATGGGCTTTGTAGGGGCATAACGGCGGATGACAGCCTTCAGTAACCCTGCCTCGTCGGGCACACCAGGACCCGGAGAGAGGATTATCTTGTCGAAACGCTCAACGTCATCAAGCTCGAACTGGTCGTTTCGCCAAACGGTTACGTTCACATCCGCACCTCCTTCTTCCTTTATGTATTGAAAGAGGTTGTATGTGAACGAGTCGTAATTGTCAATGAGTAGTATATTCATATAAACAAAGGTATTACAATAATTCTGAATATCAAAATTTTATTTGTAACTTTGCACAAATTATATACAATAACTATCGGAGTTTTATATTGAAATTATGCATACAAGAGAAGAAAAGCTGAAAGCGTTCGGACGTATGCTCGACGTGCTTGACACACTGCGCGAGAAATGCCCGTGGGACCGCAAGCAGACCAATGAGTCGCTGCGCCCGAATACCATAGAAGAAACCTACGAACTGTGCGACGCACTGCTGAAGGACGATGAGCAGAACATCTGCAAGGAGCTTGGCGACGTGCTGCTGCACGTTGGCTTCTACGCTCGTATCGGAGAAGAAAAGGGCGAATTTGACATTGCCGACGTGTGCGATAAGCTCGTCGACAAGCTCATCTATCGTCATCCGCACGTGTACCATCCCTCGCAGGTTGGTGCGCCCGACCCGAAACCGCTGCCTTACGGCGAGCAGGCTGACGAGCATCTGGAGGACACGGCGAAGACATCGCAGCAGGTGACGGAGAAGTGGGAGCAGCTGAAGCTGAAGGAGAAAGACGGCAACAAGAGTGTGCTTGCCGGTGTGCCCGACGCTCTGCCGTCGCTCATCAAGGCTTACCGCGTGCAGGACAAGGCACGCAATGTAGGCTTCGACTGGGAGGACAAAGGCGATGTGTGGGCTAAGGTGCGCGAGGAACTCGGCGAACTGGAGGCAGAACTGCGCCGTGAGGACAAGGAACGCTCTACGGAGGAGTTCGGCGACTTCCTCTTCTCGCTCATCAACGCAGCACGTCTCTACAAGATAAATCCCGACACGGCACTCGAAAAGACAAACGCCAAGTTCATCCGCCGCTTCAACTACATTGAGCAGCATAGCATAAAGATTGGCAAACCGCTGAAGGATATGACGCTCGGAGAGATGGACGCTCTTTGGAATGAGGCGAAAAACAACGAATAAAAACATTTAACAAAGGATATTATGAAGAGTATTAGCGTATTGTTGCGCCCCATGCTCAAAGGGGGTATGGGACTCCTGTTTCTTGTTCTGATGTTGGCAGCTTGCGACGCAAAGAAGAAACAGCAGATTGAGGACACGGACGAGGTGGTGGAGGTGAACGACACTACGGTCTACGGCGTATGCGGTGAGGGCACATCGATGCACTCGCTCGAGATTATTACGGATGCAGGCGACACCCTCGTCTATACACTTCTCAGTCAGGATGCCGAAACGGAAGTGGAGACACCATCGGATGTGCAGGGCGGACTCATGGCTGGCGATAAGATGGCTGTGACCGGACATAAGACGGCTGACGAACTTGTGGCTGACAGGGTGATAAACGTTACATCGTTGCTCGGACATTGGACAAGTATCGACAAGAACTTCACGATAGAGGAGGGCGGAACGGTGCACTCTGCCGTTAAGGCTGAGACCAATCCGTGGACTTCTTGGAAGATTCTCAACGGCAGTCTACTGCTCAACCGCGACACGTTCGCCATCGATGGTCTGAGCGCCGACTCGCTCTATCTGGAGAACGCAAATGGCATCTTTACATTCAAGAGACAGAAGTAGAGAACCGCTCTTTAAACGAAAGAATAATCTCTGCTCTTAAACGAAAGAAGTAAGAAAAACAAGTGGAGATAGTGTAAACTATGGAACCTTTCAAAATACATATACTCGGTTGTGGCAGTGCGCTGCCAACGTTGCGCCATAACCCTTCGGCGCAGGTGGTGGAGATACGCGAGAAGCAGTTTCTCGTCGACTGTGGCGAGGGTACGCAGCTGCAGATGCGTCGCTCGAAGATAGGCTTCAACCGCCTCTGTGCTGTGTTCATAAGTCATATACATGGCGACCACTGCTTCGGACTCATCGGTATGCTCTCATCGTTCGGCTTGCTCGGACGCACCATGCCACTCGCAATCTACGCTCCGAAAGAACTGAAACCCGTGCTCGATATGTTGCTGGAGACATTCTGCAACGACTTCGACTACGAGATACAGTTTCATGTTGTCGACACGAAGAAGCGTGCAGTCATCTACGAAGACCGCAGTTTGACTGTTGAGTCGATACCGCTGAAGCATCGCGAGCCGTGCGCAGGCTTCCTCTTCCGCGAGAAGCCGACACTGCCGCATATCCGTCGCGACATGATAGATTTTTATCATATCCCCGTGTCGCAGATAAACAACATAAAGAACGGAGCATCGTGGACTGACGAAGACGGTAACGTGATACCAAGTAGCAGGTTGACACGCCCTGCTGACCCACCGCGCAGCTACGCTTATTGCAGTGATACGTGCTATCTGCCCGAACTGCATAAGCAACTCGAAGGCACAACGTGCATCTATCACGAAACGACGTATGCTACGGAAGACGCAGAGAAGGCGACTAAGTATTGTCACAGTACGGCAGCGCAAGCTGCACAAGTGGCTCGCGACGCACATGCAGGTCGTCTACTGTTAGGTCACTATAGCTCAAAATACGACAACGAACAGGTGCTACTCGAAGAGGCTCGCGCCGTGTTTCCAGCGTCAGAACTGACGCGAGAGGGCATGGTAGTGGAGCTGAAGTAATAAAAATATGCGAGCATAGGTCTTCGATTTGCACTATCTCTAAATAAGATAGGCTGCATCTCAGCAATAAAAATATGCGAGCATATTTTGTATTGTCTTCGATTTGCACTATCTTTGCACTTAAATAACGTTATATGGGAATTTTTGGATTTTTTAATAAGAACAAGAAAGAAGTTCTTGACAATGGTCTGGAGAAGACAAAACACAGTGTCTTCGACAAGATTTCTCGTGCTGTCATGGGTAAGTCGACTGTCGACGACGAAGTGCTCGATAATCTTGAAGAGGCTCTGATTACATCTGACATAGGTGTAGAAACAACTTTGAAGATTATCCAGCGCATTGAAGAACGTGTGGCACGCGATAAGTATGTGTCTACGTCAGAACTTAACAATATTATGCGCGATGAAATTGCATCGCTGCTTACAGAGAATAACACTGCGGATAATGACGATTGGGAATTGCCAACCGACCATCGTCCTTACGTGATTCTTGTTGTTGGTGTGAATGGTGTCGGCAAGACAACCACTATTGGCAAGCTCGCTTATCAGTTCAAGAAATCGGGCAAGAAGGTGTATCTCGGTGCTGCCGACACATTCCGTGCCGCTGCCGTTGAGCAGATATGCATCTGGGGCGAGCGCGTAGGTGTGCCCGTTGTGAAGCAGCAGATGGGTGCCGACCCTGCCTCAGTAGCTTTCGACACACTCTCTTCGGCTAAGGCAAACGGAGCAGATGTCGTAATCATCGATACCGCAGGACGTCTGCATAACAAGGTGGGCTTGATGAACGAGCTGAAGAAGATAAAGGATGTCATGAAGAAGGTGCTGCCCGAAGCACCCGACGAGGTGTTGCTTGTGCTTGATGGCAGTACCGGTCAGAACGCTTTTGAGCAAGCAAAGCAGTTCTCGCAGGTCACACAAATCACATCGCTTGCTATCACAAAGCTCGACGGAACAGCGAAGGGTGGAGTGGTTATCGGTATCAGCGACCAGCTTAAGGTGCCGGTGAAGTATATCGGACTGGGCGAATCGATGGAGGCATTGCAGCTCTTCAACAAACGCCAGTTCGTCGATTCGTTGTTCAAGAAGTAATTATGAAGAAAGGACAAGTAGATATTATAACCATGGGCTGCTCAAAGAATCTTGTCGACAGCGAGAAGCTGATGACACTTTTCGAGCAGACTGGTTATCATTGCACCCATGATGCGAAGCGCATCGAGGGCGAAATCGTTGTGGTCAACACATGCGGCTTCATTGAGGACGCAAAGCAGGAGAGCATAGACACCATCCTCGAACTCGTTCAGGCAAAGGAGGAGGGTAAGATAAGCAAACTCTTCGTGATGGGTTGTCTCTCACAACGCTATCAGAAGGAGCTCGAAGAGGAAATTCCGCAGGTGGATAAGTACTATGGTAAGTTCAACTTCAAGCAGTTGCTTACCGACCTCGGCAAGCCCGAAGAGCCTACATGCTCTGGTGCACGCCACATTACTACGCCGCATCACTACGCCTATATAAAAATTAGCGAGGGTTGCGACCGCCGTTGTGCCTATTGTGCCATACCAATTATCACCGGCAAGCACGTAAGCCGTCCGAAGGAGGAGATACTTGAGGAGGTGCGCGAACTGGTGGCAAGTGGTGTGAAGGAGTTCCAGATTATCGCTCAAGAATTGACATACTACGGAGTGGACATCGACGGCAAACGTCATATTGCCGACCTTATCTCGGACATCGCAGATATAAAGGGTGTGAAGTGGATTCGTCTGCACTACGCTTATCCTAACCAGTTCCCATTTGAACTGCTTGACGTTATTCGTGAGAAGCCGAACGTTTGCAAGTATCTCGACATCGCTCTGCAGCATATCTCCGACAATATGCTCACACGTATGCATCGCCATGTTACTAAGGCGGAGACAATGGAGTTCATAGAACGCATCCGTAAGGAGGTGCCGGGCCTGCATCTGCGCACAACACTGCTCGTTGGCTTCCCTGGCGAGACAGAGGAAGACTTCAAGGAACTCGTAGAGTTTGTGAAATGGGCACGCTTCGAGCGTATGGGGGCTTTCGCCTACTCTGAGGAGGAAGGCACATACAGCGCAGAACATTACAAGGATGATGTGCTTGCAGAAGTGAAGCAGCGTCGTCTCGACAAGATAATGGCTGTGCAGCAGCGTATCAGTGCAGAGATTGAAGCTGCTAAGGTTGGCAGCGTTCTGAAGACCATCATCGATCGCAAAGAGGGCGACTACTACATCGGTCGCACGGAGTTCTGCTCACCAGAGGTCGACCCAGAGGTGCTAATCAAGGCTACGCGCCGTCTGCGTGTCGGTGCGTTCTACGATGTACGTATCACCGACAGCGACGACTTCGACCTCTATGGCGAAGTAGAATAATATAATCATTACACATTCTCACCTTATATTATATATGAACAATAAGGAATACATCACAGAGCTATCTCGACGCACGGGATATTCGCAGGAGAACACTCAGCGCATGGTGCGTTGCGTGTTAGAGTCTATTGCCTCTACGTTCGATGAAGGTGAGAATGTGTCAGTACCAGATTTCGGTACCTTTGAACTGAAGAAACGTATGGAGCGCATCGTTGTCAATCCGTCAACGGGGCAGCGTATGCTCGTTCCACCGAAGATTGTGCTTAACTTCAAGCCTGCAACATCGGTGAAGAACAAGATGAAGAAAGGAGACGACGCGAATGGCTAAGGTGAATGATTTCGCTCGTGAGCTGAGTGAGAGGTACGGCTTATCGCTTAGTGACGCTTCCGACTTTATCGGTGCAATGTTCGATGTAGTAAATGAGGAACTTGACGACACTGATAGCTCGGTGAAGATAAAAGGCTTCGGCACTTTCAAGGTGTCGGCGGTGAGCGCACGCGCCAGTGTCGATGTGAATACTGGCGAACGTATTATCATCGATGGACGCAACAAAATCTCGTTCACTCCCGAGGTCTTGCTGCGCGACCGTGTCAATCGTCCGTTTGTACAGTTTGAGACTGTAGTGCTTAACGATGGAGTCGATTTTTCTGAAATAGATGATGAAATGAATGAGCTCTCCGATTCTGTAATTGAAACGGAAACTCAGGGGGTGCAGTTGTCCTCAACTGCACCAATCAACCAGCCAACCAATCAGTCAACCGATCATCCCACACCGACTGAGCAACCTCAGGGGGTGCAGTTGTCCCCAACTGCACCAACCGACCAGTTGACTGACCAATCCGCCAATCAACCCACACCAACTGAGCAATCTCAGGGGGTGCAGTTGTCCCCAACTGCACCAACCGACCAGTTGATTGACCAATCCGCCAATCAACCCACACCAACTGAGCAACCTCAGGGGGTGCAGTTGTCCCCAACTGCACCAACCGGCCAGTTGACTGACCAATCCGCCAATCAGCCCACACAAACTGAGCAACCTCATGGGGTGCAGTTGTCCCCAACTGCACCAACCGATCAGCCAACCGATCAGCCAACCGACCAGCCTTCCCTCTCAGAACCTGCATCAAAAGTAGTAAACACAGAGGAACACCGTGACATGGCTCGTCGTTTGATGGCTCCAAAGAGCGAACCAATAGATGATGATAACAATAGGGCAGACGAAGAAAAGTCGGCTAACGACATAGATGAGTCAGACGATGAAGGCATTGTTATTGGTGGATGCAAGCAACGCAGTCCGCGTATGATGTATGTTCTTACTATTGCGTCGTTTGTTATACTCGTGAGTATTGGCATAGGTATGTATTTCCTCTATCAGCGAATAGAAGAGAAGAACCATGTCATAGATAGACTTGAGACACGATTGTATGCTCAACAAGACACGGTGGTAGCAGTTGAACCGCAGTGTGTTGTTAGTGATACAATAGCATCTAATGATGCTTTGAAAGCAGCAGATGCACACACCGCAGAAAACATAAAGAAAGAGAAGAAAGACTCTGTTCGTGCGTCTAACTCTAAGGCTGCGACAGGCTCTACAGCAGTAATGTCTGCAGCACCAACAGCCACCACACCGTCCGACTACAACTATGATGTTCGTGTACGTACAGGTGCTTATATTATTGTTGGTGTTGCCAAAGTGGTTACCGTACAACCAGGGCAGTCGCTCGCCTCAATTAGTAAAGCCTATCTTGGAGAAGGTATGGAATGTTACGTTGAGGTACTGAATAACTGCCATACAGTGAAGGCTGGTGACAAGTTGAAAATACCAGAAGTAAAGTTGAAACCGCGTAAAAGATAAAATAAGAGTAACATTTTGTAAACATTTGCTTGTTACTTTCAAAAATTAATTGTAACTTCGCCTGCGATAGTAATCAAACTTATATTAACTTAATAACAAACAGGCAGATGAAGAAATACAACTTTAATGCAGGACCTTCTATTCTTCCTCGCGAAGTGATCGAAAACACAGCAAAACAGATTTTGGATTTTAATGGTTCAGGACTTTCTTTGGCAGAGATTAGCCATCGTGCAAAGGATTTCCAACCTGTTGTTGATGAGGCTGTAGCCCTTATCAAGGAACTCTTGAAGGTGCCAGAAGGCTATTCGGTATTGTTCCTCGGTGGTGGTGCTTCATTGGAATTCTGTATGATTCCTTACAACTTCTTGATTAAGAAGGCTGGTTATCTTAATACGGGTACATGGGCAAAGAAGGCGTTGAAGGAAGCTAAGCTCTTTGGCGAAGCTGTTGAGGTGGCTTCTTCTGCAGACGCAGGCTATACATTCTATCCAAAGGATTACGAATGTCCGACAGATCTCGACTATTTACATATTACAACAAATAATACTATTTATGGTACCGAAATCCGCAAGGAGCCGGAAGTGCCTGTAAGACTTATCGGCGATATGTCTTCTGATATCTTTAGCCGTCCTATCGACGTTGCTAAGTACGACTGTATCTATGCAGGTGCTCAGAAGAACCTCGCTATGGCTGGTGTTACCCTCATCATCGTAAAGGATGACTGCTTGGGTAAGGCTCCGCGTCAGATTCCGACAATGCTCGACTACCGTACACACGTAGAGAAGGGTTCTATGTTCAACACGCCTCCAGTAGTACCTATCTACTGCGCTCTCGAAACACTGCGTTGGATTAAGGCTCAGGGTGGAGTAGAGGAGATGGCTCGCCGTGCTGAGGCTCGCGCTAAGGTGCTCTACGACGAAATCGACCGCAACAAGTTGTTCCGTGGTACAGTAGAGAAGGACTCTCGTTCTTTGATGAACATCTGCTTCGTTATGAACGACGAGTACAAGGATCTTGAGAAGCCGTTCTTTGAGTACGCTACACAACGTGGCATGGTCGGCATCAAGGGTCACCGTTCGGTAGGTGGCTTCCGCGCAAGCTGCTACAACGCTATGCCTATGGAAGGCGTTGAGGCTCTCGTTAAGTGCATGCAGGATTTTGAAAAGGAACATTAATAAATAGTATAGCTATGAAAGTATTAGTGGCAACAGAAAAACCGTTTGCAAAGGCAGCGGTTGACGGCATTAAGGCTGAGATAGAAGGTGCAGGCAACGAACTCGTTCTGCTTGAGAAATATACAGAAAAGCAGCAGCTTCTTGACGCTGTGGCTGACGCTGATGCAATGATCGTGCGCTCAGACAAGGTTACACCAGAGGTGCTTGACGCTGCAAAGCAGCTTAAGATAGTTGTACGTGCCGGTGCCGGTTACGACAATGTCGACTGTGCTTACGCTAAAGAGAAGAACGTTGTTGTTGAGAACACACCTGGTCAGAACTCTAATGCTGTGGCTGAACTCGTATTCGGTTTGCTCGTTTACGGCGTTCGCAACTTCTACAACGGCAAGTCGGGTAGCGAGTTGAAGGGCAAGAAGCTCGGCATCCTCGCTTTCGGCAACGTAGGTAGAAACGTGGCTCGCATCGCTAAGGGCTTCGAGATGGAAGTTTATGCATACGACGCTTTCTGCCCGAAGGAGGCTATTGAGGCTGCTGGCGTTAAGGCAGTTGACTCTCAGGACGCTCTCTTCGAGAACTGCGACATCGTTTCGCTGCACATCCCTGCTACTCCCGAAACAAAGCAGAGCATCAATGCAGCTCTTGTCGGCAAACTCCACAAGAACGGCATCCTCATCAACACAGCTCGTAAGGAAGTTATCAACGAACCTGAACTCCTTGCCCTCATGGCAGAACGCACCGACCTGAAATTCATCACAGACATCATGCCGGACGCTAACGAAGAGTTCCAGAAGTTCGAAGGCAGATACTTCTCTACACCTAAGAAGATGGGTGCTCAGACAGCAGAGGCTAACACCAACGCTGGTATCGCAGCTGCTAAGCAGATCAACGCTTTCTTCGCTGACGGCTGCACAAAGTTCCAAGTTAACAAGTAATTAAGTAAAAATCCCCGATAACCCCACCCCTTTGCCCCATAGGGAGGACATAGTGGTGGGGTTTTAAAATAATCATACTATGGCAACAGTAAAACCATTCCGTGGCGTACGTCCACCGCAAGACCTTGTTGAAGAAATAGCATCACGTCCTTACGACGTGCTCGATAGTGAAGAGGCAAGAGCTGAGGCAGGCGATAACGAGAAGAGTCTTTATCATATCATCAAGCCGGAGATTGACTTCGAGCCTGGCACAAGCGAGTATGATCCGCGCGTTTACGAGAAGGCTGCCGCTAACTTCAAGATGTTCCAGGAGAAGGGTTGGCTTCGTCAGGACGCAGACGAGAACTATTATATCTACGCTCAGACCATGAACGGCAAGACTCAGTACGGACTTGTTGTGGGGGCTTTCGTCAACGATTATCTCAATGGCACAATCAAGAAGCACGAGCTGACACGTCGCGACAAGGAGGAAGACCGCATGAAGCATGTTCGCGTAAACGACGCCAACATCGAGCCGGTGTTCTTTGCTTATCCTGACAACGAGGTGCTCGACGCGCTCATCAAGCGCTACGCAGCAACAAAGCCCGAGTACGACTTCGTCGCTCCCGATGACGGCTTCGGTCATCAGTTCTGGGTTATTAGTGATAAGGCTGACATCGACGTAATCACTAAGGAGTTTGCCAAGATGCCGGCTCTCTACATCGCCGACGGCCACCACCGTAGCGCTGCCGCTGCTCTCGTTGGTGCAGAAAAGGCTAAGAACAATCCGAACCATAAGGGCGACGAGGAGTACAACTACTTCATGGCTGTTTGCTTCCAGGCATCGCAGCTCACCGTGCTCGACTATAACCGCGTTGTAAAGGACCTCAATGGTCTTACATCAGAGCAGTTCCTTGACGCTTTGCGCGAGAACTTCGAGGTTGAGGACAAGGGCGAGGCTATCTACAAGCCGCAGCGTCTGCATGAGTTCTCACTCTATCTCGACGGACATTGGTATTCGCTCACAGCCAAGCAGGGCACATACGACGACCACGACCCTATCGGTGTTCTCGACGTAGACATCTCGAGCCGTCTTATCCTCGACAAGGTGCTCGGCATCACCGATTTACGTTCTGACAAGCGCATCGACTTCGTAGGAGGTCTTCGCGGTCTCGAAGAGCTGAAGCGTCGCGTAGACAGCGGCGAGATGCGTATGGCACTCGCCCTCTATCCGGTTTCAATGAAACAGATAATCGACATCGCCGATAGCGGAAAGATCATGCCGCCGAAGGCAACATGGTTTGAGCCTAAGCTCCGCTCAGGACTCATCATCCACAAGCTGTCGTAACATAGTAGTAGATAAGTGAATAAGCAACGAGTAGACAAGGTGGTTTGCATAACTGTTTGTTATGCATCTCGCCTTGTCTACTTGTCAATTTAATATCAATGGAGCCAAAAGACGAATTTCTAACAATCACAGACACACCCGCAGAAGGCTTTTACAGCGAGAAACGCAGTAAGTTTCTCGCTTTTGCCTTTCATGTCACTTCCGAGGAGGAAGTGAAGCAATACGTAGCAGAGTTTCGCAAGAAATATTATGACGCGCGTCATGTGTGCTGGGCATACATGCTCGGTGCTGACCGCACTGATTTCCGTGCCAACGACGACGGCGAGCCGAGCAGCACAGCCGGCAAGCCCATCCTCGGTCAGATCAACAAGAACGAGTTGACCGACATTCTTATCATTGTTGTGCGCTATTATGGAGGTGTCAATCTTGGCACAAGCGGACTTATTGTTGCCTATCGCACCGCAGCGGCTGAGGCAATAGCCAACGCAGAGATTGTAAGTCAGTTCGTAGAGGAGGAGGTTGTTTTCGATTTTCCTTACATTATGATGAACGACGTAATGAAAATCATCAAGGACATGTCGCCGCGCATTATCAGCCAGACATACGACAACACCTGCGAGATGAAACTCTCAATTCGTAAGTCGGAGGCTCCAATGCTTAAAGCCAAGTTCGACAAACTGGCGTTTAAAGAAGATTAGTTGAAAGCATCCCCATATCACCATCACATTATGAGTAAAGGAAGGTGTTCCATTCCTGCCGTAGTCTTGTGAAAATTACATTGTTTAAAGATATGGTTAAGAAAAAGTGTTTTGCGAAAAAATCTACCATATCCTCCATTCGGCGCATAACGTGCTGTGTATCAGCGAAGTAATGGCTGGAAGATATCTGAACAATAGGGTTTATCTTCCAGCCTATCTTCCAGTTTGTCTTCTAACTCATCTTCTGTTCGTTTCTCGACATTGTTGTCGTAGCGTGGCAATATTGTTGTAGCGTGGCAATATTGTTGTCGTAGCGTGGCAATATTGTTTGCGTAGCGTGGCAACGTTGTTTGCGTAGCGTGGCAATATTGTTGTTGTAGCGTGGCAACATTGTTGTTGTAGCGTGGCACCCTACCCTTATGGCAATTTTCTTGCCGATTCTTTCTTTATTTTGGATTTTTCTTATTACATTTGTTGTCGGATTATAAGCACTCTGACTGTCGTTATAGGAGACGTGCTCTTCTAAGACCACAAGAGAAACGCCTACGCCGAGCTGAATGTAAGTAACATGCAGCGGGCTATGGGTGGGAAAATAGTTATGACACGAAATGTCAATCCCCAACATTCGAAAACGAAAAATGTCTTAGATGTAATAGACTTCCAGTATGTATGGGGGTATGTCTTCGTGATTACATGTCAGGTTTCAGTCATTGCAAATATGAAGTTATGGACGAAAATTTTGATGTTAGTTTATTAGACTATTTACAACATCAACTCGGATAAAAAATTATGAAAAAGGTTCTAGCAATAATTAGTCTCTTGTTTCTTGTTTTGAATGGTCATGCTCAAGAATCATTAGATACTATCAACTCTTTTATACTAAGTGAAGTTGTGGTTAAAGCAGAAAGGATTATTCATAAGGGTGATCACGATGTACTATATTTATCAAACGACAATAAAAAGTTTGGTACAAATGCTTTAGATGCAGTTTCTTCCTTAGAATTGTTCCAAACAGCAATAAATGAAACAAAATTGGTTTCTTGGGACAGACAAAATGTATTTATCCTTATAAATGGCGTTCCATCAACGGCATATGACTTACGTGGATATAAGGGTGAGGACATAAAGAACGTAGAGTTTTATTCTATTGCTCCTCCTCAATACATGAGTCTGACTGCAGGGCCTGTAGTCAACATTGTTGTGAAGAAGAGGCACGATAGATCTTATACCGGTTATTTCAACACTTCCAATGCTGTAAACACAGGATTTGGAACAAACCAGATTGACTTGACATATGCGGATTCTCTGAACCAAGTAAAACTGGGTTATCTAGTTGATTACAGAAACATAGGCAATATTGATAATCTTGCTGAATACACTTATAGTCCGCAACTACATTCTCAATATAGGGGTACAAGTCGCTATAAAGGTCAATATCATAACATCAGTGCATCGTACCAAAGATATCAGGGTAATCATCTGTTTAATGCTAAGGTATATACTATCATTGAACCCTTACAAGATGAAGAAAAAAGGGCGGGCCTTATTTCGACAGATGACACCAAATATAATGGTGAAGGTACAAGCCTTTTGAAGAGTCGTTCCAATACGGTGGCTGTAGATTTATACTATCGCTATTTATTAAAGAAAGGCCGTCTGTTTGCCATAAATGTGGTCAATACATTTGGAAATAGTTATTCGGATTCGAAGCAATCTATGCTCTCGGAGAATACAGGAAACAATGACTATGACTACAATTTACACTCAAGAGTGGATAATGATTCGTATTCATTTATTACAAACGCTGTCTATGCCTCTCCGCTTTGGGGTGGCTCATTGAGTGTTGGTTCAAGATATGAATATAAGCAACTTAATCAGACTTCATTCAATAACAAATACAAACCATATTCTCACTATGAGTTCCTTAATACGGGTGGTTCCTGGACATGGAATACAATATCGTTTGTTCCGGCTGTTGGATTGAATATATTTAAGCAGACATCCTCGGGTATATCGCAAACCTCTGTTCTTCCTTACATAAGACTTTATTCAGATTGGTGGGGAAAGGGTAAAATGAAAGGAACAACTGTGCAGTTGACGTTGACAATGCGTAATATATCTCCTTCGTTAAATGAAATCACTGAGAGTGAGACCTATTTAGACCCCTGGCTGATATCTGCTGGCAATCCAAAATTGAAAGATTATTGGATTACATCGGGGAAACTGTCGTTTGCATATTTCTCACCAAATAATAAAAATCAGATAGTCTTCATGGTACAGCCATCATATGCTAACAATAAGATAGCTACCACAATACTAAAAGAAGGCGATAATGTTTATTTCAGACCTCAAAATATAGGAGGTGATTTCGAATGGAGATTTGACCTTTATGGGAGTTGGTATCCATTTAAATGGTTAGAATTATCACCCTATGTTGAATACTATATCTCACGACTTGAAACTCCATCGCAAAATATCAACTTTGATTATTGGCGTATAGGTGGCAATATTACAGCATCATTTGAAAACTTGTCTTTGATCTTCAGTGTTAATTCACCAACAAAAGTATACGACGGCGACCTTTTGTCACGTGGCAGCCTTCAATATGCTGGAACGATACAATATAAAATAGGTAATTGGTCAGTAGGTGCAAAATACAATTATTCAGGACACAACAACTATACTGTTTCGAATTTACCTATTCTTAGGTATAATGAGAACAAGGATTGGAAACCACTTCAGCATATGGTACGCTTGACTGCCACATATACATTCTCCGTAGGAAAATCAAGAAGGCACGATGGCAAGATTCTTACAGAATCAAGTAAAGACAATACCGGTTTAGGTAAGTTTAATACACCACAGATAAGTAAATAAAATGAAACGCTTCCCCTTTATAAAGCAAAAAGATTCAATGTAATGTGGGGTGGCTTGCCTTGCATCTATATGCGAATATTATGGAAAGAAGTATTCAACCCAATTCATTTCAAAACATTGTTCGTGTACCCCTACAGGTAGGGTGTTCAAAATCCGCAATTTTTTCTGCACGATTTTTGACCCAATAAACGTCATAACTCATTGATATTCTGCAACAATTATATGCATAATGTATAGGAATGGAAATCCTGCACGATTAAAAAATGCAGTTTATTGATTTACTGTTAGTTAGGTGGATATTTGGGGGACAAATTGGACATAAGAATTATGAGGATTTTGAACACCCTACCTTTAGGGGTGCATTCTATGTTTAATTATAGTATTGACAACGCTCGTTTCAAATGTCGTTTTCGTTAAACGACTCTTTCAAACCATTAGGTGCAAAAACGGTACATGCAATTTATTTTGTTTTCTTCAATCCCTTGTACGCAAGGAATGCGACGACGAGGACGGCGAGAGCGAGCAGAACGTAGCCGATTTCGTGGCTGTACTGCAGAGCCTGCTCGTAAACATCCTTTGTGGTCTTCAGGTTGGTGTACTTGTAGATGCCCCAACCGATCATGGCGAGCACCGTGTTCCATACGCCTGCACCGAGAGTGGTGTAGAGGAGGAACTTGCCTACGTGCATACCAGAGAGGCCAGCAGGGATGCTGATGAGCTGGCGTACAGCCGGCACGAGGCGTCCGAAGAATGTTGATGTGGCACCATGTTCGCGGAAAAACGCTTCGGCTTTCTCTACAGCTGCACGGTCGATGAGGCACATGTGTCCGATACGGCTGTCTGCAAACTTGTAGATGATAGGTCTGCCGAGCCACTTGGCAAGGTAATAGTTGATGAGCGCACCGAGATCGGCACCGATTGTGGCGAACACCACGACGAGCACAAAGCTCATGCCGCTGTCAGGGTCCATAGCCTTCCATGCTGCCGGCGGAACAACCACCTCGGATGGGAAGGGGATGAACGAACTCTCGATAGCCATAAACAGGGTGACAACCCAATAGTTGAGGTTGTCGAGGATCCAAAGGAAAAGCTCTGCTGTATTCATTTCTTTTTACTTTTTTATTTTTAAAGATATGCTTTTTGTGGGTGCGTGGGTATGGGCAGGATGCCCATATTCTTCTACTGGGTGCGTGGGTATGGCAGGGATGCCATACCCTCCTACTCTTTTACTTTTTCATAGTCGAAGTAATCCTTCGGGTCCATGCCCGTGGGGAAGTATTCGCCGAGCACCTTTCGCGCTTCCGACGGGTTCTGCTGACAGGCTATGTTGAGATACTTCAAGTATTCGTCATGCTTCTGCAGCTGTCGGCAGCAAGCAGCCAGATAAGCCGCACCCTCGTCGCCTGGATTGTGGTGCGCTTCGTGGTATGTCTTGAACATACGGTAGGCAATGGTAGGGTAGCCACAGTCGTACACCGAGATGGCTATGCGGAAGAAAATCTCGTGAGAGAAGTGAGTGGCTTGCAAGGCTTCGACGAAACTCTTTATTGCTTCTTTCACTCTACCATGCTCTAAGAGGATATGACCACGTATTACGTTTATCTCGCTATGGTTGCAATCGGGGTCGTTGTCGGTCTCGGCAAGACATTCGAGTGCCTGTTCTATATGTCCGAGTTGTGAGAGAGTGAATGCACGACATTGGTTCACTTCCGATGTGCTAATATTGTATTTCTTGAAACATTCCAACGCCTTGTTGTACTGCGGCATAGCCTCCTCCGGTCTGCCCATGTTGAGCAGGCAGTTGCCTACGAACATATATGCAGCACCCTCCTCCGGACAGAGTTTGAGGAAACGCTGGTAGTAGTCCATTGCCTCGGTGAAGTTGCCAAGCGAGAACAGACCGTTAGCCTTGTTGAGCAGTGCCTCCTCGTCCTCGGGGTCGATAGCTATGGAGTATTCGCTCGACGTTATCGAGTCGTTGATGCGGTTGCTCATGAGCTGCGTTACGGCGAGTGAGTTCCAGTACTTGCCCGAGTAAGGGTCTTCGTCGAGCAGCTTTTCGAATATCTGTTCGCTCTGTTCGTAGTCGCCCTTGGCGAAAGCAATGCGTGCTTTCACCTCACGATAGTCGAGCAGGTCATCCTCGTCGCTCATGGCAAGCCACTTGGCTGCTATGTCGGGTTGGTTATAATCGATAAAAATAGTAGCTATGTCGAGTACATAGTCGGGCACGTCGTCCTCGTCAATCTGGTGCATCGCATTGTTAAGGAAGTTATCAGCTTCCTCAACATTGCCACGTGTAATCATAATCTCGGCTTGCAGATAAAGACAGTCGAGGTCGAGCTGGTCGGAAATCATGTCAGCGTAGTGTTGCGCTGTGTCGATGTCTTTATTGTCGATAAGAGCTATGCGTCCCTTGAACACCAATGGCATAGCTGCTCCTGGGTGTAGTTGGATGGCATAGTCAAGAACGTCAACAGCTTCCTTTCTCTTGCCACTGTCATAGTAATATTCAGCAATGTCCGACAGTTCGTCGCTGCCGAAGTACTCAGGATGGTCTTCTTGCAGCGACGATTCGTATCGGTGTAGTGTCTCTTGAAATTCGGGACTGTTGAAATAATTCTCTTTTTTCTCCATCAAAGTTTTACTTGTTTTGCTTTGCCCAAGCGTCCTTCAGACCCACTGTCTTGTTGAACACGGGGTTCTCGGCTGTAGAGTCGAGGTCTGCCATGAAGTAGCCGATGCGCTGGAACTGCAGATACTGTCCCGGCTTGCAGTCGGCAGCGTAGTTCTCAACGTAGCAGTTCTCGATAGTTTTGAGGCTCTCCGGGTTGAGCAGTTCGCGGAAGTCGCGCTCGTCAGCCGACGGGTTCTCAACGCAGAACAGACGGTCGTAAACGCGCACCTGAGCCTTGTGGCAGTGGTCGGCAGATACCCAGTGGAGTGTGCCTTTCACCTTGCGGTTGGCGCCCTCAAGGCCGCTCTTGCTGAGCGGGTCGTACTCGGCCTGAATCTCCACGATGTTGCCCTCGGCATCCTTTGTGCAGCCAGTGCACTTCACGATGTAGGCGTTCTTCAGACGTACCTCCTTGCCCGGAGTCATGCGGAAGAAATTTTTCGGAGCATCCTCCATGAAGTCGTCGCGCTCGATCCAAAGATTGTGCGAGAAGGTGATGGTGTGTGTGCCGTCAGCCTCGTTCTCCGGGTTGTTAATAGCCTCCATTTCCTCAGTCTGACCCTCAGGATAGTTGGTGATGACGAGTTTAACAGGGTTGAGCACGGCAGACACGCGCAGCGCACGCTTGTTCAGGTCCTCGCGAACGGCAGCCTCGAGCAGCGCCATGTCGTTGAGAGCGTCGAACTTGGTGTAGCCGATTGAGTCGATGAACTTGCGTACTGACTCGGGCGAGTAGCCACGGCGACGCATACCTGAGAGTGTCGGCATACGTGGGTCGTCCCAACCCGACACGAACTTCTCCTCAACGAGAGCCAGGAGCTTGCGCTTCGACATCATTGTGTATGTAAGGTTCAGACGGTTGAACTCGATCTGACGCGGGCGGAAGTCGTGCAGGTTCTCTGTCTCGCCACGCATCTCCTTCAGATAGTCGATGAATTTGTCGTAGAGTGGGCGATGAGGTACGAACTCGAGTGTACAGATAGAGTGGGTTACACCCTCGAAGAAGTCGCTCTGTCCGTGAGCGAAGTCGTACATCGGATAAGCGTGCCACTTCGTGCCTGTGCGGTGGTGTGGAGTGTGGATGATGCGATATATGATCGGGTCGCGGAAGTGCATATTCGGGTTTGCCATGTCGAGCTTTGCACGGAGCACCATGCTGCCTTCCACAGCCTCTGGAGTGTTCATCTTGTTGAACAACTTGAGGCTCTCCTCAACGGGGCGGTCGCGGTAAGGCGAAGCAACGCCCGGAGTGGTAGGTGTGCCCTTCTGCTCAGCAATCTGCTCAGCAGTCTGCTCGTCGATATAAGCGTGTCCGTTCTGGATCATCCACACGGCGAAGTCCCAAAGCTTCTCGAAATAGTCGGAAGCATAGTATATGTTACCCCATTTGAAACCGAGCCAAGAGATGTCGTTGAGAATGTTCTCAACGTACTCGTTGTTCTCCTTTGTAGGATTGGTGTCGTCGAAGCGCAGGTTGCACACTCCATTGTACTTTTCAGCCACGCCGAAGTCCATGCAGATAGCCTTAGCGTGTCCGATGTGCAGATAACCATTAGGCTCTGGCGGGAAACGCGTCTGTATGCGTCCGGCGTTCTTGCCCTCAGCGAGGTCCTGCTCCACGAGCTGCTCTACAAAACTCAAATTCTTCTCTTCTACTGTCTTTTCTTCTGTAATTGCCATATATTTAGACTTTTTCTGTTTCTTTCTTTCGTTACATTATGATATAGTATCGTGCAAAGTTACGATTTTTCAGTGATGTGCGCAATTTTATACTATCAATAATTTTTTTATTTCATTCGATTTTGTTACTTTTGCGTTCAGATTAATAATAATCGAAAGTCAATATAAATTAACTTAAACAAATATCAGAGTTATGAAACCAACACTTTTCCTCCTCGCTGCAGGTATGGGAAGCCGTTACGGCGGACTGAAGCAGCTCGACGAGCTCGGTCCTCACGGTGAGACAATCATGGATTACAGTATCTACGACGCAATCAATGCTGGCTTTGGCAAGCTTGTGTTCGTTATCCGTAAGGATTTTGAGGACGACTTCCGTCGCATTGTTCTTTCTAAATATGAAGGCCATATCCCTTGCGAGCTCGTGTTCCAAAGCCTCGACGCACTGCCCGAGGGCTTTACATGTCCTGAGGGTCGCACAAAGCCTTGGGGTACTAACCATGCGCTGATGATGGGTGCAAGCGTTATCAATGAGCCGTTCGCTGTGCTCAACTGCGACGACTTCTACGATCGCGATGCATTCCGTGTAATGGGCAAGTGGCTCAGCGAGTTGCCAGAGGGTTCAACGGGTAAGTATGCTATGGTCGGTTTCCGCGTAGGTAACACTCTTTCTGAGAGTGGCACTGTAAGCCGTGGCGTATGTGAGAACGATGAACATCATCACCTGACATCTGTTGTAGAGCGCACCAAGATTCAGCGCTTCGACGGCGTTGTTAAGTATCTCGACGACGACAACGAGACATGGGTAGAGATACCCGATACAACACCGGTATCTATGAACTTCTGGGGCTTTACACCTGATTACTTCAAGCACAGTGAGGAGTACTTCAAGGCGTTCCTCTCTGACCCGAAGAACATGGAGAACCTTAAGAGCGAGTTCTTCATCCCATTGATGGTAGACAAGCTCATCCACGACGGCACCGCTACTTGCGAGGTGCTCGACACGACATCTAAGTGGTTCGGCGTGACCTATCCGGAGGATCGTCCGGACGTAGTGGCTAAGTTCCAGAAACTTGCCGACGAGGGTGTTTATCCTGCAAAGATGTTCTAAACTACATCGCAATATTTATTTTCATTATAGCGAGGAGCTGCGCTGAAACCATTCGTTTCGGCGTAGCTCCTCATTCTTTATTGCTATTTACTCTGTGTTTTTGTTTGCGTTCTCATTAAAAAGTAGTAATTTTGCAGCCGTAAATAAATGTAGCAGTATCGTTTACTATATACATTATATTATATAGAGTGCTTGTTAAACCTCTTAAAAAACAAGATTATGCAGAAAAACAAGAAAACCGTGAGTGTGCTGTTTTTGCTTTTCAGTACGCTTTTCTGCGTTTGTCTTATTACGGCAAACGTGCTTGAGACAAAGCAAATTGCGTTAGGTCCGATTAGTGTAACAGGCGGATTAATCGTCTTCCCCGTTTCGTACATCATCAACGACTGCGTTTGTGAGGTATGGGGGTATGGAAAAACCCGATTGCTGATATGGTTGGGTTTCGCTATGAATTTCCTATTTGTCCTCTTCGGAGCATTGTGTGACATACTGCCCGCTGCGCCTTATTGGCATAACGAAGAAGGATTCCACGCTGTTTTCGGTCTTGCGCCACGTATCGCTTTCGCTTCGTTCCTTGCGTTCATCGTCGGTTCGTTCGTCAATGCTTACGTTATGAGTCGCATGAAACTCTCGTCGGGCGGCAAGAACTTCTCGGCTCGCGCCATACTCAGTACGGTGTACGGTGAGGCTGCCGACTCCGTTATCTTCTTCCCGTTGGCACTTGGAGGAGTAATCCCGATGAGCGAATTGCCAGTGTTGATGATTTCTCAAGTAGTGCTGAAGACCCTCTACGAGATAATCGTTCTGCCTCTTACCATACGCGTTGTGCGTTGGACAAAGAAGTTCGAGGGCGAGGACAACTTCGATACCGGAATGAACTATAGCATCTGGCGAATATTCAATATTTAAGACAACGTTCAGAGGTTAATGTGCTTTAAAATATAGTATATATAAAATGTAGTATATATAATAAGTATATAAATGGCAACAAATTCAGATAATCGCCGCGACGAAGGCTTGCAGGCACTCGGAGCGAAGACAAAGTATCGTGACGACTATGCGCCGGAAGTGCTTGAGACATTTGTCAACAAGCATCAGGGCAACGACTACTGGGTGCGTTTCAACTGTCCGGAGTTCACATCACTGTGTCCGATTACCGGTCAGCCCGACTTTGCGGAGATACGCATATCGTATGTGCCGAATGTGAAGATGGTGGAGAGCAAGAGCTTGAAGCTCTATCTGTTCAGCTTTCGCAATCATGGCGACTTCCACGAGGACTGCGTGAACATCATTATGAAAGACCTCGTGAAGCTTATGGATCCTAAGTATATAGAGGTGACTGGTCTCTTCACACCGCGTGGAGGCATTTCTATATGGCCTTATGCCAACTACGGCAAGCCAGGAACAAAGTATGAAAAGCTCGCAGAACGTCGTTTTGATGAGCACGATTTGCGTGGATAATAACATCGTTAGGTGCAGTTGTGGGCAACTGCACCTTTTCTCGTATATAGTAACTACCTAAAAATTAATGTAATAAGTATGAAGAAAATCTTTTGTACAGTGATGTTTGCACTCGCTATGTCTGCCAGCGTTTCTGCCGAAAATGCTGCTAACAGCGTAGCCGGAACCGCAACCGACAAGGCTGCTGCGAACAAGTATGTGCCAACAGAAGGCAACCTCGCAGCACGCTCTCATTTCCAAGACTCTAAGTTCGGTATCTTCCTCCATTGGGGACTTTACAGTATGCTCGCCACCGGCGAGTGGACAATGACAAACAACAATCTTAACTACAAGGAGTACGCCAAGCTTGCCGGTGGTTTCTATCCCTCAAAGTTCAGTGCACGCGAGTGGGTGTCAGCAATCAAGGCTTCCGGAGCAAAGTATATCTGCTTCACAACACGCCACCACGAGGGCTTCTCAATGTTCCATACAAAATATTCAGACTATAACATCGTTGACGCTTCGCCGTTCAAGCGCGATGTCGTGAAGGAACTTGCCGACGAGTGTCATCGTCAGGGCATCGGTCTGCACTTCTACTACTCGCACATCGACTGGGGACGCGAGGACGCACCGCTCGGACGCACTGGTCTTGGCACTGGCCGCCCGAAAGAGGCGCAGAACTGGGATAGCTACTGTCAGTTCATGAACAATCAGCTCACAGAGTTGCTCACCAACTATGGCGAGGTGAACGCTATCTGGTTCGACGGCTGGTGGGATCAGGATATCAATCCGTCGTTCGACTGGCGCTTGCCCGAGCAGTATGCGCTCATACATAAGTTGCAGCCCTCTTGCCTTATCGGCAATAACCACCACTCTCAGCCGTTCGACGGCGAAGACTTCCAGATGTTCGAACGCGACCTTCCAGGCGAGAATACTGCCGGTCTGTCGGGTCAAGCAATCAGCAAACTTCCGCTTGAGACCTGCGAGACCATGAACGGCATGTGGGGCTACAAGATTACTGACCAGAACTATAAATCTACCAAGACTCTCATTCATTATCTCGTGAACGCTGCCGGACGCAACGCCAATCTGCTTATGAACATCGGTCCTCAGCCAGACGGCTGTCTGCCTGAGGTTGCTGTGCAGCGCCTGAAAGAGATGGGCGAGTGGATGAAGGTATATGGCGAGACAATCTACGGCACACGTGGCGGACTTGTTGCTCCGCACGATTGGGGTGTGACAACACAGAAGGACAACCGTCTCTTTGTGCATATTCTCAACTTGCAGGACCGCTCACTCTTCCTGCCTATCGGCTCGAAGAAGATTCGCAAGGCTGTCGACTTCGCCACACGCAAGGCTGTGAAGACACAGAAATGCGACGGTGGCGTGCTGATTTCTCTCGACGAAGTGCCCACAGATGTTGACAAAGTAATAGAAATTCAGCTCTAATATTTACTAAAAAAGCGTTGATATTACTGAGTAATTGAATTTTTTTCTCTAATTTTGCATATTTGAAGAGGTGTGCAGTGGCTTAAAGTCACGCTATCTCTTCAAATTGCGTTATACGAACAATAAAAAATCAACTAATAGAGATGAAAAAGAAAATCCAGTTCAGTCTCGTTTATCGAGATATGTGGCAGTCTTCTGGCAAGTTCCAGCCACGCAAAGACCAGTTGGAGCGTATTGCTCCCGTGATTATCGATATGGGTTGCTTTGCCCGTGTTGAGACCAACGGTGGAGCTTTCGAGCAGGTGAACCTTCTCGCAGGCGAGAATCCAAACGATGCAGTACGCGCTTTCTGCAAGCCTTTCAATGAGGTAGGTATCAAGACCCACATGCTCGACCGTGGTCTTAACGCTCTGCGTATGTACCCCGTGCCTGACGATGTTCGCGCCCTCATGTACAAGGTGAAGGCAAAGCAGGGTACAAACATCACACGTATCTTCGATGGTCTGAACGACGTTCGCAATATCATTCCGAGCATCAAGTGGGCAAAGGAAGGCGGCATGACTCCGCAGTGTGCTCTCTGCATCACCAACTCTCCGGTTCACACTCTGGAGTACTACATGAACATTGCCGATCAGCTTATCGCTGCCGGCGCAGAGGAAATCTGCTTGAAGGATATGGCTGGTATCGGTCAGCCTGCATTCCTCGGTAAACTCACAAAGATGATCAAGGACAAGTATCCTGAAATCATCATCCAGTATCACGGTCACTCAGGTCCTGGTCTCTCAATGGCTTCAATCCTTGAGGTTTGTCAGAACGGTGCCGACATCATCGATACAGCTATCGAGCCGTTGTCATGGGGTAAGGTGCATCCGGACGTTATCTCTGTTATCAGCATGTTGAAGAACGAAGGCTTCGACGTTCCCGAAATCAACATGAGCGCATACATGAAGGCTCGCGCCATGACCCAGGAGTTCATCGACGAGTGGCTCGGCTACTTCATCAACCCTGGCAACAAGATCATGTCTTCGCTCCTCCTCGGTTGCGGTCTGCCTGGCGGTATGATGGGTTCAATGATGGCTGACCTCGGCGGTATGCGTACCACTATTAACAACGTGCGCAAGAAGAACGGCCTTGACGAACTCTCCATGGACGACCTCCTTATCAAGCTCTTCGACGAGGTGGAATACGTATGGCCACGCGTAGGCTACCCTCCATTGGTAACACCGTTCTCACAGTACGTGAAGAACATCGCCCTTATGAACCTCCTCACTCTTGAGCAGGGCAAGGGACGATTCGTGATGATGGACGACTCTATGTGGGGTATGATTCTCGGCAAGTCGGGTAAGATTCCTGGAACTATCGACCCAGAGCTTGTTGAACTTGCAAAGAAGCAGGGTCGTGAGTTTACCGATGTTGACGCTCACACACTTCTCACAGACGCTCTCGACGACTTCCGCAAGGAGATGGCAGAAAACGGATGGGAGTGCGGTCAGGACGACGAAGAGCTTTTCGAGCTCGCTATGCACCCTGAGCAGTATCGCAACTACAAGAGCGGTCAGGCTAAGAAGAACTTCCTCGCCGACCTTCAGAAGCTCAAGGATGCCAAACTCGGTGCTAACCTCTCTCCCGAGCAGCTCAGCGCTTACAAGCACGCTAAGGCAGACGCTGTTGTAGCTCCGGTTAAGGGTGACATCTTCTGGGAGTTCTCTGGCGATGGCGAGTGCGCACCTACTGTAGAGCCGTTCATCGGCAAGGAGTACAAGGAGGGCGATGTGCTCTGCTACATCCAGGCTCCTTGGGGCGAGTTTGTAGAGGTGCCGGCTGCTCTTGGTGGCAAGCTCGTCGAGATCAACGCAAAGCGTGGCTCAAAGGTACAGAAGGGCGACGTGATTGCATACATCGAGCGCGAGCACGAGTAAAAATATATGTATAAGCAAATAATCGACAAATACTACGTAGGATGTGATGCGTTGCGTCATATCCTACTCACTCATAGTCAATCTGTAGCGCAACGTGCGCTGCAGATTGCTTCGTTACATCCCGAACTACATATCGACTGCGACTTTGTAGAGCAGGCTGCGATGCTTCACGACATCGGAATCATCCGCGTAGATGCTCCCGGCATTGAGTGTCATGGCACAGAACCATACATTCGTCATGGCGTCTGCGGCGCAGAAATGTTGCGCAGCGAGGGTTTGCCAGAGCGTTACGCCCGTGTCTGCGAGCGTCATACCGGCGCCGGACTGACCCTTGACGACATCGTTTCGCAAGATCTGCCATTGCCACATCAGGATATGCAACCCGAAACAATAGAGGAGAAACTTATCTGCTATGCCGATAAGTTCTACTCGAAGACACATCTCGACCGCGAGAAGACCATTGAACAGGCAGAACGTTCGCTCGCCAAGTTCGGTGGCGACACATTGGCACGGTTCCGCAAAATGAAGGAACTCTTTGAGCCAGAGAAGTAAACAACAAGAACCAACATTATTCAAATTGAGAACAAAGACAGCTATAGCCCTATTGCTTTGCGCCATCATGTTTGTGATGGCAAGTGCTGACGCACCCTCTAAGCAACGCAAGAAGAGAGCGAAAGTTCTTCGCGACTCAATAGAGATAAGTGATATTGCGGATACCATTTTGCGCGATTCGTTGTTGTCGGCTAACGACACTATGCTTACTCTTACTGTTGACACAACGCTCGCATTGGGCGTTGACACAACCAAGATGGACTCTCTGCAACTTGCTATCTACCACCACAATAAGGCTATCGACGACTCCATACGCCTCGACTCAATCAACCGCCAGCGTGCGGGAGGCATCAACTCTCCAGTAAACTATTCGGCAAACGACTCTCTCGTGTACGACGCCGTCACGAAGACAGCACGTCTATATGGTAGCTCCACCGTGAAATACGAGAATATGGACCTCGCTGCCGAGCGCATACACATGAGTCTCGACTCATCCTTAGTACACGCTACCGGAGCCAAGGACAAGGCAGACACCACCGGCATGACACTCTTCGGCACACCCGTATTCTCTATGGGCTCTGACAAGTACGAGAGCGACACCATGGCGTTCAACTTCAAGACAAAGAAGGGTCTTATCAGCAACGTGTACACGCAGCAGGAGGACGGTTTTTTGCGTAGCGAGATATCAAAGCGCAGTCCGAACGGCGACATCTTCCTTCAGCACGGCCGCTATACCACTTGCGATGCCGAGCACCCCGACTTCTATATAGCTCTTTCGCGTGCGAAGGTGCGCCCGGGTAAGGAGGTCGTGTTCGGACCGGCTTATCTCGTGGTTGCCGATGTGCCTCTGCCGTTTGCCATTCCTTACGGCTTCTTCCCGTTCACCAAGAGCTATTCGAGCGGCTTCATCATGCCTACATACGGTGACGAGAGCAACCGCGGCTTCTATCTGCGCGACGGTGGCTACTACTTTGCCATCAGCGACAAAATGGACCTCAAACTCCTCGGCGAAATATACACAAAAGGCTCATGGGGACTGTCGGCTGCCATGAATTACACCAAGCGCTATCGCTTCAGCGGCAGCTTCTATGCAAGTTTCCAGAACACGCAGACGGGCGACAAGGGAATGCCCGACTTTACACGTCAGAAAAGCTTCAAGATACAGTGGAGCCACCGCCAGGATCAGAAGGCGAACCCTTACAGCTCGCTCTCAGCCAGCGTGAACTTCGCTACGTCGAGCTACGAGCGCAACAACCTCAGCTCGCTCTATAATCCGCAGACTCTCACGCAGTCGACACGCACATCGTCTGTGTCGTGGAGCACAACGTTCTCGAGTATAGGTTTGTCGCTCAGCTCTACAGCCAACCTTTCGCAGAACATGCGCGACTCGTCGATTGCGATGACCCTGCCTGACCTCAACATCTCGCTCTCGCGCTTCTACCCGTTCAAGCGTAAGCACGCTGCGGGCGACGAGCGCTGGTACGAGAAGATCTCAATGTCGTACACGGGTCACATCTCCAACAGCATCAACACGAAAGAGGATAAGCTGCTGCATTCCAATCTGATAAAGGACTGGCGCAACGGCTGGAACCACTCGATACCTATCAGCGGCAACTTCACGCTGTTCAACTATATCAACATTTCGCCGTCGTTCAACTTCCAGGACCGCATGTACACGCACAAGGTGATGCGCTCGTGGGATGCTGCTGCGCAGCACGAGGTGTGCGACACTATATACGGTTTCAACAACGTGTACAACTATAGTATGTCTATCGGTGCGTCGACGAAGCTTTATGGTTTCTATATGCCGAGCCGTAAGATATTCGGCGATAAGATTCAGGCTATTCGCCACGTGCTGACTCCGTCTGTGAGCTTCAGTTATGCGCCCGATTTCAGTGCGTCGCGCTATGGCTACTACAAGACTTATCAGCGTACGAATGCTGACGGATCGGTCGACCTCGTAGAGTATTCGCCCTATCGCGATCAGCTCTTCGGCGTACCGGGTAAGGGCAAGACGGGCAACATCGCGTTCGACCTCTCGAACAATGTGGAGATGAAGGTGAAGAGCAGTAAGGACTCAACGGGTTTCAAGAAGCTTAGTATTATCGACGAACTCGGTCTGTCGATGAGCTACAATATGGCTGCCAAAGAAAAACCGCTTTCCGACCTCACTATGCGTATCCGCTTGAAGTGGTGGAAGAACTACACGTTCAACATGACGGCTGTCTTTGCGTCGTATGCTTACGAGCTTGACAAGAACGGTCGTCCTTACGTGGGCAATCATACGCTTTGGGGTATGGGCAAGTTCGGACGCTTCCAGGGTACATCGCAGAACTTCTCGTTCACGCTTACGCCAGACAAACTTAAGAAATGGTTCGGTGGCGGCGACGACAAGGAGCGCAAGAAGCGTAACGGAAAAGACGACGAGGAAGGCATCGACACCGACGTGGAGTCGAACGTGGACGATACGATGGTGAACGCCCAGCGCAGCACGCGCAAGAAGAGTGGGGGTGGCAAGGCCGAAACGGATGCTGACGGCTACATGCGATTCAACATGCCGTGGTCGCTGACTTTCGGTTATGGCATCACGATGCGCGAGAACACGGGTGGCAAGTTCAACACGAAGACGATGCGCTATCCGTACAAGTTCTCGCAGAACCTGAACGTGAGTGGAAACCTGCGGCTTAGCGACGGCTGGAACATCTCGTTCTCGAGCGGTTACGACTTCGACCAGAACAAGCTCTCGATGACTACGGCTTCGCTGCAGCGCGACCTGCATTGCTTCAACATGGCGTGCTCCGTAGTGCTTGCTCCGTACACGAGCTACAACTTCTCGTTCCGTTGCAACGCTGCTACGCTTACGGATGCACTCAAGTATGACAAGCGTTCGGGATACAGCAACGCCGTTCAGTGGTACTAAAAGAGTGTGGCGAGGATGTTCCTGCTCTCCACGCGGCAGAGCCGAGCGGAGAGGGTGAATAAAAGAATAGAAGCGTATGGATTCATTATTTCTACTTCAGTTTGCATGTTTCATATTCATGCTTATCAACGGGCTGTTTGTGGGGCTCTCTCATCTTCATGTAAGATGGGAGAACAAGCGGTATGAGCGTTCACGGTGGATGATTGTTGTCGCCATGATAGGACTGGCGATACAATATGCGGTGCAGATGGTTTTCGGATTCCGTGCTGCTGACGACAGTCTTGGGGCGGTCATCAACATTCTCGTCTATACGCCCTGCTTCTCGCTTGTCTCTTTAGGTATCTACAACATAGAGACCACACGTTCCAACCTCAGAAAGATGATACTGATGTGTAGTGGCATTTATGCTGCCATCATTGTGGTCTTTTGTGTGGGTATCAGTTTCCATCATAGTCTGTATATCAGAGAGGGGCTTTATGTGATGCTTGCGTTGTTTTGCCTAAGTGTCTTATATTGCATATACATGATTATTCAGGAGATGATCAGGCGTAAGAATATGTTGGAGACAATGGCTGCAATGGATATGTTGCCTTACGTGAGATATTCGCGTGCAAGTGTAATCATTCTCTGGCTCGCAGTTCTCGCTATGCCGATTGCCATCTTTTCTACCACCTTATTATATATAGTAGGTCCTGCCATATTGCTTGCCTTGTTGTTCTTCAACCTTACATTTATCGCTCTTGGCAGCAGTTATATTCCAACAGAAGAACTCCTGTATAAGGAAGAGGAATCGATAAAGCCGAATGTGGAGTGTGGAGCATCGGGGGGGGGTAAATCCTTTTTCGGATGGGCAGAAAAGCCCGCGAGAGGCTACCACAAAGCGTATGAACCCGATTTCGGAGGAGCGTAGAGTATTCGTACAGCAAAAGCTTGATGAGTGGTGTGCGAATGGAGGCTATAAGGACAGCAACGTAAATATGTTGACGCTTTCTCGTACACTTTGTATATCAAAGAACGAATTGAGCCTGTTTTTCGATCAATGCTTGCACTCTAACTTCCGAATATGGCTCAGCGAGATACGTTTCAACGCTGCAAAGAAGATGATGTTGGAATATCCAGATTATAGCAACGACATTATTTCAGCCGAGTGTGGATTCTCTTGTCGCACTCATCTTTACCGAATCTTCAAGACAAAAGAAGGCTGTTCTCCTACAGAATGGAGAGGCTTCCAATCTACAGATGCAGCACAAAATGATTCAAATTGAGCGTATCCATTTTTTGTAAAAACACCAAAGAAAAAGCTAAAATTTTATCGAAAAACAGCAAAAAGGGTGTCGCATTCCTACGAATGCGACACCCTTTTGGTATGAATGCGACACTTGAACAGTGAAAAACCGCACCTTCTTTCGTGTCGATGTACTATATTTGCAACATGAAGGAAATAATAGAAACTATGCCAAGGATAGAATTAGCCCTGATTATCATCGGGGTGTTTGTACTCATATTATGCCTTATCTTCGGATATGCCATGATACATGAGTACAGGATGTACCTTGAGAATCATTGGAAGGCTCGCTATAGCTTTCGTGACTTCATCAAGAGAGAACGCTTTTATATCTTTTTGCTGTTGGCATCCATATTTATCTTTCTGACAAACCTCTTGTATTTCCTGGAATGAAAAAAAATAAACGAAATAATATGGTAAATCATTTAACAACAAAAAATCGGTTGCTGGTCGCAATGCTTGCATTTATTCTTCCATTTGCTTTTGTGAAAGCAGAAGTAAAAGAAGACGGAAAGACTATTTTGCAAGGCTGGTACGTTGGAGTAGAAGGTGGAATGCCTTTCGGTTTCTCTACTTTCTCAAGTTTCGGACACGACAAGACTCATCTTGGTTGGGCTGCCGGCTTATATGGCGGCTATCGTTTCAACTCCATATTCTCGGCAGAGTTATCTGCCAAGTATGGAGAGGTAAATATGTCTGCACAAGACTGCTGCATAGAACGTAACTATTGGCTTGGAAGCGACGGTGTGCGTTACAAGGCAGGTGTCTTAGGCATGGACAGTTGGGAGTATGCCAATCTGAAAAGCCATGTCAGGATGGGCAGATACGGAGCAAGAGTGAACGTTAATCTCCTTGGGCTCTTCCATAAGACAGCTAACAGCCGATGGAATTTGGCTGTCTCGCCTCATATATATGCAGTAACGACCAAGGCTGACATCCGTACTATAGCCGATGATGCCAAGGTGATGAAAGGTTCTGCCAACTGGCATTTGGGTTATGGTGTAGACCTGCAGGTTGGTTATCAACTGACTTCATGCCTGAAATTGGGCATCTATTCTGGTTTGACTCGTCTTACTGGCGAACGTATGGACGGAATGCCGGAGCATCTGCATAAGAACAACTTCGTTTGGGAGAGTGGCATAAGGTTGGGGATAAGCTTCGCAAAGGCTAAAAAGAAGAACGTGGCTGTGGAAACAACGCCGATAGCAGAACCCGAAGTGAGGACAACAGAACCTGAAGTGCAGCAGCAGGTGACCACTCCCCAGGCTGACCACCTCCAGCATGAGACTGCCGAAAAGGCTGCGACAAGAGTGGGAGAGCAAGAGGTGGTTGAACAGCCGAAGGCGACATTCCCCGTCGTCTACTTCGCTTTCAACAGTATCGGCATCAAGCAGAGCGACCTGTCTAAGCTGAATGGTATCCTACGTACATTGAAGGAGAATCCGAAGATGAAGGTGACGGTGACAGGTTGGTGTGACACAAAAGGCAGCGTGACTGTCAATAAACGTATATCTCGCCAGCGTGCAGAAGCCGTAAAGACTTGGCTTGTGAAGAATGGCATAGAGGCAAGTCGCATTACTGCAATAGGAAATGGTAGCGATGATATCCAAGATGCGGATAAGGCTCGCCGAGTAGAGACAACAGACAATCATCAGTAACCCATAAAACAAGATAGAAAATGAAAGCAAAAAGAAGATTTAATATTTGGTTATGGGTGCTGTTATGCGTCCCATGCCTGTTGGCAAGTTGCGACCATAATGTTCATGATGGTGAGGATGATGGCGGCTTGTCTGTATCGCTCACTTGGGCAGATGAAGCAGACCAAGGTACGGAAGTGAAGGACGTGAAGCTCTGGATATTCAATGCCGATGACGGCTCCTTGGTAGAGGAAAAACATTATAGTAGTGCTAAGGAGGTGGCAAGCCAGCGCTTCGTTCTTCCTGAAGGGTCGTATCGCATCTTGGCTGCCACCAATCTCACAGAGCCGTTTACTATCGGTGAACAGACCAGGGCTTTGACTAATTGGAACAATATCCAGATAGGCTTGACCAATCCTAAGGATGTGAAACATAATTCTTATTTCGGAGTGACCGACGTGAGGATTGACAACAAGGAAGGCAACTATGTGGTGCAGAATCCTATGAAGAGCGTGCTTGCCGAACTGACCATCATCATAGAGAATGTACCTAAAGGTACAGAGATGAGTGGTAAGGCATTAGATGCAGCCTGGTGTCTGTTCCCTACACAGAAGAATGGTGATGGCGACTATGGGTTGCCGAGCATAAAGCCAACGGAAGTGGAAATGCCTACTATCTTGGCTACTGAGTCAACTTTGCAATCAGAAGTCATCCGGCTGATGCCGACCATACAGGGAAGCCCCGCCTCTCATGTTTATCTCCACCTCTTGCTGCCTAACGGGACCTTGCAAGAGTATGACATCACCGCTCCTGCGATGAAGGTTGGAGGAAAGTATGAGTTACGACTCAACTACAACCAGATGCAGCCAAAGATGAATCTGGAAGCTACCATCAACGGTTGGACGAACCTCAACAATGAAGTAGAAATAAAATAATAATAACTTTTAAAATGTTTATAAGATGAAAAAGATGACTAAGTTCTTCGCCCTTGCACTCTTGGCTGGTGCAATGGTTTCATGCAGTACAGAAGACACCGCACCTTCTACCCAGAACGATAAGGTAGTCGTGCAGTTTACTGGTGGTATCAGCGTAAACACCCGTGCTGCTGGTGTAGCTTGGGCTGATGGTGACAGGATCGGTATCTTCATGACAGAAGCAGGCAAGACACTCTCTGCGGATGTAATCAAAGAGGGTGTTGACAATGTTTGCTATCAGTCAAATGGAAGTATAGCCTTTTCACCTGTTTCTGGTGGTAAGACTGTTTTCTTCCCGATAGATGGAGATGTGGACTTCTATTCTTACTATCCACAGACCACTGTCAATGACTACAAGGTTGCACTTGATGTAACAGACCAAACGAAACAAGAAACTATCGACTTCATGTATGCCAAGACAGAAGGCTGCAACAAAGCTACGCCACAGGTTGACTTGAAGTTCTTCCATAAGTTAAGCAATCTTATTTTGGATGTTCAACCAGGTAACGGTCTCACGCAAGAAGACCTTAAGAAAATGACTGTGACAGTGAAAGGTCAGAATACCAAAGCCACTTTCAATCTTGTGGATGGAACTATCTCTGGTGAAGAAACTCCTGCGGACATCACGATGAAAACTACCGAAGCTGGCAAGCTGTATGAGGCAATCCTGCTCCCTACAGAAGAAGCAAGCCGAGTGATAGAGTTTGACCTCAAGAATGGTTACGACGCTCCTTTTGTATGGACAATGCCTGTAAAACTTGAGGGTGGCAAAAGATACCACTATACAGTAGTAAAATTGAGTCGTTCTGCCGTAGATATTTCTGGAACCATTAAGCCTTGGACAGAGGCTGGAGACGACAATGAACATATAGCACAATAACAACACTTAAAATATAACGTTTATGAAGAAGTTTAAAATCTTCTACATCGCTGCTGTAGCATTGCTGTTTGCAGCTTGCACCAACGAAGAAGACGGTATCGGCAACAATGGTCCTGTTGCTGCTACCGTACAGGCGGACATTGTTAAAAACGCCACACGCGCCACCACTGGCAACACCTGGTCTAAGAACGATGCCATAGGCGTAAATGTCACATCAACTGGCTATACAATAGGAGACAATGTGAAATATACAACTACTGGTGACGGAAATTTCACATCTGACAATCCAATATATTTTGCAAGCGCAACTGAAGAAGTCCAATTCTGTGCCTATTATCCATATCAAGAAAATGTTGATGGTAACGGCATTGTAAATAATTGGAATATGGCAGAGGTAAAGGAAGGCGAACCATGCCCAGCAGATTTTCTCTTTGCAAGAGATGCAACCGCCACCAAGTCTTCCCCACAGGTGCAATTTACTGGAGACAACCAATTCAAGCATTGCATGAGTATGATACGGTTGACTTTCAGGGCTGGCAAGGGCATTAATGCAAATAATGCGAACCTTAAAAATAAATTAAAATTAAAGGGTATCTATAAGACAGGTTCTATTAATACACTAACTGGTGAAGTTACAGTCTCTGGAGATAGAGGAATTTATGAATCCGATGTGGATAATAAAAGTTTGAAAAACGATGTCACCTGTACCTGTGAGTTCATAGTATTCCCTCAGTCTTTGGACAACAACAAGATGGATATAGAATTTGAAGTAGCTGACAATGGCACAATCAATACTTACACTACTTCATTGCCTTCGTCAACAAACAATGAGTTTAAAGGCGGCTATCTGTACACATATACAATAAGTATCCACAACACAGGTGTTGTTATAGACAAAGCTGGCATTACAGCATGGAAGCCAAGTGATGAAGGTGGTCTGGACGCAGAACAGCAATAACAATGATAAAGAAGGTGCAGCAATAGGAAATACAGGGTTAGTGAGCTTGGTCGCTCACTAACTCACTAACAATAAAAAACTGAAGATTATGAAGACGATAAAACAAAGAATTTCCTATGCGGTAATGGGCCTTATGGCTATGGGCTTTACAGCATGTACGCAAAATGAAGATATGGCTCCAACGCTGAAAGGGCAGGAAATCAATGCTACTTTCTCTGTTGGAGGTATGCAGACTCGTGTCAATACATTGGGAGACGGTAAAAATTGGGAGGATAAAGATAAGCTGAAAGTAAGTATATTTACGGATTCTGATCCTGGTAGTACGACTGTTCTTTCTTTTAATGGCGAATCAAATGAATGGTCCCGCAGTGGTAGTTTCCGTTGGTTAAATGAATACGAACAACATACTATTTTGGCTGTATATCCATCTGACATGGATTTTGGGAAAAATAATCTACAGTATGATTTACAGACAGACCAAAGCAGCGAAGGTAATTTGAAAAACGCTGATCTCATAACTGGATATTGGTACGATATTCCTTTGTCCTATTATGTAGACATTCCTATGAAGCATCGCATGTCGCTGGTCACGATAGTATATCATGTTGGTACTGCGGATTATCCTAATATTGATATTAGTGAACCACAAGTGTATTCTAAACACAACAGTGTTGATTTTAGTAGAGACCAAGCCCGAGGGCAATTTGTCATGAGTACACCTACTGCTAATCCTGCTTGGGTACAAGCCTGTAAGCATGACGATGGTAAGTTTTCAGCAATCGTTATCCCTGGTTCATACATTAAAGATGAAATATTCGTAAGATTCAAGATAGGCTACCAAAACTTTCATGCAAAAATGAAGTCAGATACGAACTTTCAAGAGGGCGAGCGCTACACCTACAAACTCGATGTCGGAAAAGACAAAGTTGAACTGACCCGAATCAGCGTAGATGATTTGAAAGGTTGGGACAGTAACAACGAAGAAGATCTCAAATAACTGGAGGACAAGAATATGAAAAAGATATTTCAATACATCATGCTGGCTGTCGTTACTATAGTAATGGCTTCATGCACAAGTGATATAGAAGAAACAACCGCAACAACAGGCAAGAGCAATGTACAGTTGGTTGTTGGTGAATTTCCTGCATTCGGAGATTCACAGACTCGTGCTATTGGTACACCTGATGAAGGCAAGACTTCATGGGCAGAAGGAGATGAGTTGCTTCTGGAGATGACCAGTAAGACTTTTGGGACTAAGTATGCTGCTTTTACATATAATGGCAGTAGCTGGGAATTGACAAGTGGCGAGTTGTCTTATAAAGAAGACGAAGTGCCAACCTTTCCTCATGTATATTTTGCCCCTAATTACAAATGGGAAGCCGGCAAATTAGTTTTGAAAGAAGGTAAGGTTGCCGGAACGGATGAATACATCGAGGGAACAGCCAATATCACCCCTAATGGTCAGGGTATAAATGTATCTTTTGCCAAGGCAACACGCAACTATTCACGCCTCCGCATTGCAACTATGCCAAATAAGCAAATAACTGTTGACATCGATCAATACATTCCTGCGGGCAGCAGCAATATGGCATGGTCTCAATATTATGCCCTTACATCTGATGAAAAGGGCAATGCCTATTTATATGGTACTTTTGGTAAATCTGCCGAAGTCACTGTGAAATATGGAAGAGCTCCTTTGGCAACTCATAAATTCTCGCAAGCAACAGTAAATGCTAAGAGTTATGTACTGGATGCTACTGTCATTTCGGCAAATAGTGCAGAAGAAATAAAGTCAGCTATCGAGCAAGAAATAGCAAATAGCAAGTACGACAAGAATGTGATATTGACATTGCCTTCCAATGCGTCTTCAAGTTTATTTGAAGCTATAAATACTGCCATTAAAAACAGTGGTGTTGAAGACGGAACTGTTAATTTAACCTTAATGGGGGTTATGACAATTCCCGAAAATGCTTTCAACAGTTTAAGTGGCGATGCACCAGGGTTACTCAGTGTTTACTTGCCAGATGTTACTTGGCTTGAAAGTACATATAAAAAGTGTTTGAGAGAAGAATGAGGAAAGTTTACTGGTTATC
>OFMS01000277.1_pt1 | contig 53993 bp, 43 predicted proteins | sample 1541871 | NCBI WGS metagenome assembly OFMS01 (sample SAMN04209251, study PRJEB22552) | human gut metagenome | biome: gut; material: feces | host: Homo sapiens | place: USA: Oklahoma
TTTTACAGTTTACTCTGGATGATGGAACAGGCGTAGAACGTACCATTTTAAGCGGAATCCACGCATTTTACGAGCCAGAAGAACTGGTTGGCAAGACACTGATCGCAATTACAAACCTGCCGCCAAGAGCAATGATGGGAATTGAATCCTGCGGAATGCTTCTCAGTGCAATCCACGAGGAAGAAGGAGAGGAAAAACTTCACCTTCTGATGGTTGATAACCACATCCCGGCTGGTGCTAAACTGTATTAATAAAAGAATATCAAAAAATAACACTATGCTTTGTACCAATTTTCGAGAGTTTGTACCAATTTTGTACCAATCATTCGGAGATTTTTGAAGAAGTATGGTAGGATATGTGAATGGAAGAGACTGGAATGAGAGTTCTGGTCTCTTTTTTTGTGTATTCAAATTTGCAACAAGGTGTGAAAGTTTAAATATGCTCATAGAAGGGAGAATTGGAACCAGAGCAGGTTCGGAACATTATGGACAGTATGATAAGAAAATTGTATGACATGGAACTGGAAGAACTGGGACGGAGCGGCTGGCAGGATGAAAAATTACTGTCAGAAGTCAGAAAACTTCTGGAAAAGAACAAGGTTTCTATCCAGGTGGAAGATAAAACTGGACGTGAGGGTGTTGATCTGGCATTTGCAATTGCTGAGATAGGAGAAGAAATTGGTTTTACACAAGGGGGTGTGATCCATTTGGTCACACCCTCCCTAGCTTTGGGACTATTCAGAAAAAATGAAATATCTGGAAATAAACAGGACAATCGTGGTAAAATATGGTATGATAAATTTTGATTAAACAGTCCTTCATTATTTATGCTTGGGAAAAATTACGGGATTCGGGTGAGAACATATGATTATAGATGAAGTCCTGTATGAGCGCTTCTGGAATGGGGAGAAAACAGCGGCAGATGAGTTGGTGCATAGGCATGGGGATATGCTGGTACTGTTTTTGAACAGTTATGTGAAGGATATCCATGAGGCGGAGGATCTGATGATTGAGGCCTTTGCGCAGATGTTTGTGAGGCGGCGGTCGGTATCGGAGGATGGCAGTTTCCGCGCCTATTTATATAAGACAGCAAGGCGTCTTGCAGGAAATGCGATAAAAAAACACAGAGTATATATTGGATTGGAAGAACTTCCTTTCGAGCTGCCGGGGGAGGCTCTGGCTGAGACAAGCCTGTTTGAAAATGAACGGAAGAAGCAGCTTTATGAAGCTATGGAAGAACTAAAACCGGAATACCAGGAAGCTCTGTACCTGGTTTACTTCGAGGACATGAGCTACCAGGGCACTGCAGAAGTTATGGGCAGGTCAGAAAGCCAGATTAAAAATCTGGTTCACAGAGGGAAAAAGAGTCTGAAAGAGCTTCTGGGGAAAAATGGATTTGAGTATTAGAAACCGTCACAGATGAAATGTGGCGGTTTTTTCTATGGAAAAAATAAAATATTTTAAATTTTTTCATTTTTAGTGAGAGGATTTTGGATTTGGTGCCTTTTATATAGTATAGAATAGTGGGAAAAACATAGGAACGGATTAGAAAGCAGGAATTTGGAGGGAGGAACAAAATGAAGAAAAACGAATTAGCAAAAAAGAGCAGGAAACTATTTTCCGCGATCCTGGCAGGCGCAATGCTCACCACATCTGTGATACCGGAATCCTTTGTCTGGGCGGCTGAGGCAGAGGACGTGCAGGGATTTGGAGACAGTGAGAGCATGGGCTTTGAATCCACACCAGATCCTGTGACTGGAGATGGTGAAGATGGGGAAAATCAGGAAGTTTCAGATTTTCAGGGTGTTGCAGATATTCAAAATGGAAATGCTATTGTGAATATGGAAGAAGGCTTTACAGACGAGATTGCTTCTTTTAGCAGTAATGGCAGCGATATCCCTGTAGAATCTGGCTTCCAGAGCCAGGCATCTGTAGAAGAACTGCAGGAGCGAATCAACACCCTTCCAACTGTGGAAGAATTTCAAAATTTGGCGGATGGTACTACAGTAGAAGGAAGCACCTTAAATCAGGCACAAACAGATGTGTATGCAGAAGCCCAGGATATTGCAGAGAAACTGGATCTGCTTTCAGAAGACGAGCAGGGACTGGTGGATGTAAGTAGGCTGGAAGCGCTGTTTGGGTATTTTACTGGGATGACGGAAGAATTGGAAACTGCAACTAAGGTGATTGATCCGGTGACATCTGGAAGTGTAAGCATTACTTCTGGAGGAACATATACATTAAACGGTGGTGCCTACACTACGCCTGATAGTGCAATTATTATAGATACAGAAGAACCAGTTACCTTGAATATTGCCGGTGATATTACGGCATCAACAGCTCCTAAAGGTTCTGATAGAACACCTTTTATCAATATTAAAAAGAATTGTAGGAAATTAGAAATAATTAATAACGGAAATTTCAAGGTGGAACTTAACAAGGGTAGTGTCAGTCTTTTAAAGGATAATAGCACTGACGGAGTGAATCAAATAATTTTTACAGGAGGCATTTATACGGCTTCAACAGATAAGACGTCTATGATTTATTTCCAGGGAACTATAGAATTTCAGAATGCTGTTTTTAAAGCAACTGGTTCAACAAAGTATTGTGGACACATTGCAACTAGCACTGGAACTAGCACTGGAACTGTGAAGATTCATAGCGGAACACTTATAGATGCTGGAAATTCCCAAATGTCCAAGATGCTTGTATTAATGCGAAAATTGTACAAATGGATGGAGGTACTATAACCGGACCCGTCAAAAATGGTCATATTAGCGGAATAAAAGCAAATAATGTGCAGTTTACTGGTGGAGTAATAGAAAATTTTGAAGCGGCAATTCTATATATGGATTGGAAACAGATAGAAGGAATAAAGATTGGTGGGAACGCAACTTTTAAAAATAATTATTCTGATATTCATCTTTTAGAAGACCAGGTATTTACGATACAGGGTGACTTTAAGGGAAATGCAAGTGTGTATAGTGCGGATTCTAATCCTTCATTTCCCCGTAGAATTACGACTTTTGGGATATCAAAATCTATGCTTGGCAGGATAACCTCGACACAAGGTTATTCGGTAAATTATGCTGAGGATGGAAACGGGGGATACTTGTATTTATGGAAGCATACTCATGCCTGGAGGTATTCATCAGATGGTAATAAGATTATCGCAAAATGTTCTGATTCTGAATGTGGTAATGAGTTGGAACTGTCACTCACAGCGGAGGATTCCGTTTATTCCGGTGAAGCATATAATGGAGCAACAGTAGAAAATAATATAAGTTATGTTACAGGTAAACCGGCTGATATCGTATATTATTTGGGAGATGAAACCACGAAGACAAACGCTGGGAACAGTGGTGCTGCAAGTGAGGGAGCTGCTCCGGTAAATGTAGGAAATTATGTTATAAAAGTTTCGGTTGAAGATCGGACACTAAGTAGTGCTTTTAAAATAGAAAAGGCACTGGTTACTCTAAATGTCAGCCTTGGAGATTGGGAATACGGACAGAGTGAAAATACACCGCAGGTAACGGTTAAGTCAGGTGAAAATGACATTACAAAGTTATACAATAAATCTCAGATTGCCTACACATATTACAAGGATGTAAATTGTACAAATGTAACAACTACGGCAAATGGTGCAGCCACAAATGGAGGAGTACCAGAGAATGCAGGTACTTATTATGTAAAGGCAACTGTGCCAGAAATAGAAAATTATAAAACGGGCAGTGCTGTGGTGCCATTTACCATAAATAAGCTGGCCGCAGAGCTTACATGGGGGAATACAGACCTTACATATACCGGCACCGAGCAGAGCGTGTCAGCGACAGTTACAAATGCAGTCTCTGGCGATACTTTTAACATTATTTATGAGGGAAATACACAGACAGAGGCAGGAGACAGCTATACAGCAACGGTAACAGGTCTTGGAAATGATAACTACACACTTACTGGTGCAACCGGTATTTCAAAAAAATGGAGCATCAGCTATCTGCAAACTCAAAATAAGGCAGAGCCTTCCGGTGAAAAAGGTAATGGCGATTGGTTTGTAAGTGCAGTGAAACTTGTACCAAACAGTGGATATCAGATATCAGCAGACAAAACGGAATGGACGGATTCACTTGGGGATTATGTCACTCAGGGACAGAATACGGTAGAATATTATCTGAAAGAAATCGCAACCGGCTCTGTTACCGATAAGAAAACGACAACTTTCAAAATTGATACCGAAATACCAACTGGTGAGATTATGATTGGAGAAAATAAATTTAACAGTTCTCCGAATCCTGTTACCTACGGCTACTGGTTCAAGAACAATGCCGCTGTTGATATCACAGGAGCTGATTCTACCAGTGGAATTGCCTCAATAGAATACCAAAAGGTGAGGGCAGAAGAAGCCTATGATGCAAACGGCACATGGAACGCGGCTAATAAACTTTCCCTGACAGAAAGCGGCAAATATGTGATCTATGTACGCATTACAGACATGGCAGGAAACCAGACAATCATCAATTCAGATGGAGTGGTTGTATTTAAAGATTCTGTAGTAGTGGATTCTTCCATCGGCTACACAAGAACAACCAAAGCTTCCGTGGACGCGAAAGTAACATTAAATGGAAACACCGTAGCGTCTGTAAGAAACGGAGAAACCACTCTGACAGAGGGAAAGGATTATACAGTTTCCGCAGACAGGATCACATTCAGCGGAGAGTATCTGGATACTCTGGAAGCAGGCACTTATAAACTGACAGTTGCATATCATCCGCAGGGTGTGACAGAATACAAAGGCGGTGACAAACCTGCCGACAGCCAGATTGCAGTAAATGTCAGCTGTCAGACAGCAAATGTAAAAATCACAGGTACGCTGGATAAGGGATATGACGGACAGCCGGCAGATCTGGCATATACAACAAACAGCAATGCCAATGTCAATGTTGAGTACAACGTAAATGGAACCTGGCAGACAGAAGCTCCGACACATGCTGGTACTTATGAAGTAAAGGTAAGTGTACCTGAAAACGGTGATTTTGCCGCTGCTTCAGATACGAAAATCTATACCATTAAGCCAAGAGAAGTGGTAATCTCTGGAATTACCGCAAATGCGAAGGTGTATGATAGAACTGTGAATGCAGAACTGGATTACAGCAAAGTGGTATTTACAGGCCGAGTTAAGGGAGACACCCTTACGGTAAGTGCAGAAGGCACATTTGCTGACAGTAATGCAGCCAAAGGAAAAACAGTTACGATCACAAATCTGATACTGAGCGGTGTTTCAGCAGATAACTATGTTCTGGCTGCTAACGGACAGCAGACAAGTACCACAGCTGATATCAATCCGAAAGAGATTACCGTTACCATCACACCAAACGGTGGAATCTACGAAGGAACCATTACCCCGGCAACAGCCAAATTAAACGGACTGGTAGGAAAAGATGATCCTGCAATCATCCTGACTTATACTGGTACAGCAAATGATGGTACACCAGCGGATGGAAAAGTACCGTCTAAGGCAGGAACTTATACGGTGACTGCTTCCATCAACGACAGCAACTACAGCCTGAAAGAAGAGGGCAGTTCTGCTAAATTTATAGTAGAAAAGGCATATCCACAGTTAAGCATTTCCGCTGTGACAGACAAGAATTATGGAGAAGAAGCCTTTAAGCTGGGAGTAAGCAATAAAGGTGACGGTTCTAAATCCTATGCGAGCAGTAATGACAAGGTTGTAAAAGTCGATGAAAATGGAACCGTAACCATTGTTGGGGCTGGGAAAGCAACCTTAACAGTTTCCCTTGTAGAGTGCGCGAACTATACTAAAGATCAGAAAGAAGTTACCGTAACTGTTAAAAAGATTAATCATAGCCTTGTGGTGACGAAGCTTACTTATGAGGTAACTTACGGAGATCCAGTGTTCAAAATTGCAGCAAATGCAGAAGATACAGAGTCCGGTATTCATTTTACAAGTGATAACGAAAATGTTACCACAGTAAGCGCAGACGGAACTGTAACCATAAAAAATGCAGGAACCGCTAAGATTACAGTTTCCATGGATGAAAGCCAGAATTTCCTTGCAGTTTCCAAAGAAGTGACTGTAACTGTTGCTCCGAAAGAAATAACCGTAACCCCAGACAATGCTTCCAAGGTTTATGGGGAAAGTGATAAGGAATTTACTTACACTCCAAGCGGCCTGGTAGGAGAAGATACCCTTTCCGATATCACACTGTCAAGAGCAGAGGGCGACAACGTTGGAACCTATGAGATTACAGCAGCCCAGAAAAAAGATGCGAACCCGAATTATAGTGTGAAATTTAACAAAGGAACATTTACGATCAATCCGAAAGAGATCACGGTTACGATCACACCAAACGGCGGAACCTATGAGGGAAACATTATCTCAGCAGCAGCTGTTTTAAATGGTCTGGTAGGAGAGGATAAGCCAGAGATTATTTTGACCTATGCAGGCAAGGCAAACGACGGAACAGAGGTAAATGGAACTAAGACACCGGTTCTTGCAGGAACTTATACAGTAACCGCGTCTATTACAGACAGCAATTATAACCTGAAAGCAGAAGGCACAACCGCGGAGTTTGTTGTCACAAAAGCAACCCCAGGGCTTAGTGTAGCTGCTGTGTCAGACAAGAGCTATGGTGAGGGAGCCTTTAAGCTGGGAGTAAGTAATAAAGGTGATGGTTTAAAATCTTATGTAAGCAGTAATGAAAAGGTTGTAACTGTAGATGAAAAAGGAACTATAACGATTGTTGGTGCAGGAACTGCAACTTTGACAGTATCTCTTGCTGAGAGTGCGAATTATACCGCGGATAGGAAAGCGGTTACAGTAACCGTTGCTCCGAAGGAAATAACGGTTACTGCTGATAATCAGAAGAAGATCGCTGGTGAGGCAGATCCTGTTCTGACCTATACAGCAGATGGCCTGGTGGGAGAAGACACCCTGTCCGGAATTACCGTGAAACGAAAAGCTGGTGAAAAGGTGGGAACTTATACAGTCACAGTTTCCCAGGAAGCAGGCTCCAACCCGAATTACAGGATTACATTTAAGAAAGGTATTTTCACAATCCAGCAGGCTGACCAGTCCAAACTGAAAGGAAAAGATGTTTACCGTCTGAAACTCCCGGTATTTTTGGCAAAAGGAAAAGCAAAGAAGAACAGCATTGTTCTTTCCTGGAAGAAATATACTGGTGCAACAGGCTACGATGTTTACTGGCGCTACTGTGATGGCAGTATAAATTATAAAAAAGTTGGAACTGTCAAAAATGGAAAACTTTCCATAACCCATAAGAAGCTGAAGAAAGACCGTGAATATAAGTACTTTATTGCTGCTTATAAAATGGTGGAAGGAAGAAAGATCTATATTGCCAAATCCAATGGCGTGCATGTTGCCATGAAAAAGGCTGCAACAACAAACGTGGCTTCCATTAAAGTGAATAAGAAAAAGGTTACTTTGGCAGTTGGAAAAACTTTCACGTTGAAGTGCGAGATCAAAGCCGAAAACAGCAGCAAAAATCTGGTTTTCCACACCAGTTCCTACCGCTATTACACCACCAACAGCAAAGTGGCAATAGTAAGTAAAGCGGGAGTAATCAAGGCAAAAGGCAAAGGCACCTGCAGTATATACGTGCTGGCAAACAACGGGGTGTACAAAAAAGTGAAGGTAAAAGTGAAATAAGGAGAATGGAAATGCGAACAGAACAGGAACGGATGGAACTGATTCGTAAAAGAACATTGGAAATACGAAAAAAAGAGAAAAAGCGCAGACAGCGGATCATTGATATGGGATGTGCAGCTGCCTGTGTGCTCCTAATCATCTGTCTGGGCATGTTAATGCCTCAGATAACTGCTCAGACAGAGGGTAAAAGGATGGATGGTGTCTTTGGGGGAGCTGCCAGCATTTTTGGCACAAACAGTGCACAGGGGTATATCGTGATGGGAATAATCTGCTTTTTCATAGGAGTCTGCGTAACAGTCCTTTTATATCGGTTACATAGAAAAGCAGAAAGGGATCATTTCGATGAATTTTGAAATTATTGATAACCTGTTTCAGGTTCTGGTATTGTTTAGCGCAATGGCAGCCTCTGCCGTAACCGCCTGTAAGAGGAAAAGCAGAGATTTTCTGCTCCTTGCAGGCGGCTATGGCTGCTTTATGATGGGGACACTTTACTATGTACTGCATCTCATCATTACCGGGGATATCCCACAGATCTTTTATGTGGCGGAAATCTCCTGGCTGGCGGCATATCTGTTCTTTCTATCTCTTTCTTTATCCAGAAGAAGCACAAAGGGAAATTTTCCAGGTGTTATTTCCATTTTCTGTGCGGTGTTGATTATGTGTTTGATTTTTGTTTTTCAGATATTCGGGCCAGCGTTGCTTTTTTCTCTTTGCTTTGTCGTTACAGAAGGGACAATTGTTCTTAGATGTATGGAAGTGATCAGAAGAGAACGAAAGAAACATCTGCTGGACTCAATCCTGCTGCTTGTATCCTGGCTGCAGGTTGCATTATACATCGTATCTGAATTTTTATCAGATTATACCCGGTTTAATTTTTATTTTGTGGTAGATATGGTGCTGACACTTACGATGGCGTCCATGTATTTTGCCCTTCTAAGAGAGGTTGAGCGTGAATGAGTTACTATATTGAGAATATTTTCCTGTGTTTGGCAGTTCCGCTTATCTTAAGCATGCTATTCCGAAAAGGGAGGCAACGGACATTTACCACATTTGTGATTCTTGGAATGGGATGCTGCCTCTTATCAGCTTATGTGAGCAGCTTTTTTGCCGGATATTACCATGCAGGCACTGCCGCCGCTGTAATGGAAATTACTCCTGTGTGCGAGGAAGTGATGAAGTTTCTTCCGCTTTTGTTTTATCTGCTAGTATTTGAACCGGATAAACAGGAGGTGATATCTCCGGCAATCGGAATCGCGGTTGGATTTGCTACATTTGAAAACGTATGTTATCTTATAGAAAACGGTGTAGCTGATTTTTACGATATTCTGATCCGCGGAGTATCGGCTGGTTCCCTTCATCTTCTGTGCGGAATTGCACTCAGCTGTGGAATTGCTTATGTATTTCGAAAGAAGTGGATTATGGTTACTGGGACCATCGGTGCACTTGGGGCCTGTGTGGTTTTTCATGGGATTTATAATATACTGATCACAGCAAAAGGCAGATGGAATCTGATCGGATATCTGTTTCCGATATTTTTAATCTTTGCCCTTCTGGTCGTTAAAAAATCGCGGTTTTATAAGAAAATTGAATTCGAATAAAATCAATCAAAATAGCAAAAATAAATGTGGATGTGAAAAAACGTGTCTGTGAAACTTTTTCTGTAAAATAATCTAGGCAAGGTCCTCCTAATGATATTTATTGTATCATAGAAGAACCTTATAAACATTATTTTACAGAAAAAGTTTCATACTCTCTGATTTCGCAGAAATCGTTTTCGCATTTAATGATGATATGGCGTATGGAGCATATCTGGCATATCTAAGGTAATCATTCAATTCAGCTTCTAACATACCTTGTAGCGTTTCGCCTAATAAGTCTTTAAGCATGTTTTGGATATTCGATGCATCCTTTGGTTGATAGTGTTCCAACAAGCTGTTAATGACCGTTTTTCGTTTCGGATTCATTTTCTTCTTCGTGCCATAAAAATCCTCCTGAATTGATATTTATTTTAATATCAATCCAAGAGGATACATAGCTTTTTTAGAGTTTATACAGAATTAATTACAGTCTCAATGTCTTAAATCGACAGCCTCATTCGTTGTTACATATATTTTTCAAACATTCTCATATTTCGGCAATCATGAGAGAGAGGATCTTTAAAATATTTTTGATCTGTGATTTCCTGTCCAAATCCTCCAGTATAACCATATTTCTGACAAATGCTCAAATCATCTTCAAGATTTCGGCATCCATCTCCCCAAATCAGATGCCCATAAGGATTACCATCGACAAAATGAGTATGAATAATTTTGTTGCCAAAAGTTTGGAACCATTGTTCCAGAGTTTCGCCTGCAACACCCATTGCTGTTGTATCGACAAGAATTTTCAGATTGTCCTGATTTACATCATTCAGCATTTGTTTTGCATCACTTAGACGAATAACAAGATTGGACTCTTCAGGTCGGAGACTTTCCATTGCAAGTTCAATTTGATAGGATTTGGCAAAATCGCAAAGATTTTGCAGCATATCTACACAGCGTTTCCATGCATCTTCTCTTGTTTCATCTAGATATCCCCATCCTGAATTGCATTGCATAATTTTACAACCTAACTCAGAGGCAATGCGAATTCCATTTTTAAAATAGTCCATGCTTTTTTGAAATGCCACAGGTTTACTTGCTGCAAACTGATATTGGTACATACAGTTCTCAGGAGTAAATACTTTAACTTCTAAGTCTCGAGAATGGATTTTAGATGCAATTTGTTTTATGTCTTCATAACTGACAGCATCCATAAAAATATGTGGAATGCCACCCCAGAGTTCAATACTTTTAAAGCCGGCACGTTGTTGTGCATCTAAAAAATAATCCAGAGAGTACTTCATATAATGGATGTTCATGCCGCAAACTTGTTTTCTGTTTAATAGTGCCATAGTGTCCTCCTTGTGTATTTATTGTTTGTGATACTATTATAACATTACATGACATTATAATCAAGAGAATTATGCAGATCGGTCAAATCTTTTTGAAAAATTACCTTGAATGTCAGAATGATCTTGAAAAGTGATAAAAGCCTGTGAATCAATATGCAAAACAGTTTTTTTCAGCAGATTACTTTCTTCTTTGGATACAACTGTCATGATAATATAGATTGGTTCGTTTCGATATCCGCCAAACCCTTTCCAAATAGTGCATCCTCTGTTGATTGTTTCAAAAATATGATCTTTCACAAGAAGACTTTTAGTTACAATGAAGGTACAGGTCATAATATTTTGGTAATGAATTTTATCCATAATCAAAGATGCAATAAAAGAAAAAATGATAGAATATATAGCAAGCTGATAATTATCGTGTACAGCGCAAAATAAGTAAATACAGGAATTAAGAGCAAGAGTAAGTTTTCCAACACTGAAACCAGGATGGGTACTGGTCAAATAAAGTCCAAGAATATCAGTCCCACCACCACAGCTTCCATAGTACAGAGTAAGACCGACTCCCAAACCGGACAGAAATCCACCAACAAGGGTGCAGGTTAAGGTATCGTTAATAATCGGACTGGAAGGGACTGGTATTATTGTCATAAAAAGAGACTGAAGCAGAATACAGATGATGCTTTTAATCAAAAAAGCCTGACTGAGAATATTTTTGACAACATAAAACAAAGGAATATTTAAAAGCAGAAGAAGTAAACCAGTAAAATCAGAAGATAATGTAATACCGGTAAAATCATTCAGAATAGCAAGTATTGTTTGGGCAATACCAGTAAAGCCACCTCCGAATAAATGAAGTGGAACTATAATTATTCGATATGAAACTGCATATAGAAAGATTCCTAGAATGGCCGGAATGATTTCTAATAGATTTCTTTTAATATTTTGGTTCATAAAAAGCCTCCTCTTTATTATATATAACATTATAATACGATTTTGAAAAAAAGTAAAGAAAAATGATTGATAAAAAGAATATGTTATGATACAATACAATACAAATATATGATGAATATGCAACGAAAATAAAATAATAAGAAAAGGAGAACGCGAATGATGCAGATGGATGAAACAGCAATTAAGAAAGAACATGAAAATGGAGTATCTATTATTGAACCAACACAAAAAATAGTAGACGATATATGTTTACAGGGATACAAAAATATTTTTTATATTGGAATTGGTGGTACTTATCTTTATGCTAGTCAATTTATGCACATAGTAAAACAGTTAGGATCTACTATCCCGATTTATTTGGAAAATGCTGCCGATTTTAATATTGTTGGAAATCCACATTTCGGCAAAGATTCGATTGTCGTAATTGCATCTATTTCCGGCGATACCAAAGAAATTGTCGAACTAGTGGATCACGTACATGCTATGGGGGCAAAAGTATTGGGTTATGTAGAAAAAAAAGATAGTCCACTTGAGAAGGCTTGTGATTATGTTGTCACAACAGTTGGAGGAGAGTATTATTTTTGGTATACAGTAACTTTGCGTTTCCTGGCAAATGTTGGTGATTTTCAGAAATACGATCAGTTTATGAATGAGTTAAAATGTATGCCGGAAAATATTGTAACTATTTATAAAGAATCAGACAATAAAGCAAAAGAATTTGCTGATAAGTATTGTGATTCAGATTTGATTTATTTAATTGGATCTGGTAATCTAGAAGATTGGGCGACTTGTTATGGTATGTGTATTATGGAAGAAATGCAGTGGATGCCAACAAGACCAATCTCAGCAGCTAATTTTTTCCACGGTACGCTGGAAGTAATAGAAAGAGATGTACCGGTGATGCTCATTAAGGGCGAAGATAAAACAAGAGCATTAATGGATCGTGTAGAAAAATTTGTGAATACAATCAGTGCTTGTGTAACGGTATTTGATACAAAGGAATATGAATTAAAAGGTATTAGTGAAGAATTTAGATGGTTACTGTCACCGCTTGTTGCACGAAGTTCTTTCCAGAGAGTATCTGTACATCTGGAACACAATAGAAGACATCCACTTGGAATTAGAAGATATTATCGTAGGTTGGAATATTAAAAGCTGATTGAACCATAAATTTCAGTGAAGTAAATCTCATCACGCTATATTTTTTGATGATTTTGCAGGGGGGGGGTTAACAAAACTCCCTGCATTCTACTATGATGAACCTTGATTTATCGAAAGAATTCTCGATTTTTGTGACTACTTTATGTCCTTTTTTGTCTGTTTTTTTAGTATTGCAATAATAAATACTGGTACATTGTCTGCATCTTCACCTAATGTAATGGTAGAATTTAAAAATTCATGGGGGATATTAGAATTCAAAAGTAACTTGCATGAAAAAAATGCAGATGTTATAATTTACAGGAAGAAATATGATGTAATGTAAATCATATTATATTATTATAACATTACAACGAAGTAAAGGAGAATTTAATGGGTAAACTCAACAAAGAGTCAAGTGTGGCATTGTACCAACAGTTAATTGATGAAATAAAGAATCAGATAACATCAGGAAAATTGGCAGTAGGAGATCGCTTAATGACTGAATTTGAACTGAGCCAGGAATATAATGTAAGTCGTATTACTGTACGAAAGGCAATAGAAGTTCTGGTAGAAGAGAATATTCTAATAAAAAAACAAGGAATCGGAACATTTGTAGCAGAAAAAAGACTGACAAGAAATTTGGAGACTTTTATGGGATTTACCAGCAACTGTATTCAAGAGGGTAAGACACCTTCAACGAAATTGCTTACTGCAGAATTGGTAAAAGCTACACCGGTAGATGTTAAAAATTTTGATTTAAAATCAGGGGAAAAAGTAATCAAAATAAACAGATTGCGTATATCAGATGGTAATCCGGTAATTATTGAAGAAACTAGATTTTCACAGAAATATGCGTTTTTGCTTGGTGAGAATTTGGAAGGTTCATTGTACGAAATCCTTGCACATAATGGAATTATAGTGTCCGGTGGAAAACGCACGATTAGTATTTGTAATACAACAAAAGAAGAAGCAGAGCTATTGGAAGTGGAAGAGAATGAGGTTATGTTGTATATGAAAGATATTTGTGTGGACGTGAATGGTACGCCGATTCATTCGTGTAAGAGCATTATCAATCCGAGACGGTACGAGATTATTATCAATACAATGTCGAACAAAAGATAAAATAAGGCGCATTATATATGCGCCTTTTCTGTTTTGAGAAAGTGAGAAGCCTATGTCTATTAGAAATGACTATCATATCCACAGTGAAATTTCGCCGGATGGGAAATCGGATATGGAACATATGTGCCAAAGTGCCATAGAAAAGAAAATTCAGGAGATTGTTTTTACGGATCATTATGAATGTTATGCATATGGAGTGAGAAGTAAATACTTTGATTCAGAATATGTTAGAACATATTTTGAGCATATCGAAAAAGTACAAAAAAAATACCAGGGAATTTTAAATGTAAAAAGTGGTATTGAACTTGGACAATCATATTTAAATCCTAGCGAAGCAAAAAATGTATTAAATCATTCATTTGATTATGTAATTGGGTCAGTTCATAAGCTAGGAAATATGGATCTTGGATGGATACAGTTTAAAGAAAGCAATGTTAGATGTATTGGTGATACCTATTATCGTTGTCTGGAAGAACTGGCAAAGAAGGGAGAATATGATTGCATCGGTCATCTGGATTATTATAAAAAACATTGTGCTAGAGCTAGGTTGAGTGATCAGTTTGAATATTACCGTCCAATTATCAAAAAAATTTTGAAGTATATAATAGAAAGAGGAAAAGGAATTGAGGTAAATACAGCATGTATGGGTATGTTGATGGAAGAAACCATGCCTGATTTACCAATATTGGAACTGTATCGGGAACTTGGAGGATCAATTATTACAGTTGGGTCAGATGCTCATACTCCAGACAGAGTCGGTTATGGGTTTGAACAAGTAAGAAAAAAGTTATTAAAAGCAGGGTTTACGCAGATTACAGTGTATGAAAAGAGAGTTCCAAGACAAATCGATCTTGCAGAAATGACAAAGTAAAATAAAGGATGTGTTGCAGTAATGATTTTTAAATCATTACTGCAACCCTCAGATTGTATGGCAATAAAATAAACCACCTGCTCGGCAGGTGGAGAAAGTAGCTTTAGCTTCAAGTAAAAAACCTCCAGTGATAATATAAAAGTGGGTCCGCAAAACTCACAAAATATAATCAAGGAGGTATCCAAAATGGATAAGAACAGTTTAAGTCATACAACATGGGAATGCAAGTATCATTTGGTTTTTGCACCGAAATATCGTAGACAGGTAATATATGGACAGATTAAAGCAGATGTAGCAGAAATATTGAGCATGTTATGTAAGAGAAAGGGAATTGAGATTATTGAAGCAGAATGCTGTAAAGATCATATCCATATGTTGGTAAGAATACCACCAAAATATAGTGTATCAGAAATAATGGGATATTTAAAAGGTAAATCATCGCTCATGATATTTGAGAAGCATGCAAACTTGAAATATAAATATGGAAACAGACATTTCTGGTGCAGAGGGTATTATGTAGATACGGTAGGAAAAAATGCAAAAAAGATCCAGGAATATATTCAAAATCAGCTGAAAAATGATTTAGAGTACGATCAGCTGACATTAAATGAATATATCGACCCGTTCACGGGTGAGCCAGTAAAAAAAGGCAGAAAAAAATAAGCCTAAAAGGCTAAGCCGGAAACGGAAGCAATAAGTATATCCCAAGGGGATGCGCAGGAATAAGGCGACGCTGAGAATGGCCCTTTAGGGCTGGCCTGTGAATGGCAGTGCAAGAGGCGGACCCTCTCAGTGCGCCTTCCGGGCGCAAGCAGGAATGAGCCCCTTATAGGGGCAGAACAAACCACCGGCTAAGCCCAACATCATAAACTTAAGAGAATCTGCTTAGAGATAGGCAGATTCTTTTATTTATGGTAAAGTTTAGGCAGGGGTGTATATGAGAGGAAGTTATATTGAAAGAATCCAAAAACTTTCTGAGAAACTATCAGATCCTAATTTAGCAGTGCGTGCAAGAAAAATGGACAGTAATACTTTTTCTCGAAATAGAAAGATGTCCTTAAAAGATATTTTACTGTGCTGTCTTTCTAAAAAAGGGCTTACTACTGCATTGGAACTGAGAAATTATTTTAAACAAAAGGGTGATCTCTACATGGAAATATCGAAACAAGGGTATTTACAACAACGAAAACGACTGAATCCTGAAGTGTTTTCTTATTTGAATGATGAATATCTGGCTGATTTCTATCATTCCTCTGAGCCAAAACTTTGGAACGGATTTTTGTTACTGGCCATAGATGGAAGTAAGGCAGAAATACCGAATTCAGTGGAGAACAGAGAACGCTTTGGGAAAAGTAATAATCAGCATTCAGAACTTGGGCAGATACGAGCACTTGTAAGTGGTATGTACGACATTTTGAATCAATTTTACTTGGATATCGAGATTTCACATATTTCTACCAATGAGACAGAGCTTGCCAAGAAAAACCTGAATCATTTAAAGCGCATGAATATCAAACAGCCGATATTAGTCATTTTTGACAGGGGGTATCCATCCATGGAATTTGTTGACTTTCTGGAAACGGAAAAGATCAATTACTTATTCCGTCTATCCTCCAATGATTATAAATTTGAGCGCAGCAATATGGTATCCACTGACGAAGCCGTTATTTTGCGGCATACCCATCAGCGATTAGAGAAAATAAGGAAAAGACATCCTGATCGTTTCGAACATATGAAAGAAAAAGTAAGTACACATACGCGAATTATGACCTCCATACTTCCTTCCGGAAAAGAATTGGCACTTATGACAAATCTTCCCTTTGAAATCTCCCAGAAAGAACTGGAGGATTTATATTACCACAGATGGGAGATAGAAAAGAAATATCATACTCTTAAAAATAAAATGAAGTTTGAAAGTGTGACAGGAAAATCGACCATTTATGTAGATCAAGATTTTCGTGCACAGGTGCTGGTATACAACATGATACAGGATATACGAAAAGAAGCTGACGATAAAGTATCGGTAAAAGGTCGTGAAAAAAACTGCAGATATCCTATGCGCACAAACGAAAATATTGCTATAGGTTTATTTAAAGAACAAATGATAAAATTAATTCTGGAAAAGGATGCTGAAAGGAGAAGGCAATTGCTTTTTGAATTGCAGGCAGAAATGGAGGAACACATTTTGCCACAAAGAAAACTGCCTGGAAAAGAGCGAAAAAAGAATATCTCAAACAAATATAAAAATAATCAAAAAAGCAGTTTTTAAAAAGTCCATGCAATTCCCCTGGGGAAAGTCTGGACTTTTTTTCTTACAATACAGTTTTATAATGAAGCCTTAATTAAAAAATAAAGGACATAAGAACAAGTATTTTCTTAAGTTTATGATGTTGGGCTTAGCCGGTGGTTATGATTGTAGACAAAGCCCTGCTTGTGCAGGGGATTGCCATCGTCGAAATCGCTTTTCTGATATAATAAGTATCAGAAGGGCGGTGTTTTTTATGATGACAAAAATGCAGATGAAAAAAAGAACAGATGATGTTGTTTTTATGGATGATATGGTACCTCAAAACCATATGCTGCGATTGATAAGGTAATCAATAGGAACTTTATTTATGATCTGGTTGAAGAAAGCTACTGTCAGGATAACGGTCGTCTCAGTATGGATTCTGTCATGCTGATAAAGATACCATTTATTCAGTATCTATACGGAATAAAAAGCAGTGACAGCTCATGAAAGAAATTGAAGTAAATGTTGCATACTACCGGTTTCTCGGACTGGACATATTAGATCCAGTATTTTATTTCTCTACATTTGGAAAGAATTATATCTGCCATTTCAAAGACACAGCCCTCTTTGAGCAGATTTTTTCAAAGATCTTGGAAGACTGTATGAAATATAAGCTTTTGAATACAGAACAGATCTTCGTGGATGCAACATATTTAAAAGTTTGTACAAACAGTAAAAAAATGTGTAATCGGGTTGCGCACGAATAGATTCTCTGGTATGATGAAAAATTAAATAAAGAAAGCGAACAGGATTGTCTGGCACATGGAAAAAACATCAAAGAAAAAAATGATGATTACCCACCAATATCCGGAGAAACCGGAAATGATAAGGATTCCGTGGCTGAAGATATTCGGCACACGATCGGAAACGACAGATCTACCAGTTAAGAAAAGAAACCATAGAGCGGCTGGAATACAGCCACTTTTTTATGTTTGGGGCTAAAAACAAGAAGAAAATCAATAATCAAAGAAAAATGGTGTTGGGTATAAATACCCAACACCAAGTTTGTTTACAATCTGATTGCACTAACTACTTAGTGCAATCGGTCACTTTTTAAGGTGAAAAGCGTGATCAGTATTCCAGTTTCCACATATAACGTCTTTGGCTTAATGGATGATTACGAGCAATCGCAAGTTGTTCAAAATAAACTCTGACAACACCGGTAATTAACATAGGACTGAAATATTCTGCAACAGAAGCTGGTACATAATTAGACAGTCCAAAATCTTTTGCATCAATAACGGTAGTTTTTGCATCAAATCTGTTTAAAAAGTCCAATGCTCTGGAATCCATGGCACGTGTTCGTCCGTCATTCATTAATAAAAGGTAAGGAACATCTTTGTCTACAATTTCAAAAGGACCGTGGAAGAATTCGCCATCATTGCAGAATCCTGAATTTACCCATTGCATCTCTAGAAGAAGGCAGATAGATGTAGAATAAGCAACACGTTCTGTTGCACCGGAACTCATAACGTAAATGATAGATTCGTTTTTATAATCTTCAGCAAATTGTTTTGCGGAGGGAAGCACATAAGAAACAGCGTTTTCAATGGCATCGTAAATATGTAAGTAACCATTTACCATGTCTTCATATAATTCACAGCCCTCATACTGATTTAGAACTTCTACAGCCAGCATCATAACATTATTCATCTTTTCTAATTTAGCAGCATAGTTTTTTTCAAAACCATGCACAATTACATAATCACCATTGGCAGCGAGAGGGGAAGCTGCGTCATGTGTAATAGAAATAACAACAGCACCTTTCTCACGAGCTAGTTTTGCAGCGGCAACTGTTTCGGGAGTATTTCCTCCTAAGGAGCAGGCAATTACGATAGCAGTATCATCACAGGCTGCAGGTGTTGCATAGTTAAATTCATTAGCGGTAAAATATCCGGTGCGAAGTTTGTGAGCATTGGCTCTCATAAAATATTCAGCTGGATATAGTTCAGAAGAAGAAGCACCGCATCCTACAAAATAAAGTGTCTGGATATTTGGATGTGTTAGTTTGATATTTTCAATAATTTCTCGTGGTTGCATCATAGACCTCCTTATGCTTATTTGTTGTATAAAACATTATATAACAACATAAAATAAAGGTCAATAGTAAATTGGATAATAAAGTGAAAAATGTAAATATTGCACAAAAAAAGCTGCGCATACAAGTAAAAAAAGACAAAAATGTGATTTGAACTTAAAAAGCCTTGCTATTCTACACATGTTGTTATATAATGACATACAGAATAACATGACAAGCGAGGGAGAGATATGATAAAAGTATTAGGTTTAGGAGATAATGTTGTAGATAAATATATGCATATTCATACTATGTATCCTGGTGGGAACGCATTAAATATTGCAGTAACTGCTCAGATTATGGGAGCGCAGGCTGCTTATCTGGGGGTGTTTGGGGATGACGATGCTGGAATGCATGTATACGATACTATAAGAAAAATGGGAGTGAATACTTTACACTGTAGATTCAAAAAAGGTGAAAATGGATATTCAGAAGTAAAACTGGTAGATGGCGATAGAACATTTATAGGAAGTAATCAGGGTGGAGTATCAAAAGAGCATCCATTAGATCTTACAGAATTAGATTATGCATATATTGCACAGTATGATTTGTGTCATACCAGTATTTTCAGTTATACAGAACCATATTTGGAAAGACTTAGCCAGATGTCAACATTTCTGAGCATGGATTTTTCCAATAGATATGATGATGAGTATCTAAAGAAGAATTGTCCATATATTGACTGTGCGGCAATATCTTGTGGGAATGCCTCAAAAGACGATGTAGAAGAGGAGATAAAAAAAATAGTGTCCTATGGTTGCAGACATATTGTAATTGCAACACTTGGATCGAGAGGTGCAGTAGTATATGTAGACGGAAAAATTTATGAACAGTCGTCTTGTTTGATAAAGGCGGTCGATACTATGGCTGCAGGAGATTCTTTCATAGCAAGTTTTCTAATTCATTATCTTGAAGGAATGAAAGATGTTAGAGAATTTCCTGCCAATTCAGGCAAGAATGGAGTTACAACCATATCAGAATACAAAGATTTTTGTGTGAAAAGTAGTTTATACAAGGCAGCAATTTTTGCATCACAGCAATGCCAAAGAGAAGGATCTTTCGGATATGGTAAGGAATTTTGAACCGGAAATAACTATTCAGGAAGATGAATAGTTTAAAAAAATAAAAAGAAAAGAGGAAAAAAGGATGAAAAAAAGGACAGTAGCAGCAGCATTATTATTTACTATGGTTATGACTACATCACTTTCTACAGTATCAGGTGCAGAAAATGTTACAATAAAGTTTTTGCATAAATACTGCCAGCCTGAGCAGGCCCCTGTATTTGAAGAAATCGTAAAGCAGTATGAAGAAGCACATCCGGGTGTTCACATTGAAATCGAAACTACTACGGATAATGAAATTAAATCAAAGCTAAAATTAGCATTAGGTAGTGGAGACATGCCGGATGTATATCAGACTTGGACTGGTGAATACTGTGAGAAATTTATTCGAGCAGGATATGCATTAGATCTTACACCATATCTGGAAGCAGATTCTGAGTGGAAAGACTCATTCATTCCGGCAGCATACAGTGCATTTACTTATGAGGATGGTCAATATGCTGTTCCAACACGTTTTGATGCAGAAGTATTTATTTATAAAAAATCAGTATTTGAAAAATATGGATTTGAAGAACCCAAAACATGGGATGATTTGATGCAAATTTGTGAAACACTCAAAGCTGATGGTGTGACACCATTTATTCTTGGGGATGGCTTATCTTGGGATGCACCACACTGGTATGGTGCTTTATGGCAGAAATTTGTTCCAGAAGATGTATTAGAGGGACAGGATTTCAATGTGAAAACAGTTACAATTGATGATCCTGGATATGTAAACGGTCTGAATTATTTTACGGATTTGCTTGACAAAGGATATTTTAATGACAACATTAATTCAATGGAACACAATATGGCTCTGGAGGTATTTTATGCTGGAGAAGGTGCTATGGCGTATGTTGAAATGTTAGAGTTTAATGATATCAATAAAGGGCTTGACGGAGACTTTGGATTTTTTGCAATGCCGACTATCGAAGATGATGAAGCAAAAGGAAACCAGGAAAAGCTGTACGGAGCACCGGAAGGAATGATCGTAAATCCAAATTCAGAAAATGTAGATGTTGCGGTAGATTTTGTGAAATTCCTTACGTCTGTAGAAAGTCAGCAGAAGATTGTATCAGAAGCAGGGCATACAAGTTGTACAATTGGAGCACATACAGAAGAAAATACGATTCCTCAGCTGATTGACGGTATGGCATATGTTCAGAATTTCAACGGAATGAGTAACTGGACAGATTGCGGATTTGAGGCGAGTATTGTAGATACAATGTGTAAATTGGGACAGGATTTTGCAGCTCAGTCTATCACAGCAGAAGATTATGTAGCGGGACTGCAGGAAACGGCAAAAGTAGTTCGTGAACAGAATGCAGAGTAAGATTTGAGAGTTATAATCATGGGAAGCGGTCAGTAAAAGGACTGCTTCCTGTGAAATACGGGAGGTATTAAAATGAAAAAAAGACATATTACAGCATGTTTGTTTCTCGCACCTGCTATAATTATTATGTTAATCTTTATGTATATTCCAATTGTTCAGAACTTTTATTATAGTTTGTTTAACTGGTCTATTTATAAACCGGGAAAAACATTTGTAGGACTGAAGTATTTTATAGAATTATTTCAGGATAAAGTATTTTGGACGTGCTTAAAAAATAATACATTATACGCAGTGATATCTTTAGTGGGACAGCTTGGAGTAGGCCTTGTGGTAGCGGCTATACTTGAAGCAAAGTTTATGAGAAAACATTCTGGATTTTTCCGTACCGTATTTTTTATACCTTCTGTAATGTCATTTATGGTTGTAGGACTTTTATGGCAGTTGTTTTTCAATCCAAACGTAGGACCGTTTAATTACATTTTGAAAACAATGGGAATGAATACGGCTAATCTTAATATTCTGGGGAATCCTGGTACCGCTATTTTTGGTGTGATTTTTGCATCGCAGTGGATGTATTTTGGATATATGGCAATGCTTCTTATTATTGGTATTCAGAAAGTTCCTGATGAATTATATGAAGCTGCTGAAATAGATGGTGCCAATGCATTGCAAAGATTTTGGCATATAACAATACCAAATATAAAAGAAATGATTTTGGTAGATTGTATTATTATTGTAGTGGGTTCCTTTAAATTGTTCGATGAAGTGTTTGTTATGACTAATGGAGGTCCAGGGTATGCTTCAGAAGTTATATCAACATATCTCTATAGAACAGCATTTCGAGCAGATATGATGGGATCAGCCAGTGCAATGGCAGTTGTTCTGTTTGTGATAACTTTTGCACTATCTATTTTCCAGATGAAAATCTCACGTAGTGGTGAAGTGTAACAGGAGGAAAAACATGAGAAAAAAGAACGGAAGAACAATTACGATAAAAGTGCTTACATATATATTTCTGATATTGCTAACGTTATTTATAATTATTCCGCTGGTGTGGATGATTATATCAGGTTTTAAATCCAATGGTGATTTGTTCACAAATAGTTTTGGTTTACCGAAAGAGTGGTTATTTTCTAATTATATCTTAGCGTGGAATGTAGGAATTGGAAGATACCTTTTAAATAGTGTGTTTGTTACTTTTGTATCAGTAGCATTGACTGTTATTATCAGCGCTCTGGCAGCATTTGCCCTTACGAACAACGGATTATACTTTAAGGGCAGAGATGCGGTATTTATATTTATTTTAGCAGGTTTAATGTTAGCACCGCAAGTTAGTGTAGTTCCATTATATAAGATGCTAAACAAGATGCATTTGTACAATACTTATTGGGCAATGATTCTTCCGTATACAGCATTCAGAATTGCTTTTACGGTAATGTTGATGAGAGCGTATTTCCTTGGCCTTCCAGCATCATTAGATGAGGCTGCATATATCGATGGATGTACCTCGTTTGGAGTATTCAGTAAAATCATTATGCCTTTATGTAAACCAATATTAGCATCTTCGGCATTGATGTCCGCGATGTATTGTTGGAATGAATTTATGATGGCAATGATATTTACATCAAATGATAAAATAAGAACCATTCCAACAGGTTTGATGAATTTGACTGGAACTCTTAGAACTGAATGGGGAACATTAATCGCAGGTTTGGCAATATCTGCTTTACCAATTATTATAGTATTTATTATATTTCAGAAACAGTTTGTTCGCGGAATTGCAGCTGGAAGTGTGAAAGGATAATAATTAAATAGACTAGATGTTGTATCGAACTTATCAAGGGTAAATTATTCGGTGTAAACATCTTGGATTGATGATAAAATCGTGGATTTATAGGATACAAAAATATAATGTAATGGGCGGAATGGCGTTCTTTGCTGTTCAGCCCATTGTTTATGGGGTGATTAATAGTCGCAGTGGCTATGAATTCGTGTCGTTTTTTGGTGGGAGACTTCCTGGGAAGTCTCCGTTTTTATAACCCAACAAATTATACAGATATTGCTATTTCTACCTTCTTTCCGGAAAAAGCAATTCCGTATTTTACAATTTCGGTAATACCTCTTGATTTTAATTCTGTGTCGTATCGTTTTTCGTCAATTTGTTTTAGTGCTTTTTCAGCAGCTGACATTAGATTGCTTTCAACTTTTTCCGCCTTAAATTCGAAGATAATACCTGGAAGGGAAGGAAATTTTGGTTCTAATACCAGATCAAATCTTCCGTCTCCGGCTTCTCTGTTTGACCGGATAAAATATCTGGATGACATCCCGGCAGCGAGTCCAAGCATCATTCCATGATAGAAGCCTTCAATGAAGACAGTTACTAGAACATATAGAAAATTTTTGAAAAAACATATTTGGAATTCCAGTCGTTATACAAGCCAAGGAGAAACTACCGATACATTAGTTGATATCAATAAGGATGGTGTCCCAGAACTTGTTGTCCAGTATCCGAATGGAAATAAATATGGAGTTGTTGTGTATACCTATAAAAAAGGCAAAGTTGTAAGAATGACATCTAAAAAGGGTTATATAGGAATATCATCTGTTCGCCAGCAAAAGGGTAAGAAATATCTTGTATTACAATGGACACAAAGCAGACAGTCTACAGGATATGACGTTTACCAAATGAAAGGAACAAAACTTAAACGTGTCTATAGATATACTTACAAGTACGAATCTCTAAGTGAATTTAACCAGGGAGGATATGCATATATTCCTCGCAAGAATGGTAGGTATATTGGATATAATAATTATGACAAATTTGAGAGATCATTAAGAGACTGTATATATCAGGATTATGAAGACTGGATGGATTTCTGTTATTAAGGAATAGAGGTGTTAAAGGGCATGTCACAGATATGTGACATGCCCTGTTTTCTTTTTTGTCTGAATTTAAAGCTTCGAAGCATTCAAGATATAATTCTCCAAAGCCATTCGGCTAATCTTCCAGGTAGATCCCATGCGGAATCCATTCAGCTTTCCAGTATTAAGTAATTCATAAACTCTGTTCTTTCCCACTCCAAGATACTCAGCAACTTCTGAGACACTTAAAACAGTTAAAATAGAAGTTTCTTTCCCTACAGGTACTGGAATAGATGTAGTTGACATAATAGTTACCTCCTATTTGATATTGGTTTTTATTTATATGTGAGTAAGGTTAGTTTTGTAAGAAAAAAATACAAGCAGAACAATCCTATAAAAGAAAAAATAAAGAAGCTCAGATGTATATAACTTTTTTCAACTTCAAAATACTTATTTGAACGAGAACAGGAGGTGTTAGGAGTTTTCTTGAAGCATTTTTAAGTATTGGTGTATAGTTTTAATAAAAAATATATATCAATAATAAACTTTACACCATGCTTAACAAAAGCTTCAGAGTGTTCCAAAGTTTACCAGATGTGGTTGAATTAAGAAAAATCATCTGAGGAAAAGGAGAAACTATTATGATTATTAATATTGATAAAAACTATTATACAAGTAAAGAAGAAGCAAAGAAACACATGGGAATGATGAGTAATGTTGTAAGTAATAATATAGTAGATTTAGATTTAAGTGAAATTGTAAAACGTGTTGGGAAAAAAGGCTGTACCTTTACCAGAGCTATTGTGAATGGTGCAACCAGGGATGAGCGCTTTGTGCAACAGAGATTTTTAGTATTGGATTTTGATGGTACGATTAAGATGGAAGTATTTAAAAAACGCTGTGAAGAATACAGAGTTCCATTTCTATTTACATACAAAACTCTCAGCTGGAGTGAAGAATGTAATCGTTTCCGGGCTGTTTTTCTAATGGACCGTTGGATTTGCAATTCGGAGCTTGCGAAAGCGGCTAATTATATACTGGCTGCTATTTTCCCGGAATCAGATTCATCCTGTGTTAATTTGGGAAGGATGTTTCTCGGGGGAAAGGGAGTAATAGAAAAAAATCTGGATGCAAGAATCAATGTTGTAGAACTTGCGCGAGAAGTGGAAACTTACTATCGGGTGACCAAGGGGAGAAATTACAGTACTGATATAAAGAATTTTGGTAAAAAATCAGGAATCAAAGTTTCTGATGGGGAAATATGTATCTTCAATGACGCTGAATTTAATTCCGATGGAATTGAAGATAAAATTACAGACAATGGTATAGTTATGCTGCCATATCAGAAAGAACAGAACGGCAACGCAGACTCTGTGAAGGGACGAGAAATAAAGGAAGCACGTCCTATGCTAACCTCGTTTGATTCAGAGTCATTATGCAAATTGTGTGCTTTATTACGAGATTTTATTAATGGAAAAGACTTGCACCATGAGTTAGAATTTCTTCTCGCCACTAGTTTAATAAATATAAAAGGCGGAAGACAATTGTTCGAGGATAATATGAAAAAAATGGATAAACTCACACCAAAATGGAAATATGATCTAAAAAAAATGAGTTGCAATGGATATAGACCAGAACAATGTATAAACTCAAAAAAACCATGTCCATATTATGATAGGTGCAAAGCCAGTTCTCTCTATACAAAAGCTAGTCGGAAGATCAGAAAGTTGGAAAGCACTGAAGATTTCTACGAAATTGAGAAGTGCGAAGGTGATCTTCGAGAATTTCTGGAAAATGCAGTAAATGCTAAGGATTTAGATATTCATGTTATAAACGCACAGACGGCTCTTGGTAAAACAGAACAATATGCAGAAATTGTAAAGAACCAGACTGATAAGAAATTTCTTATAGCAGCATCGACAATCAAGCTGCAACATGAGCTGGCTGAAAGAATAGAAGCTAAAGGTGTTAAATGTGAGATTACCGAGAGCATATATACAAAAGCTACGCAGTTACCGTTCCCTGGTTTGAAAGAGGAGCTCGATTGGGCATTTTCCTAGGGATTTGCAAAGCGGGCAAAGCGAATAGTAAGTGCGTATCGAAATGAACATCAGGAGGAACTTTCAGCAGAACAATTAAAGAAGCTTGATTGGGTACTCAAAAAACAGGAAATAGGTTATAGCGGAGCGCGGTGTATAATTACTACACATGCGCTTTTTTTAATGAAAGAGCTGTACCGATTGAAGGAGTATGAAATCATCATTGATGAAGATTTGCTTATGACTCTGTTTCACATGACAGGCAGTTTGCCAGTGGCAACGGTGAAAAATATGCTGAATTGTCCATTGATAGTAGGCGATAACCAGGAATAGCTCAGGGAAATCTTAAAACTGCAAGATAATGAAACTTTACGCGTTGATTTTACGCCTTTATCAGAGAAGGCATTAGATATTCTGTATTGGCACCGTAAGGAATTTGCAGGACCAGTTCCCAAACTGTTTGAGAGTACCCATGTTATTATGCGTAAAGATAAACAGGAAATTGTTTTTATCAGGAAAAATGATTTTCAAGACAGCAATAAATTGACAATATTATCTGCAACTGCGGACAGGACTTTATATAGGGATTATTTCTCTGGAAAAAAGGTTTATTTCAGAGAAACCCATAAGGCTGAATATAAAGGAAAATTGATCCAGTACACGGCGCATCCGCTTAGTAGAGCTTTCTTTAAGAAAAATGGTATGATGGACATTGTGAATCAGATACAAGATGAGTATATTAAGGATATTCCGATCATCAGCTTCAAAATGTTATTTCCGAGTTCAGAAATCCATTTTGGCAAAACTGAGGGATTTAATACATATAAAGGTTTAGATATAGCAGTAATCGGTACTCCGCATAATTCCCCGATTTTATATAAGCTCGTAGGCGCAATGCTTGGGTATAGTACAAGCGGTAGCTTACATAAATATCGTGTGGAAAGAAAAGGGTTCAGTTACACTATGATGACATATGGTGATGAGGAAATGCGTAATTTACAGCTCTTTTTTAGTTACTGTTCAGACTCTTGCAGGGGGCATTAGTAAAAATGACGAATTTTAATTTTTTCATTGATGTCTCAAAAGCTCTTTTGTGGATAATATGAAAGAGCTTTTTTCTATGGTGGATAACCTTCCACCAGAAACGCTTATACAGATAGCGCAGGAATACTTTTCCTGTTTCAGTCATATGGAGATCCTTTTTATCCACAAAATATGTACTGTTTTTTATCCGTCATTTTCACTTTATCCACATTCACTCGGATTCGCTTTTTTACGGCTTTTCCCTTATAATGTGTGTATAGATTTCAACGATTTCAGGAGTAAGATAATGAACCAATACGAAAAAGAGATCCAGGCATTAAAATACAGATGCCGGAAATTAGAACAGCAGTGCAGTATGTTTGATGATACATTCCAAAAGCAGAACCAGCTTGTAAAAAGCCAGGACGATATGATCCAGATATTAAAAGAAAGAAACCATTACTTAGAAGAACATATTGCAACACTGACAAAAGCATACCGAGTCCAGGAAGAACTCTGCCAGACACAGGAAGAGATCATCCGGCAGATGAGAAAAGACCAGACCAGATAATACAGTGCGCACAGGAGAAGGCCAGATGAGAGTCAATTTTGAGTATGATATGCATCTTCAATATGAAAACAGAGCTTTGAAAGCAAGGATCAGGGAACTTGAATCTGGTGCTGCTTATGTCCGCATGCAGGAAGAATGTGAAAAAAGATGCAGGGAAATGGAACGTGAAGTCCGAAAACTCAAAACGGAACTTGAAAATGCTGTCCGCCAGCTCCGTCAGAACAGGGAACATTGGTTTCAGGTTTACGGGGACATGGAAAAAGAACATAAAAAAGTTGTGGAAAGAAAGCAGGGAGAGATCCGGAGACTGCAGAAGCTTTGTGAAAAAACTGCTATTGCCTATGAGCAGATGCATGAAAAATATCTGGGGCAGCTCCATCTGAGGTACGCGGCAGAATCCGCACTGGAAGAGGAAAAAAGAAAAAACCAGAAACTGAGGGCCCAGCTTAACCGTGATTATGAGAACTCTTCCATACCATCCTCGAAATCACTGCGCCCTAAAAAGGTTGCAAACAGCAGGGAAAAAACAGGTAGAAAACCCGGAGCCCAGCCTGGGCATAAGGGTCACTGCCGGAAAAAACAGGAATCAACAGTTCCCACGGCCTTTCTGCCGCCACCGGAAGCAGTCCTTGAAGACCCGGATTTTAAAAAGACTGCCAAAACGATCATAAAACAGCTTGTAAGTATCCGTATGGTGCTGGATGTGACAGAATATCATGCGGATGTCTATTATAATGCCAAAACAGGGGAACGTGTACATGCTGCATTTCCAGACGGGGTTATCAATGATGTGAATTATGACGGCAGCATCCGGGCATTCCTGTTCCTGTTAAATAATGACTGTTGTGCCTCTATTGATAAAAGCAGAAAGTTCCTGTCGGACCTGACAGGTGGAAAGCTGAACATTTCCAAAGGTATGATCAGCAGACTCAGCAGGGAGTTTGCCTTAAAAACCGAGCCTGAACGCAGGGCTGCTTATGCAGACATGCTGTTTTCTCCGGTCATGCATACAGACTGTACGAACGCCAGGGAAAACGGAAAAGGCTGTTATGTATATGTATGTGCGACACCAGACGGAAAAGCCCTGTACTTTGCCCGTGCGAAAAAAGGGCACGAAGGAGTAAAGGGTACTGTTGCGGAGGATTACCAGGGTATCCTTGTCCACGACCATGATATCACTTTTTATAGTTATGGGACGGAGCATCAGGAATGTCTTGCCCATGTACTACGGTACCTCAAAGACAGCATGGATAATGAACCGGGGCGTGCATGGAATAAAGAAATGCATGGTCTGATACAGGAAATGATCCACTTCCGGAATGAGACCCTGCTGTCTTGTAACTTAGACCCGGAAAAGATCTCCGGATTTGAAGAACGGTATCTGAAGATACTCGAAACGGCCCGGAAAGAATATGAGGACATTCCGGCAAATGCTTATTACAAAGACGGGTATAACCTGTTTCTGAGAATGGAAAAATATATGCAGAACCATTTGCTGTTCCTGCACGATTTCAGGGTGCCTGCCACGAATAATGAAGCAGAAAGGCTTCTAAGGAATTATAAGCGGAAACAGGCGCAGGCCGTGACATTCAGGAGTTTCGAAAGCATCGAGAATCTCTGCCAATGCATGAGCATGCTTGTTTTGATGCGCCTTGAAGATCCAGCAAATATATATGACAGAGTATCCAGGATATTTGGATAAAGAGAATCGATGGCTTTGACTGTTATCAGTCTACACCATCGGTTCTCTCAAGTCCAGCTAACCCCTGAACAGTAACGTGGGAGGTGTTTGTCTAAATTTGGAGAAAAATACTTATTGCATAACCGAGTGTGGTACGCTTATAATAAAGTAAGATATCTACTATATTTGAACAGAAGGTGCCGTGAGAGGCATTGAAACTGGTAATGAGCAGCAGGAGGTGGGACTATGCCGATAACAACACGAAATTTATTGGACCAGTACACAGAAATTTTGCAGAAAATATATGGAAAACATTTAAAAAAGGTGATTTTGTATGGTTCTTATGCAAGAGGTGATTACAGGGATGATTCAGATATAGATATTATGATTCTTCTGGATTTATCTGATATGGATATAAAACAGTATCGGCATGAATTATCTGGTGAAACCTTTGATTTTAATATGGATCACGATCTTGATATAAAGCCCATAGCTAAAAGTCAACAGCATTTTCAAAATTGGGTTGATGCGTACCCATTTTATGCAAACGTGGAAAAAGAGGGGGTAAAGCTATTTGAAGCAGCCTAATGAAAAAGGAACACAGAAGGATCTGCTTCTATATAGAATTGAAACGGCACAAAGTGACATTAAAGCCGCAGAGATTCTTCTCGGTGCGAAAGAGTTTCGTGGTGCCAATAATCGTGCATATTACGGAATCTATCATGCTGTGTCTGCAATTCATGCGCTAGACGGAAATGCTTATAAAAGACATAAGGATGCATTGGCAAACTTCAATAAAAATTATGTTAAAACCGAGATTTTTCCAAGAAAGCTCGGAAAGAAAATTGCTGAATCAGAAGAAATAAGACATGCCAGTGATTATGATGATTTTTATATAGCTACTAAGGTCGAGGCTGAGGAACAGATTCAGACTGCCAAAGAGTTGGTGAAGCTGGTAGAAGAATATGTTCAGAAAAGATGGGCACAGGAAGAATGAACACTTCAAATTGAATATGGATATAACGTTAAAAAGTCTTGAAACAGCATTTTCATACCAGTCTTGAATATGTTGTAAGAGAATTATTATAGCTGGATCTTGGGGTACAATCTTTGTACCAATCTTGTACCAATTTTGTACCAATCGGTACAAAAAATAGTAGGAAAACGTAGATTTCCGTGGAATCACGAAATGCGAAAAAGCCTGAAAAATAGGCATTTGTGGGACATTGGAGAGATGGATTAAGAGACATCCTGATTTTCCCGACAATGAAGTCCCAGGGCGCTGCTAAGAACGAAGCAAACAACGTTGCGCAGGCTAAAACGGTTTCAGAAAAGCCAGTTGAGAAGATTGATTTTTCAAAGGTAGAAATCGAACCATTGTTCAAAGATGAGGTAGATTTTGAGACTTTCAGCAAATCTGATTTCCGTGCAGTAAAGGTAAAAGAGTGTGTCGCAGTGCCGAAGTCAAAGAAACTTTTACAGTTTACTCTGGATGATGGAACAGGCGTAGAACGTACCATTTTAAGCGGTATTCACGCATTCTACGAACCAGAAGAACTGGTAGGTAAGACACTTATAGCTATCACAAATCTGCCACCTAGAGCAATGATGGGAATTGAATCTTGTGGAATGTTACTTAGTGCAATCCATGAAGAAGAGGGCGAAGAAAAACTTCATCTTCTGATGGTAGATGACCATATTCCGGCTGGTGCAAAATTATATTAATATCAGGACACTTCGCTTTTAGTGAAATACTAAAGGCGGAGTGTTATTTATATTATAGGAAATTACTCTGTAATGTTCCTATAACATAAATAACACTCCGGGCAGGATCGCACTGCGATGGAGAGTAATGATACTGCTGCAGGTATGCCATATATGGCATATATAAGGCACAAAAAGGAATATGTCAATATCCCCCCGCAGGGCTTACTGATGTCAGAATTGTCTGATATCATAAAAGCCAGTTACCAATAAAGAAAAAGCGAGGGAACATGAAATGAAAAAGGGTTTATTGACAATGGCCGGAGTGCTTCTGACTGTATCACTGGTCAGTGCCGGAGCAACAGTGACTGTACTGGCAGAGGAAGAAACAACACTGGTATACGGAAGCGGAGATTATACCAGGATCAATCCTGCTATGGATGAACATGGAGAGATCAATATTCTGATCTTCAACGGTTTAACTGCACATGACGGAGATAATCAGGTAGTTCCGGGACTGGCAGAGAGCTGGGATTTTGATGATGAAACCAATACTTATACATTCCATATGGCAGAAGATGCCAAGTGGCAGGACGGCGAACCTGTGACAGCAGAGGATGTTAAATTTACTATTGAAGCGATCATGGATCCGGAAAATGGTTCTGAGAATGCACCCAACTACGAGGACGTAGAGGAAATCAATGTTATTGATGATCATACGGTTGCGTTCAAGCTTGAGGACAAAAACGTTGCATTCCTTGACTATATGACAATGGCAGTTCTTCCTAAGCATCTGCTTGAGGGAGAAGATATGCAGACTTCTGACTTCTTCCGTAACCCGGTAGGAACAGGCCCATACAAGATCGAATCATGGGATGAGGGACAGGCGATCACACTGGTTAAGAATGAAGATTATTTCAAGGGTGAGCCTTCCATCGATAAAATTGTATTCAAGATCGTACCGGATGACAATGCGAAAGCACTTCAGTTAAAATCCGGAGAACTTGATCTGGCATTATTAACACCAAAGGATGCAGCTGCTTTTGCTGATGATGAGACATATACATGCTACGATATGAAGACTTCTGACTATCGTGGAATCATGTTCAACTTTGGAAATGAATACTGGCAGAAAAACCGTGATCTGATCCCGGCAGTATGCTATGGACTTGACCGTCAGGCGATCATCGACGCAGTTATCCTGGGACAGGGAATGCCAGCATATGGTCCTCTTCAGAGAAATATCTACAATTATGAAGATGTAGAGCATTATGATTACAATCCTGAGAAATCAAAAGAAATTCTGGAAGCTGCAGGATGCGAGATGGGTGATGACGGATTCTATTATCGTGACGGCGAAAAAGTGGGATTTGTGATCAGCGTAAGTGCAGGAGATCAGGTACGTATTGATATGGCTCAGATCGCAGCACAGGAACTGAAAGAGATCGGCATGGATGTATCAGTAGAGATCCCTGCACAGACAGACTGGGCAGGACAGATGGCATTCCTGATCGGATGGGGAAGCCCATTTGACGCTGACGACCATACATACAAAGTATTCGGAACAGATAATGGAGCAAACTACTCCGGCTATTCTAATGCAGACGTTGACAAGTATCTGACAGAAGCAAGACAGTCAGCTGATCCGGAAGTTCGTGCAGAAGCCTATGCTAATTTCCAGAAAGCTCTGGCAGAGGATCCGGCTCATGCAATGATCTGCTATATTGATGCCAACTATGTTGCTGACAGCAATATTAAAGGAATTGATCCTGATACAATTATGGGACATCATGGAGTTGGAATCTTCTGGAATGTAGCAGACTGGACTATTGAATAAAAAGATAAAGGTTGTGACGGGGGCACTAAAGGTGCCCCCCTTTTTACACGAGTGGAAAAAGGATTAAAAATGGAACATTTATTAGAGGTTAAAAATCTTTCAGTCAGCATTGACGGTCCTGCCGGAGAAGTCCAGGCAGTAAGAGATGTGTCTTTTTCATTAAAAAAGGGAGAGGTGCTGGCCATAGTTGGAGAATCCGGATGCGGGAAGAGTGTGCTTTGCAAAAGTATCATGAAGATTTTGCCACCAAGCGCAAAAATAAAAGAGGGAAGCATCTGTGTGAACGGACAGGATATCACCTGTTACAGGGAAAAGGAGATGCAGAAACTGCGTGGAAGAGTTTTTTCTATGATCTTTCAGGATCCTATGACATCCCTGAATCCAACTATTAAAATTGGAAAACAGATTGGGGAAGCAGTGGTGATCCACAATAAGAACTACACGAAGGAACAGGTAAATAAGAAGGTTCTGGAGCTTATGGAACTGGTAGGTATCTCCCATCCAAAGGAACGATATCATCAGTATCCCTGGCAGTTCTCCGGGGGAATGCGTCAGAGATGTGTCATGGCCATCGCTCTGGCAGCAGATCCGGATATTTTATTTGCAGATGAACCAACTACTGCACTGGATGTGACCATACAGGCACAGATTCTGGATCTTCTGCGGGAAATACAGATGAAGCTTGGAACAGCTACCATACTGGTATCCCATGATCTGGGAGTTGTTGCACGTGTGGCAGACAGAGTAGCAGTCATGTATGCAGGCAAGATCGTAGAGATCGGTACAGCAGAGGAAGTTTATTATGATCCCAGACATCCATACACATGGGGGCTGATGAGATCACTGCCTGCATTTGCAAATGGAAAAGAAAGCCTGTACACCATTCCCGGCATGCCTCCTACTTTGATAGATCCGCCGAAAGGTGATGCTTTTGCATGTAGAAACGAATATGCCCTGAATATTGATTATGAAGAAATGCCGCCTATGTTTAAGATAACAGATACTCATTATGCGGCAACCTGGCTGCTGGATCCAAGAGCACCGCAGATCAAATCACCTGTGGGAGGAACAGCGCATGAGTAAAGAAGTTTTATTGGATGTCAGGCATCTGACTCAGCAGTTTCATCTGACAAAAAAGATCAAGGTAAAGGCTGTAGATGATGTCTCATTTCGGATCCATAAAGGTGAGATCTTTGGTCTGGTAGGGGAATCCGGTTCAGGAAAGTCCACAGTTGCCAGATGTCTGATGAATATATATCAGCCGGCTCAGGGAGAAATCTGGTATAAAGATGTAAATATCTGCGACAAAAAGGAATTCAAAAAGCATAAAAAAATGCTGCAGACCCGCCGCCAGATGATATTTCAGGATTCCGCATCCAGTCTGAACCAGAAAATGAAGGTGTCAGATATTATTACGGAACCAATGAGAATCCAGCATATCACACCTCCGAGAGGAAGCTTTGTGAAGGAAGCTGCTTTTCAGATGGAATATGTAGGACTTGAGAACAGTTTCCTGGATCGTTATCCATCTGAATTATCAGGGGGACAGAGGCAGCGAGTGGCCATAGCCAGATCTCTGTGTATGGAACCGGAATTTCTGGTGGCTGATGAACCGATAGCTTCCCTGGATGTGTCCATACAGGCACAGATTGTTAATCTGTTCCGTCATCTGCAGGAGGAGCATGGATTTACATTTCTGTTTATAGCTCATGACCTGGCTATGGTTGAGTATCTCTGTGACCGTGTGGGAGTTATGTATCATGGAAAACTGGTAGAACTGGCGCCATCAGAAGAATTGTATTCCAATCCGGTGCATCCTTATACAAAAACATTGCTGTCTGCAATTCCTGTTCCTGACCCGATCAGGGAGAGAAAAAGAGTTCTGCAGTACTATGATGGCGAAGGAATGGAAAACAGCGTGTGGACAGAAGTGTCACCCGGACATTTTGCAATGCTTCCGGCTGAAGGAAAGGGGTGCAGTATATCATGAGACAAAAAAAGTTAGTCTACTATGGTAAAAAATGCCTGATATTCCTGATCTCAGTATTTATATTGTCTGTAGCTGTATTTTATGTAGCCCGTCTGGCACCGGGAGATCCACTGATCTCCTATTATGGCGACCGTACAGAGAAGATGAGTCCGGAAGAACGTGAATGGGCTATGGGAAAGCTGGGATTGAACGAACCGATTTCTGTGCAGTATGTGAAGTGGGTAAAAAATGCCTTTCATGGAGAATTTGGAATTTCATTTAAATATAAACAGGATGTATTGGAAGTGATCGGCGGTCGTATTGGCAATACACTTGCGCTTGGAGGAATCGGATTTATCATTATGTTTGCCGGAGCCTTGCTCCTGGGAATCCTGTGTGCCTGGTACGAAAACCGGCTGGCAGACCGGATCCTGTGTAAGCTGGGAACCATATCCAGCTGTATTCCTGAGTTCTGGATGGCCCTGGTCCTGATCCTTGTTTTTTCCGTAAATCTTAAGATCCTGCCAAGCAGTGGTGCTTACAGTACAGGAAATGCAGGAGATATCGGTGACAGAGTGCTGCATTTGATCATGCCTCTGACCATCGTGGTCATGGAGCATTTATGGTATTATGCTTACATGATCCGAAATAAGATCCTTGAAGAGGTTCGCGCAGATTATGTACTTTTGGCAAAGGCAAAAGGCCTGGATAAGAAAAAGCTTATGTTCAGACATTGTGTCCGAAATGTAATGCCTGCTTATCTGAGTATTATGGCCATTGCAGTCCCCCATGTACTTGGAGGAACCTATGTGGTAGAAAGTGTATTCTCTTATCCCGGAATCGGAGCTCTGTCCTATGAGAGTGCCAGATATCATGATTACAATCTGCTGATGCTGCTTTGTATGATGTCAGGAATCCTGGTTATTTTCTGTAATATTGTCAGTCAGACGATCAATGAACAGATAGATCCCCGCATGAAGGATGAAGTAATAACCGAGAAATCGGAGGTAGTAGAAGGATGACCAATCATTTATTTGAACTGGCAGGAAACAGAAAGACAGAAACCGTAATTCCCAAATCAAAGAAAAAGTGGTATCAGGGAAAACCCGTTGTTTCAGCAGTAATCCTGATTCTTATCGTACTGGGCTGTCTGTGTGCGGAACTGATCATGACAAAGGATCCTACTTATATGGATCTGTTAAACTATAATAAAGCTCCTGACAGGGAGTTCCTTTTTGGAACAGATACTATGGGAAGGGATATTTTTTCCATGATTTGGTATGGAGGAAGAATCTCGATCCTGATCGGTGGATTAGCCACAGTTATTTCTACTTTTATTGCAGTGGTAGTCGGTGCCTTTAGTGGAGTGGCACCTGCCTGGCTTGATGAACTGATCATGAGATTTACAGAAATATTCTTAAGTATACCAACTCTGCTCCTGATCATTTTGCTGCAGGCTATCATGGGAGAGGCCAATATCCTGAGTCTGTCCTTTGTGATCGGTGTGACCAGCTGGACCAGTATTGCGAAAGTAGTACGCACAGAGGTACGGCAGATACGAAACAGTGAGTATATCATCGCTGCAAGATGTATGGGAGCGGGATTCTTCCGTATTTTGTGGAAGCATCTGGTGCCGAACTTTTTCTCATCAATTATGTTTATGGTAGTCATGAATGTAAGAACTGCAATGATCTCTGAAGCTACTTTAAGCTTTATGGGCATTGGACTTCCCATAGAGGTTATCACATGGGGAAGTATGCTGTCTCTGTCAGATAAGGCATTAATGACAGGTTCCTGGTGGATCATTCTGATCCCCGGACTTTTCCTGATCGCCACAGTGCTCTGCCTGACCAATATAGGAAATGCCTGCAGAGAGCAGACGAACAGAAAAGAAAGTAATTTTTAAAATTTAACGGAAATCCCGCTGTCTTGTTGCTGATTTGTCTGAGTTATGGTATTATATAGTTATATTCAGCTAATATATACAAAAAAATCTATAAAAATAAGGCAGGAGTGGTCAAAATGTATCAGGAAGAATACAAACGCTGGTTGGCAGCAGATCTGCAGGATGCGGATCTTAATCCGGAATTATCCAAAATCGAAGGAAATGATGAAGAGATCAAAGATCGTTTCGCAGTAGCGCTGAAATTCGGAACAGCCGGACTTCGCGGAGTTCTCGGAGCCGGAACCAACCGTATGAATATTTATGTAGTTCGCCAGGCAACACAGGGACTTGCGAACTGGGTAAAAACACAGGGCGGTAATCAGACAGTAGCCATCAGCTATGACAGCCGTCTTAAGAGTGATGTATTTGCAAAAACAGCAGCAGGCGTACTGGCGGCAAATGATATCAATGTCAGAATTTATGACGCACTGATGCCTGTACCGGCACTTTCCTTTGCAACACGTTATTATGAATGCAATGCAGGTATTATGGTAACAGCATCCCACAACCCGGCTAAGTACAACGGATATAAAGCATATGGTCCTGACGGATGCCAGATGACAGATGATGCAGCTGCCATTGTATATGAAGAGATCCAGAAAACAGACGTACTTACAGGTGCGAAATATATGTCCTTCGCAGAAGGCGTAGAACAGGGAAAGATCCGTTTTGTAGGAGATGACTGCAAGCAGGCTCTCTATGAAGCTATCGAATCCCGTCAGGTTCGTCCGGGTCTCTGCAAGACAGCAGGACTGAAACTGGTTTACAGCCCGTTAAACGGATCAGGACTTGTACCTGTAACTCAGGTATTAAAAGATATCGGAATCACAGATATCACAATCGTTCCGGAACAGGAATATCCGAACGGATACTTCACAACCTGCAGCTATCCGAACCCGGAAATCTTTGCAGCTCTGGAGCTTGGATTAAATCTCGCAAAAGAAACAGGTGCAGACTTAATGCTTGCAACTGATCCGGATGCAGACCGTGTTGGTATCGCAATGAAATGCCCGGATGGTTCCTATGAACTGGTAACAGGTAATGAGGTAGGTGTACTCCTTCTTGACTATATCTGTGCAGGCCGCATTGAAAAAGGCACAATGCCAAAGAACCCGGTAGCAGTGAAATCCATTGTTTCCACACCACTTGCAGATGCAGTGGCAGAGCACTATGGAGTAGAACTCAGAAGCGTACTTACAGGATTCAAGTGGATCGGCGATCAGATCGCACAGCTTGAAGCAGCAGATGAAGTAGACAGATTTATCTTCGGATTTGAAGAGAGCTACGGATACCTTGCAGGACCATATGTACGTGACAAGGATGCTGTTATCGGATCTATGCTGATCTGTGAAATGGCTGCATATTACAGAAGTATAGGAAGTTCCCTGAAACAGAGAATGGAAGAGATCTATGCACAGTACGGACGTTACCTGAATAAAGTAGACAGCTTCGAATTCCCGGGATTAAGCGGAATGGATAAGATGTCAGCTCTGATGCAGGGACTTCGTGACAAACCTCTCACAGAGATCGCAGGTCATACTATAGTAAAAGTAACAGATTACCAGAAACCGGAAGAAACAGGACTTCCTGCAGCAAACGTACTGATCTACAAGCTGGATAACGGCGAGACAGTAGTTGTCCGCCCATCCGGAACAGAACCAAAGATCAAAATCTATTACACAACTCTCGGCAAGAATCTGGAAGAGGCAGAAGCTGAGAAAGAAAAGCTTGCAGAAGCATTAAAACCGATTATGGCATAAGCAATTGTAAGCAGAACTGAATAAAATATACCAAACCGGAAAGGCTGTGCTCATTGGAGGTGCAGTCTTTCTTTTTGTAACCCGCAGGGGCCTTACTGTTACTGTGAACGGAGTGAACAGTAACGACTTACTTGATTCGGTTAAATAGGATTGATATAATTAACACTCTTTGCTACAATAAAAAACAGCGAAAATAAGAATAAGACTGCTTATGAATGAAAGGAAAACATACTATGGAAGAATATGAAGTAATCAGCATTCCGGTATCTGACGGAACAGAACGGGATTTTGCAATCATGGATACCTTTGAATTTGAAGGACAGGGATATCTGGCAGTTTCTCTGATCGAAGGAGATGAGATCCAGGAAGGCGTTTACATTTACCGTTACCACAATGCAGAAGATGGAGATGTTGTGGTAGAGCAGATCACTTTGCCTGCAGAATACAAAAGGGTGACAAAATTTTACGAACAGATGTAAGCAAAAAAATATCTCGAAAAGAACCTGCATCTTGTGATAAAATAAAAAAGAAAATCAAATTTTGATCAATAAAAACAGGAGGAAAAACGATGGAAAAATCAACCGTTTATTTTACTGATTTCAGATGTCCGGTTGGCACCAGCCAGCTTGATAAATTGAAGAAACTCTGCGTTACAGCCGGAATCAAAGACATTGATATGGATGGAAAATTCGTGGCTATTAAAATGCATTTCGGAGAACTTGGCAATCTGGCTTTCCTGCGCCCGAATTACGCAAAAACAGTAGCTGATCTCTGTAAAGAGCAGGGAGGACTTCCGTTCCTCACAGACTGCAACACTCTTTATCCGGGAAGCCGTAAGAATGCACTGGAGCATCTGGAGTGCGCAAATCTCAACGGATTTAACAGCATTTCAACAGGATGCCAGATCATCATCGGTGATGGCTTACGCGGTACAGACGAAGTAGAAGTACCGGTAGTTAACGGTGAATATTGTCAGACTGCACTGATCGGACATGCGATCATGGATGCAGATATTTTTATCAGCTTAAGCCACTTCAAAGGACATGAAGCAACCGGCTTCGGCGGTGCACTGAAGAATATCGGAATGGGATGCGGAAGCCGCGCAGGTAAGATGAAACAGCATGCCAGCGGAAAACCTGCAGTAAATGAAGAACTCTGCCGCGGATGCCGTCGCTGTGCGAAAGAGTGCGGAAGTGATGCGATTACATATCCGAATAAAAAAGCAGTCATTGATTATGATAAATGTAAAGGCTGTGGCCGTTGTATCGGAGCCTGCGGTTTTGATGCAGTATACAATCCAAACAGCAGTGCGAATGAACTTCTTGACCGTAAGATGGCAGAATATGCACAGGCAGTCTGTCATGGCCGTCCGCATTTCCATGTAGCACTTGTTCAGGATATCAGCCCGAACTGTGACTGCCATGGCGAAAATGATGCACCAATCCTTCCTGATATCGGAATGTTTGCAAGCTTTGACCCGGTTGCTCTGGACCAGGCCTGCGCAGATGCCTGTCTGAAAGCAACTCCGATCGAGAACAGCCAGCTTGGAGAACATCTGGCAAAACCTGACTGGCATTGCCACCACGACCATTTCAAAGATTCCAACCCGAACATTGAATGGCAGGCAACACTGGATCAGGCAGAGAAGATTGGTCTGGGAACCAGACAGTATGAACTGAAGATTGTGAAATAATATGTCTATCAGCAGTGGAAAATAAATGCGAAAAAGTAATAAACAAAAAGGACCGGATGAATGAACTATATTGTCTTTGACCTGGAATGGAATCAGAATCCTTCGGGAAAGAAAACACGTAACGACAGGCTTCCATTTGAGATTATCGAGATTGGGGCTGTAAAAGTAAACAGCAAAAAAGAAATAACGGATCATTTTCACCGACTGATCAAACCACAGGTCTATAAATGGATTCATGACAGCATCCATGAGGTAATTCATGTAGATTATAAAGATCTTATGAAAGGAGTGCCCTTTGAGCAGGCAGTCAGGGAATTTATTGACTGGTGCGGAGAAGACTGGTACTTTTTTACCTGGGGAAATCAGGACGTGATGGAACTTCAGAGAAATATGAAGTTCTATGGCCTGCTGGATCTGCTTCCCGGACCTGTGACCTATTATGATGTGCAGAAACTATACAGTATCAGTTATGATGACGGTACACACAGGTGTGCATTGGAGCATGCGATCGATGAGCTGAAAATAGAGAAATCCAGGGGATTTCACCGGGCGCTTGCAGATGCCTGGTATACAGCGAAAGTCCTGGAGAAAATAAATAACATAATCATCATCAATCATCCGTCACTGGATGTTTACCAGAATCCAAAGAAGAAAAAAGACGAGATACATATTTCCTATCCGGATCATGACAAATATGTATCCAGAGAATTTGCCACAAGAGAGCGAATCATGAAAGACCGCGAGGTGACCAGCACCAGATGTCCGGTCTGTCATCTGCCTGCAAAGCGCAAACTCCGATGGTTTATGAATAATCCAAAGGTTTATTACAGCATATCCAATTGTGAAGAACATGGGCTGATAAGAGGCAAGATCCGCATCCGAAAAACAGAAGATGAGAAATATTTCGCTGTGAAGACATTGCGTTTCACAGATACAGAAGAAGCAGAGGAACTTCGTGAAAGAAAAGAAGTCCTCCGCCTCAGGCGAAAACTAAAAAGAAGCGTTGAGAAGGAAATCTGAAAGGATTTCCTTTTCATATTGCATTCCATATCCGACCATATGGCCGTCTAAATAATATTTACTTTTAATTCGCTTTGGACCGACAGAATTGTTCAGAAGTTTCTGCTTCTTTACAAGCTGGCTCACATCGGTTCCTGTGGGGACAGTTACGTACACATGCCTCATATAATAGAAGGAACACAGATTATTCCAGTCCTTTAACAGGTGCTTTTCGCATGGGAGAAATACTGCCGGTACCGGATCGGTATCTATATTCAAGTCTACTTTTTCAAAATTGTCGAAGCCGTAATCCAGCAGAGAAGTTGTGTCAGGAAAAGCACCGTTTGTAGAATTCAGCACAACTGCAATGAGAATGGAATTTCCTCTCTTGGCATAGGTGACAAGCGTACTTCCCGCTGCATCGGTGTATCCGGTCTTTCCTCCCAGAACCCCATCGTATGCATAAGACTGTCCGGGCATCATCTTATGGTGATTGAGAAGATAACGGGTTTCAGACTGCTTATTAGTCGGAGGAATCTCATAAACCTGTGTGGTCACAAATTTACGGAATCTGGGATTATACCAGGCTGCCTTTGCAATCTTCATCATATCACCTGCGGTGGTATAATGCGTCTCATCCGGAAGACCATTTGGATTATTAAAATGGGTGTTCTTACAGCCAAGCTGAGCTGCCCTCTGGTTCATCAGTTCAACAAACTTCTTTACAGAACCGCTTGTTTTTTCTGCCAGAGCAAGAGCCATCTCATTGGCGGATTCCAGCATCAGAGCCATCAGGGCCTGCTCTACTGTGAAAACTTCTCCTGTTTCTGCATAAATGCTGGAGCTTCCGGCCTCAATCCCATAAGCCGCTTCCTGCGACATGGTGATCGTATCGTCCATATTCAGATATTCACAGGCCAGAAGAGCGGTCATGATCTTAGTGATACTGGCGGGATATAGCTTATCTTTGGCATTCTTGGAATAAAGAATAGTATCAGTGACTGCATCCATCAGCACTGCGGACTGTCCCTCGATATTAGGACCGGTGGGCCATCCTTTGACAGAATCGATATCTGAGGCCTGTGAATAGGTTTCTGAATGACCGGCTTCAGGAGTGGCAGAGGTCTCGGCAGCGTAAGTGACTGCAGGCTGGGAGGTCAGAATCCCTGCACAAAGCATTCCGGTGAGGAAACGTTTCATTAATTTATGAAATTTTGTTTTAAACATTTGAAATTACCCTTCATTAAATATACATAGTAGTTGCTTTCCATATCCTAGTACATCGTTTTAAATGACGTTCGGACAAAATATTCTACCTTATTATATCATTAATTACAATGCCTGTGTAAAATTTATATGATAGTATGTTAACAGTGTGTTACTGTTCGGGAGTTTGACAGTAACCAGTGTTATTAAACAGTAACAGGATTACCCTAATATTCAAAAAAATACTTGACACAGTGAATTTTGTGACCTTATAATGAATCCGCATAGTTAAATAAATGATATGTCCACAAAAACGTTGATGGAGAGAGTAACTGCAGGGGAAAGCAGACAGCGAACCGGGGAGGGTGTGAGCCCGGTGGTGAGTAAATGCAGTGAAGATCACTCCGGAGTTGCAGCTCTGAAGGGTGTACAGACAGGTAAGAGCTGACGGAAATCCCCGTTAAAAGATTCATGTATCGGCAGAGGATGCCCGTACAATGTAACAGGTGGTATAGCGAACGTCAATAAACCTTCGTCCTTTTACAAAAGGGCGATTTTTTTATGGGCTTATTTTCGTTCTTAAAGGACACCGGAAATATTTTTCAGCGTATATAAACGTCCTGCATATTTTCAGGTGTCTGATACAAATAATTTAAACAGGAGGTAAATTACTGTGTACCAGAAAGTTGATACGAACTTAAACTTTGTAGACCGTGAAAAAAAAGTAGAAGAATTCTGGAAAGAAAACCATATCTTTGAGAAAAGTATGGAGAACAGAAAAGAGGGAGAAACCTATACATTCTACGACGGACCGCCTACTGCAAACGGTAAACCGCACATCGGCCATGTACTTACCCGCGTTATCAAGGATATGATCCCGAGATACCGTACAATGAAGGGCTACATGGTTCCGCGTAAAGCAGGATGGGATACTCACGGACTTCCGGTAGAGCTGGAAGTAGAGAAGAAACTTGGTCTGGATGGCAAAGAGCAGATCGAAGAATACGGTATGGAGCCATTCATCAAACAGTGTAAGGAAAGCGTCTGGAAATATAAAGGAATGTGGGAGGATTTCTCCTCTACTGTTGGTTTCTGGGCTGATATGGAACATCCATACGTAACTTACTATGACGATTATATTGAATCCGAATGGTGGGCATTAAAAGAAATCTGGAACAAGAAGCTTCTGTATAAAGGCTTCAAGATCGTTCCTTACTGTCCAAGATGCGGTACCCCTCTTTCCGCACAGGAAGTATCCCAGGGATACAAAACTGTAAAAGAGCGCTCCGCAGTTGTAAGATTCAAGGTTGTTGGTGAAGATGCATACTTCCTTGCATGGACAACAACACCATGGACACTTCCGTCCAACGTTGCACTCTGCGTAAACCCGGATGAGACTTACTGCAAAGTAAAGGCAGCAGACGGATATATCTATTATATGGCAGAAGCACTCCTTGACAAAGTCCTTGGCAAACTTGCAAAAGAAGAAGGCGAGAAAGCATATGAAGTTCTGGAAACCTACAAAGGAACAGACCTGGAATACAAAGCATACGAGCCGCTTTTTGCATGTGCAGGAGAGGCAGCAGCAAAACAGAAAAAGAAAGCTCATTTCGTAACCTGTGATAACTACGTTACTATGAGTGATGGTACAGGTATCGTTCACATCGCACCTGCATTCGGTGAAGACGACAGCAGAATCGGACGTAACTATGAACTGCCATTCGTACAGTTCGTAGACGGACAGGGTAACCTGACAAAAGAGACACCATACGCAGGCGTTTTCGTAAAGAAAGCAGATCCTATGGTCCTCACAGATCTGGACAAAGAAGGCAAGCTCTTCGATGCTCCGAAATTCGAGCATGATTATCCACACTGCTGGAGATGTGACACACCACTGATCTACTATGCAAGAGAATCCTGGTTCATCAAGATGACAGCAGTTAAGGATGACCTGATCAGAAATAACAATACAATCAACTGGATCCCTGAGAGCATCGGTAAAGGACGTTTCGGCGACTGGCTTGAAAACGTTCAGGACTGGGGTATCAGCCGTAACCGTTACTGGGGAACTCCACTGAACATCTGGCAGTGTGAATGCGGACATATGCATTCCATCGGAAGCCGTCAGGAGTTATTCGAGATGAGCGGTGATGAGAGAGCCAAGACAGTAGAGCTTCACCGCCCATACATCGATGAGATTACACTGAAGTGTCCGGAGTGCGGTGGAGAAATGCATCGTGTACCGGAGGTTATTGACTGCTGGTTCGACTCAGGAGCAATGCCTTTCGCACAGCATCATTATCCATTTGAAAACAAAGAATTATTTGAGCAGCAGTTCCCTGCAAACTTTATCTCCGAGGCAGTAGACCAGACTCGTGGATGGTTCTACTCACTCCTTGCAGAATCCACACTGCTCTTCAACAAAGCACCATACAAGAACGTAATCGTTCTGGGACATGTCCAGGATGAGAACGGACAGAAGATGAGTAAGTCCAAAGGAAATGCAGTTGATCCATTCGATGCACTGAACAAATACGGCGCAGATGCCATCAGATGGTACTTCTACATCAACAGTGCTCCATGGCTTCCGAACCGTTTCCATGGCAAGGCAGTTGTGGAAGGACAGCGTAAATTCATGAGTACACTGTGGAATACTTACGCATTCTTCGTATTATATGCAGACATCGACAACTTCGACCCGACCAAATATGAACTGAACTATGACCAGCTTCCTGTTATGGACAAATGGCTCCTCAGCAGATTAAACACAACTGTTCAGGCTGTAGACAATGATCTGGCTAATTACAAGATCCCGGAAGCAGCAAGAGCACTTCAGGAATTCGTAGATGAGATGAGTAACTGGTATGTAAGAAGAAGCCGCGAACGTTTCTGGGCAAAGGGAATGGAGCAGGATAAGATCAATGCTTACATGACTCTGTACCATGCACTGGTAACCATCGCCAAGACAGCTGCTCCGATGATCCCGTTCATGACAGAAGACATCTATCAGAACCTGGTAAGAAGCGTGGATAAAGATGCTCCGGAGAGTATCCATCTCTGCGACTTCCCAACTGTAAACGAAGCATGGATCGACAAAGATCTGGAAGCAGACATGAAAGAGCTTCTGGAGATCGTAGTTCTGGGACGTGCCTGCAGAAATACAGCAAACATCAAGAATCGTCAGCCGATCGGAACCATGTATGTAAAAGCTGAGAAGAAAATGAGTGAATTCTACACTGACATCATCGCAGACGAACTGAATGTCAAAGAAGTAAAATTCGCAGATGATGTAGAATCCTTTATCTCCTACAGCTTCAAACCGCAGCTTCGTACAGTAGGACCGAAATACGGTAAACTCCTTGGAGGAATCAGACAGGCTCTCACAGACATCAATGGAACAGCAGCAATGAACGAGTTGAGAGCCAACGGTGTCCTGAAACTGGATATCAACGGAAACGATGTAGAGCTTACAGAAGAAGACCTTCTTATTGAAACAGCACAGACAGAGGGTTATGTATCTGAATCTGACGGTGAAACATCCGTAGTCCTGGATACAAACCTGACACCTGAACTGATCGAAGAAGGATTTGTACGTGAGATCATCAGCAAGATCCAGACCATGAGAAAAGAAGCTGGCTTCGAAGTTATGGACAAGATCGTAGTATACGCTCACGGAAACGACAAGATCCAGGATGTCATGAAAACACACGAAGATGAGATCAAGTCAGAAGTACTTGCAGACGAAATGGTACTTGGCGAGACCGATGGTTATGTGAAAGAGTGGAACATCAACAAAGAAGCAGTAACTATGGGTGTTAAGAAACTGTAATTGACAACATTCGGTCAATTACTGATAAGGTAATGATAAGTTACAGGTATTTCACAGGAAATATACTACTTTCGCAATGCACGATAAAAAAATGTTATAAATTTCGGCAATTATACACATGACAGACTGTCGAAAAAAGAGTATCATTATCTTTGACAGTCTGATTTCAGAGAGGAAATTGGAGGCAGAGATTCTTTGCCCCCAATTTCTCTGATATGAGAAAACAGAAGAGTTGACGGAATGAAGAGGTTCACCGGCAATATCCGCAGGGTGTATTGCTGATAATAAAGTGAACAGTGAAACCATTACGGGAGGTATGAAATGACAAACGAAATGTTCAAGAAAGAGGCATTCAAGAAAAGCGTAAAAGACAACGTAAAATTCCTCTATCGAAAAACAATTGAAGAAGCTACACAGGAGCAGATTTTTCAGGCAGTAAGCTACTCTGTAAAAGACGTTATCATTGATAACTGGCTTGCAACACAGAAAGCTTATGACGAACAGGATCCGAAGATCGTATACTATATGTCCATGGAATTCCTGATGGGACGTGCTCTCGGAAACAACCTGATCAACCTTTGCGCTTACGGTGAAGTAAAAGAAGCTCTCGAAGAACTGGGATTTGACCTTAACTGTATCGAAGATCAGGAACCGGATCCGGCACTTGGAAACGGTGGTCTGGGAAGACTGGCTGCATGCTTCCTTGATTCTCTCGCAACTTTAAATTACGCAGCATATGGCTGCGGAATCCGTTACCACTACGGAATGTTCAAACAGAAAATCCAGAACGGTTATCAGATCGAGGTACCGGATAACTGGTTAAAGAACGGCTACCCATTCGAACTGCGTCGTCCGGAATATGCCAAGGAAGTACACTTCGGCGGATATGTAAGAGTAGAGTACGATCCTGAAAAGGGCGGAAGCAAATTTATCCATGAAGGATATCAGGCAGTAAAAGCCATTCCTTATGATATGCCGATCACAGGATATGACAATGATGTAGTAAACACACTTCGTATCTGGGATGCAGAGCCGATCGTAGACTTCGAGCTTGATTCCTTTGACAAGGGTGATTACAAGAAAGCTGTAGAGCAGGAGAACCTTGCCCGCAATATCGTAGAAGTTCTTTACCCGAACGACAACCACTATGCAGGTAAAGAGCTGAGACTGAAACAGCAGTACTTCTTTGTATCTGCAAGCCTCCAGGCAGCAATTGCCAAATATAAAAAGAAACATGGCGATATCCATAAATTATATGAAAAAGTAACCTTCCAGATGAATGATACACATCCGACTGTAGCAGTAGCAGAGTTAATGCGTATCCTCATGGACGAAGAAGGACTCGGATGGGATGAAGCATGGGAAGTAACAACCAAATCTGTTGCTTACACAAACCATACTATCATGTCCGAAGCACTTGAGAAATGGCCGATCGAGCTCTTCTCCAGACTGCTTCCGCGTGTATACCAGATCATCGAAGAGATCAATCGTCGTTTCATCCTTGAGATCCAGGCAAAATATCCGGGAAATTACGAGAAGATCAAAAAGATGGCAATTATCTACGATGGACAGGTTAAGATGGCTCACCTTGCAATCGCAGCAGGCTATTCTGTAAACGGTGTTGCACGCCTTCATACAGAAATCCTGAAGAATCAGGAATTAAAAGACTTCTATGAAATGATGCCTGAGAAATTCAACAACAAGACAAACGGTATCACTCAGAGACGTTTCCTGCTCCACGCAAATCCACTCCTTGCAGACTGGATCACAGAGCACATCGGACCGGACTGGGTTACAGACCTTCCACAGTTAAAGAAACTGGCAGTTTATGCTGATGATGAGAAAGCACTCCAGGAATTCATGAACATTAAGTTCAAGAACAAAGAGCGTCTGGCTAAATATATCCTTGAGCACAATGGCGTAGAAGTAGACCCGCACTCCATCTTCGATGTACAGGTTAAGAGACTTCACGAGTACAAACGTCAGCTCCTGAACATCCTGCATGTTATCTATCTGTACAACCAGATCAAGATGCATCCGGAAATGGAATTCTATCCAAGAACATTCATCTTCGGTGCAAAAGCATCCGCAGGTTACGCAACAGCCAAGAAGATCATCAAACTCATCAACTCCGTAGCAGATGTAGTAAACAATGACGCTTCCATCAACGGCAAGATCAAAGTTGTATTCATCGAAAACTACAGAGTATCCAACGCTGAGTGGATCTTCGCAGCAGCAGACGTTTCCGAGCAGATCTCCACAGCAAGTAAAGAAGCATCCGGTACAGGTAACATGAAGTTCATGCTCAACGGTGCTCCTACACTTGGAACAATGGACGGTGCCAACGTAGAGATCGTAGAAGAAGTTGGCGCAGAAAACGCATTCATCTTCGGTTTAAGCTCCGACGAAGTAATCAACTACGAAAACAACGGCGGATACGATCCAAACGTAATCTACAACACAGACGAAGAAATCCGTCAGGTACTGATGCAGCTCATCAACGGAACCTTCTCCAATGATACAGAACTCTTCCGTGACCTGTACGATTCACTTCTCAACACAAAGAACACAGACAGAGCAGACCGCTACTTCATCCTCGCAGACTTCCGTTCCTATGCAGACGCACAGAAACGCGTAGAAGCAGCATACAGAGATGAAAAAGGCTGGGCTAAGAAAGCACTCCTCAACACAGCATGCAGCGGCAAGTTCACATCCGACAGAACTATCCAGGAATATGTAGATGATATCTGGCATCTGGATAAGGTTATTGTCAGAAAGAAATAATACGCTATATTTATAGAAGTAATTGCTTCTGAATAAAAATAAAGCCCCTGGCAGTACAGTTATCAGGACTGTATTGCAGGGGCTTTTTGCTACAGTAGTGACATAATATATTAATTCATTTGTGCGGGAAAATTTTGCGTACAGACATATAATACAAAGGAACAAAAAGTTCTTGAAAACATAGATTTGACTGGAAAAATGAGAAGGCATCTGTTACAATAGAAAATACAAAACAGAGTACTGGAGATGCAGAAACTGCTCTTTCTCCTGCCATTTTATGTGATAAGATATGAAAAAAGCAGAGAAGATATAGAGAAAGATCCAGAAAAACTTCAGAAATTGCTGGATGAATATGTGACAATATCCAGAAGACTGGAAGAAAGTCTGCTTGAAAACGGAAAAGAAGCACTGCATCGTTACCTTGTGGAAGTAATCATAAAAATTGCAGACTACATTTTCTCAGATTCAGAAAAAACAAAGAAGGGAGTTGACCGAGCCATGGGCGGAGAAGTATTAGAGCTGAAAACAGATAAGCTGATAAATGAAATAAGGCAAGACGTGAAAGAAGAAGTGAAAGCGGAAGTGAAAGAAGAAGTGAAAACAGAGACGAAAGAAAAAATAGTAATCTGTATGCTGAAAAGAGGCAAAAGTACATTGGAAGAAATCGCTGCAGATACACAGATGCCGATTGAGCAGGTTGAAAGAATAAAAAAAGAACAACAGTTATAAAATGAGAAAATGGCAGAGAATTATAGAGGGTTCTCTGCCATTTGACCATACAGGGGTTGATACATCATCTTGTGATTAGAACGAACAACTCACCACATTTGTAACAAATTATAGATTTTTAGCATGAAAAATCAAGGAAAATAAATGCTTTTGAAGTGTATGAAATTTAAAAAAATCGTAAAATTCTTGAGCATTACCCTTGACAAAAAGTGGTGAAAGCACTATTATTAACCATAACAGACAGATTATGTCTAGGAATCTTTACCCAAAAAGAAATAGTTATATTAAGGAAAGGGGAACTATAATCATGACAAAGATTAAAAACACAAAGAAGGGCATGGCAAAAAAGACATTAAGTATGTCACTTGTTGTTGCAATGCTTGCTACTTCTAATGTGCCGGTATGGGCTGCTGAGTTCAGTGATGGTACAGATACTGCTGTTGAGACTGAAGCTCCGGCTGCTGAAACATTCTCTGATGATGCTGCTCCAGTTGTAGAAGATACTACTGATACTACAGCTGCAAAAGCTACAACAAACGGTACAGGATTTGATATTACAGCTACAGATTTTACAGGTGTTACAAATGGTGGCATTGTATGGGGCAATAAAGTTTCTACTACTGTAACTGTAACGAAAAAAGATGATAATACTGATAATGTAGATTATTACTATGTATGGAAAGACAATGATGGGCAGATTACTACTGAAGCTCCATTTTCAAATGGAACAGTAGAATATACACCAGATGCCGCCCAGAGCGGAAAAGATATTACACTTTTTGTATATGCAAAGAAAGATAATAGTGTAGTATGGAGTTGGACATCTGATTCTTTTAAAGTACAGCCAAAACAGCTGAGTGATGTTATCAATATGAAAGATGACAATACAAAACTTAGTTTGAAATCTTCTTTCAAAAAGATATATACAGGGAAAGCTATTGTTCCAACCGTAGATGATATTGACTTTGCTAACCTTGCAAATATCAAAGATGCTAATAATAATGTTATTTTTACTGCCTCTGACTTTGTTATCGGAAGTACAGAAGGTGATACTGTAAATGTTACAACTAAAGGTGTCAATGTATATCTTACCACAACAAAAGCTGGTTATGCTGGTAGCGTTGTAATTAATTATACTATTTCTCCTTTAGATTTAACAGCAGCGAATGTTTCCAATTATTTAGAGGCAACATTCGTAACTACATCCAAGCCATATACAGGAAATAATATTGTACTTAAAAATACTGATGTAAAAATTGTAGATAAAAAATCCGGTGTTGACCTTTCTTCTTATATTAAAGGGGAAGATGTAATTTATATTAGTGGAGCAAATTATATCAAAGCCGGCACTCAGTTTAATACTGGAAAAGCTGGAGATGCTGATTTAACATTCCCAATTGCAACACCAGATGAAAGTAAATATAAAAATTACACTATTAGTGGTGATCTTACACTTAAGCCAACTAATAGCTTTTCTATTACAAAACGTGATTTAAGCACTGTAAATGTTTCTATTCCGGAACAGGCTTATCAGAATGGAGCAATTGTAACAGTTGCACCTTCAGTTGCAACATATACAGATAAAACAACTGGTGAAGTATTAAAATTAGCAGGTGATGTAGTGATTACATCTACTGCAACAACACAGGGAGTTCATGATGTAACAGTTTCTCCAGCTACAAATAATACAAACGTTGAGGGATCTACAACAGCAAAATTATCTGTTGCAGCAAGTTCTCTTTCAACAGCAAAATTTAGCGGTCAGTCTTATGCAGAGCAGGCTGAAGAATATACTGGCGAGCAGATTACTAAAGATTTAAGTAAGTTAGGTACTGTTAGCATCACAGATGTTAATGGAGCAACTACTGGAACACATAATCTTGTAAAAGATGTTGATTATAAGATTGAATTTGGTAAAAACATTGATGCCGGTGTCGGAACCGTAACAATTGTAGGTCTTGGTAGCTATGTTGGAAGTACAAAAACTTATACTTTCACAATCAATCCAGCCGTTGTAGATACAAAAACTGTTACTGTAAGCAAATATGTAGAGAAAAAAGACACTACAACACCTTCCGATTATAAAGATGCAATGGGTCTTGTTGTTAAGGCAAAAAATGCCAACGGAAAAGAATTTGCTTTGACTGAAGGTACAGATTATGTAGTTGAAAAATATAAATTTACAACTAGCGATGATACTGATACAACAACTGGAGAAGTAGACGGTAAAGTAAAAGTTGTATTGAAAACGACTACTAAAAATGGTCATAAGTATCTGAAAAATACAAACTTCATTGTAAAAGATGGTGAAGATGCAATCTATTCTTCTACTATCACAAAAACAACTTTAAAATCAGAAAATATCAAACTCAAAAAGACAGCTTATACTTATACAGGTGCTGCAATTAAACCTGATTTTGATGTAGTTGTAGATGGCAGAGTTATCAACCCAACAGAATATAAGATTAAATCTCTGACAAATAACGTTAATGCTGGTACAGCAACAATGGTTATTACTGGTACAGATGGTACATTTACATCTAAAACAGATGCTAGCATTACATTTACCATAGAAGCTGCCGATGCTTCCAAACTTGTTGCATCTGTAGGAAGCCAGACATACACCGGATACAGCATCCAGCCGCCAGTTACTGCAGCTACATTAAATAATGTTGCAATCAATGTAAAAGATAACTTTACAGTAACATATGGTGAGAATGTTGCAATGGGTGAAGGTACTATTACCTTGACACCAAAGAACGGAAACTTTACCGGAACAAAAACTATCACATTCAAGATTACAGGCCAGATGCTTGAAAACGGTGACTTCAAATTCTATGATGCAAATGGTTTAAAAATAGACAATCTTTCTCATACATATGATGGTACCGCTTATACACCTGCAAAGACTGTATTTGATACTGCTAATACAAAAGTTAAAAAATATGATAATAGCAACTGGGAATCTGTTGGTACTTTAATAGAGGGAACAGATTATGAAATCAAATATGTAGATAATACATACGGTAAAAAAGATTCTTCTGACAAAAAACAGTATGGTGTTGTTCTTGCAATTGCTAAAGGCACATATGGCGGAAATTATACAGATAGTACTACAGGTGTAACTAATGGTGTATATACAGACGCTGAAGGTAATAAAATTGAAAATGTTATCTACGCTGAAAGATTTGAAATTGGAACATTAACTATTAAAGATTCTAATATTTCAGTAGCTAACGGTGTATATGCCGGAGGACTTCCTGTTAAACCAGTTGTTGTTGTAAATGTTGGTGGAAAAACTCTTGTAGAAGGAACAGATTATGAACTTGAGTATGGTGCTAATGATGATCGTACAAAAGTTACTACTACTAAATCCTTAACAGTAAAAGTTGTAGGAAAGAACGGCTACAGAACAGACGGAACTGTTTCTAAAAATTGGGGAATTGATAAATTCAATCTTGCAAACGCAAATGTAACTGTAGACGGTGACAAGGTTACTGTTAAATGTGGACGTGTTGATATTGAAACATCTGAATATACTGTAGAAAAGAAAGACGGTAAAGTTACTGTAACAGCTAAGAAAGACAGTAAGAACTACACTGGTTCTAAGACTGTAGATGCAGCAACACAGGATCAGAAACCAGCTGCTCCAATGATTAGCAGCGTTAAAGTTGTTGGCAACAAAGCAACTGCTATCCTTTCCGGTGATTCCGAAGGTGCTGCAGGTTACGACTATGTAATCTCTACAGACCGCGACTGCATCACAAACAAAGACTACGATTCCGTAAACAAGAATCAGGTTCAGACTTCTACTACATTCAAATATGTACAGCAGGGAACCTACTACGCATACTGCCACGCTT
>OFMS01000278.1_pt1 | contig 53642 bp, 52 predicted proteins | sample 1541871 | NCBI WGS metagenome assembly OFMS01 (sample SAMN04209251, study PRJEB22552) | human gut metagenome | biome: gut; material: feces | host: Homo sapiens | place: USA: Oklahoma
AAGTAGAAGCTAGTATTCCAACTACTTTACCTGTTTCTACTAATATTCCTGCTAAAGGAACTACATCTTCCGATGGTAAAGGTCAAGGTAAATTTAAAAATCTTACTACTGCTGATTGGATTGGACTAGGTAGTAATGTAGCTGGTAGTTTAGCTAGCTATTTTGCTAGTAGAAGAGCTATTAATAAAATGAGAGGTCCAGGTCAACCTACTCTTATTAGTGCTAATAAACTTAAAACTAAATATAATATTAATCCTCAACTTGATAGAATTAGAGAAGATAAATTTGAAGCTTATCGTGATATTGATTCTAATACAGCTAGTAGTCGTGTAAGTTTAGCTCGTAAGCAACGAGTTCGTAATGCTGCTGGTCAAGCTGCTAATGAACTTTATGGTAATAAAGAAAATATAGAAACTAATCTTATTAATCAAGATAGACGTAATCAGCAAAGTGTTCGTCAATTTAATGCTCAACAATACAATCAATATATAGATAGAAAAGCAGCATTTGATAATGGTATTAGAGAAGCTAAAGTAACTAATATTAATAATTTATTTAGTGGAATTAATGCTGGTATTCAAGATATGATTAGTAGATATGAAAATCGTAAAGCTTTAAATAATACTATTGGTGCTATGAGAGCATCTGCTCCTAATGTAGATGATAGAATTATGCGAGATGCTGGAGTTGATTATGATGAATTTATTATTCGTAAACGTAGAAAACTTGGAGGAAAACAATCATGCCGATAAACTTTTATACTCCTACTTTTAGACAACAAGTTAATCCTATTGACTTAAATGTCTTAGCTAGAACTTATAATACTCTTGAACAAGGTCATCAACAAGCTATTCAAACTAAATCTCAGATTGATGCTCAACTTGCTCAATTAGATTTAAATGAAGCCGAAGATGCTTGGCGTCAAGAACAACTTAATAAAGTTCGTAATGCTCTTACCGAAAATATGCAATATGGCAATGCTTATTCTAGTCTTGATGATATAGTTGGAACTTATGGAGATATAACTTCAAGTCCTGGAATGATTGGTCGTTTACGTGCTCAACAAGATTATAAAGCATATATGGATAATCTTGATAAACGTACTGATTTATCTGAAGATTACAAGAATTATTATCGTGCTGTTAATAAATATAATTATCAAGATATAACTGATAAGAATGGTAATGTTATTGGTGGAAGTAAATGGACTCCTATTGATAAAGAAGTTTCTGAAATTCCTATGAATCAGATACTTAATCAAGCACTTCAATGGGCTGCTAAAGAACAAGGCGGCGGTAGTCAAACAAGATGGCTTGATGCTAATGGTAAAGTTACTGATGATATTACTAAATCTGTTACAGGAGAAATTTATTCTCATACTAAAGGTGATTGGCAAAGATTAAGTAAAGCTAAACTTGCTGAAGCCGTTAAAGCTGTTATTGAAAACACTCCTGGTGCTAAAGCTAGTCTTGAACAAGATTATAAGATTGCTAAATGGAAATATGACCAAAATGGTAGTAATCCTGATATAACAGATAAAAATGGTATTCTACTTACTCCTGAACAATATCTTGCTAAACGTATTGACCCTTTCTATAATGCTGCAACTTTTTATAATCAAAGTAGTAATACTACTTATGGTGAAGCATGGAAAGCTCAATTAGCTTTAGCTAAACAAGCTGGTTCTGGAAATAGTGCTCAAAGAAAACAAGCTATTGATAATTTAACCTATAAAGGTACTCCTGTTCGTATTGATAATTTTATGCCTGCTCAAGCTCAAGCTGAAATTACTAGCAATAGACAATCAATAGCTGGATTACTTAGTAAATATAATCCTGATATTAATATTAATTTAAGCACTGCTAATCCAGATGATATTAGAACTAGTATTATGACTAATATTACTAATCCATCTGATAGAGCCTATGCTTTAAGTTATCTTAATGATATTATTGATAATCAAGAATATATTAATAGTCTTAAAGTTGGTAAATCTCAAGATAGTATTGATGGATTTGATACATATAATTCTATTATTAGTTTAAGTGATTTACCTAGTAATAAATATTCTAAGACATATAGTAAATATGTTAATCAAATATTTGGAGATAGTTCTGCTATTAGACAATATTTTAATAATGATGATGTATATAATTCATTTATTAATGCTATTGGTGGAGAGAAAAAAGCTGCTAGTCTTGGAGTAAGATTTGGTTCTGATGGTAATGGTTATAGATATGCTGAATTACCTAAAGATTATCATAAATCTATTTATAGTTTTGGTAAAGCTGTTAAAGAAGCTGAAGATACTAGAAATCCTTTAAATGCTTTTCTTAATTCTGCTAAGACTAGATTTTTTGGATATGGTGATAAATTTGTTCGAGTTGATTCTAATGGTGAAGAACATCATGCTGGATTACCAACAGGTAATAAAGAACCTTATATTGGTTTAATTGATTATGTTGATTCTCTTAAATCTAAAAATGATGCTATTCTTGATGGTGGTCAAATAACTTCTTCTACTATTGGTATATCTGCAATGACTCCTGAACTTGCTGAACTTAATTTTGTTATGAGTTCTAATCCAGAAGCTGCTAGTAAATATTCTGCTCAAAAGAAACAATTAGAAGAACAAGCTATGTCTGCTATTAAAGCTGGTATTGATTTAACTCAAGGTGAATCTTATATTACTAGTGAAAATGGAATATTTGAACCTATGACTTCTGAAGATAGAAAAGCTTATACAGCTTATCTTAGAAGTGCTAAAGAAAATGAGATTACCCCTACTATTGTTCGTGACCCAAAAACTGGGGATGTTGGAGTTCAAATTAATATTGCTGGTTATTACGATACAGAAGGTAAACTTAAAAGAGAACCTATTACTTTACTTGTAGGTAGTGGTGCTATTGATAGTTCTATTATTCAATCTTGGAATCAAGATACTAGTTGGAGAGCTGCTGGTAAAGTAGAAAATTATTATAATGCTAATAGACCTATTTCTCTTACTAATAATGCTGCATTTACTGGAATTGATAAATTTAAATTAGTACCTAATGGTGGAGGTTTTAATTTAATTAATTCTACTAATAATCAAACTATTGGTTTAGTAAGTAAAGAAAATGCTGTCGATATTGTAGATAATTTATCTCAATGGGAACAAACTGTAACTGCTGTTAAAGCTGGTATGGCAGTAGATGAAAATGCTGTTAAGGCTATTCAACAAAATGTTGCTACTAAACTTGCTCAACTTAGTGGTAGTTCAGACCCTTATGTTATTCAATATTACTATGATGAATTAACTAATAATCTATATTAATATGGATGTATTAAAGTTTCTACAAGGTGGTAATAAAACACCTAATCCTGAATATAATCCTAAAACTAAAAAGGGGGCTATACAGCCTCCTACTTTAGTTGATTACAACCCCGGCACTTCTATTAGTGACCGGGGTCGTGGTCATTTATTTAGTCGTATTGCTGGACAATCATATAATCTTAATCAATATGATATAGATAGATATGCTCCTTATGATGTTTATGTTAATCCTGTTGATGACCCAGAAAAACTTGATAAAGAACGTGCTGTTAATCAAAGTAATTGGGAACAAGGATTAAGAATGATTGGGCAAATTGGTAATGAAATTACTGTTGGAACAGCTATTGGTTTTGCAGATTTAGCTGACGCTTTCTATAATATGGTTAGTAATAGTCCTAATGATTATCAATCTGAAATAAGTTCTGAACTTGAATCTTTAAAAGAATCTATTAATGAGCGTTTAGCTATATATAGAGAAAATCCTAATGCTGCTTTTGATATTGGAGATTTTGCTTGGTGGGCTAGCAATGCTCCTAGTATAGCTAGTTCTTTAACTCTTATGGTTCCTAGTACTGGTCTTGCTAAAGGTGTTTCTTTATTAGGTAAAGGTATAAAGTTTAATAAATTAGCTAATAAAATGGCTAATGCTATTAATATGACTCAAAAGAGTAGAGCCATTACTGGTAGAATAGCAGAAGCTACTGCTATTGGAGTTCCTTCTCGTTATCTTGAAAATTATCAAGAAGCTAGACAAACTTATAATGATATTGAAGATTATTCTAAAACTCAACTTGCTAATATGAATGATAAACAAAGAGAAGAGTTTTATAATAATAATCCTAAATATAAAGATATGTCTGATGAAGAAGTAGCTAAAGATATTGCTAAAAATAGTGCTGATATTACTTTTGCTGAAGATTGGGCTAATGTTCTTTTTGACGTATGGCAAGTTTATAGTTTAAAGAACTTATGGAAAAATGCTTTAAGTGGTAATACAACTAGTTCTAGACTTAGAAATTTAAATACTGCATTTAATAGTAATATTGATGATGCTGCTGCAATTACTAATGCTTTAAGTAATAAAACTACTAAACAAGCTATTACTAGTACATTAAAAGATGTGGGTAATGATATTCTTCATGGTGTTAGAGCTGAATGGACAGAAGGGGTTGAAGAAGCTATTAATTATATAGCTAGTCAAGATGGTTTATATAATGGTAAAAAAGTATTTGATAAAGATATTCCTCAACAAACTATTAAAGATTATCTTCAAGACCCAATGTTATGGGAGCAAGCATTTTGGGGTGCTCTTGGTGGTGTTACTTTTAGTAGTGTTATGAATAAAGCTGGAGAATTTATTAATAAACGTCTTTATAAAGATTGGACTTCTGCTGAAAAACAAAGAGAAAACGAAATTCTTGGTCGTACTGCTACTTTTCAAGCATATCAAGAAAGACTTAATAGTATTGCTAATGGTAAAAATCCATTTATAACTATTGCTGATGAAAATGGTCAACAGGTTAATCCAGATATTATTACTGGTACTGAAGAAGAACTTCGTAATATAGCTGAAAAAGAATATATGGATAATATTATTATTAATTCTATGAACGCTGGTAATTTAGGACTTCTTGAAAGTTCTATTAATAGTAAAGAATTTAATGATAGTATTACTAATAAACTTGGATTACAACAACAAGATAGTAATGAACTTATTAATAGATTTAAAACTGAAATTAATAATCTTAAAAATGAATATAATACTACTTTAAATAAAGTTAATAGACTTGGTGGCGGATTTGAAGTTGGTCGTATTATAGCTACCCAAATGGTTCATGCTCGTAATCGTCAAGAAAATTATAATAATCTTCTTAATTGGGCTAATGATGTTTTAAATCAAGATATTACAAATAATCATATTGAAGATGCTGATATTAATTCTGCTAAGAATGGTATTTATCAACATATTATTGATAGTATTCAAAGAGATATTAAAACTATTCAAGATAACGCTGCAATTAATAATTCTGTTAAACAAGAACGTATTGCTCAATTAAATGAACGATTAGATGCTATTAATAAACTTTATACTCCTATTGATATTGAAAATAAAAATGATGTTCAATCAGCTATTCAACTTCAAAAACAATATAATGAAGTATTTAAAGATTTAGCAGAAGTTGTTAATGCTGAGATTAATGTTGAAGTTAATAAAAATCAACTTAATCTATCTGATGATAATATTAAATCTCGTATAACTTATCTTAATAACTTCTTTGATAATAGTCGTAAAAAGATTGTTAATAAAGCTATGGACGATTTACGTAATGCTTATAAACAATATGGTAAAGAATATGTCAATTCTGTTATTAAAGATGCTAATAATGGTAATAAACCAAATATAGATAAAACTATTCGAGATGCTTATGCTGCACTTGATTTAAGTTCTAAAGGTAATGAACATCTTAAAACTACATTAGAACAATTAGCTGAAATTGCTGAGATTGAAAACGATGTTAATAATACTCCTAAAGAAGAAGTTGCTCCTGTTAATCCTGATGTTAATGAAGTTAATGAAACTGATGTAGATGATACTAATTCATCTCCATCCTCCACGGGGAGTATAGCGGAGCGAAGCGAAGCGGTTCCTAGTGAGCCTACTAATACTGAACAACCTCAATCTCAAACTGAACAACCAATTTCTCAAGAACCTATTAGTACTCCTAAACCTGAAGTTAATAATAATCTTCCAGATGATGAATTTGAACGTGGTCAAATAGGTACTGATTTAGTTTATGAAACTATTGCTGATTTAGAAGATTCTTTAGGACATGAGTCTACTAGTAGTGATTTACTTAATGCTAGACAATCTATTATTGATAAACTTAGTCAAGCTGGATTTGAACAAACGGAAGCTACTGATATAGTTAATAATATTATTGACGGTCTTACAGGAGGTAGTTTATATAGTTCTGTTCAAGATGATAGTACTAGACGTTTATTACTTAATGCTACTTATGCTACTGTTACAGGTAATGAACGCAATATAGAAGCTATTATGGATGATTTTGCTAATAGTGTTGATAGTGAAGGTAATACTAGAGGTAAAATTGTTAATGGTAAAGTCTATCTTAGTATTGGTCAATTAGTTGAATATATAGATAGTGTTACGGGTAATAAAATTATTAAAAATTACTTGTTTAATCAAATAAAAAACTATCTTTATGCCAGCACTAATAATCAAGGTAAATATCGTGCTACTGATGAATCAACTATTAAGAAACTTAATGCTAGACAATTCGTTCAATACGTTGACGGTATTGCTAAAGAACGTCTTGAAAGACTTCAAGTTGAACATACTAATAATGTTAATCTTAAGTATATAGTAGAGAATGAAAATGTTAAAGCATTTACTTCTATTAAACAAGGTGATTATCTAGAAACTGAATATGATAGTAAGCTTAGACGTATTAATATACTTGCTAATGGTACAATTATTGGTTATATAGGAGTTCCAAATATTGATAAGTTTGGTAATTATGATATGGTTAATCAAGGTTGGAAATATAATATTCATGCTGAAAATGGTCAAGTTGTTTCTCCGCTTAAAGATGCTTTAATTAGTATTCTTGATGGTGATAGATTTAACGAAGAATTTATTGGTCATTTATATGAACTTGCTATTAAAGAAGAAGTTACAAATAAAGAACTTGGTACTTTATTTAAAGAATTTGAAGTTAAATATCCTGATATTGTTAAAAACTTTACTACTCCTGTTGCAAGTTTTGATTTAGCTGGACATCTTGTTAATCTTACTAAATACATATTTAATCAACCTTATGAGAATAGTCATGAAGCCAGTATTAATCGTTGGTTTAATAATCTTCTTAATAGTTATGACCAAGCCATTACAATAGTTAAAGGTGATTTTAAAGGTAAGATTAAAGCTGTTAATATTAAATATGGAGTTCTTAATACTATTGATGATGCTAATGGCGAATGGAATGATGTACAAGAAACAGTAGTTAATTATAATGAAGATGTTAATAAACTTGGTGTAGTTGTACAAGGTCAAGTATATCTTAATGGAGAAAGTAAACCTACTATTATTGAAAATCTTACTACTAATGGTATGCCTGTTATTAGTATTCCAAGTAGTGATGGTACTTCTCTATATGCTTTTTGTAAACAAGTTCCATTAAATAGTAATCTACTTAAAGGTGATGCTCGACGTATTATTAATTCTATTAAGAATGAAGTTAATAATCTTTGTAAAGATTATATTAGTGGTAAAATAAGTTTTGGTGAACTTAAACAAAGTCTTGGAGATATATTTGGAAATAATAAACTTATTAACGGAGATAGAAATACTGGACTTCAAATTAGTATTAATCCTACTAATATAGGTTTTTATGTTAAAGGTGCACATTTTAATGGTAAAGATTATGCTTTTACTATTAATTCTGATGCTGGTAATTATAAACGTAATATTATTATTAATTCTCCTTATGTTGTTAATAGTGCTTTTAAAATAGGTAAAAGTTATGGTATTAATGCTAGTACTATTGATGAATTAGATAATGCTCTTCGTCCTGTTATTGATGAAATGTTTAACTATGCCCAATTTGCTATTAGTAAAGATTTTATTAATGATAATACAAAAACTAATGATAAAATTAATAAATATATTTATCGTGAAAATGCTAAAACTATTATAAATATTGATGGTAAAACTTATAGTTATAATAGTTATCAAGATTTTATTATTAGTAATGGTTTAGTTAGAACTAAATTAGCTAATACTAATACTAATGAAACTGCTGGTAATTGGCAAATAGATATTCATTCTAAACTCGATATTACTTATGAACTTGAGGGTAGACCCCCCGTGGAGGATGGAGCAATACCTGAACAGCTATCAGAGTTCATGCTAGATGATACTCTTAATGCTATTAATTTTAATGCTTTTGAATCTGCTATAACTGCTAAGAATTTAACTCGTGGAATTAAAAAGTATTTTGCTAATGACCAAACTGCTATTGATTATATTGATTCTCTTCAAAAGATTGGTATTTTACCTAAAAATATTCAAGTTGTAGATAGTATTACTAATAATAATGGTAATCAAGTTAATGCTGTTTATCATCGTGATACAGATACTATTGAACTTAATAGTTCTGCTATTGCTGGTCAAAGAGTTTATCGAGTTGTTAATATTATACTTCATGAAAGTTTACATAGACAACTTTATACTAAATATAATACTGAACAAGCTCTTGCTTTAGTTAAACCTATTTATGATAAATTTAAAGCTTGGCTTGATACTCAAGATGATGCTACTAAAGAAAGACTTAAACCTTATCTGTTTGAGAACTTTAATACAAGTGAAGCTCTTGAAGAATTTCTAGTTGAAAGTATTACTAGTAATGCTCTTATGACTGTACTTAATGAAATTAAATATGATAATAGAAAAGTTAATAAACGTAAGACTTTATTTAGTAGACTTCTTGAAGTTATTGCTGATATGTTAGGTATTAAGATTAATGAAGATAGTTTATTAGCTGCTGCTAGAGATGCTTATAAAGCTATTAAGAAAATGCCTAAAGAAAGTAATCAAGAAGCTATTCAAGGAACTTTTCAGTTTGAAGAAGAAACTGCTAGTACAGAACAAACTGAAAATCCTAATGAAGATAACAGTCAAGATTATAATTATAATAATGATAATCTTAATGATGGACTTGATATGTTTAGTAGTGTTGATGATGATATAGTGCTGAATATGGCTGAATTGACTAGCCGTTTACCAATAGACCAACAGCCCGAATTTGCCACTTTGCTTGACACAGGGCGCATCAGTTTTAGCTGTATGTAGAATTAATCGAGCAAATATAAAAGTCGCTTAAAACGAAAGAAAACCACCTCTATGACGATGTAATTAAATTTTACTTTACATTAGTCATAGAGGTATTACTATTAATGAATTTAAACTTAAATATAAACTTATGAGTTGTGGAAATATTAAACTTGTAGGATATAATAATCTTAATAACATTATTATTAAAGAACATGGTTCTAATAATGCAGATTATTATAGTCTTATAGCTATGGTTGAAGACCCAATCTTTAAGAAGATTATAGCTGATAGAGGTATTAATGTTAAAACTTCTGGAAGACAAGCTTATAATGCTCTTCTTGAAGCTAGAGCTATTAAACTTCGTAATATGGATGATATAGCTTCTGTTGCTGAAAAAGAAGAACGTGGTTTGTTTAGTACAATTAAAGCTAGAGATACAGCTATTACTTATATGGCTGATATTATGAATAAACTTAGTTTTAATTTTCTATATAATGGTGCTCCATTAAATTTTAATGAAATTAAAAAACGTACTAATGAAACTGTTATTAACGCTGGATTTAAACGTGCTAAGAAATTAGCTGGAAATGATGAAGCTAGAAATAATGAACTTAATAGTTTTATTAATAATCCAAATCCTGCTACTAAAATTAATGGTCTTGGAGCATTTCTTCGTAAATATAGTAATGCTCAAGATTTTAATTATGGTGCATTACTTCGTTCTTTAACTAATACTGAATTTAATGAAGCTCTTTTTAATAATAAAAATGTTGCTAAACTTATTAAAAGAGATGAATTATATCAAACTACTGATTATGAAGAATTAGGCGGTTATCTTGATGAAACTTCTACTGAAGGAGATGAAAATAGTATAGATGATGGTATTGATTTAATGACTCAACTTTGGAATTTAAGTATTGGTGAAGTTAAAGATTTTAATAAACACGTAGAAGAAATTATTAAATATCATCTTGCAAGTTTACCTAAACTTACTGCTGCTTCTCAACTTGATAATGGAAGTTATCCTTTTGATACTAATAATGAATTAGGAGTTGTTACTTTTTCTGATGCTAATTATTTATCTAAAATATTATATGCTAGTGCTGATACTAGTAATGTAGATAATTTTATAGCTAGTCTTAAACGTATATCTGAAACTATTCCAAATTGTGAATGTTTAATTCAATTACATGATTTACTTAGTAAAAATAAAGTATTTGCTAATAAGTATATGATGGTGTTTAATAAACCTATTATATCTAAAATTGAAACTTATATTCAAACTGATTCTAATGGTAATAGTTATGTTCGTGCTCGTGTAACTAATCCTAATACTGATTCTCGTACTATTTTACAAAATACTTTTTATAATAATGTTAAGAATAATATTATTACTAATCGTGTTCCTACTGCTCGTGAAAAGTTTCGTATATATGATAGATATAAAAATACTCCTCATGCTAATCTTTATTTATATGATGCTTTTAAAGAAATATTTCCTGATATTAATCAAGCTAGTTTTAATTTAGCTATTGCTAAGATTGGTCGTGTTGCTATGGCTAATAATCTTATTAATTTTGCTAATGTTATTAATCGTACAGTTGAAAATTATAATAAATATGTAGAAGCGCTTAAAAAGGATAAAGGAACTAAAATGCCTGATAGTTTTATTAATAGAGGTGATACTTCTATTATATATCAAATGGCTGATGTCTTTAAAGATATTATTTATATTCCTGTTGAACTTAATTCTCGTAATCCTGAAGGTAATTTAAGTTCTGATGTTATTAATAGAAGTTTTATTACTAATATTGCTAAAATAATCAATGATGATAAATCTACTGTTGAAGAGCAAAATGCTATGGTTGAAGCTTATGCTAAACAAAAGTTTGCTAGTCATCAATATGATTATAGTAATTTACTTCTTGAACATAGAGATAGTAATGGTAATATAATTAATTATGGATTGTTTAGAAGAATTGGAAATGGAACTCCTAAACTTACTGAATATGCTCGTAGTATGTTTAAGACTTCTCTTCTTAACGGTATTAGCGAATTAGATAATAACAATAATGACTTATATCGTAGTATGAGTGATGGTGATTATTTAATTACTGCTATGGGATTATTTATGACTGATATTAATAATTCTGAAACTCCTACTGCTAATTATTTACTTCCCATACCTAGTGATGCTCCTAAAAACTTTACTATTACTGCTCCTAGATATAGTCTTGCTGGATTACGTAGTCAACTAGAAGATGGAACTAAAATTATAAATAGAGAACATCCATTATTTAAACAGTATTATAATATAGCTATTCAAGAACTTACTAATATAGCTCAAGCTGTTAATGTAATGTTTAAAACTAATGCCAATGGTAATCCTGTTTTAACTAATGGAGATTTTGAATTTAGTGATACTTATAATAATAAACCTGAACATTTTTATAATCAATATCATAAAGATGGAAAAGGTAATGTATTTACTACTAAAGATGGACATAAAGTTTTAGCTGGTAGAATATTTAGTTTTAAACGTTTAGTTAGTAAAATTACTCCTAATAGTAATGGAGCATTTAATGAACTAATTGGATATGGTAAGACTATTGACATCCTCTACGGGGGGTCTACACATGGACTTAGCTATGTTAATAATCAAGTAGTTCTTAATGGAGAACAACGTATTGCTCTTGAAGATGCTGTTGCTGATTGGTTAAATGAATATATAACTAATGGTTATAAAGAACTTAAAAATAAATATGGTACATTTATTGATGATAGGATTAATAATGAATCTTTAGCTGAATTTCTAGTTAATGATTATCTTGTTAGAGATAGTATGTACGATATGTATGGTGGTGACCAAAGTTTTTATAAGAATGGTCAAGCTATTCTAAAACGTATTAAAGAAGTACAAGCTAGTGGTAATCCTTTTGGTAATACTGATTTTACTAAAAATGATTTAGATATAGCTACTGATTTATATGATGTAACTATTAAAGGTAATGCTGTTACTGTTCCTTATACTGTTAATGGAATTACTAAACGTAAAAAAGTAGTTCTTCAAGATAAATTTAGAGGTGTTACTATTTATAATACTTTTAAAGCTTCTGATAAAGTTGTTATTGATAGACTTGATAATCAACTTAAAAAAGCTGGACTTGATAAAAAAGATAGAGAACGAATACTAGAGCCATTTAAAGGTGGAGTTAATGCTAATGATGCTCAATCATATATTACTCTTGAGGAATGGATTCGTCGTATTACTGCTGCTGGTGAATTAGATAAATATGCTGGACTTATTCAAAGTCTTACAGATGATACTCCAATAGATAAAATTGATTGGACTAAATTTGCTAATAAAGTTCAAATTCAAAAGAATTTCTATTATGATTTATATTATGATACTACTGTTGGTATTGAAGTTCCTAGACAAGTAAAAAATGCTGAGTTTGTTCTTATTCCTAAACTTATTAAAGGAACAGAACTTGAAAAAGTTTATAATATAATGACTAATAGAGGTATTCATCAAATTAATACTGTTGAAACTGTTAAAGTTGCACAACATAATAGAATGACACTTTGGAATAACGATGGTGTTTTAACTGATGAAGCTCTTAAAGAATTTGATAATAATGCATTTGATAATTCTGAATTATTTAGTTATAATTATCTTTATCGCCAGCAAGAAGTTCCTCAACATATGGTTGATGCTAGTAATAAAGCTGCTATTCAGATTATGAAGAAAATGCTTGATAATCTTCCTAATCGAACTGAACTTAATGAACTTAAAGATAAAGTATTTAATAATTATGTAGCTAATATTAGAAATAGTTTTGAAAAAACTTGTGCTGAACTTGGTATTGGATTAGATGATAATGGTCATATTGATTTAAATTCTAATGGTACTATTAAAAATCTTAATCGTTTTGTATTCTTTGATAGATTTAAAGAAAATGCTCAACAACAAGGAGTTGAAAAAGCTCTTCTTGAGTTTTTCGATTTAGATAGTGCTGGATTTAATAATCTTCCTTTATTCTTATCTAATATTAATAGTAAACTTGAAAGTATTGCTAATAGTTATTTTAATACTAATATTACTAGACAACTTATTAGTGGTTGGCATGCTGCTCAGTTATCTGATTTTGGTTTTAAAGTTGATAAACAAACTCAAACGGATAGTAAACTTCAATATAAAAAGATTGGAGAAGTTGATGGTACTCCTGTTTATTATACTGAAATTAAACTTCCTAGATGGAGTAGTAAACTTAAAGGATTAAATATTGAACAAGTTCCTGATAGCTTACGTACTATGATTGGTTATCGTATTCCTACTGAAGGTAAACAATCTATATGTATTATGTATGTTAAAGAGTTTCTTCCAGATGCTTATGGTAGTACTGTTGTTGTTCCTGATGAATGGGTTACTCAAACTGGTTCTGACTTTGACGTTGATAGTGTTTATGGTATGTCTAAAACATTTAATCTTGTTAAAGGTGTTCCAACTGAAATTACTCATGCCAGATATACTAAAGATGAAGTAGGATATATTAATTATGTTAAAGATAATGTAGATAAAGCTAGTCGTAAAATTCTTGGTAAGACTTATAATAAACAAGGTAATATTAGAGCTTCTTTAAAAAATAGCGAAGATGCTATTAATGCTACTCTTGAAGGTTATAATGGCAATCTTAAAGTTGTTGAAAAAATTGCTAATGATGGTGGACTTAAGTCTTACGAATCATACTTGAAACTCCCCGTGGAGGATACAAGTAGTCAAGCTGCTAGAACTAATGCTATTATTCAATTATTTATTGATATACTTAATAATCCTGCTGCATTTGAAGAAAATACTACTACTTCTAATTTTGAAAATGTCAAAGAAGCTAATGAAACTTATGCAGAAATAGTTGGTGCTAATAAAACAACTGTTGCTCCTAGTGATTTCTTTACTCAACTTGATTGGTTTGATGCTGCTACTTCTGGTATTAAACTTAAAGGTATCAGTGTTAATCGAGATACTTTTATGAGTATTGGTAATGTTACTAAAGCTAATCATAGTGAAGGTATTAAAGTTATGTATACTACTGATGTGATTAGTGAGCAAGAAGCTGTTAATAGATATGGTAAAGAAAATGTAGAAACTATTGGTAATAAATATATTCGTATTACTCATAAGAATTTTGGTTGGTCTGGAGATGATAAGAATGTTGATGGTTATTTGATTAATCCTTATAGTTCTCAGACTACTGCTCATATTCTCGATGTTATGAAAGAGGGGGCTATACATAATGAAAATACTTATACGTTTAATGCTTTTAAAACTATTGTTGACTTTGGAAGTAATTATGATACTGCTATTGGATTTATGTGGCAACCTGCTATTGATATACTAGTTCGTAAATGGAAAGAAACTAATAGTGTTCTTGCGGAAGGTACTAAAAATCCGCTTACTGAAGCTATTAGAGAAGTTGCTCATAATCTTGGTTTTGGTGAAAAAGTTAATTTTGCTGGACGTAAAAAGCTAATTGAAACTATTGATAAAAGTTATGGTGAAACTTTCAAGAAATTATTCAATTTAAGCGTTTCTGACGCATTTTCATCACCAGACCTTATATTTTCATCAGATGCATATAAATCTCGTCTTAGAGGGGAAATGAATGGCGTTCAGCAGGCTTTATTTGACCTTTATGTTCTAGCACAATTCAATCGGTTAAACTCAATCGGACAGGATATAAGTAATAATCTTAATATTCTTAGTGCTGATAAATATGGTGCTAAACAAAGTTTTTATGCTAGTGATAAAGTATTTAGAGATGCTAGAACTGTTATTGAGAATAGTAATATTTATGCTCCATCCTCTACGGGGGGTCAAACTTTGCTGTTAGAGAGTGTATTTCCTGATATTAGTGGTGGTATAGATGCGTTTATTAAATCAGATATATCTAAAAGTAGTTATCCTAGTTTAGCTGCATTTTTACAAATGAGTACTGCTCTTAGTGTTAAAGCTACTCAACAAGTATTTGAAACTGCTAATCCTATATTTATTGATTATGTATATAGAATAGCAGAATGGACTAAAGGTAGAATAATGACTGAAAAGTTATATAATGACTATAAAGATTATCTTATTAATAAATTAGAAGTAGGTAATAATGGTAGTTCTTATCTTAATTTACCTGTTACTATTGTTAATGGTGATTTTGTTCATCCTAAATATATTAAAGAATATGGTACTGGACAATCTAGAGCTTTAGAAGTTGGACGAGTTAGTGGTACATTAGTTAATATTAAAACTGATGATGTTGTAGTTAAAAATATATTTGAGCCTACACAAACTGAAATTGATGTATTTGCTAGACTTACTCCTGCTCAGAAAGTTGATTGGATTAAACGTAACTTTAGTCAAGATGGTAGTATATTTGAACATATTGAAATAGTTGCTAATGACGAAAGAAATAATCGTCGTAATGTAAATATTCAATATATTAATTACATACAAGGTGATATTACTAATGATGAAGCCCATAGATTATTTGATAGAGCTTGGAATCATCCTAATCCTTTCATTAAACTTACAGCTCTTGATTTAGTTAAATATGCTTTTATTGTTGAAGGTCATAAATTTAGAACTAGAAATATTAGTAGACTTATAAGTAATACTCCCCTTAGAGGATTGAGTGAGGGCGGAATAGCTATTGGAGATATAGCTATGAAAGGCATTAATAACTATGGTTTTATTGATAAAGATAATGTTGAAGATATAATTGGTTTTATTCGTAAGAATTATAATAGTTTTAATTGTCCTAGTTATACATTTAAAAGACTTACTAATAATAAAATTAATTATAATCTAAAAAGAAGTGGTATTATTACTTTTAATAATCAAGAAAATCTTGATAATATAGGAATAATAAGAAATGGAGATGCTATTAATGCTATTAGAATTAATAGAAATTTATATATTAAAGGAACTTATGATGGAACTTTAGCTTATTATCCTATTGATAGACTTGAATCATTTGAAACTTATAATAGTATTGAGCCTAGTATTATAGCTAATAATAATATTCATAAACCATTAGCTGTTCTCCTTTATGATGGTCTTACTCAACAAGAAAAACGAGATAAATTTATTGATGGTATTAAAGATAATATTAATGAAGCTGTAAATAAAGGTTATAAAGAAGTTCCTGAACTATATAGTAAATATATATCTGATGAGTATTTCCAACCTTTTATGAATACTCCTTTTGAGAATAATACTATATATACTATTAATGATAAATTTTATCTTAACATTAATGGAACTACTGCTATTAATTTAAGCGATGATTTAAAACAATATAAAGCTAAATATCCTAATATTGAAGATAATAAACTTGGTTTATTTATTGAAATTAATGAAAATGAAATAGATAGAGTTACTAGTAATACTGATAGATATAGTAGTGTTGATGACCAAACTCCTATTGGTAGATTTGCTAAAAATGCTAGTTTAGTTATTTCTCGTGCTGTTCGTCATGGTCAACCTGCTGCCCAAAATGTATTAAACGCTCTTAATAATGCTGAAATTAATTATCTTGATAGTAGTAGTCTTTCTGATAATTCTGAATTTTCATTATCAGTTATTGCTAATTATATAGATGTTGAAGCTAATAATATTCTTAATGATATTAATCGTTTTATTAAAATTGATGGTATTGATAAACCTATTAACGATAAAGATGTTATTGGTAAAGTTCTTAAAGATGAACAACTTCAAAATCGTTTCTTAGATGTTATTCTTAGTGCTAATACATTTAAGAATAAATACAAACTTATTAGCGAAATTGATATTGATAGTACAAATCTTGATGATAAAACTAAAGAGAATATTAGAAAGATTCAAAAATTAGTTAATCAAGTTGATTCTAATACTACTGTACATTCTGCTAGAAAAGATTGGTTTGAAAGATGGATTCAATTACGTACTACTAATCCTAATTATATAAGTGGTCTTATGAAAGAATTTGATGCTTATGGTGATACTGGATTTATGGATTATTGGATACAAGATATTCGTGCTAATCGTAACTTTGTATTGCAGAATATACTTAAAGATGTAATGGGTACTGTTGAAGAAGGTCGTCTTAATGGTATTAAAGAATCTAATGACTTTAAAAACTATCTTAAAGAACTTAAATCTAAAGCTGCTAAAGATGGTAAATCTGTTAGTCTTGATAGTATAATTGATGATGATGGTAGATTAATTCAACCTAATAATCCTGTTTGGGAAGAAAAGATGAAGAAATATAGAGATGCTGCTATTGAAGCTGAACAAAAATTTGGTATAAATAGTGTTGAACATCTTATTGCTCTATCTAATAAAGCTAAATTTATTGATATGACTACTATTCATCAGCTTAAACCAATTATAGTTCAAGATGAAGATGGCAATGATGTTACTATTGAATATTCTACTTATATTATAAATCTTGAAAGAAGTCTTCTTGGTCTTAAAAAAGGAGATGATGGTATTCCTAAAGAATTTGCTGAATATAAAAGACTTAATGGTAGAATACGAGATATTCTAAGTCAAGCTACTGATAATGTTACTACACAAAATCAAGATGAAGAACTTGGACGTATATATGCTCAAATGGATAGTCTTACTAGTCTTTATGATGAAGATAGTAATAAAAAGATTGGTCATGACTTGAATGTAGCTGAAAGACTTCGTGCTTATCAAACTAATATTCGTAAAGTTAAAGAAATGTTCTATGATAAGCAAGCTAAAGAAGGATTTGATTCTAAACTTAAAGAACAACTTTCTATTATTAGTAAATATGAAAGTCAACGTGATACTAATGGTAATCTTCTTATTAGTATGGAAGAACTTATGAAAGTTCCTGAATATCGTGAAGCTAAAGAATGGATTCGTAAGAATACTAGATATATTCTTGATATTAAAGATATAGAAGATTTAAATTGGGCGTTTGAAGAACTTAAAGATGCTAATAAAGGTAATAGTGTTCTTAATCTTGCTATTAAAGAATTTCAAGCTAAAGATGAATTTAATGTAGTTGATGGACGTAAAATACCTGAAGAACGTGCAGCTCTTATAAAAGCTGAAACAGTTAGAAAATATAAATATACTAAAGGTAATGGTATGCCTTATGTTGGTATTATTCGTTCTGCTGAAGATGAACTAAGAATTTATCGTGCTGATTTCTATAATTATCTTACAGGTAATAAATCTAAGAGCGAAGAAGAAATTAATGTAGGAGAAGCTATTAATAAAACACTTGAAAAATATTTTGATAATGCTACTAGAACTCTTAATACTGCTGATATTAGTCAAGAAGATTTAGAACAACTTAAGACTGGTTTTGAAGTATTTAATGAAATTACTAGAGGTGAAAAGAGTATTGATAAAGCTAAAGCAAAACGTGTTGCTGAATTTATTAAAAGTGAATGTGATGTTACTTATAATTGGAAGCAATATGAACTTGATAAAAATAGAGCTTTTGCTAAAGGTAAAAAGTATTATGATAAGTGGTTAGAAGTATTTAGTGAACAAGTTGAAGAAAATGGAACTATTGCAGAAAGACCTAATCGAACTATTTATGGTATTATTAAACCTAAAGATTTAGATAAATGGACTGATATTGATAGAACTGCTGCAATTAATATTCTTCAAAAGAGAACTAGAGAAACTACTACTCAATATTACTATATGAAAGAAAGAGAAGTTCTTGACAAATATGGTATTGATAGTATTGAATATAAACAATGGTATAGAGATAATCATTATTTTGACCCATATACTCGTACTATTAAACCTATTCGTATTTGGACTACTATGCAAATGATTAAAGATGATGGTTCAGCTGTTGTTGGTAATTATGAACCACGTATTAATCAAATGCATATTACTCCTAAAGAAGAACTTGTTAATCCAGAATATAGTAGTTTTGTTAATAAGTACAAAGTAGGAACAGGATATGATAATCCTAATTATACTAGTCTTAATGAGTATCAACTTGAACTTATGAATAAAGTAAATGAACTCATGAAAAAGTATTGTTTTACTAATAGTAATAAGAGATATGTTGATATGGGTTATCTTCCAGCTTTACCTAAGTCTAAAGATATGACTGTTAAAGATTACTTTGAACAAGCTCTTAGTTTTCTTGGTTGGACAGCCAATGTTCCTAATAATACTAGTTGGAGAAATAATGAAAATTTAACTTTTGATAAAGATTATGATATTCCTAATCCTAGATTAGTTCAGTTAGTTAATAAAGATACTCAACAACTTCCTACTATACCTAAATTTAAAGAACCTAATGAAAGTGATGAAGAATTTAGTAAACGTAAAGCTGCTGCAATTAAAACTAGAGATGAAATTATTGAAAATAATAATAAAATTCATAATGATATTCTTAATCGTAATTGGGAAGAAGTATTTAATAGTTTCTTAATTGAAAGTAATAGATATAATGCTATTAAAACAGTTAAAAATCTTCTTTATACTGCTGACCAAATTATTACTAGTAATACTGCTTACGATATAAATTATAAAGGTAGTATAAGTGAAAATAGAGAAGCTAGTGCTGGTGGTGAAATTGAATATAAACAAGAACAACAAACTAGAACTAGTGCACATCTTAGAAGTTTTATACGTCGTCTTGTATTTGAACAATATAAGGATAATAAAACTCCTAATCTAGTTAAACTTGGTTCTCTTGCTCAAAACATTGCTGGTAGTAAATATATGATGATGAACATTACTGGTGGTATTGCTAACGTTCTTACTGGTTCTAGTAATATATTTATGGAACGAGCTGCTGGTGAATATATTAATCTTAAAGATTGGGAAGCTGGTAAATCTGAATGGATTAAAGGAACTGTTAGTTATATGGCTAATATGTATAGTGAAAATAGTAGTACACTTCAAGATGCTATTATTAAACTTAGTCATGTAGTTGATTTTGATAGAGTAACTGAAGTTAGTACTGTTGAAGGTCTTAAAGAAAATATTCGTAGAGTTCGTGGATTACTATTTAGTCCTCAATCTGTTGGTGAACATTATATGCAAAATGTTATGTTATTTGCTATGCTTAAATCTCATAGACTTGTTGATAATGGTAGAGGTGGTTATGATATAATGAGTAAAGAAATGTATCATCGTAAAGCTGAACAAGATGCTCTTATGTCTGTAATAAATACTCCCCGTGGAGAGGAGAACCAAGCTCTACTTGAACAATTCAATAAGTTCATGGATGATGCTAAAGCTGATAATAAAAAACGAGCTAAATATAATCTATTTAAAGCTAATCCTATATTCGATTTTGTTAAGACTTATCTTAATGAAGAACAACAAAGAGAATATATAGCTAAGCGTAAAGAACTTATTAAGAATATTGATAAAAAGTTTGCTAAATTTCCAGATATTTATAATCAATTTGAACTTAAAGATGGAATTGCTCAAATAAAATCTGATAGTAAACTTACTCTTAAAGAGTATGCTAAATTTATTGATAAAGTTCGTGAAGTAAATAAGAAAGTTCATGGTGTTTATGATAAACTTGGTTCTGCTAATATAGAACAACATTGGTGGGGTGGTATGGTTATGCAATATCATAAACATCTTTATCCCGGTTTTAAGAAACGTTATCGTTGGAATGGTTATTATAATGAAACTTTAGGTACTATTGAAAAAGGTAGTTATACTAGTCTTTATGATTATTTGACTATTCCATTTAAAGAAACTAACATAGGAGAAATTAATAATGTAAGTGATGTTCTTAAAGCATTTCAAACTTATGGTAAGAATTTACTTTCATTTGCTGTTAATTTCAAACTTAATTATGAACTTCTTCCTGAACATGAAAAAGCAAATATTAGACGTAATTTAGGTGATTTACTTTATGTAGGTGCTGCTATTATTGGAGCAATTGCTATAACTGGTATGGGCGGTGATGATGATGAAAGTATTATGTATAATCTTATGCTTTATCATGCTGACCGTCTTGCTTCTGAAGCTGCTTCATTTACTCCATTTGGTGCTTATGCTGAAGGTAAAAAGCTATGGTCTAGTCCTGTTGCTATTGGACAAACTATTAATGACTTAATTGGTACTACTGCTATGGCTGCTAGATTTCTTATTGAAGAAGATTTTACTGAGGAATATACTACTGGTAGATATAAAGGTATGAATAAGTTTGAAGTTATGGCTATTCGTAATATACCTGTTGTTCGTAGTATTAATCGAGTTCTTGATTTACCTAATAATAATAGTTATTATAAACTTGATGAAAATATACTTAGTATTATACCTTATAAAGATATAGCTAAAGATATATTTGAATAAGTTGGACTTGAATCTAGTAAAAAATAAGGGCTTGCCTATGGTATTACTACCTAGACAAGCCCTTTTACTTTAGCATTAATATCTCAATAATCAAGAACTATTTTTCCATCTTCATTTACAATAACATCTTTATCACTATACATTTCTTTATATAATTGTATAAACTCTGTATAATTACCTCTAAAAATATAATTATGGTTAACTATATAAACAGATTTACGAGTAGTAGGCTTAATAACATTAGCAGTATAAAGAGTTTGAAGTGCTTTATAAAATGTATGAGTAGAAATACCGTAATATTCAGTTATAGCACTTTCAGTAAATTCAATAACATTACTCATATAAGCTAAATTTCTACATATATAATTAAATAAATGTAGAGTAGCTTCATTAAAATAACGTTCTTTATCAAGAATTTCCATTGCAACTCCTACATAATCTCTACCTTTAATACCTAATTTATTAATATTATAAGTAGTATTAGTAATAGAAATAACTTGCATAGTATCCATAACTTCAACAGTTTTATTAGTATCATAAATAGTTGGAGCTATATTACTAGCAACTTCAGCAATACGTTCTTTTTGAGCATCAACAAACTTCTTAATAAGTTTAGTATTAAAACGATAAGTAGCCATAAAATCATTTTTAAATTTAACATTATATTCATTATTAACTTCAACAAATGTACGAAAAATATGTCTATATAATACATACTTTCCAATAAAAATTATGTTAAATATGTCTCTGAGATACAGTAAATATTTTTGTAACTATTTGATTATCAATAACAAAAAATGTTAACCCTATCTAAGATATATACGATAAGAAGCCTGTCCATTAGCAATATCTTAATTAAAACCATCATCATTATTACCAATAACACACATAAGAATAATAAAAACTATAATACCAACAACAAATAGTTTTCCACTATACTTATCCATAGCTTCACTATCACTAATATTATTAGCAACAGCTAATAGTTTAACACCACCAAATATAATTCCAAGAAGAACAATAAATGCAACCATAATTATAATATATTTAAGTTTAACAATAAGATAAAAATAAACCCCAGTAGTAAGACTAGCTTATCTACCGAGGTTTCAGTCATGCCAACGACTATAAGTTTAAGGATTAGTAGAACGCTCCGCTTCGCTACGCTCAACTCCCCGTAGAGGATGGAATAGACTAGTATTCATTCAATCAATATAATCATTATCATTAATAACTATACTAATATTACTAGCACAACTACCATTCCATCCTCTACGGGGAGTATAGCGAAGAGTGCGTAGCACTCGTAGCGGTTCCAAGCTAATCATCAAATTAAATAAAGCCAGCTCTATTAGAGCCAGCTTTAAGTATAACATATAAACCATTAGCATTAATACTATTTACTTCTTTAGTCCATATTTAGCCCATTGAAGAACAAATCCAAGACCTTCCCAAATTTTATCTTCAGCTTTAATTCGAGCATAATTAGAACCAACATTTAAATCAAAGTTTTCAGGTTTTACACAAGCTGCTTGACCATGAACTTCAAATCCAGTAAGACAAGTAAGAGTAGTATTAGTTGTTTTAGTACCAACTTTTACATTTTCAATACCTTTAATAAATCTCTTAATATCATTTTCTTTAAGAGTATCTCCAGTAGGGTCTTCAAGTTTATAATAAGCTTTTTCAAATTCTTTAGCAGGACTCCAAGATTTATATCCATTAGGATAAGTTACTTCATAACCATCTTCTTCAAAAGAATGATTACCAATTCTATAGCCTTTGTCATTTGCTTCACGAGCTGTCATAGGAACAGCTTCAATCATTTTAACTCCAATAAATTTACTCATAATTTTAAAATTTAATTATTTATTTAATCGTAGTAGTAATTATTATAAATCTATCATCTTCAGGTTTAACATCAATCGCTTGAAATTCTCCATATTCAGTATCTTCAACTAAAACAAGTTTATCTTCATCAAATTGTTGAAGTTTATCTATAAGTTCTTTAACTGTCATAGTTTATTCTTTTTCAAGTTTATTAATAATATCTTTAATATAATCACTAGGAAAACTTCCTTCAAGTCGAGCTAATTCTTTTCTTTTATAATCATTATCGACTTTAGTAATAACAGTAGTAGGAAATTTAGTAATTTCTTTTCTTAGAATATCATCTAGATTTGTATTACGAATATTAAGAGTAATATCACAATTAGCTTCATTAATAGCATCAGTTATATTTTTAATTGCTATTTTACAAGCGTCACAGCCATCTCTAGTAAAACAATCAATACGTATCATAGCACAATAGCATTATTTTTAACAGCTTCTTTAATAGTATTAGGAACTCTAAGAAGAGTATTCTTAATCATTTCAGTAGTAAGACTATCAGAATATACATAAGTAGCATAAGTTCTCCAACTATCTTTAATTACAACAGCAAACTTATTAGGATTATCAACATTAGTTTGAATATATTCTACTTTAGTATTCTGATATTTCCACATCCAAGCAATAGCATCAGCACATTTAGCACGAGTTATACAATCATGTTCATCAATAAACGCTTCAACAAATATATTATTTGTTTGTCTTGTAGGTTCATCTCCAGTAAGATAATTAATATCATTACGAAGTTCTTCCCAAGTAACAGAATTACTATATCTTTTATATTCTGTATCATCTCGATATATAATACAAGTAGGATATTCAGTAATATTCTTACCAGCAACAGCCTTTTCAAGTATCATATCTTCAAGAATAAGATGGTCAGGAAGATTTTTAAAATTACATTGAACATTAGTACCAAATAAAGCTATATCGATAGCTTCTCGCATAGCTTCTGTTTTATCTTTATCAGCACTTTTATAATAAAATTCAATTTTAACCATAGTATTCGTATAATATAATGAGAATTTATAAAATTAGCTATTTTAAAGCCCCACATTGAATGATATTCATATCGTGATAGATTAATCACAATAACAATTAAAATTCAATGTAGGGCAAAAGAATCATATCTATGACTTTCCTAGCAGCTTGCGAAGATACTTTCTAATAGTGTAATCGCTTTGCACACCACGTAAAATATCACCATTACAATAAGCAGTAGGAGCATCACTAATACCAGCACTATGCGCTTCTTGTCTACCAGTATCAGTATATAGATTATACCTAATAAGATTAAACCTACCGGCAAACTCAGGAAGAGCAAGAGCTTTGTGAAGCCTTTCTTCAAAAAGTTTACTAACATTACAATCAGGTAAATAAAACAAGATTAACTTTTTCATAGATAAACTTCATCTCCTTCAACTTTAGCATCACTAAAATGACTTTTAAAACTTTCAACACTTCTACACCATAAAGATTTAAGTCCATCACGTTTATAAATAACAGCAGGAATCCAGTCACCTGTATCTGGATGTTTCATTTCAGTAATACTAATAATTATATATTCATTAGACGTTTTATTATGAATATAACGAGCACCAACTTTAAGCTTTAGCTGCTCCACCGGTTCCTTCTCCAAATCCTTTGTTTCCACGTTCACTTTCTCCTAATTCTTCAATAGATTTAACTTCTTTCCAAGTAATTCTTTGAGCACTATTAATAATAAGTTGACAACATCTATCTTTACCATCACAATTATATGGCGGAGTATAAAGTTTATCAAGAATATTAGTAGTTGTAGCTCTAATATTATTAAGTTTAAGTCTAGCATTACCAACCATACTATCAGGTAAATGCATATGTTCTCTCAACTTATCAACTATTTCAGCAAGAGTAGATACAGCATGAACTAAATCTCTAGAAGTACGATTCTTAAAAATAATAAGAAGTTCTCCACGATAACCCCAATCAAGAGTACCAGGAGCATTAGGCATATAAAAGTCAGATTTAGTAAGATTACTTCTAGGACGTAAAGACATTTCATTAGGTTCACCATTAGCATCATCTCCAATATTAAATGCTAAACCTGTATGATAAATAAATCTATCTTTATCTACATCATATTCATAGCAAATAGGATAAATATCCATACAAGCATCACCTTCTTTACCATAAGTAGGTAGAATGGGTTGAACCATACAACATTTCTTTACATCTACAACATCTCCACTAAGAAGTTTAATCTCTTTCAGTTTAAATACTTTTACTTCCATATACAATTAAATTATTAAATTAAAGAGCTTCTGCAAGTGCAAAAGCATTTTCTATTTTTCTTGATTTATCACCATAACAAATACTATCAAATCGCTTAGTACCTTCAATATTATCTATATTAGAATAATATCCACTAATAGCATTAACTGCACCCCAAGCTGTACCAAGAATATCTCTTTGACCTGGACCATCAAAATAATAACTATAAGTATCAGAAATAACATTCATTTTTCTACTACTTATTTTACTATCAGTTAAAGCTAAACCACTACGATAAGCAATATCTTTAATAGTATGTCCTGTATCTTTTAGACGTTGAATTTCATCACTAGTAAGAAGATTTTCTCCAATAAATTGAATTACATCTTCGTCAGTAACTTTAATATTAGCAAGTAAATTACAATATTGACCAAATTCTTCAGATTTAATTTTACTAATTCCAAGTATTTCTTGTGCAACAGAAATCTTATTATGAACACTAGTTGTATGTCGAAAACTAACATAATTACTACTAGTACGAATAGCAGCATTAAGAGTATTTTGACAAATAACTCTAATAGGAGTAAATAAAATCTTAACTCCACCACTACCATCATGAGTATTAGTAAATACTAGATAATTTTCAACAGGGTCACCTTTAACAAGAATATTATTAGGAAGTTTAGCACTTACAAATATTCTCTCACCATTTCCCCAAAATCCAGCAGTTTGCCAAATAGCAGAATTTTTACCAATAGCGTCATCAAAGAAATTAAAAGCATCATTGTTTTGTACAATAGTATATTTACTTTTAACAACACCTAAAGGAATATTGTAATCAGTACGATAGGTAGCAAAGGCGTTATCACACTTACGATAAATGTCAGTACCAAAAACATGAGCGCCTTCTTTTTGTTCTTTAATAATTCTATCAAGTTCTTCATCAGTTCCAGTAAGTTTAATAGGCATTTTACCAACTAGTTCACATTTAGCTACATTAAAATTAAGTCCAGCTTTAAGCATAACTTCTTTAGCAGTAGCACAATCTGATACATCAATAGCACCAGAATAAGCCCAAGGTTTACCTTTTACTTTATACATATTATTTATGACTTATACGTAACATAACACTTTCAATATCTCTAACAGCTTGGTCTATATTAACACCATAAGTATCCATATACCATTTTATTAATTCTTTTACTTTTTCTTCTAGTTCCATAATTAGCAAGATTAATAGTGTTGACTCCCCGTGGAGGATGAACTTGATTCTGTCCTCTACGGGGAGTATAACCAAATTATTTAATAATAAGACTAGTATTTTCAACAAGTTTAGCTATACTAATATCTCTACCATCATTAAGAATATTCTTCATAGTAGTTTTATTAACACTGCTACTTCTAGTCATTTCATGTTGATGATTAAAGAAAGTATTAAGTAAATCAAAATTAATTTTATTAGCTAAATCACCAATAGGTTTTTCAATCTCAAATTTAACTTTAATACAATCTAAATCATCAAGAGTAAAATAACCTCCAGTTTCTTCTCTAAGTCTAGCAGATTGTTCAGGATATCTTTCAGTAAATTTATCATTAATTTGTTCAAGAAGCATATCTCTACTAAATGAGAAATTACTATCAATCATATCATTATCCCAAAGAGATTGTAAATGTTCAAGAACTAAATCAATAAATATTTGATTAAGATTTTCATCAATTTCAACACATTTACTGTTCTTAGTATAGAGTTTACTATCAACTAAATTAATAACTTTATTACCAGACTTACCTAAATCTCCATAAGCAATAACAGCATCAAGCATAACACCTTTAAGTCTTTCAGCATTGTTTTCTTTAGTTTTACGAAGAACAGCTAATCGTTGCTCTTCTTTTTTACAAGATTCAGCTTCAAGATTAAGTACAGTATATGCTTTACGATAACCATCAAGTTTAGATTTAAGATTATCTTGTGTAATAGCAAGGCGTTCTTCAAGTTCAGGAGTTAATTCACCTTCATTTTCTTCTAACTCAAGAAATATATCCTCAAGTTCAGTAGTAATATTATAAATACTTGCCATTATTTTCTACGTTTAGGTATATTATAAGCAGAACGATAATAAGGATTTAAATAACCAAATAAATGAGTATAATCACTAGCAGTCATTTTACCTGTATTAGTTCTATATTTATAAATAGCTTCAGTATATTTCTTCCATAGTTTTTTTACTAAACCAAGATTACCAACAAATCCACCATTTTCAAATACAATAGCTTCTGTATTTTTAGTAGTTCTAAAACGGTTATTAAAACCATAAAATCTTCTTCCCATAACTTTAATATTTAAATAGTTAATAATTTATTTATTATTTCTCATTTCTTCATCTTTAACTACTTTAAGAACAACGATATTACATAAAAGACCATAACAAAGATAATTATTAAATATACAATTAGGACAAACTTCAATATGTTTATTTTTAACATATTTACATAGAAATGTTACTTCTTTATCATCTTTAATTCCAATTGTAGTATAAAGAAATTCTTCACCATCATTTAAATCATCAGTGAAATTAGTACCACTATAATTTTCAACATGAAAATGTTTAAGTTTATCAATCTCTGAAGTCATATCCAAGTTCCATTAAATTATTTCTAATCATACCAGCTATAAGCTTAGCATTAGGATGAGGTTTACCAGTAGTACCATAATAACGTAGGTCAATAATAGCTCTCCATTCATTAATAGAATATGTATAAATACATCTAGTAGCAGTATCAAGAGGAAGAACACCACGAGCATCTTGTCTGTGCATACCATTTTCTACAAGAAATTTATATCTTTTAAAAGAATCATTACAAGAATCTAAATAAACAGTAGAAACCATATCAACAATAGGTTCTTCTTCATATTGTTTTATTAATTCTTTATTAAGCCAATAAGGTCTACAAATACTTCCATCTTTATACACATATCGAGTACTCATTTCAGCAATATTATTAGGACTAACGCGGTTTAATTCACGAGAAGTACTAATTTGTGTATCAACACAAAAAGTATATCTCATCATATGAAATCCTATTTCAGTATTACGAAAATCTTCAATAGGAACAATATATTTAGATAGATAACCAAATTGTGTTTTATGGTCTAAAACCCAATTACCATTAACAGTTATATAATAAACATGTTTTTCATAATGATAACTAAAGCCAATAGTATTAGCACAATTAATAATAATAGTTTCTAAAGTTTTATCACTATCATTAGCAATCATATAATAAGTTCCATGACGAAACATACTCCAATGTCCATCATTAATAAGTCGTTTAATAGTAGCTTCATCATTACCTGTTTCTCTACCATAACAAACTCTTGCGCATTTAGCAACATGAGCTTTAGAATCATCTCCTTGTTGCCAAAGTTCAACTTTAGGTTCAATTATTTTCATCTTCTTGATTATTATAAAAATCTTTAACTACATTTCCAAATATACTATAAAAATGTTCTTTAGGTATAATATTAATAGGTTGTATAGAATCAAGCTCTTTAAAAAACTCTTTAAGACCTTTATTTCTAATCCATAAAGTATCATAAGTAGCAGTTATATAATTATCTTTATCCATGTCACAAGCTATAAAGCAAGTTTCACTATCAAGCTTATCTATACATTCTTTACATACAATAGCCTCAGCTATTTGTTTACTCTTACTAGCATCTTCTTCAACAGAATTTCCAAGTGGAGTATAACCAATAACTTTACCACAACATATACAAACTCTAGCAAGAGCATTTATACCAAAAATAGGATGTAATTTCATACCATATAATCAGTTACAAATTTAAGAACTTTATAGAAAAGACCAACAAGAGTACCAGTATTATCAATAATATAATCATCTTGAGAAATTTTAATTTGTTCACTTTCATGATTATCATTATTGTTAAATTTTCTATCTACTCTAATTATCATTCCTCCACATTGTTTAATAGCTTCACATTCGTCATTTTCAAATCTAGCATCAGCTATAATACATTGACCTTTACTATTTCTTATATCAAATGCTTTATTCATAGTATAATTAATAAAAGCTTTATGCCAAAAATGATTTCTAATAACATTAGTACCATAATATTGAAGAAGAGTTCTAATTTTAATAGAAACATTAGTATTTGAAAGAAGAAGTGTAGATAAATTATCAAATTCTAATGCATTATTAATAACATAATCTGCATATTTAATATTTGTAGAAACAATACCTGTTTTAAAATTATAATAATAATTTTCTTTAATTTCTTGTTTATCTAGAAGTTTACGGTCAATACCACAAAATTCAGATATATCATCTTTAAGTTTATCAGCAAAATGAATAATTATTTCATCATTTTCAACAAACCCATTTTTATGATAAAGAAGCCAAGTATCATAAGTAGCTTTCATAATACCATCATGAAGGATATAACTAATCATAGAAGCAACTGTATCTTTACCACTTCCTTTGAATCCTTTAATACCAACAATAGTAACTTTATTAATACTCATAATAATTTGTTTTTGTTTATCAAGACAAATATAAAAATATAATAGGAATTTACTAGTAATAATGATGCTGAATTTAATGTTAAATATCATAGTGAGAATAACGCATTTTAAGGCTCACCATGACACGCAAATCTTATCGTGATAGATTAATCATTTCAATATATAAAATCGAATACAGGCAAAAAGAATCATATCTACGAGCGTGTTCTGTATAGTTTTAGACCTCTAACAAATAGAAAAGCCTAGCACACTATATTATGTACTAGGCTTCACCTTATTCAATATCTATATGATAAATAATACAAAAACCATTACGTTCTTCTACAAATTTAACATTAATATTAAAATCATCTTTAGACACAACAAAAGCATTACGCAATCTTGTATCGAGAAGTCTAATAACTCTATTAGGAATATATAATTTAAATCCAGTATTAGCATCTCGAATAATAGGAACACTATTATTAATTCTATTATCATTATACAAAATCACATAAAGTTCATTACTTTTAGTTATATCGTTATATCTAATAGCAAAATTATAACTTTTAGCATCATAATCAGTAAATAAAACAATAGAATTATAATAACAACTAAAATAAGATTTAGTTCTATCAAAACTATTATTCTTAATTACATTATAATCTAGTATCTCCATTTATAACAACATTTTTAATATGAGATGGAACTCTAGTAACACCACTTCGTTCACCATAATCTATATGAACAGTTCTACCAATATAAGATTGAGAATTGAATAAAACTTCCTGTTGAACAATATGACTAGTACTTAAACGAGTTTCAAACTTTTCATCATTAATATCATTTTTACAAAGAAGAATAGGTAAATCACGTTTCTTTTCTTTATAAATATCAATAATTATAAAATCTCCTTCAGTAGCATCTTTAAACTTCTCCATATAATTAGCTCTACGTCTACCATATTGATAATCAGTTTCTATATTACGAAGTATAAGACCTTCAAATCCTAAATTAATAAAATGATTTCTAGCGTCAATAGCTTCATTATCATTAGTAATATATCCACTAGGAAGAATAATCAATCGTTCTTTATTATTATAATGTTCTTTAATATTATTAAAGCTAGTAGGCATTTTAATATGATAACGATATGTATTTCTATGAGTTTGATTACCTTCCATCATAATATCATAACACCAAAACTGAAGAAGTTTATTTTCAACACAATTAGCATCTTTAACAAAATGATTAATTTGATTAACAGTATAACCCGGAAGATAAACTTCACCATCAAGTGCTGCAAATCCATTAATCATATCGTCGATAATATTTGTATTAATAGTAGCAAGCAGATAATCTTCAAGATAGCCAAGAGTATGCCAAATAAGACCTTCACGACTTTGGAAACGAAGCCTAACAGGTTTAAACATATCATTTTGAGTATAAGCAGTAACAATACAACGCAGACCATTAATCTTATACTGACCATACATACAACTGACTTTTTTCCAAACATTACCACTATACGTTTTAGCAAGCATTGGAAGTAGAAGATTAGTATTTCCATTACTAAGGTCTTTAGGCAGATAAGTATTTAGAAAATTAAATAGAGTATCATTATCTCCATCCTCCACGGGGGGTAAACCCTGCATATCACAAAGTTCATCAAGATATGTATATCCTTTTTTAATCTTATCGTTATATCTACTCTCAAGTTCTTTTTGACCATCTTTTTGAGTAACAGCATAAACTTCTTTACGAATATTACTTCGAATAAGACCATAAAAAACAGTGATACTATTAGTACCACTGTCAAGTTCAGCCCACCAAACAGTAGGTGCACCATTATTATTTCTACGATAAAGTTTATTCATTATGTTCACTTATTTTTAAACCATTAAATGCAAAACTAACAGCTTTACCACCTAGAAGTTTAGCTTTACGCTGAGCAATCGTTTCCTTTTTAGGCTTAATAGCCTTTGCAATACCGGTGCTAACATCAATGGGTTTACCTGTAAAGACATCTTTTGATTGATTAACTCTGCTAGCACTTCTAGTGCGTTTCCTTGGTTCTTTACTATAATATCGTACTGGGTTTCTTCTCTCGAAATCAAGATTTTTTTCATGTATATCAATAATTCTTTTAATAATACTATTACGATAATCAATATAACTTTGAGCTTTTTCTGGATGATGTTCTAGAACAAGATAAAGTTTATCAAGAATATATTCAATACTAGAAAGAGTAATACGATAACCATAATTAATAGTTTGTCTAGGACGAGAACCATCAGGATAAATAATAGTACAATCTAAATCTTTAATATAAGATTCAATTGCATCAGCCATTGTAGATTTATCAATAACATAATTAATATATCTAATATCTCTATCATCTAGCTTTTCTTCATATCCTTTTATTATCATAGATTTTCTTTCTTACATTTATAAATAATAATACGAGTTGGTTTACCTATAAGGCAATGATTATATTTAAACCATTCAATAATATCAAATGTAGGATAAGTTTTAGCTATTCCTTCAATAAGAGCATAACCTTCTTGATAATTAAAATTACTATGAACAGTTCCACCATTATCAGTATCAAGTAAGCTAAACTTTTTGATATATTCAACGTCATCATTAGAAGATAGATTAATTTCTCCATAACAATAAATATCTTTTTTATCAATACGTTTATTATCTATATCAAGATATTCAAATTTATCAAGATTTTGTTCATCCTCTTCAGTAATTGGACGCATAACCGTATATGTAACACCAGCTAAACTTTTAGTATGGCAAAGTATTACTTTCTTCCGTATCCCAAGTAAATTCAGTTTCTTCTCCATAATTCTCTTCTATATATTTAATAACTTGTTGAGTTAGTTCATTAATAACATTTGTAGAATAACTACTTCTCAATTCGGCAAAATCTTTAACACCAAGTTCTTTAGGAATAATAATAGGTATAATATCATAATCATTCTTAAGAATCACAGCTTCCATAAGACCAGTTCTATCATTATCCATAAGGCTAATAAGAAAACCATTTCGATTAAGTTTACTACGAAGCCAATCATATTCAATTTGACGAAGTTTATAAGTTTCATGTGGAATATTAACAACACCAATAGTTTTAGATTCAATGGTAGACCCCCCGTAGAGGATGGAATGATTAATACTCTTTAGATAACATTCAAGACTTAATCTATCTTTAGTAGATTTAGTTATAATAATAACGTCATAATTATCTAATTCAAGATTAATAACTCCCTCAATAGTATTACTATTAGTTATAAACTTAACTTCAGTTTTCTTATTTCTATTTGGAAAATACAGTTTAACATTAACTATTCCTCTTTTATCTTGCCCAAGAACGTAACCATAACATAAATCTGTTTTATTTTTATCATAAAAATATTTAGGAATAGGATTAGTTGAACGATTAATATAAAATTGGTCAACAGGATAAACAAAATGAGTATTAAGAAAATTAAGATTAATACCAAATTGTCCCCAATACTTAGCATCTAAATTATTCCACGGACGAGTAACAAGTTCAATAATAGGTTTATGATTACGTACATTACTAATAGCCCTAGCAATATTATAATCGTTGTTTTCATCTTTATCTTGTCCATAAATAATATTTCTAAAAGTATAAGCAATATGTTTAAGAACAAATAGAAATTGACTTTTAATAGAAATATCAATTTGCTTATGAACAATCTCAGAGAGTACAGTTGCAGCAGCATCTATACAATCTCCCCACCAATATCCAGCAAAATCTCTTCCTTTAAGTTTATTCCTATTATCATATCTAAAACCAAAACTAGGATGAGTATCTTCACGAAAAGGACTAGATATAAATTCTCCTGTATCTATGCAATGTTGTATATCTTCAACACTAATTCCAGTATAAGTGCTAAAAATAGTAATTTGACTAACTTTAGAGAAAATATAATCTTTAGTTAAAATAGTATTACTAATATTTCTTTTCATAATATTTCTAATTTGACCTTTATCGTGAACATATAAAAAAAGAGGACTAGGTACTAAAATAGTACCCAATCCTCTTACATACAACTATTTAACTAACTTTAATTTTTTAAAATGGCAAATCTTCTGTTGGATTAACAAAAGCACCAGCAGCATCATTACCACCACCAAATGGACTAAAATCTCCACCGCCATTAAATCCACTAACAGGATTTATAGGAGCAGCAGTTTGAACACCGGGCATTACACCAACACCAGGCATAGCAACATTTGGCTGTTTAGCTTGTTCGGCAGATTTTTGATAAACAATACTTTCTTTATAAGGGTCAATATGCAAACTAGGAGCAGATTGTTCTTTATAAAGTTCAATAACTCCATCATTGATAAATGTAGGAAATCCTAAATCACCAAATGAAGATTTACTTCCAACAACAGCACGCCATTTACCATCATTCTTAACGAAACGAAGAAGCTTCATCCAAATAGTAATAGGTTTACCTTTAGCATCATTATAAACAGGTTTACCATTATTGTTAAGTAACTTAACATAATTTTCAAACACAGTTTTATAACCAGCTATAACTTCCTCAGCTTCAACAGGTACATACTGCATATTTTCATCAAAATCTTCAAAAGGCAAAGTAAGAGCATCAATTTCTTCTTCTGTTAAATCACGACCTTTAAGAACAAATACATTATATATATGTTTCATAAAGCGGAAAATGTTATCAACTTTCCAAGCACCTTTACCACCGGGAATAGTTTCAACATTACTTTCAGCAGGAAGAAGACGTTGAGTTACATAACGACGTTCATTGATATTTTCATGATTACTAGCAAAAGTAAATGTAAGATAAGGAATACTCATACCAGCAAATGAAGGCATACCTTGAACATCATCTTTCAATGTAGCCCAATCAACTTTAACATCTTCAAGATGACCAATAAACAAGCCATTAGCTTTATTACAATCAGTACGTTCATCAAACTTTTTACGAGTTACATCACGTAAATCGTTATTAATACCTCTACCTCTACGTTTTTTAGGAGTTTGTACTTCTGCATTAGCAGTTTGTTCAGCACTTGCTACAACAGTAGCTTCATTCTTAATTTCTTTTTCTGTCGACATAATTAAAGTAATTAAAAGAATTATTATATAAAATAAGAGCTGCACTATTAGCAATACTAACAATGCAGCTCTATGTTCAAGATACTATATTTCTAGGACGAAGATTTGATTATTCAGCAGTTTCTTCTTTTTCAGCTTTCTTACCGATACGAACAGGTTCTTCATCTTTATATTCGGTAAGCATTGCAATCTTAACAACAATATCTTTATGACCGTTATTAACAACAGCTTCTTGCAAGTTGTCAATATCTACTGTATAAACACGATTCTTAGAAGTAGCTTCTTCATCAGTCATATCAGCTTTCAACTGTTTCCAAACATTAGAATCAGTAAAGTTAAGAGTTACACCAATACCAGACAAAGCAGCAGTATTAGCACACTTAGAACCTTTAATCTTAGCAACTTCATCACCTTGAATACAGCTAACCAAAAGTTCTTTCTGTTCATCTTCGGTAATACCTTCACGACCAAGAGCAGCTTTAAGTTCTTCATTAGAAGAAGATAAAGCACCTTCAAGAGTTTCTTGGAAATAAGTATTAACATACTTAATCTTATCATTCTTAGTCATACGAACACGAGTAGTGCAAGGATTACCATTCTTGTCTAATTCAGCAATACCTTTAGCTAAAGCCCAAATATCAAATTCAGCATGAACAGCCATAGCAGCTTCGGGAGATTCAATATCCAAACCTTGTTCTTCACAGAAAGCAACAACTTCGGGTACTTTATTGATAATAGCATTATCAATATTTGCACAGTTATTAATGAACATTACATATTCACCATGAGCAATGCCGAGAGCTTTAGAAACTTGGGCAGTCATACGGAAACTACCGGGAGTAGAAACAACTACCAATTCAGGTTCTTCACTAACTGCTCTTTGACCAGCATTAACAATACCCATACCAAAACTCAAACCTTTCTTAAAGTCTTTCATTTTTCTTTCAATTTAAATGTTAATAATTTATTTTATAGTTTCAACAACAATGTTGTTTTTAATTTTTACAATAATATTATCCTTAAGTTTAATTTTATCATTAGAATAACCAAACCTAACATTATAACCATAATATTTATATACTCTAACAATAGCATAATGTGGAGCAGCTTTAACTTTAAGATATCGTTTTAAATCTTTTCCACTTCTAGCAATAATACAAATATCATCTTTTATAGCAACTACAATTTCTCTTCTTGATTTAGTTTGTTTTTCTATCGCATTGCCATAATTATGATTATAAGTTTGTGTACACCATTCAAGATTATTACTATTATTATTAAGTTTATTTTCATCTTTATGATTTACACAAGGATAATTATTTGGATTATCTACAAATGCAGAAGCAACAAGTCTATGTACAAAATAAGATTTATAAAATTTATTTTTGCCAAGAGAACATACTTTATAACCATAAGGTGTAATAGTACATTTTAAAATTCTATTAAATCTAATATTTTTAATATTACCATAATTACTAACTTGATAATTTGGATAATCAGTTATTGTTTTCCAAATTTCCATGTTATTGAATTTCAGTAATATCAATAATATCTTCATTACTCAAATCAATACCTTGCATAGTCTTTAATTCTTCTGTACTAAGACAACCCATAATTAAATCATTAGCAATTTCACGAGCACCATAAACAAATGCTCTATGACTTATCATTATTTTAGGATATTTCTTATAAGTATCTTTTTCAAAACATCCAGCAACAATAGCATCTTTATAAGTAAACTCACCAGTAGCAACCATATTACGTTCTCCAATTTTACGATAAAAACGATAACTAGTAATATAATCAATAGGAACAGCAGGTATTCTATAAACAGGAACTTTACCAGTAGAAGCAATTTGTTTAGCTTCATTAGTATTAGTAGCTATTTCAAACTTACCATTAAGTTGATATTCTTTATATATATTACCATTATAATCTTTATAGTATTTAACAGGATAAACATATATATGTTCATGGTCTTTATCTTCTGCATTTTTAGTTTGTGCCTCTTTGGGAGTAAGACACTTAATACAGTCAGATGGAAGTTTATCTTCATCATAAGCATTAAAGCCATCTGTATATTCGTACAGAGCGCGATAATTATCTACTTTTTCCCAACTCACGCTGCCTTTGACAAGTAATGCCTTAATAATGTGAACATCAACACCTGTTTTACCTTGAACTACATGAATATGTTCAATGCAAGTAGAAAATGGAAGTCTAAGGTCTTTAGCTCTCATTGCAATAGCAAGACCATCTTCAACAGACTTAATACCACATTTATCACTACGCATAACACGTTTGATAAATACTTCAAGACTTGCAATTTCAGCTTCACTCATATAATTAAGCTGATATGGAGCAACAGAATGTTGAACACCATGTTGTTTTTCAATACCACTATTACTAACAGCAACAGTAGTATCATTAACTTTAACTTCTTTATCTTCGTCCATTCTATCAAAGAGCGATTTTGATTACACAACAAATGTAACTATTATATTTATACTAGCAAACAATATCATCAAAATTTTGAGCACTAATATCAGAATTAACATTCTGTATAACTTCATGATTAGCCGATAACTTTTCCTTTTTAAGACTTGCTTCCTCAATAGTACCAGCTATATAAAGTTTATGTACTTTAAGTTTTGATTGACTACAATTAACATTATTATAACGATAAATAAGTTCATCTATTGTATCACATAAAGGTGAGGTTAAAATCCATTCGTCTACGCTTGTTTCTAGGCTGTCAGTTGAATTATTTTTTATAGATAATACTCTTAATAAGCCATCATTAAAAGACTTCAAATTCAGCGTGGAAATAGCCTTAGATTTGATTATACGAGCAGTCCCTTTCTTGCTTCCAGACTTGTACAAAACAGGAATACCATTATCATCAACTAGAACTTTATCTTCAATTTTATCGTGATAATCACCACAAATTTCACCTAATTTATCATTAATATATTTAGTTACAGTAGCAGCATATTCACCTCTCTTACTAATAATAAGAAATCGTTTATCAGGATTATCTTTAATAATTTCAACTATTCTTTCTAGCTTACAAACATTATCAGAACATATAAGCATACGTTCACGAACAATATTATAAAAAGTCTTAACTCGTTCAGCAAGAACAAGAGGATTATAACATTCATCAATTTGTTTACTAAAAGGATTAGTCATATCCATATCAGCACTCCATCCATTATATTCAGCTATTTCTGTAATATATTGAATAGCACTACGTCCATCTTGAGTACCATTTCGAGCACATTTAATATTATCAAGATTACCAAATATTTGAATAGTCTGAGTAATAAATTCAGTATATTTATTGTAATTAGCAATATCATCTTGATTAACAAACAAAATTGGCTCTCTGTGTTCCTCTACGGGGAGTAAAGCCCGCATAGCATTAATACCACTAGAACTTATATTATCATTAATAGGAGGAATATTAGTATAAATTTCTTTTAGTTTGGCAGTATCAATAGTATCTTTAGTTATAATCATAAGTTTAAATCTAGCACGATTAAAAACTGTATTACAAGAAAGATTCCATTCATTAACTCCAACAACAATAGAAATATCATAACTATAATTATATCTACTATTAACATAAGTATGAGTAAGAATATTAATAGTATCTATATTTATATTATGATTTTTAAGACCATCAACAATTTCAGTTCTTCTTTTCCAATTATCTGTAACAATAAGTATTTTAAGATTAGGATTTTTATTCCTCATCAGAGTAATAACTCTACTTATAATTTCAGAATAATCAAGAGGTTGAACACAATGGATAGTTCCAATACCTTTATAATCTTTAGAACCCCATTTATTAATAAGTTTACTATATGATTCTTCAACTATATTTTTCATCCAAAATCATCTTCATTAAAAATAGGATTATACATACCACTATATTTTTTAATTTTACTTTTACCTTTACCTTTAGGAGAAATTTTAAGTTTGATAGGATTAATAATCTTCATAGCTTCTTGATAATAAAATTTGAAATTAATATCTCTAAGAGAAATATCTTTATCATCAAGACTATTAATAACTGTTACAACAGAACCAGCTGCCATTCTACTACGAGAACCATTATCGTTATGAACTTTCTCAATAATATAGCCTCTATTAGAAACATAAAATCGAACATATCTTTGGCAAACAACATGAGTAACTTGTCCATTTTCAATCTTAGTTTCTTCTACATGAAATTGTCTACCTACATTTTGAGTAAGACAAAAGTCAAGAATATTAGTAGCTTCTTGAAGAGTATCCATTACAGGTTTATTCTTAAGAAAATAGTTTTCAATAGCTTGAGCAACAATAGGCATAGAATAACCTTTAGTTAAATCTAGAGAATACATCATAGGATTAAGAGCACCTTTAGATTCAAGCTTAAGTTTATGAACACCATTTTTAATAACTCTAAATTGGCTAAGATAATTATTTATATCTCTACTAACAAGACAATGATAATAATCAGTATCAAACTTAAGTTTAGTAGTTTGTTCCCAATCATCTTTAATACAATTATAAATATCAATATCTCGTTTATAAAGTTTAATAACAATACCATCTGTATTAGCACTTAACACATGAATATTGTGTAACTCTAATTCCTCAACCAACATTAGCATCATTAACTGCCCATTAATAGTAGTTTTAAGTACAGCTAATCTATCATAAAGATTACCATTTTCAAATCCAAGTTTACCATAAACAGAATTAATAACAATCTTTAAAACTAAAGCTAAAGTATCTCTATCAATTCCGTCAACAGTATCTTCATCGCTGTGTTTAACTTCAACTCTTTTATTTTTAAGCCAACCAATAAGATTACAAAAAGCATTAGTATCAAGATGAGCTGGAGCTACTTTATGAGCAGCAATAATACTAGGATACATACTATTAATATCAGCATGAATATAAACATAGTCATCATTGCCAAGTACATCGTGTTGACCCCCCGTGGAGGATGGAAATAATTCTCTTCCACTACTCCAAAGTTCAACAGGATTATCTTGACTATGTAAACCTCCAGTTGCAACAGTATAAGTTACATTTCCAATTTTAACTTCTTTACTAAACGCATCTTTATTAACTCTATAAATAGTAGTTTTAAGACATTCATCAAGAAAGTCTTGCATAGGTTTAGTTTTGAATTTAATAAAAGGAAAAATAACTTTTTTAAAACTCATAGCAGTTCTTTCAGTTTTCTTACCTTTCCATTGTTCAGGAGCAAGACCACTAAACTTACTATAAAATTTCTCAAAAAGAATATCAGCAGTTTTACTACGACTAGAATTAAGAACATCAACATCATAAGCTTTACTAATAGCATAACGAGATTTAATTTCTTCTGGATAAAGACGAACTATTTCAGCTACAATGAAAACATCATTAAGATTATAATACATCATAGGTTCAATATATTCATCAAGAATAAATCTATCCCATTTATCTACTAGCTTATTAAGCTGACTAATACTCATTCCTTTAAGATTAGGAATTTCATTATATAATTCAGCTTCTTTTTCATTAATATCAGGAAGTTCATATTCTAGAAGTTCATACCATTGAAGATTAATAGAAGTTTGCTTTAAACCTTTAGGAACAGGTTTACGTTCACCTGTTTTATTATCTACAACTACACTTGCTTTATTAAGAGCAAATATACGCATTACATCAACACCTGTAAATGGTAGTTTATATTTTCTAAGACTATTAAGATAAAAATCAGTTTTAAATTTATCTTTATCATCTTGACTAGAAATAATAGTTTTACTAGTTTCATATAACTTATTAATAAGTTCTTTCGTACTATTCGTACGCATATAAAAACTAAGTAAAGCAGCAATCATAAGATTATCATAATTGAAATTATTAAATCCATACAAGTCAGTACGAATAATATTTCCATTAGAATCTTTATAACATCTAGTCTTATTAATATAACCTATCATAGAAAGTAATTGACTATCATCTATATCTGTTATATAAAACTTATATTTTTCAACAGTTTTAAGACGAGCCTTAATTTCTTCAACAGATAGTTTTTGAACTAAAGGAATAGCTTTATTATCAGCATTAACACAATCTTTAAAAACTTTAAGATAACTATTAATACTAACAAAAGTAACAGAAAAGAAATTTCTTAAAACTTCAACATCATAAGCTATACAATTAATCATTTATACTATACCATAATTATTTCTATTTTTAGTAATCCAATTAATATCATCAGCAAAACGCTGTTTAAATATATGATAAAGATTATCATCTTTAAATTTAATAAGAGGAGAATAATTACTAAATACATATTTACCACCAGTAGCCATAAATCTAGGAATTGGATTATCACTAATACTACGATAAGCATCACCAAATATAAATAGATACTTATAATTAATTTTAGCTAATTCTTTCCATAAAATATTACGACATTTATCAATAGCAGTAAGATATGTATTATAATTATTAGAACAAGCACATTTAATACTATAAGTCATATACACATCTTCAGTATTATTACGTCCAGAATATTCATCATAAAGATTACCAATATCAGTAAATAATTGATAATCATCACAATAAGCTCTATCACCTCTAGGAAATAGGAAAACAATATCTCCATGAATACTTCCTCTACCACCTTGTATATATCTACCTGTATTAAATATACGATTTGGACATCTAGCACAATCAAGATATTCGTCAACAGTTTTATTTGCCATAAGATAATACTAATTGATTACTAGCGCGAGAACAAGCAACATATAATCTACGAAGCATTTCATCTCTATTAGTATAAGGATGACCATATTTATCATAAATCATATCGTTAATATCTACAAATACATTTTTATAAGTAGAACCTTGTGCTCTATGAGAAGTAATTGCAAAGCCATAATCTAAATCTCTACTAAATAAAATCTTACCATTACTATTCGTAATATTAGAAGCGATAAGATATTTACGTTTAAAATCAAAATACTGTTTCCATTTACTTCCACGTTCAGAACTACTAGCTTTTTTAGCATCATCAATAAGACTAGTCAACTTCTTATAATACATCTGAAATGTATAGTTATCATAATGGTCAATAACAAATAAAGGTTGAGTTATAGCACCACCATGAATAGCTTGAAATTTAATAAGAAATCCTTTAAACTCATAATCATTATCAATTGTATCAACAATATCTTTAACAATATATTCTTCACTATTGTTTATAATAATATCATTAAAAACATTAACAACAGTAGTATAACTCATTATTAAATCATTACGAGTAATAAGACTTTTATCAGCATCTTGAATAATCATATGTCTTACATGGTTATTCCATTGTGCAACACGACTATTAGTATAAGCTATAATACGATACAAATCAATATTTTTAGTATATTCTTCATCATTAAAACAAGTATCAATTAAATCAGAAAATTCAGTTTGACCACAAACATAAAATCCTTTAGTTTCTTCATTATAATCTTGTCTGTTCTTAGATATATAATCAAGAAACTTCCATCCATTCTTATTATCTATATCTTCTCGAAGAAGTTTAAGAAGTTTACTAATAGGATTATTATCTCCTTGTCGTACAACTTCTTTAAGATAATAAGTATTACTAGCAATAAGAAAAGCTTGACTAGTTTTCTCATTAACAGGTGGAAGCTGAGAACTATCCATAATCTTATAACTTTCATTATAAGCCTGACTATATCTTAGTTGTAATATCAATTAAATTAATATATTTTTCTTTTTCTTCTTTAGGAAGTTTAAAAAAATCAAGAAAAATATAACCAGCATGAGATTTTTTAGCACCAGTTATAACTTGACTAACATTTTTGGGAGTAAAACCATTTATTCTTAAATCTTCTGCTCCATAAAGAATTTTAATATTAACAGGTTTTCTATCTATATTTGCAACACTTATAGCTATATATATTTTATTATTAGTTTTACCGGGAATATATTCATAATTTTTATTAGGATTATAATCTTTCTTATAAATCCATTGATATCCATTATGAATATGTCGTTTTCCTTTACAACATGCAGCAATAGGTCCAGCATGAAAATTACCTTTTTCAGAAGCTTCAGTAGCAGAAGACCATTCTCTAACAATATTACCTAAAATATCTATTTGCAATATAGGAATAGATAAACTATTAAATTCATATTTATTTCCATAATTACCATTATTTTCTCCAAATAAATGTTTATTATAAAAATAATTTTCAGAATTACATTTACCTATACAAGTATCTCCATCATTACCATTAACTAAACATCCTCCATTTTCTATTCGTTTATATTTATCAATAAGTTCTTTTTCAATTTTAATACTTTCCTCAATAGTAATATCTATCTTAAAAATATTTACTTTAACTTTAGTAATATCTATAACTTTTTTTTTCCAAAGTTTATTTCTTCTACTAAAACTAAAAGCTCTATTAATTGAACCTTGACCAACATAAAATGGATTAATTTCATTATCATAATAATGAAGATAAACACAAATGCGATTTAAATCATTTAAATGAAAACCATGTTTACTAGGAACATCAGTAGCAAAATTAACTGTTTTACTAGTACGAAATTTAAAACTTACCATATCTTTAAAATTTAAAATTACATTATAAAGTATGGATAAAATTGATAATATACAACTTTCTCCGTTTCGATTTTTAAATAAAATCTACTCTCTTACGAGATAGTCGATGAACCTTACTATTATCATGTTTCACAACATAATGAGTAGTCTTGGCTGCTGATTGTCATATAATAATAGTTTTTCTAGCGTTCACACTTAGATTTTCATCTTATGTTGTAGCACTATTATCTTCACGAGTTTCCAGCAATTAGAAGAATTTAAACTCAGCAATAGTTTTACCGAGCATTATAACTTTAATTTGAAGCTTCTTACATTTATTACTAATATACTTAACAAGTTTAGCATTAAGCATAGAAGCTTCATCAATAATTAAAACTTTAAGACCATCTAGTTTATCTTTTCCAACAGGATTAAAGGCAGGATTTTCAGGGTCAAAATTTTCAATATTAACATCAAGTCTAAAACCAAACAATGATTGAATAGTATTAACTTCTTTTCCACCAATAGAATTACTAAGAACTCTACAAGCTTTATGTGTAGGAGCAGCACAGCCTATAACACCACCAGACCATTTGCAATTATTAATAACATATTTAATAACAAATGTCTTACCTGTACCTCCAGCACCGCAAAGAGCATTAATATATTTCTTATCATCCCAAGGCTGTGCAAGAAACTCAATAAGTTCATGCACAGCTATTTCTTGGTCTTTAGTAAACTTAATGTTAGTATCTTTTCTATTACTATTAGCAATATTAAGATTACCAATCATTACAATTCGTTGTTTACATCAATAAGATTATTTTTAACTTTATCTTCATATTCTTTCCATTCTTGAAAAGCTAAAATAGTAGATTCACTATCACCACGATTATAACATGTAGTAATATGAAACAATTCCTTAGCAAAAGGCATTTTAACAATTTTACCTTTAGCTATAAGTCCAGCAGCAAAAGGAATATAAAATCTAGTATCAACAGTTTTTCTATTTTCACTATCTCTTATAATTTTAATTCTATGATTATATTCATCTAATCGACGAGCATAAACAACTTTCTTTCCTTTAGTTCTGTAACTTTCACCAGTAATGCTATATAGTTTACCATTATATTCTACTTTATAAGTACCATCAATATATCTAATAATACCTTCACATTTAGCAACTATAATAACATATTTATTGACTATTCCTTTCTCTTTGGATTTACCTACAACTCCAAATGAGAATTTAAAGCTAACCATAGCATACTACTTTCTTTTAATAGTACGCATACGTTTATCAACAGCATGAGTAATACCTTTAAAAGTATTATCCTCTGCAAATTTAGCTTTACGAGCAGCCTTTTTAGCAGCTTTCTTAGCAGCAATCTCTTCATCGCGTTCTTTTTGTTGTTGAATAACATCAACAATCTCAACATGATAACCACAATAATGAGAAAGAAAATCAATCTTACCACTAGTTCCATTACCAATAGCACTATTCTTAGCTACTTTAATAACTTTACTAGCAGGATTGATTCCAATAACAGCATCAACATTATTAAGTTGACGAACAACAGAAACTTCATCATACTTTTTCATAAGTACTTTACATTTTTAAAGATTAATAAAACAATTATATTTAATAGTTAAAACTATAATAAATTCAATAATAGTTAGATTAGTAGAGCCACTACGCTACGCTCCGTGGCGACCCCCCGTAGAGGATGGAAGCAAGCTAGTCATCAACTTTCGCTTTAATACTATCATTAAGTTTATTAAGTTTATCAATAAAATGTTCAAGAACTTCTTTATTATATTTACTATCATTAATAATAAATTCAATATTACGATGAAATTCTATATCTTTAATTTGAAGTTTATTAATATCTATATTAATTCGTTCAATCTTTTTATATAGACTAAATACTTCATAAATAAGATATAAAATACATCCAATACAAACTCCAAGAACATATTGAGTAACATTTTCAATCATAGAAATAATTATAAAGTTTATGAATAAGTTTAAATCTAGTATCAGTAATATTATAAATTTTAAATGCTTTAGCAACAAAATCAAAATCACCATATTTAAGTAAAGCATCTATATAATCTTTAATATCACTAAGCCACATAATAGCACTAACAGAATATCTATCACTATCAGTATTAGTAATATATTGACCAATACCTTTAGCAATAGTATCAGCAGTTATATCATTAATAATAAACTTATCAGTAAACCAGTTATCTTTTATATAATGTTTATCAGTATATTTATCACGAAAGGCTTTAGATAGTTTATTACATAAATCAATATAAGAACGAGCAGCAGTTCTATTATTATGATTAACAAATTGAACATCTTTAACTTTAAGAGTTAAATTCATACCACATTCAATAATACGAACTTTAATTTGTTTTTTATCTTCATTAATATATAGAACAATAGCAAGTTTATCTTTCCAATAGCCAGCATTCAAAGTAACAATATCATAAAGTTTAACTTTAAATCCAGATGTAATAGTACCATCAATATTCTTATAAGCAACATAATTCATAATAAAACTGTATTAAATTTTTAGTTTAACATTTATTAGCTAGTTCTTTTGCCCTGTATTGAACCCAATATTAATCGTGATAGATTAATCAGATTATATATGAAAATTCAACAGAGAGCAAAAGAATCATATCTATGAATATGTTATGAACATAAATAGCTAGTCATTTGTAGCAGGCTCATTATTCTGTTCATTATTCTTACCATCACGTTTAAGACGTTCTTTAAGAATATGTTCAGATACAGAACCAAGTTTACATTCACTAACACAACGACTAACACCTTTAGCATGAGTTACAGTATATACAATAGGATAATTAATATATTTATTATTACCTACTGTACGTTCGATTTTAGTAATTCCAACTTCGGTTACAATACCAACACAAACACCAAGCTTAGTTTGATTATGATATTGATAAGTATATTCCATATAAACTACTTGTCCTTTTTTAAACTTAGCTTGTTCTTCAATGTATCTATCTAATAGACCATCAAAAATAAAAGAATCATAATTATCCATTTTAATTATATATTTAAAGTTAATAATATACATACTAAAAAGCCTAGCACTATCTTCACAGACAATGCTAGGCAAATCTACAAATACGAAATCATATAAACGAAATGTTTGACACAGACATTGTTATTACTAATTTCACAATCAATAATAACATTATTAACACCAAATCAAATATGACATATAACACTTGGACTATGATAAATATTAATAGCACTATCTTCACAGACCGTACTATTACAAAAGTTACAATTAGAAATTAAAACGGATAATAACAATATCATAGTTTCGGAGTTCAATTCCTCCATCATCAGCAAGTGAAATAACACTATTATCTTCACAGACAATAGTGTTAGAAATATAATCAAAAATTTATGTGGGATTATTTAGTAGATTTATTTGCTTTTCTACGTTTAAGTTCAGCATAAATTTCATCATCGCTAAAATTCTTAAACTTATTATCTTGTTTATTATTATCAACAGATTGATTAACCATTTTAATCATTTCCTTATATTCTGCATTAGAAGTATCAATAATATGTTGAGCAATCAAATTATTAATTTCAGTATTAGCTTCAACAATATTAATAATCATATCTTTAGCATATTTAGGAAAAACAGCAATGATAGGTTTAAGAATATCTTTATCTTCAATTATACTATCCCAACGATTAATAAGCCAATCAAGTTCAAATCCATCTTCAGTAACAAGTTTAATAATATCTTCTTGAGTTTTACCAAAATCATTAAGATATTTTTGTTCTTTAAGAACATATACAAATAAAACTAAACCTCTAACATATTGGTCTGGAGATAAACCTTTATCTTTAATATCATTAATGAATTTATTAATAAGTTCGCAATCTTCTTTATATTTACAGGTATCACAAGTAATACTATCACAAGATTTACCAAAAACTTCATCAAGAATAACTTTAATATTAATATTTTCCATAATTTTATTTATTTAATCATAATAACCAAAAACATCATTTTCAGGGTCAACAATAGGACTATCATCAACTATTGGTTCCCAAGCAATATCGTCAAAATCTTGACTTAGACATTCTGCATGAATTTCAACACCTTCAACATTATTATTGAAATATGTATCATCTTCAACAAAATAAATATCAGTTCTTTCCATATCTTTATATATAAAATAAACTCCGAGTAGAGAATGATTATCATCAGCATTATTAACTATAACAAACCCAATAAACAAAATGGATAAAAATGACAAGCAAATGAGAATTAGCTTTAATAAGCTCAACAGCACTATCCATCCTCTACGGGGAGTCTATACTACAAACTTAACTAGCTTCAGAATCTTTATTCTTTTTATGAAGTTCAGTTTCAGTATCAATCATAATACCAATAACTCGTTGACTATCACTAGCAACATCAGCATGAGCCTTAACTAAAGCATCAATGAATAAATCATCTGTATATCTATATTCTCTACGAAGTCCACCATCAGCAGTAACTCTAAACTTATTCCATAAAAAGTCAACATAAGCACCTTTAGAATTACATATTCTTCCATCATCTTCAAGAGCATGAAGAATATTAAGAGAGGTATGACGTCTAAATGCAGCATTGAATTTAACAATACAAACTACATCAAGAATATGTTGAGAAACATTAATTCCAACAGGAATACCACGTTTATCAGTCTTAACATCTTTAAAATCATTATCTTCATTAGCTTGACTAATAGCATTAGTTTGTTCTTCCTGTTTACGAACTTTACTTTGTTTCTTCTTCCTAGCTTTATTCTTAGGCTGAACAGTTTCACTACTAACAACAGCATTAACTTGTGTATCTTCTTCAGGAACAACAAGTTTACCTTCTTGTTTAGCTTCTTCTAAACTTTCAGCCATAGTTTTCTTTCTAGGCTTAGATTGAACATTACTAGTAACATTATCAAAATTTACCATAACACTTATAAGTTTAAGATTAATATTATTATCAGTAGCAATATTACTCTACTGAACAACACGACAAATATAATAATTAAATATAATACTCCAAATATATTATAATTTATTTATACTATAATTCTAACTAATAATCAATAGCTATATTAAAATAACTAAAATAGTTATAGCAATAGGAATTAACTTACCACGAGTATAATAAATATCAATAGTATCAAGAGTATCATTAGTATAAAGAGAATCAGTAATATCAAGAATATTAAGAATATCATTAATAATATCACCAGTAATATTAGCATGACTAGTATTAATAGTCATTATAATACTGATAGTATTAATAGTGCTATTATTAGCTAGAACTAATGCTATTGGTCATTATGACTAGAAGTCTTATTAGACTTGGTAATACTGTTAGAGCTAGTCTTAATAACGATTGTATGACTAATCGTCATGACGATAGACGTGGTAAAGCTAGAACTGAAACTGATAGTGATATAACTAGAGATGATAAAGATGAAATAGTTATAACTAAAGGTTATGAGAGTTATAACTAGAAGTTATAATGAATGAGATTGAGAAGATGATAGTATAACTAATAGTTATAGTGGTTATAATGAAAAGTTATGGAGTTATAACTAGAAGTTATAAGAGAGAAAGAGAGGGAGTTGGAACAATAGGTTTAGATTGATTATTAGGAGTGTTATTAGGAGGATGAAGAGGATTAGGAAGAATACCAGCGGGATTAGTCTTTTTAGCATCACCATCTCCACACTCATCTCCACATTCACCACTACCACAATCACCCTCATCTCCACCATCAACCTCAATTTAACCCTATTTGAACCACATCCAACTCCACCATCTCATTCTCCACGAACTCCACATTCACCACTTTCATCTCCACATCCTCTTTCTCCACATTCAATACCTCTCGTCACCTCTAATTTCACCTCTATAACTTTTTGTTATGAGAGTAAATCTCCATGACCAATATAAGTATCAGCACCCACCACGACAGTCATACCAACATCATCTTGTTTCACAAGATGAGTTGTTTTAAGTTCACTAACATAATTAGTTTTAATGATATGAATCAGCAAAAAATAATTACAATTTTATAGCTATATCTAGCCTGTTATATATATATATATATACTTACCAGTATATATATATAACAGGCTATATATAGCTAAGAATAAATCTTGACAGTTATATTAAACCATCATCATTAGTTTCATTAGTAGAATTATCATCAGCAACTACATTATAATCATAGCTATCAAGATTATCATCATGACGAGCTAGATTAGTAATCACTAGTTCTATCTCCATTAGTTTCGTCATGACGAATACCATCAAGATTATCATCATGACGAGCTAGATTAGTAATGCTAATCCGAAGAACTTGTGAAGCAAGTTCTGAAGCCTCACTAATTCCTATACTACTAGTATCACTAGTAGTATAAGTATGACTAACTCTAATTGTTAATAACTGTAATTATAACTAAATTAATATATAGCTAAATTCATGGGTATACCCCCCGTGGAGGATGGATGATGAAATAACTAGCTAATATTCAGTAAGTTAAACATTACTACACCTGTATTTTAAACTAGCGTTATGCTATTGCAAGCTAGCTTGCTAGCATAGCTAGTTTAAAATATAGTAGGATGTTTGACATTACCAAATTTAGCTTGATTATTTTAGCATTCATTAACATGAGGGTTTATCCATGACTATTAGCATTATTAATATTAGTATAGCTAAGCTCAACATCATGGGTAATTCGGTGGCTACTGTTGCAAGCAACAGCAGCCATAAGCTTACTAGCTTAACTAGTCTTACTAGTACCATCAGGCTCAATAGGGGATTCTCCACGAACTCCACTTTGAGTTAGAGCATTATTAATAATATGAGCGATACTTTTTAGTTTACCAGCAATACCAAGTCTGCTCTTATTAACACTATCATATACTTTTGTTATATCATCAGCATTACCATTAGTAGTCATATTAGTAATAGCAAGAAGAATACAATCACTAGTAGGATGAAGTTTAGTAAGTTCAACAGAAGTAATAGAATTATCATTCTCAACTTCAATAGTAGTAATAATACGATGTACTTTCATGATGTTTAATATTAGGACAAGACTTATCAGAACTTGCAGCTAGTTTATGGTTGACAAGTCTTATCAGACTGTTAAGTTCGTTTGCTGCAATCTATTTAATGTTGATAATGAGCATTTCCATGTTGAACACTAGCAACAGCATCAACAAAACTATTGTTGATAACATCAGTGCTACCAACCCGAAGGTCAGTAGCACCATGTTCATTAGAACGGCATATTGTCATCACTCATTGCAGTAGCAACAAAACTAGCCGCTTTAGCTTTAGCCTCACGCTTGGCAGCAATGGCAGCACGAGCATCCTCCATAATCTGCTTGATAAGTACATTATATGCACCAACAAGAACAGGGTCAGCAGGCTGTTCGATACCTACAATATGATATGCATATCTATCATAATCCACAACATTGTAAAGATTATCTTTACGAGTAAATGGATTACGGCCTTGTACACCAGCAGGTATAAACTGGCAAAGAACTTTGACAGCAACACCAGTCAGATACATACTAGCAAAGCCAGCTTCAGCAGCCTCGCCAACATAGTTGACAAATCTACCGTAGAACTTGTCTTTGCGCATTACAAGCAGTATCTGGTCAAATGGTATCTGAATAGCACCAAGCATACCCATTCGATGTGTACCATCAGGCATACTTTGAGCACATTTAACAGGACTAGCAATAGTAACAAACGCATTGAGATAAGACTTGCCATTACGACCTGTACGTTCTTGACAATCAATATTAGTAATGACAGTTGTCATTACATAACTACGACCATCAGTACAAATGCGTTTAACAACATCATCAATGGTTTCCACTTGCGCAGAACTTTGGTTATCTGTATCAACAGTAGGTTGAACAGGTTGGTTAACACTAGTAGTTGGTTCAACTACATTAACATTCTCAGGAGCAGCAGCAGCACTCTGTGCAGCTTGCGCTAAATCTTTAACGTCTGGCATGACTATTAAGTATTTAATTACGCTAATCAGTAGCATTACTGACAGTTGTTTTCGTTTCAACTGCAAAGTATTTAATGTTGATAATGAGCAACATCATCTAGTAGAGATTAATCTCTACTAAGATAACTAACAATAGCCGATAGTATTCCAAATACAACAGCAGTAATCTGTTCATCACCAGTTGGCTCTACTTTCAATGCTAGTATGATAGCTGGCATCATCAGTATGATTGCAACTAATAACAATGGTTTGTTTGTTTTCATAATGATTGGTATTAATAGTTAGTAATGTAATGAAATGAATAATCTCAATGTATTTAATGTTGATAATGAGAGCGAGAACTTTACTTCCTCCTAGAACTTGACGGGGGTAGTCAAGTCCAATTTAATGACCCACCCCTTATACTCACTAGCCTCATCAAGACACTAATACATTTAATTTTTTATTTATCATCTTTATCATCTTTATCATCTTTATCATCTTCATTACTTTTATCTTCTCTATCACATTAATACATTTAATTTTTTCAATCATCATCATCATTATCACTATCATCATCGTCATTATCCTTATTATTACATTTATCTTCATTATATTTATAACCTTCTTTTTCAATACTATCATTTTCATCTTTATTATTACCAATCCCAATCAATTTTACCAGTATCAACTTCTTCTGCTTCAATTATTTCAGTTTCATTATTTTCATTATTTGCTTTATCTACATTATTCTCATTATCATCATATAAATAATCAAGTTCACTTTTATATACTTGTTTATTTTTAATTATAATACAATTATCATCTTTAACTAATCCTATTCTATCTATATAATTAACATTATTATCAAGTTTTATTTTAGAATCATCAAGTTTACCTTTAGTAATAATTTCATGAAATTTATTAATATCACCTTTAAATATAACTCTAGGATTAACTTCAAACATACTACGTTTATCTGTTCTACGAATAATATTAAGTTTTTCTAATGTAACAATAGCATTAGCAAAATCTCGTTTATTACATCCACTTCTAATTCCATTCCTACAAACAGCATCAAATAAATCCTTACTAATTTTAACAACATTAGAATTAAAACAAATAGTATAATTAATAAAATAAAAAAGTTCATGAAGAATTATACTTCTTAATTCAACTATTTCTCTCCAAGCATTAATACCAACATTAGAATAATATCTTTTAATAATTTTACCTGTATCAAAACATTCCATACGCCCAGTACCACATAGATATTTTTTATTATTATTTTTAATATCAATATCAAAAGTATTAGGTATAATAATACTTCTATCATTAGCTATATCTTTATTAATAGCATCAATAACAAGTTTATTATAAACTCGACTAGGTTTAAAATCTTCTTTAAAAGTCATAACAATAATATTATTAAGTTTAACATAAAAATATATTACTCTAGGAAATTAGCGAAATGTGTTCCACCCATGGAACAAATATAGCAAATAAATAGCGAAATGTGTTCCATGGATGGAACAAGTTATATATTGTAACTTATTGATAATCAAATAATTATAAGTTAGCAATAGTATCTATATAG
>OFMS01000286.1_pt1 | contig 52706 bp, 34 predicted proteins | sample 1541871 | NCBI WGS metagenome assembly OFMS01 (sample SAMN04209251, study PRJEB22552) | human gut metagenome | biome: gut; material: feces | host: Homo sapiens | place: USA: Oklahoma
CGGACTTGTAATCTATGGGCTGAGTTCTATTCATGACGCAAAGATAAACAATAATATTGGATTGTTAAAAACACAACAATATTATTTGATCCTTTTAAAACGCATACTTCTTTGTTGGTGCAGTTGAGACAACTGCACCCCCTGGAGACAACTGCACTCCATGGGATACCTGCCGCCCCTCTTGATTTCTCTTCGCATTGAAAATAATGCAGTTAAAAGCGCAGAATTTAGTCGAAAAGTAGTAATTTTGCAGTTAGAAAGATTTCTCATTCTTATAATTACTATATGAAAGAATTAGCACTCAAGTACGGATGCAATCCGAACCAGAAGCCTTCACGCATTTACATGGAAGAGGGCGAACTCCCCATCGAAGTACTTAACGGTCGTCCTGGCTACATCAACTTCCTCGACGCGTTCAACTCTTGGCAGCTCGTTAAGGAGCTGAAGGCTGCAACCGGTCTGCCCTCTGCAGCATCGTTCAAGCACGTATCGCCTGCAGGAGCCGCTGTTGGTCTGCCTTTGAGCGGCACTCTGAAGAAGGTGTACTTCGTTGACGACGTGAAAATGGAGCTCTCTCCGATTGCATGTGCGTATGCCCGTGCTCGTGGTGCCGACCGCATGAGCTCTTACGGCGACTTCGTGGCGCTCAGCGACACTTGCGACGCTGCTACGGCTACACTCATCAAGCGTGAGGTGAGCGACGGCGTTATCGCTCCCGACTTCACCGACGAGGCTCTCGAAATCCTCCGTGCGAAGCGCAAGGGCACATATAACGTAATAAAGATTGACCCGAACTACGTGCCGGCTCCAATTGAGCGCAAGCAGGTGTTCGGCGTGACGTTCGAACAGGGACGCAACGAGGTGCGCCTCGACGACCCTGCACTGTTCGAGAACATACCTACAAAGTCGAAGAATTTCACCGAGGAAGCTATCCGCGACCTCATCATCTCGCTCATCACACTGAAGTACACACAGTCGAACTCTGTATGCTACGTGAAGGACGGTCAGGCTATCGGCATCGGCGCCGGTCAGCAGAGCCGCATCCACTGCACACGCCTCGCTGGCAACAAGGCAGACATCTGGTGGTTGCGCCAGCACCCGAAGGTGATGAACCTCCCGTTCGTTGACGGCATCCGTCGCGCCGACCGCGACAACACCATCGACGTTTACATCTCAGAGGACCACGACGACGTGCTGCGCGACGGCACATGGCAGCTCTTCTTCAAGGAGAAACCCGAGGTGCTCACCATGGAGGAGAAGAAGGCATGGATAGCAGAGAACCGCGGCGTAGCACTCGGCTCAGATGCGTTCTTCCCGTTCGGCGACAACATCGAGCGTGCGCACAAGAGCGGTGTAGAGTACATCGCACAGGCAGGCGGATCGGTTCGCGACGATAATGTTATTGATACCTGCGACAAGTATGGCATCACAATGGCGTTCACTGGTGTGCGCCTCTTCCATCATTAATTTGATGGGGTGAGATGTTGAGATGTTGATGTGTTGAGATATGTTGCAGCTCTCACCCGATAAACAATTAGAATAACCAATAAAGAAAGATATGAGCAAAGGTGACGATATTGACGCAATCATTGCTAATGGCATTTCATGGGGCCGTGGTGGAGCGTCGAGCAGAAAAGAAGATGGCGGCAAAGTAAAGACAAAGGCAAAGAAGAAGAAATACATCACAGGTGCCCATGGTAGTGGTTCGGCACGTCAGAAGGCGAAGTATCGCGAGCAGCGTGCCAACAGAAATAAGAAATAATGATTTGAACAAATAAAAGCAGCGAAGACTTTTGTGTCTTCGCTGCTTTTTATTTATATGGTTTAATAACCGTGTCGGTCTACTGTCGGTGCTATTCCAGCGGTTCGGTTGTCAGCTCTGTGACTGCTCCCGTTGCGCTGTCGAGCAGTATCTTCGATGTTAGTTTTTTGCCGAAGAGAGCCCCGTTGAGCATTTCTATCTTTCCGAACTGTGCTGCCCACATCTCGTAGCGAGCTATCTTCTTGTCGTTGTTCGAGAGTGTGAGACGTATCTTTCCGGGCAGACACACTGCGAGTTGCAGTTCGTCTTTCAGTTTATTAGCCATTTCGTGCACGACGGGCGGTTCTGCCGTCACGTTCTCCTCTGCTATATCCACGTAGTAGGGCTCGCCAGAGAGGTCGTCGGTGGTAGAGAGTCCGAACTTCTTCGAGAAGCGGAACGCCATGACGCGTTGTGCCTTCTTCTCTGGTACGAGCGTTACGACATACTCTGTTGTGTCTACCGTTGTGGTGCCCTGGAAGAGCTGCATGAGTGCGCGCTCCTGACGGTTCAGCTGCTCGTACATCAGTCGGAGCTGTTCGCCATCCTTCGGCATGAAGTCGGCTTCGCCACGCGAGAGCAAGTTGCGCGAGTCGCGCACGTCGTATATCTCCTGTGCCACGAGTTGTGCCATCTTTGGCTGGTTGGCTGCGGCGAGGATGTCCTGGCTCATATAGTCGCGCGGATTGAGCGGCTTCGCCTTTGGTGCGGGGCGGAATGGTTCCTCCTCCTTTGCTGCCGGTGCCTTTGTGTTGATGGCGCGCAGCACACCATTCGCGTCGCAGTCTACCGACAGCACTGTGTGCTTCTTGTCGATGCCGATGACGTGGCGCTGACTCTCGTCGCGCATAGCTGTTGTGCTGAACGTTACGCCAACGATGCGGTAGTCGGTTGTTGTCACCTGCGGTGCTGCGGTCTTGAAGTAAAGGTCCGAGTACTCGTTGAGCTGTCCGGGTGTGGTGACGCTTTTCTCTACGAGCACGTGCACACGCACTGCCGTTTTCGGGAGGTAGTAGACGAGTCCGTCAGCCTCCTTCTTGCCGCCTGCGAACGCTGGTAGGGTGGTGAGTGCGGCGAGGATTAGTGTTGAAAGGATGTGTTTCATATTCTATTTCTCTAAGTTCTTGAATGCTTCGGGCAGACTGTCGATGATGTCGCTTGCTATCAGACTCTCTTTGCCTACGCGCTTGGCGGCGATGTCGCCTGCCATTCCGTGCAGATACATGCCCATGAGGCAGGCGTTCTTGCGCGAGTAGCCACGTGCGAGCAGTGCGGTGATGATGCCGGTGAGCACGTCGCCGCTGCCGGCTGTTGCCATTCCGGAGTTGCCGGTGGTGTTGAACACCACGCCTCCGTCGGGCAGGCAGAGTGCCGAGTAGTGACCCTTCAGTATGATATAGGCGCAGAGGTCGCGTGCCATGTCGCGTGCGAATGTGAGGCGGTCGTAGTCGGAGGTGATGCGTCTGCCAGCGAGTCGGTCGAACTCGCGCGGGTGTGGTGTCATAATCATGTTGTTAGGCAGCTGTTGCACCCACGAGCCGTGTGCGCCGAGCATATTCAGCGCGTCGGCATCAAGCACTATGGGGCAGTTGGTCTGTTGCAGCTGCGACATGAGTGCGAGCGCTGTGCTCTCCTCCTTGCCCAGTCCCGGACCGATGCCCACGGCTTGATAGCAGTCGGTGTCGATAGCCTCCGAGTAGTAGTTCTCGCGGTCGACGAGGCATATAGCCTCCGGCACAGCCATCTGCATGATGTTAAGGTTGCAGTGCGGTGTGAGTGCCGTCACCTTTCCTGCGCCACTACGCATACATGCCTTCGAGGCGAGTATTGCTGCGCCCGCCATGCCGCGACTGCCGGCTATGAGCAGCGCGTTGCCCATGGAGCCTTTGTGTGCGAAGTCGTCGCGTTTCAGCATCAGACTTTTGATGTACGAGGTCTCAATGGTGTCGTATAGTGAGGGGAATGTGTCGATGAAGTATTTCGAGAGGCGTATGTCGAGCGTGCGCACCTCGCCTAAGTACTGCTGGCAGTCGGCGAAGAACATGGCGAGCTTCTTGATGTGCAGCGTCAGTGTCACGTTTGCCTTCACCACGGCAGGTTCCTCCTGCGGGCGGTTGCTCTCCGTCATCAATCCCGATGGTATGTCGATGCTCACCACCTGCGAGGGCGACTGGTTGATGTACTTCACGAGTGAGGCGAAGCCACCCGTCAGCGGTTCCTTCAGTCCCGACCCGAAGAGTCCGTCTACGACGAGAGTCTTCTCGGTAAGTTGTGGCGGTTCGAAGTTGGCAGTTATCTCTGTGAACTTACGCACTAAGCCTTCGCCGATGATGCGGTCGCGATTTTTGGCGCATTCCTCCGATAGGTGGTTGTGTATGTTGAAGAGGAACACATCCACCACGTACCCTTTCTCTGCGAGCATACGCGACATGGCGAGTGCGTCGCCGCCGTTGTTGCCCGGACCGGCGAACACTACGATAGGTGTCGACTGTGTCCACTGCTCGCAGATGGCGTTGCAGATGGCTCTTGCCGAGCGCTCCATGAGGTCGATGGATGCTATGGGTTCGTGTTCGATTGTATATTTGTCGAGCTCTCTGATTTGAGCTCCTGTTAGAATCTTCATATCTTCGGTTTTTTGCTTTTCTTTTTCAAATTACAAAGTTAGTGCAAATTGAAGACAATACAAAACAAGCTGGCTTGTTTTTATTGTTGAGATGCCAATTAGGGGGTGCAGTTGTCTCAACTGCACCAACATGTTTGCAGTACATTTTTTTGCTTGCTTGGAACCTATGGGCACAAAAAAAGGGGCTCCGCCGAGTCCCAACCTTTGTTAACCTTAAATCTAATACCATGAAAAACATTGCAAAGGTATTGATTTTGAGGCACATCGCCAAGTTCTATCGCGCTTTTCTTGCGCTTTTGCAACCCAAACACGCAATTTTTTGATGTATGTCAATAGTGTGTGCGCGTTTCAGTGATAAGTAGTTGAGTATTATGCACATAGTTTACAGTGTAGAAAGCCTATGCAAGTCATCGTTCACCGTACGCAATCTGATTGGGCGGCGTACGGAATCCGATCGGGTGGCGAACGCGAGCGGTGGCAAAACGAAAGAAACCACAGCACCAAACAAGGTGCTGTGGTTTCCGTAAGTTTATGAATAAAGCTGCGCTTTAGTATGTATAAAGTAGCACTTTGGCACTGCTAAAGCAGCACTTACTTCAGCACTACCTTCTTGCCGTTCACTACGTAGACACCGCTCTTGAGAGCCTTTGTGTTCACGCGCTGACCATTGAGGTTGTAAACCTTTGCGTCCTCAGGCATGTTGTCGATGGTGATGTTCTGGATGCCGTTAACCACCTCGTCGACAACCTTGAGCTTGTACGAAGCCGAAGCCGCCTTGAAGTTCTTGTCGCCAGCGAACCATACGGTGATTGTTGTCTCGCCAGTGCTGCGAAGTATTACAACGCCATTGGCTGCCACCTCTGCCACTTCTTCGTTAGAGCTGGTGTATGAGAGTGGAGCCACCTCTAATTCGTTGTAGAGTGTAGCACCGCTGAAGGTGTTACCCTCACGCATGTTGGCTGTGTACTCCTCCTGGTCGAACGAGAGTTCTGGTGTGGTGCGGTAGTCGTTGACGATGAGTGTGCAAGAAGCAGAAGCTGCCTTGTACTCGTCGTTGCCTGCGAATGTAACGTCGATGTTCACGCGACCAGCCTTCTTCAGTGTCACGTTGCCCTCTGCGTCAACCTCTGCAACGTCGGTCTTGTTGGAAGAGTATGTCACTGCGAGGTTGTTCGGGTTCAGGAAGCCGAGGTCCTTAACAGTTGTGTTCGGGTTTGCAAGGTCTATCATTATCATTGTGTCTTCGAACGAGATGCCTGCGTCCTTCTTCTCCTTCTTAATCACCTTAATGACGTACGAAGCCTGAGCCGGCAGATAGTCGTCGTTGCCGGCGAACTTGGCTGTGATGGTCACTTCGCCCGGTGTCTGCGAGAGTATCACCGTGCCGTCGTTGGCCACCATGCAGAAGTCTGTGTTGCTGCTCGAGTATGTAACGGGGAGGTTGAGTACCTCGTCAGCCGCGTTCTTGATGGTCGGCGTGAAGCCGTCGAAGAGCAGAGCCTCGTTGGTATAGCAGGTGTAAACGTCCTGCGGGAATGTCATTGTTACAGGCTGCGGCTGCTTCTTTGTTAGCTTAATCTTGTAAGAAGCCTGGCAAGCCTCATACTTCTCGTTGCCGTAGAAGTAGGCTGTGATGGTGGCAGTGCCTTCCTTGTCGCCGAGAAGCACTTCGCCAGTGTTCTCGTCTACCAATGCGATGTCTTCGTTGTCGCTGGTGTAGAGGAGTGTAAGACCCTCGATAGTCTTGCCGTCCTCGCCCTTCACTGTTGCTGTAGGAGCGGTGAAGCCGTCACCGATGTTGAGTGTGTACTCTTTCTGTGGGAATGTCATCGTAGTAGCCTCTTTCTTAGCAAGCGGAGTAAGCTCGATGCTCTGGACGTAAGCTACCTGGCTTCCGCCTAAGAGCTTGAATGTGCCGTCAGCGAATGGTACGTCCATGTACGCTGTGCCGTTTGCATCGTCTTGTGAGCTAACTTCTTTCTCATGGCCCGGGCATTCGAGTTCAGGAGCATTCTGGTCCTTGTACTTCACGGTTACGCGGTAGCCGTATGGGAACTTGCTGAATGTCGGTGAAACGGCGTAGCCCTGCGCTGTAGCGTCAGAGGTAGAAGCCTTCTTCAGCTGCAAACCGCCACCGTGGTTGTTAAGCATAGCGTTGTGAACGGTGAATGTGTAGCTGTCGCCGTTGAGGTCAACGAAGTCGAACTCGCCGTCCTTGTATCCGTTCTCATTGCCGAAGCTGTCGAAAGCGCCCTCGTTGGTGTCGAAGAGTACCTTTGTCGGGTCGGCAGCCTGGCGGTAGTCGATGGTGTAGGAAGCCTCTGAGTCGAGGTATCCCTCGCCTGCATTGAATGTGGCTGTGATGGTAGCCTTGCCGAAAGCGAGGAATGAAACGGCACCAGTTGTGGGGTTCACGCTGATAGCCTCTTCGTTGTCGCTTGCGTAGCTGATAGAGCCTTTCGCGTCAGTCGGAGTAACGGTAGCCGTCTTGTCAGCGAAGCTGTCGCCCTGGCGTACGGTGAATGTCTTGCCGTCAACGTCCGCACCGAAGGTGAGCGATGTGCTTGTGTCGGAAGTGCCGGCGTAGTAGTTTACGGCATCAACATGGATGAAACCATTCTCAGATCCGCCCTTCATATCAATGACCAGCTTGTAGAAGAGGTTCTTTGCTGGTGCAGTAATGTTGAAAGTGAGGTCGTCGGCGAATGTTGTTTCCTTTCCGAAACTGCCTGCAACAGTCTCAATGCCTGCAACAGTCTCAACGATGTCCTTGCAAGCTTTGTCTTTGGCAACAACAAGATTTATAGAGTTCACCTTGTCCAGTTGCTTTGCCTCGCTGATTTTTACAACCACTTTTGTAACAGCCTCTGTGAAAGCAGCGTCGTTCATGATAGATGCTACAGAATTGTTGTTTTTGCGTCCACATCTGATGTGTTTCCAACTCCATTTGTTGTTGTTGAAGTTGCTCACGCTCCATGTGGTGTCGCCAATTTTGGCTGTCCATGTTGTAGTGTAGTTCTGACATTTGTTGTTGTTTTTGTTCTCGTCAGGGAAAGTCAGCGACTTCCACACTGTCTCGTTTTGCGCCATAACCGCTGCGCTAACGAGCACGAGCAGGTTAAGCATGAAAAAGCGTAGATGTTTAATCATAATGCTTGGTTTTTTAGTTGTTTATAATTAGTTGTTTATTCTTTTTGCTTGAATTTGTTTTGTTCCGCTTGAATATATTCTGTTATTGATGTATTACAACGCAAAGTTACTAATTAATTGACATATAAACAAGTGCGTGTGACAATAAAGATTGCATTGTAATGTTTTATTCTCAACCGTTGCTGTTCGGTGAAACAGAAGTGTTAAAATGAAAATGGTCGGTTAGCATTGCGCCAACCGACCATTATGTCTTGATTTATCGGAAATCAAATCCTTATTCGCCAAGGCTGATAGCCTCCTGCGGGCAAACGCTTGCGCATGTGCCACACTCTGTGCAGAGGTCAGGGTTGATTGAATACTTTTCGCCTTCAGAGATAGCCTCTACTGGGCACTCGCCAATACATGTACCGCATGCGATGCAGTCGTCACCAATTACGTAAGCCATAATCTTTAATGTTTAAATTATTATTGTTAAATGTTTATTGTTTCAGTTGATACCTACTTTTGTAGTAGTTGCAAAGGTAGTGTTTTTCTTCGATATACCTACAAATAGGTATTACATTTAACATTTATTTTCTCTCTACGCTGAGTTTTATTTTTCCCACGAACACGGCGTGCTTGCCGTTCTGGTCGTCGGGGATTGGCTTGCCGTCGGCGTTGGGCGCATACTTCAGTTCGGTGAAGTAGGAGTGGGAGTGTCCGCCGAGCACGAGGTCGATGTCGTGGTTTTGTGCGAGCATGTCGGCATCGTCCACGTCGTCCTGCATGTCCCAGCCGAGGTGGGAGAGGCATATCACGACGTCGCACTTCTTGTCGTGGCGCAGCTCGCGTGCCACCTTGTCGGCTGTGGCTACGGGGTCGAGGTACTTCACGCCTACGCACTTCGTCGCATCGACCAGTCCGTCGAGCTTCGGCGATATGCCGAACACGCCGATGCGCAAGCCGTTGCGCTTCAGAATGATGTAGGGCTTGGTGAGTCCGTCGACGACGGTGCCACGGAAGTCGTAGTTGGCGCAGACGATGGAGAACTTAGCTTCGCGGAAGATGCGTGCCATGTTCTCCAGTCCGAAGTCGAACTCATGGTTGCCTATCGCCACAGCGTCGTACTTCATCGCCGACATCAGCTCCGTTTCCACCGAGCCTTTGAAGAGGGTGTAGTAGGGCGAGCCTTGCGAGAAGTCGCCCGAGTCGAAGACGAGCACGTCGGGGTTGGCTTCACGCTCCTGACGTATCATCTCCATGCGGCGTATGAAGCCGCCTCTGCCGGCTACGAGCGTGTCGGCGAGGTTGGGGTTGAGCGGCATGATGCAGCTGTGCGTGTCGTTGGTGTGCAGTATCTCTATGGTCTTCTGCGCTGCCGCGCTGAGCGTGGTGGCAAGCGCAAGAGTTATGGTAAGTATGTATCGTTTCATTTTTATATGCTTTTAGGCTGCGTGGTACGGGCAAGATGCCCGTACCTCCTACTTTTTACTCTTTTACTTTTTTACTCTTTTAACTTTAAAAGCTTTTGTGGCTGCGTGGTATGGGCAAGATGCCCATACCTCCTATTCTTTTTACTTTTTTACTCTTTTACTTTTTTACTTTTCAACGATTGTCATGCGTCCTTCCACGGTGCGGCTCACCGCTTCGCCTTTGTTGTTGGCAGCCTTGAAGTACTGCTCGATGAGGAAGCGCACGTTGTTCTCTTCGCCCGTGGGCGACACCACGTCGGTCTTCTTGCGGAATGCCTCCATGTGGTCGTTGCCCTGTGCCAGGTAGTCGAGTGTAGCCACGCGATACTTAGCATTGGGGTCGACGGGGTTGCCGTTGACAGTGGCAGAGACGAGTTTGCCGTCAGCCGTGGCGGTGAGGCGCAGCGAATGGCTCAATCCCTCGCCGTGGCGCATGGCTATCTGCGCGAACAGCTCCAATACGTCGTTGCCGCTGAGCGTGAGGAAGCATATCTTGTTCTCGAACGGAGCCACGTCGAGTATGTTGCCGCGTGTCACGGCACCCTTGCTCAGCGTGGCACGTATTCCGCCTACGTTGTATATGGCGAAGTCGGGCTGCTCGTCGAACTTCGCGCTGCTCCATACGAGTATGTCGGCAAGCAGGTTCGACAGCGGACTCTCCGGGCGTTTCACCCACAGGTCGGTGGCAGCGTAGCCCTGCACGGGGTTCATCTCCGCGTCCACCTGCTTCTTGTGTACGAGCAGGGCAGCGTTGGCTTTCTGCACCTCTGGATCGGTGCTGTTGTCGTAGCGCGAGTCGATGAGTATGCGTGTGCGCTCCACTGATGCTACCTGATACTGCTTCGTAGAGCACGAAGCGAGGGCGAGCGCAAGGGCAGCAGCCGAAAGGCTTATGGTGTGTAATCGGTTCATTATATGTGAGTTTTGATTTTAATAGTGTTATGTTAAACTTTATATAAACTTAGTGCAAAGGTACTCATTATTTCTGATAAAATTTTGCCGAACGAATAAAAAGTCGTAACTTTGCAACCGCTTTTCGGCGTAACCGATGACGGGAAGATGAGTAGCCCGATTATGTTGCGCGAGAACGATAAACAAATTTAATTATCAAAAGAAATGGATTTAATTAAAGTTGCTGAAGAAGCATTTGCAACCGGCAAGAAGTTCCCTGAGTTCCGTTCAGGTGACACAATCACAGTCGCTTACAAAATTATCGAGGGTACAAAGGAGCGTATTCAGCTCTACCGTGGTGTAGTTATCAAGATCTCTGGTCACGGAGACAAGAAGCGTTTCACCGTTCGTAAGATGTCAGGCACAGTAGGTGTAGAGCGTATCTTCCCTATCGAGTCGCCGAACATCGACAGCATCGAGGTGAACAAGCGCGGTAAGGTACGTCGCGCTAAGCTCTACTACCTCCGCAACCTTACTGGTAAGAAGGCACGTATCGCTGAGCGTCGCGTTGTTGCTCCTTCAGCTGAGTAATCACCCGTCAGACAACAAGAAAAACAAAGGCAGAAATACATTGCGTATTTCTGCCTTTTGTTGTTATTATACCTCTTGTTGATATGTTCTGCTTTGTTGTTTATAGGTTGCAGAACTGGTCGATGAGTTTCTTGCGGAAGGGCCGTCCCACCTTCACATCCTCAACCTTATCGAACGGCGGATAGAAGCGGCAGGTGTTGTTTGTCACCTCCATGAGGTAGCCGAGGTTGATGATGTGCTTTTGGCTCACGCGCACCAGTTGGTTGTTCAGCGAGAGCAATGCATCGCTGCCAACGTTGCGCTTCAGGCGTATAGGTGCTTTCTGGTTGGAGAGTGTCATCTCCCACAGGCGTAGCTCGCGGTTGTAGGTGAGCACGCCAATCTCGCGTATGTCTACCAGTCGGAAGTCGACGGAGTTGGTGTAGACGATGAACTTGCCGTCGTTGTGGCAGGTGATGCCGTTGTCAGCATCAAGCGCGTTGTAGTTGCCAAAGTCGGCAGTTGGTGAGCTTGTGTCGGTAGGCTGATGAGCAGCAGAGGTGTAATCGGCATCGGGTACGCCAGCCATCTCGATGCATACGCGGCGTATGATGTTGCGCAGCTCGGTGTCGTCGATGGGTTTCATCAGATAGTCGAACGCCTTGTTGCGGAACGCCGACAGCATGAAGCGGTCGTGCGCGGTGTACATCACCGTGCGGCACTTGTATTGTGGCAGAATGTTGGCACGTTCCAGAAACTCAATGCCCGAGATGTCGGGCAGCTCGATATCGAGGAACAGTACGTCGGGTCGCGTCTCGTTCACGAGGCGCAGTCCGTCCATGCCGTTGAGAGCTATGCCGCATAGCAGTGTCTCGTCGAAGGTGGATAACTTTTGGGCGAGCGCGTCAGCGGCAGCTCTGTCGTCGTCTACAATTACGATCTTCATCATAAGTCTTTTCTTTTTAGTTGTTATAGGAACCTCACTCCGTCGGGCACGCGCAGTGTGGCACGGCATCCGCAGACAGTTCCGTTGTTCTCTATGTTGGTAATCTCGAAGCGTATTTTGTTCTTGTTATGCATGTTGGTTATCGCTATGGTCTGCGATATGATGCCCATTCCGGTCTTCTTCTTGAACGTTCCGTTAGAGGCGTTGAAGCCCGGTCCGTTGTCGCTTACGCTGATGACGGTGGTGCGTTGCTCGCGGTGTACGTCGATGTTCAGTTCTTTGTGTCCGTCCCATCCCTTCAGTCCGTGTATGATGGCGTTCTCGGTGAGTATCTGTAGGAACATCGACGGCACGTGCACCTGCTCACGGTCTACGTCGGGTGCAACGTTGATGTGCCACACGAAGTCGCTGCCTAACATGAAACGCTCCACGCGGATGTACTTCTCCACGAAGTCGAGTTCCTCGGCGAGCGTCACGGCAGGCTGTCGCGACATATCGAGGTTGGTGCGTATGAGGCGTGTCAGGTCTTGCAGCTCCGTAGCCTCGCTCTGTTCGGAGTTGATAATCTTGTTGTTCAGCACGTTGAACACGAAGTGGGGCGAGATGCGGTTGCGCACGATGTTGAGGCGCAGGTTCATAATATCCATCTGTGCCTTCAGCTGTTTGCGTTTTATGTACATGAACCACAGGATGAGTATCAACACGAGTATCAGCATGATAGCGATGGCGAGTGTCAGCTGGTTTTTCGTCTTTGCGATGGTGGCGTTCTTGTGTTCAATCATCAAGTCGTGGCGCAGCTGCAGTGTGTCGCTGGTGAAGCGTGCCATGATGTCGGCTGAGCGCATGTTGGAGTGGTTATGTTCGAGCGAGTCGTTGTACGCGTAGTTGCTCTGCAACAGTTCGTAGGCGCGGCGGAAGTTGCCCACCTGCTCGTAGTACTTCTGTAGGTAGCGGTTGCGCAAGTTCACGAGTGTGTACTGCACGGGGTGTTGTGTTTCGTCGTTGTCTGCAATCAGGCGTTGCGCGGTGGCGATGTTGCCCGTCTTTGTGGCTATGCCGATGCGTATTGTCTTGCAGTAGTGGAGTGCCGTGAAGTCGTCGCGCTTGTGGAAATAAGGCTCCACCTCGTCGAGGTAGCGTTGTGCTGTGCGGATGCTGTCGAGGTTGAGATAGACATCGGCGAGGTTCACCTTGCACAGGTACATGTCGAAATTGTTCTGCATACCATGGCGTTCGAGGTTCTGCTTCATACGCAGAAACTTGTCAAGAGCCTGTCGGTAGTTCTTTTTAAAGTAGTAGTAGTTGCCGAAGTTGTTTAGGAAGTAAGCCTGCATCGACGGCGACATCATGTTGAAATGCTCCTCTGTAGCTTTATAATAATGTAGTGCGGTGTCGAAGTCGTGCAGCGAGAGGTATATCTGCGCCAGTCCCATGTAGAGTGTGACGTTCTCCTTCGGGGGCAGTGCGAGCGAGTCGACGAGGAAGAGTGCACGTCGATACCATTGCGCTGCCATCGGCATGTTGTTGTCCTGTATGTAGGCGTCGGCAAGGTTGGCACACACCTTCGGCATGTTGTGTTTGGAGTCGCTGTTGGCAAGCAATGAGTAAGCCGCCTTATAAAGTTGTATGGCTTGATGCTGCTTGCGATGGAAGTTGTGGTAGTAAGCCGCGCGACAGTTGTATGCGCCGGCGATGAGCGTGTTGAGTCGTCGCTTCTCTGCGTTGTTCAGTTCCTGTTTTTGTTGCTGTTCGGCGAAGCGCAGTATGTTCTCGATGTTGTCTTTAGAGCGTTCGGGACGGTCGGTGAGCGACAGGTAGCGTGCTTCGCGCAGACGGTACTCGTAGGCGGTCATACTGTCGGGCGCGGTGCGTATGCCGTCGGCGATGAGTTGCTTGACAGAAGGTGCAAGGGTCATCACCGAGTCGTCAATCTGCTTGAGTTTGTTTATGCGTGTTGAGTCGCTATTGTTAGCGTCGGGCGCGCTTCTATCGCCGCACCCGATGGTCAGTAGCGACACAGCGAGTGCGGCGAGAAGCGTTGCGCATATTCGTTTAGCGAATGCTTTTATGCAGTTTAGTAGATTGTTCGGCTCCATTGTGTTTTGTTTTAGTTTTCAAGAGTAGTTAGTTGAGTGTCAGTCCGTCGGGTGTTATGCTGATGAGTCGCTGGCGGTAGAGGTCGCCAACGGCTTTCTTGAACACCTTCTTGCTCACCTGGAAGCGTCGCTTGATGTCTTCTGCGTCGCTCTTGTCGCCCAGGTCGCACTTGCCGCCGTGATCCTTGAGGTATTGCAGCAGCGTGTCGGCGAAGTCGAGTGTCTGCTGTCGTCCGGTAGGTTGCAGCGTAACGTCGATCTTTCCGTCGGGACGGACGGTGCCGATGTATCCCTTCACGCGGTCGCCGGTGTGCAGGTAGCGGAACACCTGTCCCTCGTAGACCAGACCCGGGTAGCAGTTGTCGATGATCACCTTGAAGCCCATCTCTGTCTTCTGCCATACCAGTAGGTCTACCTCCTGCCCGTGGTTGTAGAACGGGTGACGCTCTGCGAAGTACTTCTCTACCTTAGCCGATGCCACGATGCGGTAGCTCTCTGGGTCGATGTGTACATGTACGATGTAGCTCTCGCCCTTCTGCATACGCTTTTCTGCTCGCGGAACGGGCAGAAGAGATCCTTCATCAAGCCCCAGTTGAGGAATGCGCCGTACTCGTTCACCCACGACACTTCGAGGTAGGCGAAGTCGCCCACCTTACACAGCGGTGTCTCTGTCGTTGCCACTGGTCGCTCGTCCTGGTCGAGGTAGATGAACACGTTTAGTTCGTCGCCCGGCTTTGTGCCTTCGGGCACATAGCGTTTCGGCATGAGTATTTCTCCTTCGTCGCCGCCGTCGAGGTAGATACCGAAGTCCACCTCCTTCACGACGGTCATTTTATTGTAGTCGCCGAGTTTTATCATATTGTTTTGTTGTTCGTTTGGTTGCTTGTAGGAGGGTATGTGCATTCCTGCCATACCCTTGTTAATGATGTTCACTAATGTTACACCTTTATCTGTCCGTCCACGATGTGTATTGTGCGGTCGGTGATCGAGGCGAGGTGTTCGTCGTGTGTGACGATGACGAACGTCTGTCCGAACTTGTCGCGCAGGTCGAAGAAGAGCTGGTGCAGTTCTGCCTTGTTCTTCGAGTCGAGCGAGCCTGAAGGTTCGTCGGCGAACACCACTGCCGGGTTGTTCACCAGTGCACGTGCCACAGCCACGCGCTGCTTCTCGCCACCCGAGAGTTCGTTGGGTTTATGGTTGGCACGGTCGGCAAGTCCCATGAAGTCGAGCAGTTCGAGGGCGCGTTTCTTCGCCTCCGCCGTGCCTTTGCCACCGATGTAGGCGGGTATCATGATGTTCTCGAGGGCGGTGAACTCCGGCAGCAGCTGGTGGAACTGGAAGACGAAGCCGATGTGCTGGTTGCGGAAGTCGCTCAGCTTGTTCGACGAGAGGCGCATCACGTCGACGCCGTCAACGCTGATAGCACCACTGTCGGGTTTGTCGAGTGTACCCATTATCTGCAGCAGTGTTGTCTTGCCGGCACCGCTCGGGCCGACAATGCTCACTACTTCTCCTTTGTCTATATGCAAGTCGATGCCCTTGAGCACTTGCAGCGAGCCGAAGCTCTTGGTTATTCCTTTTATGTCGATCATATGATGTTGAGATGTTGTTATGGTGAGGTGTTGAGATTAGCCTTTTAACTCAAAATTCAAAACTTCTTCTTGATCCACTTTCCGATTGCCTCGTATGCACTCTGATCCTCGGTATGCTGCGGCTGAGCGAAGGTCATTTCGTCCATTGCGTCGCCATGCTGGTCGGGGAAGATGATCATGATGTTCGAGCCAGAGAAGTGGTGCTTTATCTCTTCGGGCAGATGCTCCAACGCATTCTTGAACGACACGGTACCCTTTCGTGCCGTAACCACTACGAAGAGGTGGTCCTTCTGTATGCTTTCCGCTATGCGTGGCATCTCGTTCCAGTGGGCCATCTCGGTGAACGAGCAGCGCATCGTGGGGTAGTGGTGCTTGATGTATTCGGCTATGAGCGGCAGTGTGTCGCCACGTCCGTGGAACTCCGTGTGGCACTCCATGTTGCACGCCAAGCGCGACAGGCGTTCGAGCCAACGATAGAAGCCTGGCTCGAACTGTGCTCTCGACGGTACTACCACCTTTATGCGGCGTATCGTGGGGAGCGGTTGGTTGAGACGAGCCATTATTATCTGCGAGTTGAGGCCGTTGAAGAGGCTCTGGTGGAACGCGCCCCAGAACTTCTGCGACACCTCTGGGTGCATGTGCATACCTATTATGATGTCCGTAGCGCGGAACTCCTTGAAGGCGTGGCGTATGCCGTTGGCAATGTTCGCTGCCACGCGCACCTGCGTCTGCATGGTCATATCTGCCGATGCAGCATACTGTGTCATGCGCTCGAGCAGTCGGCTGCCCTGCTCCAGATTGCGCTGCATGTCGTCGTCGTCGTACACCACGTTCAAGCCCACGAGTTGTGTGGTGTTCTTCGGGTTGCGCATGAGCATCGCCATGTTGACGAGGCGTTGCGCGTATTCGGGGTATTTCAGCGGGATGAGTATCTTCTCCTCGGCTGTCGGCTTCTCGTCGCTCGGCATCTCACGGTCGCGCAGCGTAATCTGTTGCGCCGCACGCTCGGTCATCATTGTTGAGATTATGCACGTCACGAGAATCATCAGCACCACGCTGTTCAGCATGTCGTCGGTGACGAGTGGCTTGCCTGGTTCCAGCTCTACGCGCATACCGATCATAAGCATGGCGATGGCACCGGCTGCGTGTGCCGAGGTGAGTCCGAACATCATGTTGCCCGACGACTTCGGCAGGCGGAATATGGAGGCTGCGCTATAGGCTGCGATGGCTTTGCCGAGCGTTCCGAAGCCTGCGATGACGAGCATGGCGATGATTATGGTGCTGCTCTCGAAAAGCAGTCGCACGTTGATGAGCATACCTACGCCGATGAGGAAGTAGGGTATGAAGAGCGCATTGCCGATGAACTCGATGCGGTTCATTAGTGGCGACACGTGCGGTATGTAGCGGTTCAGAATGATGCCGGCTACGAACGCACCGATAATGCCTTCCAACCCCACCGCCTCGCTTGCTGCCGCACTCATAAAGAGCATCGACATAACGAAGATGAACTGCATGACGGAGTCGCTATAACGTCGGAGAAAGCAGCGGGTGAAGCGCGGTATGAGCAGGAACATGGCTACGCAGTAGCCCACGAACTTGCCCACGAAGAGCAGCCAGAACCACACGCTCGTCTCGCCTCCATAAGAGGCGACGATGGCGGTGAGCGTCACGAGTGCCATGAGTAGCGAAATCATTGAGGAGCCTACCGATAGTGTGACGCTTGGCTTGCGTTGCAGACCGTAGCGGCCGACGATGGGGTAGGCGATGAGCGTGTTCGATGCCATAAGGCATCCTAACAATAGCGAGGCGAACACCGGGTAGCCGAGCAGCTTGGTGCTGGCTAAGTAGGTGAGGATGAGCGGAAAGGCGAACGTGAGCACGCCGAAACCTAAGAACCGCCCTTTGTTGCGCTTTACGCCCTCCATATCCATCTCGAGTGAGGCGAGGAACATGATGTAGTAGAGTCCAACCTTGCCAAAGAGTTCAAACGAGTCGTCGCGCGCAAGGATGTTGAAGCCGTACTTGCCTATGGCTACTCCGGCGAGCACCATGCCAATGATATGCGGGATGCGCAGCTTGCCCATGATGATTGGGGCAAACAGAATGATGAGCATCACCACAAAGAATATCAAGGTGGGATCGGTTATGGGGAAATAGCTTGCAAGATCGGTCATAAACTGATTTGTGTATTTTGTATTGACTGCAAAGATAAGCATAAAAATCGGTAAATGCTTAATCGCTACAGACAAAATGAAAAAAAAGTGCAACAGGTGTTTGCCTGCTGCACCCCATTGGTATAGTGTGTCTTTAATAAAGTCGTTTAGAACTCTGCGCTCTTCGGAGTGCGTGGGAATGGGATGACATCGCGTATGTTTTGCATACCCGTTACGAAGAGGATGAGACGCTCGAAGCCGAGGCCGAAGCCTGCGTGCGGACATGAGCCGTACTTGCGTGTGTCGAGGTACCATGTCATATCCTTCATCGGGATGTTGCGCTCCTCAATCTCGTTCATCAGCTTGTCGTAGCTCTCCTCGCGTACAGAACCGCCGATGATCTCGCCAATCTGCGGGAAGAGTACGTCGGTGCCCTGAACGGTCTGACCGCTCTTGCCGCCGAAGCCGCTCTCCTCTGCGTCTATCTTCATGTAGAACGCCTTGATAGCCTTCGGATAGTTGGTCATAATGACAGGCTTCTTGAAGTGCTCCTCCACGAGGTAGCGCTCGTGCTCCGAAGCGAGGTCGTCGCCCCACTCGCATGGGAACTCGAACTTCTTGCCGTTCTGTATAGCCTCCTGCAGGATGCGGATACCCTCGGTGTAAGGCAGACGAACGAACTCGGAGTTGAGTACGCCTTCGAGACGTGCGATGAGGCTCTTGTCGATCATCTTGTTGAGGAACTCGATGTCGTCCTTGCAGTGGGTGAGTGCCCAACGGATGCAGTACTTGATGAAGTCTTCCTCGAGGTCCATGAGTCCGGCGAGGTCGAGGAATGCCACTTCCGGTTCTACCATCCAGAACTCAGCCAGGTGGCGCGGAGTGTTCGAGTTCTCTGCGCGGAATGTCGGACCGAATGTGTAGATGGCTCCGAGTGCTGTTGCTCCGAGCTCGCCCTCGAGCTGTCCTGACACGGTGAGCGATGTCTGCTTGCCGAAGAAGTCGTCAGAGTAGTCGATCTTGCCGTCCTCGGTCTTCTTCAGGTTGTAGAGGTTCTTGGTCGTAACCTGGAACATCTGACCGGCACCCTCGCAGTCGCTTGCGGTGATGAGAGGAGTGTTGAAGTAGAAGTAGCCGTGCTCGTGGAAGTAGGTGTGGATAGCCATAGCCATGTTGTGGCGTATGCGCATCACTGCACCGAATGTGTTGGTGCGCAGACGCAGATGAGCGTACTGACGCATGTACTCGAACGACTGGCCCTTCTTCTGCATCGGGTAGTCGCTGCCGCAGAGTCCGTACACCTCGAGGCTCTCGCACTGTATCTCAGATGTCTGACCTGCACCCTGGCTCTCTACGAGCGTACCTACGGCACTGATGCAGGCACCGGTGGTTATCTGCTTCAGCATCTCGGCGTCGAACTTGGTGGGGTCTACCACGATCTGTATGTTCTTGATAGTAGAACCGTCGTTGAGCGCGATGAAGTCTACAGCCTTCGAACTGCGGTGAGTGCGCACCCAACCCTTTACGTTGATTTGGCTTCCGAAGGCGGTGCTACGGAGAGCGTCAATAACTTTTGTTCTTTCCATTATATTGTTTAAGTTAAAAGGGTTGACATAGTGGGGTGTTGTATGGAGAATTTGTTGCGGTGATGTGCCGGTGTGTTGGAAATCTCAACACCTCAACATCTCACCATCTCAACTTAACATCCCACCATCTCAACACCTCACCACTTCAACCTGTTTATGTTTTACTCGAATGCTCCCATGCGCAGCATCTCCACTTCCTTCTCTGTGAGGAAGCGCCAGTCGCCGCGGCGGAGGTTCTTCTTGGTGAGTCCTGCGAACTGTACGCGGTCGAGCTTAACGACGCGGTAGCCGAGGTGCTCGAAGATACGGCGCACGATGCGGTTCTTGCCGCTGTGGATCTCGATGCCTACCTGGCTCTTGTCGGTGTCGCTTGCGTACTCGATAGCGTCTGCATGTATCTCGCCGTCCTCCAGCTCGATGCCCTCAGCAATCTGCTGCATGTCGTGAGCCGTAACGTTCTTGTCGAGGAATACGTGGTACACCTTCTTCTTCAGGAACTTCGGGTGTGTGAGCTTAGAAGCGAGGTCGCCGTCGTTGGTTAGCAGGAGCACGCCGGTTGTGTTGCGGTCGAGTCTGCCTACGGGGTAGATGCGCTCCGGGCACACGTTCTTCACGAGGTCCATCACGGTCTTACGCTGCTGTGGGTCGTCGCTTGTTGTCACGCAGTCCTTTGGTTTGTTGAGCAGCACGTACACCTTCTTCTCGAGTGTTACGGGCTGGTCGTGGAACTTTATCTCGTCTGTGCGCTTGATCTTGGTGCCGAGCTCGGTCACTACCTCTCCGTTCACACTAACCACGCCTGCCTGGATGAACTCGTCTGCCTCACGGCGCGAGCAGATGCCTGCGTTGGCGAGGAACTTGTTCAGACGAAGCGGTTCGTTCGGATCGTAGTTCTCCTCCTTGTATTCAATGCGCTTTTTCATGCTGTACTTAGCGTTGGGGTCGTAGCCCGGTGTGCGCTGACGCTGCTGGTAGCCACCCTGCTGGTAGCCGCCCTGCTGTCCGTAGCCACCGCGGTTGTAACCGCCGCGCTGCTGATAGCCGCCCTGCTGACCGTAGCCACCGCGCTGCTGGTAGCCGCCCTGCTGACCGTAGCCGCCGCGCTGCTGATATCCGCCCTGCTGACGCTGACCGTAGCCACCGCGCTGCTGATAGCCGCCTTGCTGACGTGGCTGGTATCCGTTCTGCTGCTGTTCGCCGTCCTGGTTGTAGCGTGGGCGATAGCCTTGCTGACGTGGCTGGTATCCGCCCTGCTGCTGTTCGCCGTCCTGGTTGTAGCGTGGGCGATAGCCCTGCTGACGCGGCTGGTATCCGCCCTGCTGCTGTTCGCCGTCCTGGTTGTAGCGTGGACGATAGCCGCCCTGAGGACGCTGCTGATAGCCGCCGCGGTTGTAACCGCCCTGCTGACGTGGCTGGTAACCGCCCTGCTGACGTGGTTGATAGCCGCCCTGCTGTTGCGAGCCGAGACCTGCGCCGAAGCCTTCCGGACGGAAGCCGCCATCTTCGCTCTGTGATGAGGCTGAAGCCGAGTGCTGTGTGTGAATACGCGGGCGACGTCCCGTCACGCTGCGATACTCTTTCTGATAGTTTCCTGCGGCACGGCCGTAGCTCTCGCTATTGCCAGTAGTCTGATCCGCTGTGTTCTGTTCCTGATTCTTTACGTTTTCTGAATCCATAGTTACTTGTTGGTTTTATTGTTTATGTATATAGCCTCACGGCTATTGTCGAATTATATCGGGGGTTGGTTTAAATGCCTGTGTAGTTCATTGGTGTGATAGCCATCAATTCCGCCTTCACAGCGTCGCTCACGTTGAGTGTCTGTATGAACTCGTGGATGGTCTCCTCTGTCATGTGCTTGTTGGTGCGTGTGAGTGCTTTCAGCGCCTCGTACGGATGCGGATAGGCTTCGCGACGAAGTATTGTCTGTATAGCCTCTGCCACTACTGCCCATGTGTTGTTGAGGTCTTCCTGCAGCTTCTCCTCGTTGAGGATGAGCTTGCGCAGGCCCTTGAGTGTGCTCTCTATTGCGATTACGCCGTGGCCGAACGGTACGCCCACGTTGCGCAGCACGGTAGAGTCGGTGAGGTCGCGCTGTAGACGGCTCACGGGGAGCTTCTGTGCGAGGAACTGCAGCACGGCGTTTGCCATGCCGAGGTTGCCCTCCGAGTTCTCGAAGTCGATGGGGTTCACCTTGTGTGGCATTGCCGATGAGCCAACTTCGCCTGCCTTGATCTTCTGCTTGAAGTACTCCATTGAGATGTACATCCAGAAGTCGCGGTCGAGGTCGATGATGATTGTGTTGATGCGGCGCATTGCGTCGAACACCGAGCCGAGGCAGTCGTAGTTGGAGATCTGTGTAGTGAACTGCTCGCGCTCCAGACCGAGCTTCTCGCTCACGAAGCGGTTGCCGAACGCCTTCCAGTCGTACTCGGGGTAGGCTACGTGGTGGGCGTTGTAGTTGCCGGTGGCTCCACCGAACTTAGCGGTGAGGCGGCACTCCTTCAGCTGGCGCAGCTGCTCCTCCAGGCGATATACGAACACCATCACCTCCTTGCCCAAGCGTGTGGGCGATGCTGGCTGTCCGTGGGTCTTGGCGAGCATTGGCACTGCTGCCCACTCCTCTGCATACTGGCGGAGCTGTGCGATGAGCTCCTCGCAGAGCGGATAGTAGAACTGCTCCAACGCCTCCTTTATAGAGAGGGGTACTGATGTGTTGTTGATATCCTGTGAGGTGAGTCCGAAGTGGATAAACTCCTTGTAAGCGTCGAGTCCGCCGATACGGTCGAACTCCTCCTTTATGAAGTACTCTACAGCCTTCACGTCGTGGTTAGTCACTTTCTCGATGTCTTTCACGCGCTGGGCTTCTTCTTCGCCAAAGTTGCGGTAGATGTCGCGCAAACGCTCGAAGAGCTGATGGTCGAACGAAGCAAGCTGCGGCAATGGCAACTCGCAGAGCGTGATGAAGTATTCGATTTCCACACGTACGCGGTAGCGTATCAGTGCATACTCAGAGAAGTAGTCGGCAAGGCGTTCTGTCTTGCCACGATAACGGCCGTCAATCGGCGAGATGGCTGTCAGCAAATCAAGTTTCATAATTGCTATTATATATAATATGTGTAATTACGGGTGCAAAATTACAAATAAGTTTTTATTTGTGTGTAGTTTTTTTGTGAAATAATGTGATTTGTGGTGTTAATGCGTAGTAGGTAAACAAAAAAAGCGAACAAGTTTTATAACTTGTTCGCTTTGTGTGGGCGTTGACGGATTCGAACCGCCGACCCTCTGCTTGTAAGGCAGATGCTCTAAACCAGCTGAGCTAAACGCCCTTGCTTCACAATTGCTTTGTTCTTGAAAGCGAGTGCAAAGGTATAGCATTTTTTTGTAACCACCAAATGTTTGATGAAAAAACTTCTTGTTTTAACATCCTATAACTAAAAATGGTGTATTCGAGATTTTCGTTTTACAGCAGTTTTACATCCCTCAAATTGCCGCAGCGTGGCAAGGTTGTTTGCCTGCTGCGGCAACATCATTGTACATGCTAAGCAAACAATGTTGCCACGCCGTGGCAATTTGAGGGTTGTTTTTGGCAGATGTGCAGATGGCTTTGTCTGCCTGCTTTTTTAGTTGCGCTTCTGCGTTATACCGCCGTTCTTGGTGAGTATGAGGGTAGCCTTCTGCAGTCCGCGCGAGTTGTGCTCGAAGATGAGGTTGGGGTTGAAGCGGCGTCCTTTGAATATTGTTTCAAAGTGCAGGTGTTCGGTTGTGGCGCGTCCGGTGCGTCCGGTCAGACCTATAACCTGTCCGGCTTTCACCTTGTCGCCCACCTTCACGAGGTTCTTCGACTGGTGCGAGTAGAGCGTTTCGAGTCCGTTGGCGTGCTTGATAACGATGCACAGGCCGTAGCCGTAGTGGGTTGCTGAGCGTGTCACTACGCCGTCGAAGGCAGCCACGATTTCGTCCTTCGGCTTCGTCTTCAGGTCTACTCCGCTGTGTCGGCGTTTGCCTCCGTATGGGCTTATTACCTTTGCGCCAGGCAGCGGGTATGCCCATGTGCCCTTCTTCATCTCTTCGAGGTTCCACTTGTAGGTCGATTGTTTGGTGAAGACGTCCTCGGTGGTGAAGTTCTTGCTGTCGTCGAAGTCTACCTTCTCGCCAATGGTCGACACGTTTATGTAGTTGTACTGCTTCTCGCAGAGCAGTATGTGGCGGTGGAGTCGGTGACTGCCGATGCCCACAACGGCGGTGGGGTTGATGCGTTTGCCGTCGATCATGATAGAGAAGTCGCAGTAGAACTTGCCACCGCGTTGTCCGACGATGGCTATGGTCTGTCCGGCGCGCACGTGTTGTCCTACCTCTACCACGTTCTCGGCGTTGTTGGCGTAGACGGTTTCGAGTCCGTTGCGGTGGCGTATCACGATGACGTAACCGTTGTCGGGATGTTTGCGCGAGAGGCGCACTGTGCCTTCGAACATTGCCTTCACGGCATCGCCGTCCTTGGTGGTTATCTCCACTACGTTGTTCTTGCGCAGCGTCGCCTTGCCCACGGGCAGTGGGAAGGAGTATTCGTTCGGCTTCAGTGCATCGAGGTCGATGTTGAAGGCGTTGGAACGACTGAAGAGTCCGGGTGTGGATATGCTTATCTGCTGCTGTTCGGCAGCGGTGAACTGATGTTTGACGGGGGTTGCCGACACGAGTGTGAGTGTGGCTATGGCTAATAGTAGGTTCTTTATTCGCATTATAGTTATTTGGGTTTATAGTATGATGCCCGTGTAGATGCGTCCCGACTCGGTGCCAAGGCGGCGTGCCGAGAAGTAGTTGTCTACGTTGTCGTACGTGCAGATGTTGCTTTCGTTGATGTTCTCTAGAGCCACACCTGCGAATTCGAGCAGCTGTCGGTTAGCGAGTATAAGGTCGATGTGCCACTTCTTCTCAAACAATTTGGAGGGGTCGGTGGCATCTGCGTTGCGCTTTATCTCCTGCTTTGCAAGTGTTGTCATATCGAAGCCTGCAGCTTCAAAGGCGGCGTACACCTCGTCGCCCACCTCGAAGTTCTTCTGCGAAATGCCCGGACCGATAACCGCCTTCAGCTTCTTCGCGTCGGTCTTGTAAGCCACGCCCATGTCAGCAATCGTCTTGCTCACGATGCGTGCCTGTGTGCCGCGCCATCCGGCGTGTATGGCTGCCGTAGCGCGGTGCTCCTCGTCGTAGAGCAGCACTGGGATACAGTCGGCTGTTGACACTCCGATGCACACGCCCTCCACGTTGGTGAGCAGCGCGTCGACACCTTCGAGCAGCATTTGGCGTATGCGTTCGGGCAGGGCGCAGAACTCGGGTCCGATGATGCGTGTCTCGGTGCCGTGCGTCTGATGGGGCAGTATGAGGCGGTCGGTGCTGATGCCGAGTTCGGCTGCCAGCAGCGTGCGGTTCGCAGCCACGTGCTCGGGCTTGTCGCCACAGTAGGGGTTGATGTTCAGCGAGGCGTAGTTGCCCTCGCTGGTTCCACCGTGGCGTGTGGTAGAGAATGCACACACGCCATCGGCTATATTATAATATGTAGGGCGCAGCGCAGAGTTACTCATTGTCTGCCTCCTCTTCGTATTCAAAGTCGTCGAGGTCCTCTACGTCGTCAACGTCCTCAATGTCGTCGTCGTCGACGTAGATAATCTCGTCCTCGCCCTCTGCTTCCAGCTCAGCCATGAAGCGTGTCATATCCTTGTCGCGGTGTACGAGGGTGTCCTCGGCGGTGATGGTCTGCAGCTTGTTGCTCTCCGAGTTGAGTTCCTTCCACAGGGTGTCCTTCAGCTCCTGTAAGCCTAAACCGCTTACAGAAGAGATGAACACCACGGGTAGGTCGTCGGGCAGCGTCTCGCGCAGCATGTCCATGAGCTCCTCGTCGAGCAGGTCGCACTTCGTCACGGCGAGCACGCGGTGCTTGTCGAGCATCTCTGGGTTGAACTTCTCAAGCTCGTTCTTCAGCAGTTCGTACTCGCGTTTGATGTCGTCGGTGTCGCCAGGCACCATGAAGAGCAGCAACGAGTTGCGCTCGATGTGGCGCAGGAAGCGCAGACCGAGTCCCTTGCCTTCGCTCGCTCCCTCGATGATGCCCGGGATGTCTGCCATCACGAACGACTTGTGGTCGCGGTAGTCGACGATGCCGAGCGATGGTTCGAGCGTGGTGAACGGGTAGTTGGCAATCTTCGGGCGTGCGCTCGACACGGCTGATAGCAATGTCGACTTGCCTGCGTTGGGCAGACCCACCAGACCTACGTCGGCGAGCAGCTTCAGCTCGAGAATGATTGTCATCTCCTCCATCGGTTCGCCCGGCTGTGCGTAGCGCGGACACTGGTTGGTAGCCGAACGGAACTGGAAGTTGCCGAGTCCGCCTCTGCCGCCCTTGAGCAGCAGCACTTCCTGTCCGTCGTGCATCACGTCGCACACGTACTTACCCGTCTCGGCGTTGTACACCACCGTACCGCAGGGCACGTCGATGTATATGTCCTTGCCGTCTTTGCCGTGACATTTGTCGCGACCGCCGTTGCCGCCGTGCTCAGCGAAGACGTGGCGCTGAAACTTCAGGTGGAGCAGTGTCCAGTAATTGTGGTTGCCACGCAGGTAGATGCTACCGCCGTGACCGCCGTCGCCACCGTCGGGTCCACCGTTCGGGTTGTACTTCACGTGTCGGAGGTGCATAGAGCCTCTGCCGCCCTTGCCCGAGCGACAATATATCTTTACATAGTCTACGAAATTAGATTCTGCCATTGTCTGTATTTATGCTTTATTGATGAATAAAAGGACAACTATCAATCAATCAATCGATTGACAACTTGCAAAGTTACTGAAAATATCGCAGAATAAGGCATTGTTTGCAGATATTATTTGTTTGTGATAGATGATAGAAAACAAAAGAGGGGGTGTCAAAACTCGCGAGTAGCACGCCCCGAAGGGGCAGCACTACATAGCCCAGGGCAACGCCCTGGGTATTGAATGTACATATTGAGTAGTGCGCCCTGTAAGGGCAACACCTTAATAATTAGGCTTTTGCCCTTACAGGGCGTGGATTTAGTGTGGGGCATGTTTACCCAGGGCGCTGCCCTGGGCTATGTGATAGTTGGGCTTTCAGCCCGCATTAATTGAGTTATGACACACCCTCTTATTATTTCTTAGCTACATAGCGCAGCGCATACACGAGCACGAATGCGAAGCCTGCAAGCGGTATGAAGAACGGCAGCGTGAAGTTGTCGGTAGAGTCGGCGATGATGCCCATCAAGAGAAATCCGCAACCGCCTACCGGTGTCATCATCAGTATCGACGAAGCACTCTTGGTGAGTCCGCCGAGTCCGCGCAAGGTCATGGCGAAGATTGTGGGGAACATGATAGCCTCGAAAAAGTAGTTGGCGATGAGTGCCAACACCGATATGTCGCGACCGAGGTCGAGCAGCAGAATGGTTATGCACACCACGGTGCCGAGAGCACACACGGCGAGATACTTCTCGGCAGCGATGTTGCTCATCACAGCCGCGCCGATGAAGCGTGCCAACATGAATACGCCCAAGCCGATGGTGAGGATAGTGGAGCCGGTAGAGGCTTTCATCCAGTTCTGACCCGTCACGAAGTTGATGAAGTAGGAGTTGATGGATATCTCTGCCACCTCGTAGGCAAGCAGTGCGAGCAGTCCGAACACGAACCAACGGTTGCGGAAGAGCATCTTCAGGTTGTGCGCGCCCTGCTTGGTGTCGCCGTCGTTCTCGTGCACTATCTCAGGCAGTTGTACGCGTGCGAAGACCACGGCTATGAGCAGCACGAACGCGCCCATGATGGTGTAAGGTATCACGGCATCGCCGCCTGCGCTGCCGTCGGCACCCTGAAAGAGGAAGCTGCCTACGACGAGTGTGGCGAACATGGAGCCTACGCCGTTGAACGACTGCGAGAAGTTGAGTCGTGATGTGGCTGTCTCCTTGGGTCCAAGCTCTGTAACATATGGGTTGGCAGATGTCTCAAGGAATACCAGTCCGCAACCGATGATGAACAGTGCCACAAGATAGGCGTAGAACGTGCCCAACATCGAGCAGGGGATGAACGCCAATGAGCCCAATCCGAACAGGAGGAGTCCGCTTACCACGCCACGGCGGTAGCCCTGGCGGTTAATGAACAGTCCGGCGGGGATAGCCATGAGAAAGTAACCCAGATAGGTGGTCACCTGTATGAGAGCCGACTGTGTGATACTGATGTCGAGCGCATTCTGAAAATGCTTGTTGAGCACATCGAGGATAGCGCGTGCGAAACCCCACATGAAGAAGAGTGAGGTGATGAGGATGAACGGCACAGCATACTGCTTGCTGCTCAAAGATGCTTGATTTTGTTTCATGCGTGCAAAGTTACTGCAAACCGAAGACAATACAAAATATGCTCGCATATTTTATTGTTGAGGTGCAGCGTAACTTATTTAAAGTTACTGCAAACCGAAGACAATACAAAAAAATATGCTTGCAGTTTTTTTATGTGCAAGACTTTCAGTAACTTTGCACCTAATTATAAATATTGTACCCTATGAGCGTGATAAAAATAAAGGACAAGACCTTCAAGGTGTCAATCCCCGAAGCTGAGATTCTTCAAAAAGTAAAGGTCGTAGCCGATCGTATCAACAAGGACATGGCAGGCAAGAACCCATTGCTGCTCGCCATGCTTAACGGATCGTTCGTGTTCGCTGCCGACCTCATGCGTATGATCAACGTGCCGTGTGAGATTTCGTTCGTCAAGATGTCGTCGTACGAGGGCACTGCGTCTACAGGCAATGTGAAGCAGCTCATCGGTTTGAGCGAGGAGATAAAGGGCAGAACGGTAATCATCGTTGAGGACATCATCGAGTCGGGACTCACTATGCAGACTCTTCTCGAGCAACTCAAGGAGAAGGAGCCGGAGTCGGTGCACATTTGCACTCTGCTGCTCAAGCCGGAGTGTCTGAAGGTGCCTCTCGACACAGAGTATGTAGCCATCGAGATACCAAACGACTTCATCCTCGGCTACGGACTCGACTACGACCAGCAGGGACGCAACCTGCGTGATATCTATACAGTGGTGGAGTAGGAGTAAACAATAACATTACATAATAAAGAATTCAGATGAAAAACATCGTAATTTTCGGTGCTCCTGGTTCAGGCAAGGGCACTCAGAGCGACCTGATGATTGAGAAGTATGGTTTCAACCACATCTCTACAGGCGACGTTCTCCGCAACGAGATCAAGAACGGAACAGAACTTGGCAAGACAGCCAAGGGCTTCATTGACAACGGACAGCTCATCCCCGACGAGCTGATGGTCAACATCCTTGCAAGTGTGTATGACAGCTTCGGCAAGGAGCACAAGGGCGTAATCTTCGACGGCTTCCCACGTACTATCCCGCAGGCTGAGGCCCTGAAGAAGATGCTCGCAGAGCGCGGACACAAGGTGGCTGCTATGATTGAGCTCGACGTTCCGGAGGACGAGCTGATGACTCGTCTCGTGAAGCGCGGTCAGGAGAGCGGTCGCTCTGACGACAACGCAGAGACAATAAAGAAACGCCTCGACGTTTATCACAACCAGACCGCTCCGCTCATCGAGTGGTACAAGGCTGAAGGCATTCACCACCACATCAACGGACTCGGCGAGTTGCCACGCATCTTCGGTGATATCTGCAGCGTGATTGACGCGCTCTAATAAATAGAGTTGAGAGTTGAGAATTGAGAGTTATGATTGCCTTTTAATATTGTATGAGCAAGCATGAGCTTCTATACATATCATAACTATCAACTCTAAACTCTCAACTCTCAATTATAAAAATGTCCTCGAAAGTTGCAACCAACTTTCGAGGACATTTTTTATTCGTTGCTTTCGATGAACACAGTATTGTCCATTTCGTCGAGCGACTTCTTCTTCTTGTTCTCCTTCGCTCCGGCTTTCAGCAGACTTTTTGCAGCGGTGATGATGCTTCTGCCGCTTTCCGCTGTCGACACCTTCAGCTTCGTCATCTTCTCCATTGTGTTGTTCATGCTCGTTTCCACGTCGATGAAGCGCATACCGAAGTCCTGCACGCGTTCTATGACGACGTTCGCTGCGTCCATCATCGCCTGCTGATTGCTCAGCTGTCGCACCTGTGTCCACATCATCTCTAATACACGCAGGTTCATGTACATAGTCTGCGGACCGAGAATCATCACGCCCTCGTCGTAAGCCTCGCGCCAGAGCGTGCTGTCGTTGAGCAGCGCAAGGTTCAATGCGCCCTCTATAGGCACGTACATGATGGCGAAGTTGAGGCGGTTGTATCCGTCTGGCAGATATTTCGTGTACTCCTTGCGCGCCAGTCGCTTCACCTGCGCACGCACGCTTGCCACGTGTGCTTTCAGATACTCCGACTTCTCAGGTGTGCCGTCCTCGGCGTTCATGTATCGCTCGTAGTCGGTGAGCGACATCTTCGAGTCGACCACCACGTGGCGGTTGTTCGGGAAGTGGAGGATGAAGTCGGGCACGAGTCCACGACCGTCGTCGCCCTTTGCCTGCTTGCCCGCCTTGTCGCGCAGCGTTTCCTGCGTGTCAAACTGTTCGCCCTCCTTCAGTTCGAGGTCTTCAAGCAGCTGCTTCAGCTTCAACTCGCCGAAGTTGCCCTGCACCTTCACCTCACCCGTTAGCGCACGTGTCAGTCGGTCGGCAGTCTCGCCTAAGGCTGCGCTCTTCTCCATGTTCACCTTTATCGTGGCATCAAGGCGTGTGAGTGCTTCGCTCTGCTGCTCCTTCGACTTGTCGAAAGCCTCCTTCATACTCTTCAGACTCTGCGTCAGCGGATCGATTATCTTCGACACCTGCTCCTTGTTGCGTTCGCCCAACTCCTCCTGGCGTCGCTTCAGAATTTCCTCCGATGTGGTTTGCATCTGCTCGCGGATGAGCTTCATCTGGCTCTGCATCTGCTCGCGGTTCATCTCGCGGAGTGCTTCTATCTGCTTCTCCTGCGCCTCCTTTGCTTGCTGCAGTTGTTTCTCCTGCGTCTCCTTTACCTGTTTGAGCTGCGCCTCGTGCGCCTCTTTCAGTTCGGCTATTTGCTTGCTGTGCGCTTCTTTCAGCTCTTCTGTTTGTTGGTTGTGCATGTCTTTCAGCTCCGATATTCTCTTGCTGTAAGAGTACACTACTACGCCAATTATGATGGCTGCTACTATTGCTATTATTATGCTTTCTATCATTGTTAAAAGTGTTGTTTTTATTAATTGTCAAATATTCAACAGCCAATTGATAGCTGATACAATCTTTATTTGTTTGCTGTCAATCTCTACGTTTCGTGTCTGTGTGAATGCTATAAGCGTAAGGTTATCGCAATGCAATGCTTTTGAGGCTTTCACGAGCGAACTTGTCTCTCTATTGAATGTCTTATCGCTGTCTATGTCGTATGCCACCTGAATAAGCTCCACTGCTTTGTCCTGATTGCATACTACGAAGTCAACCTCTTTTGATCGTGGAGAGGCTTTATAGTAGTATATGTCGAGGAAGTCGTTGCTGCATCTGCGTAGTAGTTCTGTATATACCACGTTTTCCAATCGCCAACCGATGTTCTCGGCTGCAAACGAGTTCTCTCTGTTGTTCTGAAGTCCCGGGTCGACGATGTATGCTTTTGCGTTTCTTATCCTTTCCTTACTCTTGAACGAGTGTTTGCAGAGTAGTTGTATAAGGAATGCCTGTCGTAGGTAGTCGACATATTTTTTCACCGTCTGGTCTGTTGTTCCCAAAAGTACTGCAATGTTACCATAGTTTACTTCCTGGCAGGCGTTGTTTATCAGATGATTGGCTATCTTACGTAGCACGTCCACATTGCGTATTTTGAAACGCTGCTGTATGTCTTTCGTCACAATAGCCTCCAGAAGACTCTGTACATATCCGCGTTTGTTGCGTATGTTCTGTAGCTCAGGAAAACCGCCATTCGTTATATACTCCATGAAGGCACGCTTCGTCTCTGCCTCCACTTTAGTAGTCAAGCCGTTTGTCTGTATATTATGGTATTCGCAGTATTCGCGGAACGAGAAAGGGAAGAGGTGTATTTCGTTGTATCTGCCAGTGAGATGCGTCGCCAATTCGCCGCTCAAGAGTTTTGCGTTGCTGCCCGTAACAACAACGTGCAAATTGGTGCGAAGTAGTCGGTTTACAAACAGATGCCAGCCGTCTACATCTTGTATTTCGTCGAGGAATATATATTTTATGTCAACACCGTATATCTGATAGATGCACGAGAGCACCGTGTTCAAGTCCTCCACTTGCATATTGGCCAAGCGGTCGTCGTCGAAGTTGGCGTAGCCATACTTTACGTTGTGCTCCAACAGTATCTTGTGGCAAAGCGTAGACTTTCCGCTTCGTCTTACTCCGATAACCACTTGGGCAAGTGGACTGTCAAACTCGAATAGCTGTTCTTCGCGGCGCTTCACCCACTTCTCGGGATGATAGCCTTCAACATATTCCTTTTGCTCAGCCAACACCTGTATTATAGCTTTCTCTTCTATCATATGTACAGCTTTTTATAATCGATTTATAGATTGTGCTGCAAATATACATAATTTAATTGATTTATAGTATTTTACGCTGTCTTTATTTCGGTAAAATGCATAAATTGAGTGTTTTTATTTCGGTAAAATGCATAAATTGGGTGTTTCTATTTCGGTAAAATGCACAAAACGAATGCTTTTACTTTGCTAAAATGCATAGTATTTTCGGTTGTGTGGACTTGCTGTTGGGGAAAGAAAAGCCCGAAGTCTCAGTTTTACGTGGACTTCGGGCTGGTTGGTGAGGTGTTGAGGTGTTGGCGAGTCGCCTCTAAGGGGGTGCACTTGTCTCAAGTGCACCAACGTATTATATGGTGTTGAGGTGTTGAGGTGTTGAGGTGTTGAGATGTTGTTACAGGAAGGCGATAGTCAGACCTGCCATCACGATACTCACCATCGACATGAGTTTGATGAGGATGTTCAGCGAAGGTCCTGAGGTGTCCTTGAACGGGTCGCCCACGGTGTCGCCCACGATAGTCGCTTTGTGGTTTTCGCTGCCCTTGCCTTCGAAGTGGCCTTCCTCTATCATCTTCTTCGCGTTGTCCCACGCTCCGCCCGAGTTGGACATGAACACGGCGAGGGTGAAGCCTGCTGCCAAGCCGCCTGTGAGCAGACCGAGTACGCCAGCCACGCCGAGCACCAAGCCTACGACGATAGGTATGATGATGGCAAGCAGCGACGGGATGAGCATCTCGCGCTGTGCGCTGCGTGTGCTTATCTCCACGCAACGGCCGTAGTCGGGTGTCGCTTTGCCTTCGAGTATGCCCTTTATCTCGCGGAACTGACGGCGCACTTCCTGCACCATCGACTCAGCAGCGCGACCTACTGCGTCCATCGTTAGTCCGCAGAACAGGAAGGCAGCCATGGCTCCGAGGAATGCTCCTACGAGCACCTTCGGATTGATGAGGTTCACCTGGAAGAACTCGATGAAGTCGATAGTTGTGGCGTTGGTCGGGTCGAAGAGGTTGCCGGCTGCGTCAAAGTATTGCTTGCCGTTCTCCACGGCGCGTACCATGGCTATTTTTATCTCCTCAATGTAAGAGGCGAGGAGGGCTAAAGCCGTGAGTGCAGCCGAGCCGATAGCGAAGCCCTTGCCCGTAGCTGCGGTGGTGTTGCCTAAGGCGTCGAGTGCATCTGTGCGTTCGCGTATCTCCTTGCCCAGTCCGCTCATCTCTGCATTACCGCCGGCGTTGTCGGCGATTGGTCCATAGGCATCGGTGGCGAGAGTGATGCCGAGCGTCGAGAGCATACCCACGGCAGCGATGCCTATGCCGTAAAGACCGGTGCTGATTGACTTCGCTGAGAGCGACATATCGAAGCCGTTGGCGCAGAGGTAGCTGAGCATGATGGCTACGGAGATGGTCACGACGGGTATCATCGTCGATATCATGCCCGTTCCGATGCCTTTTATGATAACCGTTGCAGGACCAGTCTGCGAAGCCTCTGCAATCTTCTGCGTCGGTGCGTAGCTGTGCGATGTGTAGTATTCGGTGGCTTGACCGATGACCACGCCTGCCACTAAGCCGCTGATAACGGAGAACGAGAGTCCGAGCCAGTTCTCGATGCCGAGCATATATAATATAATAAAGGTGGCAACGGCGATGAGTGCTGCGCTGACGTTGGTGCCGAGGCCGAGCGAGTGGAGCAGTTCCTTCATCGTTGCGCCCTCCTTGGTGCGCACGAGGAAGATGCCGATGAGCGAGAGGAAGATGCCGATAGCCGCAATCACCATTGGTGCGATGACGGCACGCAACTGCATGTCTGCGTTCATGGCGAACGCCGTTGCGCCGAGGGCAGCCGTTGAGAGTATCGAGCCACAGTAGCTCTCGTAGAGGTCGGCGCCCATGCCAGCCACGTCGCCCACGTTGTCGCCCACGTTGTCGGCGATGGTGGCAGGGTTGCGTGGGTCGTCCTCGGGTATGTTCGCCTCCACCTTGCCCACGAGGTCGGCTCCCACGTCGGCAGCCTTTGTATATATGCCACCGCCTACGCGAGCGAAGAGAGCCTGCGTCGAAGCACCCATGCCGAAGGTGAGCATAGAGGTGGTGATGGTGACGAGGGCAGTAGCCTCTCCGTCGTAGAAGGCGTTGAGAGCGACGAACCAGATGGCGATGTCGAGCAGTCCGAGACCCACGACGACGAGTCCCATCACCGCACCGCTACGGAAGGCTATCTTCAAGCCCTTGTCGAGTCCGGTGCGTGCGCCGTTGGCAGTGCGTGCGGAAGCGTAGGTGGCGGTCTTCATGCCGAAGAAGCCTGCCAAACCGGAGAACAGACCGCCGGTGAGGAAAGCGAACGGCACCCACGGGTTCTGCACCTTCAGCACGTAAGCCATGAACGAGAAGACGATGGCGAGCACTACGAACACCATTGTCACAACCTTATATTGCTGCTTGAGGTAAGCCATTGCGCCTTTGCGTACATGCTCGGCAATCTCTTTCATTCGGTCTGTTCCTTCGTCCTCCTTCATCATCGAACGGAAGAAGAACCATGCCATTCCCAATGCTACAACACTGGCTATCGGGATCAGCCAAAATACTGAGGGGATGTTGTTCATAACGTTTTATTTATTAGGTTGATAATAGATATTAGTGGTTTATCGTTGCCGATAGATTTTGCAAATATATGAAATAAAAACAACACGAAAAGGAAAAACGTAGAATTATTTGCGTAAAATATTTTGATACATATATATAAAGGCTACGGCACGAATGCCGTAGCCTCCTACGATGCTTAGCCCTAAGAGCTGTGCTGATTTGCTATAGTCTTAGAGAATGAATTTGTAGACGTGTGTCTGCTTGCCTGTTTCTATGCGTAGCACGTACACGCCGGGCTTGAGTGTTGAGGTGTTGAGACGGTGTGATGGTGAGGTGGTGATCAGCTCGCCGCTCACGTTGTAGAGGCTTACGCTCTTGATGCCTTCGCCGGTGACAACAATCTGCGAGCCCTCGCGCTTCACGCTTACGGTAGGAGCCGCAGCCGACTCAATGTTGGTTGGTATGTCGTTGGTGAGTGTGAGCACGTCGCCCTCGCGCTTGATGTATGTTGCTGGTGCGTCTGCCACCTTCAGCTCCATGTCTTCGCCGTTCTTTGTGCCCATCATCATCACCTTATATATATGTCCGTCCTCGAACGGCACGTTGCCCTTGCGCAGCCAGTAGCTGTAGAGCGGAATGTCGAAGGCAGAAGACACTGTAACGTCGTCGTCGATGCCGTTGACAGCCACCTGCTCGCAGCACTCCACGTCCTCGCACATCATCTTCACGTGACCCTCGTATGAGAGTTTCTCGTTAGTGCGCAGCAGAACGCCGATTTTGAACAGTCCGCTCTGCGACATGTCGAGTACGCCCGACTCCACCTTCTGCTCCGAGTTGTCGCTGAAGAACACCTCCACCTTAGCCATGAGCGGCTTCTCCTCAGCCTTCACTACTTCGATGTAAGCTGCATCCTTGTCGTGTATGTTGTTGATAGGGTAGAAGTCGGTCTCTTCTTGGTCGCGTGTTGCCTCGAGCTTCACCTCGTAGCGTGCTGGGGCGAGGTCGGTGGGTATCGAGAGTTTAACGGGTATCTCCATCTCGGTGAAGCCCTCAATCTCCGTCAGCTGGTCGACACGTGTGTTCAGCACCACCTGCTTAGCCTCGTCGAGCAGCTGCACGCGCAGATAGCAGTCGCGTGGCACGCCGTTGAGGTTCTTCAGGTTGAAGTAGGCGTAAACGCTTTCGCCCTGCTCCGCGTTAGCAGAGAGGCGTGGCTGGTTCATGAGCTGGAAGACGACATCCTCCGCAGAGCACATCTCGGAGATGCGTCCCTTGCCGTCGGTGAGCTCCACTTCGATTGTCGGAGCCTTCTTCATGCGCAGAAAGTCGCCCCATGTTCCGTCTTCGCCCATAGCTGCGCATATAGGCACGAGGCGGTAGTAGCCGTTGGCAAGTCCGTCGAAGCTAACCTTTGTAGAGAGTGTGTGCACCATGAGGTTGTCGGTGCCCATGCTGCCACCGTAGTCGCCGAAGATGCGCTGCGTAAATCCGCCTGTGGCGTGGTCGTCCGAGTAAGCCACGCTCTTGAAGTTGCCCTCAGCGTCGTATATAGCCACGCCCACGTCGCCCTTGAACGCCTTGCCCTTGTTTACGAACGAGGTCATCTCTATGGTCTGCTCCTTGTGTGCGTCGAACGCCTTGTCTGCGGCATCCTTCATCGTGAACGTGCCGCCCTCGTTGAACATCAGCTGCGGCATATTCTCCATCAGTCCGGGGTCTATTGCCGGATACTTGCCGTTGTTCGGGTGGGCGAGTATGGCGGTGATGGCGCGGTTGAACGCGAGCGGTTTGTTGCCGAACTCGTCGCCCGTCTCCTGCAGGCTGAGGTTGGTGAGCGAGAAGTAGGCGTCGCCTCCACCGTCCCATCCGAAGTTCATGTGGAAGAGTCCGTTCTCGTCGAAGCCGTCGGTAACCCAGGCGTGGCCCGAGCTTGAGCCGGCAGGGCGGCCCTCCAGGTAGACGGGGCAGCCGTTGAGAAGTTCCTCGCGTAGTATCTCGGAGAAGCGTGTTGCGCCCTCCATGGCTTTTGTCACGTAAGCAGCCGTATAGTCGAAGTGCTTCTGCAGTGCGTTGTATGCGTTCACGCCCTGTGTGCCGCTGAGTGCCGGAGTGTACTGCATGAACGATGCCACGCCGAAGTCTCTCATGAGCAGAGCCACAGCTGCTCGCTGCTCCTTCGTAGCCTGCACGGGATAGCGGTAGTCGTCGAGCATATTGTCCCAATCGTAGTGCGACTGAGAGAAGTCGACGTACACGTCGTCGTCATAGGCAGCTACCTTGTAGCCGTTTTCGCCCTTGCCCTGTGCAGGCCAGCGGTGGTAGTACATTATCTGCGCCATAGCCGTAGCCACGCAGCCCGTGTAGGGATAGCCGCACAGCTCGTTGTATGGCTCGGACTGTCCCCACTTGCTCTTGAGCAGCGGTGTGACGGTCTTGGTGAACAGTCCGGTGCGTGCAGGAGCGTGTGCTACGACTATTCCCTCCTTCAGTGCCTGGTAGCCCTGCTTATAGCCTTCGAGCAACAACCTAACGCAAGGATTAGCGTTGAGCGTGTCGAGGGTGTGCTCTTTGCTGTATGCGAGCACTTCGCCCATCTCGTCGTCGCCCGCAACGAGCACGAAGCCGCGACCGTCGGCAGCGTTGAAGAGATGGTAGGGTGAGTGGGTGAGATGTTGAGATGTTGAGGTGTTAGCTGGGGCTTTCAAGGCGTTGTCGTGTGGGAGAGTGATGTACTTTTTTGCGATCTGCGCCGCCTTTTGCGGGCTGATAGGGTTAGCGTTTGCTGTCTGTAGGGCGATAGCAAACAGGCACATGATTACCGATAATACGGTGCTGATTTGTTTCGGATTATGTTTCCTTTTCATTAGTAATGTTATTGTTGTTGTATGAGGTTGCAAAGTTACTCACTCTTTTTCAAACAGATATGCGTTTGAGCAGTAATAATTGTTAAACACCATATACGGATACGTTTTTTTTGTGTATCTTTGCAATAAGATAGGCTGCACCTCAGCATAACACTCAAGCAAGCTTGATGTTCTGCCTTCGGTTTGCACTATCTTTGCAACGTGTATCTTTGTTGATACGTACATACAAAAATTATATACTATGCTATATTTGTTACAGTTTGCATGTCTGATATTAATGCTTATCAGCGCATTCTTCATTGCCGTCACGCGTATTCACGTAAGATGGACAAATCGGCGGTACGAGTATTCGCGCTGGATGATATCCTCGGCGTTGCTTTTGATGGCAGCACACTTTTTCCTGCAGATGCACTATGGCTTCCGCGCCACGAGCACATACTTAGGTGCTGTTATCAACATAATGGTTTATCAGCCTTGCTTCACGCTTTTCGCGATGGCTATCTACAACGTTGAGGCTACCCACACCAAGCGCCGTAAGATGAACCTTATCTGCGCCGCCGTATACGCCGCCATGCTTGCCGCCTTCGCTGTGGGCTACAGCTTTAGCGGTTCCCTGAACATTGGCGCATGGCTTTACGTGATGCTTGCTCTCTTTTTGGGCAATATTGTCTACTGCATATACATGATAATAATAGAGATGAACAAGCGGAAGAAGCTCCTTGAGACGATGACAGCCACCGACATGCGCCCTTTCACGCGATATGCTTATGCATGCCTTACGCTGCTCTTTATCACAGCCACCATCATCCCGTTTGCCATCCTTTCCACTAAGTCGCTATATATAATAGGTCCCTTCGGACTCGTAGCCACGCTCTTCTTCATTGTCAATTTTGTGGCGCTCGGCTTCAATTATGTCCCAACTGAAGAACTGTTGGATAAGGAAAGAGGCAACAATCTGACCGCCGATGCTGTCAACGCTGAAAGCGAGGAAGAGTCTGTCAAGTGTGACGTGCAGCAGTCTGCGCCTGAGATCGGCAGTGAACAAACCTCCAAACAGCTACCTACCTCACGAATTGCCTTCATCCGGTCTGCCCTCGACCATTGGTGTGCCGACTTAGGCTATAAGGACTGCACAGTCAATATGCTGACATTGTCAAATTTGCTCGAAATCAACAAAACCGAGCTGTCGCAATACTTCAGCCAGTGTCAGAACACCACCTTCCGAATATGGCTTAGCGAGATACGCTTCAATGCTGCCAAAAAGATGATGATGGAAAATCCTGACTTCAGCAACGACATCATCTCCTCCGAATGTGGCTTCTCCTCACGCTCCTATCTCTACAGAGTGTTTAAGGAGAAAGAGGGATGCACGCCTATCGCCTGGCGAGACAAGCAAGCATGATAGCCCGTTAAGATACACACTGTTAAGGTGTCTACTTCATACGAAGTGGACACCTTTTTTGTTGGAAGTAGACACAGCGACGCAGCAATCAGACACTTAATTTTAATAAAAAAGTCTAATTTTGTAATGTGAAACGAAATCACATAATATAAATTAATCAATAACTCTAAAACATCATTAAAATGAAAAGAAGAAGACTTCAGCAACCTCCTCCTTATCTGGACAGGCGGGTTGCAGGCAATTCTGTTTCTACGCGGCGTTCCATGCGAACGTCTGCTGGAAGATTCATGCAGTTCTTCCTTTGTGTCGTGATGCTGATGGCGTTCTCAGTGCAGAAGGCGTCGGCAGACGATTGGAACAATGCTTGGATTAAGCAACGGTTCAATCCGGTTAATGCTACTCTTGAACTTGATATCCGCGTATATCAAGATTGGGGTGGCAGCGGTAACGGTCATTGCGGATTCTGCCGCGATGATGGTTATCTCACTGTGAATGTAGCAGGTAAGGAAATCAAACTTAGAGGACCCCAAAATGAATGGACGAGTCTTAGTGTTGGTAGCGACGAAGTTACTGGAATCGATTACAAGTATGTTTACTGGCTGGGCAAATCGACAGATCCGACCAATGGTAAGAAAGCATATTATTTAAGACTTATCATTCCTTTGAAGCAAGTCAATTCGAGCGAGAGCGTTACATACACTGGTAAATGGTGGCGTAGAGGACGCGACGATAATAATGTTACCCATACGGTTAACATAAAAACAAATTATGGTTGTACGAAAACCGTGATAACCGGTGGCAGATATTACGTGTTGAACAGAACTCCTGGATATATCATCTTTTTTAAGAAAGACGGAAAGGCTTCCGACTATTCCATTGATAGCTACGGTTCTTTCGTCTTATGTAACTCGGCGGGAGAGGAAATAAGCGGAATAGGTTCGGTCAGTGCAAGCAATACAAGCGGTTCGTTCTTCGTTCCGACTGACAAGATGAGCCTTGACAACTTCTCCGATTATAAGGTGAAGCAGAAGTATACGCCAAGCTATAACAAACAGGTGACATACTCTACGCTCAGTGACAGCCACACGCGCCCTGCCTATCCGCAGGTGAAGGAAATCAGCGCCGACTATAATCAGGTGACGCGCAAGGCGAAGGTGAACTGGAATCTCAGTGCGGCTCCGACGCAGAACTGCATTGAGGACAATATGGTGCTCACAATCAAGAGTACGGACAAGGCTACAAATGCTGTGGAGACAACCACACAGAATATCCAGTATATGGCTGGTAAGACAGCATACAGCTATGAGTTTGACGTGCCTTTAGGCAAGAGTCTGAATTATGAATTCAGCATTAAGCGTTCGCATACAGGCAACTCTGACGTGTGGAACAACGCTTTCAGTAAGCATACTTCTCTATCGGCTTCTGCAAAGCACAGCAATGTTACGGCAGGTTCTGTACATGCCGTACTGGACGAGGAAGCCAAGACTGCCACTATCACTTGGCAGACAGAGGGCGACATCTGGAGTTCGGGCACCAAAGCGGTGATTACACGTATCAACGTAACAACCAACACTACCGACAACATCGAGCTGTCGAAGGAAGAATTCCTCAGCGGCAAGTATGTTGACAACATGATAATGATATGCAACGAATATCGTTACCGCCTTACGGTGAAGCCTACCGAGGCTTACGGCACTCTGCCTACGGTGGCTGCTCCGGAGTCAATCATGCCCACAAGCATAGGCAATCTTGTTGCGTTTACAGCCGGCAAGGGCTACTACTCAGACCGTGTAGAACTGGCGTGGAGCAGCAAGGGCAACTTTGAGCGCTTTGTCATCAACCGCAAGGAGCATGGCGCTCCTGATACAGACTATAAGCAGATAGCCGTTACTGAGGGCAACGAGGCTCAGAACGACTACTACTACAACGACGTTAATGCTATACCTGGCATCGTATACGATTATAGCATACGCGGACAGGTGATGTGTTCGGGCAAACTGATTGAGAGCGATGAGAAACTTACTGACGTTGGTTTCCGCACACCTACGGGCGACATCTACGGACGCGTGACGTTCGAGAGCGGACAGGCTGTGTCGGGCGCAAAGGTTAGCGCTGAGCCAACGGAAGGTTCGGGCGTTCCGGGCAAGTCGTACGTGTTCACCGGTGCGTCTAATCTTACCGTCGACAACGACCAGCTTCTGAATGATGCCACGCAAGCAGTTACGCTTCAGGCATGGGTGAGAGCAGCCAAGGAAGGCACCATCATCGAGAAGCCGGGCATGTATAAGTTGGCATATAACAACAAGAAGATTGAGTTCACAGCTGGCAGCCAGACGCTGAAGACACCGAAGAAGCTCAGCGAATACGTTTCTTCTGGCCAGTTCGTGCATCTCTCAGCCGTGGCAAGCGCTACACACCTTATTATATATATAAACGGTGAGGCTGTGGCAGAAGCCGAGCGTACAGCTCAGATTACGGGCAATAACAATAAGGTGGTGATGGGCGAAGGCTTCGAAGGAGCCATCGACGAGGTGCGTCTGTGGAACAAGGCGCTCAATGCTGACACCATCGCAAGCGACTACAACCGCTACCTCGTAGGTAATGAGGACGGTCTGCAGGCTTACTACACCTTCGACTATTCGGTTGACGACGCCTTCTACGACATCTCGTACAAGGGCACTAAGTACAACATGAACCATGGTGTGGCTACGAATGTTACGACCAGTTCGAAAGACATTCCTACTTCCGCACAGCTCGGCTACAGCAGCTACACAGCTAAAGACGGTTCTTATCAGATTCGTTCGCTGCCCTACACCGGCAACGGAACTACGTATATGATTGTGCCGACACTCGGCATACATCAGTTTGCATCGGCAAAGGAGCTGCGTCTCATCAACTCGCAGGCACAGAGCCACACCGTGAACTTCACGGACAAGTCGTCGTTCAAGATTTCGGGTAAGGTGATGTACAAGGATGGCAACGTGCCCGTAGAGGGAGTGTCGTTCGCCGTGGACGGAGTCACCGTAATGGACGGCAAGAGCAACATTGTGAAGACCGACGCTCACGGACAGTTCACCATAAGTGTACCTGTAGGACAGCACGAGGTGAAGGCAGTGCTCGCCAACCATACGTTTGAGAACGGCGGCAAGCTGACCAACAGCGACGGCACCGACCGCAACTATCAGGACGACGACAACGGATTCGAAATCTTTGACGTTACAACCGTACGATACATCGGACGTGTTGCCGGCGGCACCAAGCAGGAAGCGTTCCCCGTGGGTCACTCGCTTTCGAAGAACAACCTCGCTGACGACGTACGCATCGAGCTTACATATCAGAACGATGCCTACCAAATGACCGCCACTAAGCACGAGGAAACCCTCAACCACTTCAAGGGTGTATATGCCAAGAAGCAGTACGACAACCGCGTGGTGTACGAGGGCAACAAGATTACGATTTATCCTAATGCCGAGACGGGTGAGTTCTTTGCCGACCTCATTCCTGAGAAGTATAAGATTAATGTAGTGGTGCCCGGCCATGACAACATCCCGGGCAGTGGCGAAGACCTCAACCTGAGCAACGAGTTTGCAAAGCAGAGCGAGGTGAATGCTTATGTCGACTCTATCTCTACGCAGGGCAAGTTTGTCAATTGCAGCGACACTGTATATTACAACAAGAAGCAGCAGTTCATCAAGCGCTACACTCCGTCAATCATCGTGAAGGAGAAGGTGAAGGGTAAGCTTCAGGACTTCTTCGGAAAGGAAGAACTCGGCATCTCTACACTCGATCAGACAAAGACCATAAAGGTGAAGACCTACAATCCTGACAATGCTGCACAGCCTTACACACTCGGCGTGCCGGTGTATGAGCAGGGACAATACGTCACTTATCACATCACCACAGCGGAGGTGTACGAATATAAGGATAAGGACGGCAGACGTAAGGATGGCGTTAAGGAAGACATCGTGCCAACGCCTGAGGCTAAGCTGTCATTCAGTAGAGGCGACATTGCGTACGGAACGCAAGAAGATATCACTACCGACGAGAAGGGTGAGGCAGAATGGACATTCCAGGTGAACAATCCGGAAATGACCTCGGCCCTGCGCTCTGCCGCTATGGATATGACCTACAGCGAAAACAGCGAAAGCACATCTTCTACAACAATTAACTGGAAGGGTGGCTTTGACGGCAAGGGCAACACTAAGGCTATCGTAATTGGTGCAAAGACTTTAGGTTCTGACTTCGTAACGAACGGACCGGACAAGGTGCTCTTCGTGCTGCGCGACCCGCCGGGAAGCAACTCATATGCTTATCTTGAGAAGGGCGTGACAGTTACTTCTACAAGTACGTATGAGGGAAATGTCACTAACGAGGGAGTATTGAACAACGAGGCAAAGGTTGGTGCCAAGGTCATCACCTTCACCGGTCTTGGTGCCGGAGTGGTGAACGAGAACGATGTGAAGAACGAATTCTCATTCGGCGCTTCTCACAGTGAGACAATCGGTGGTACTGACTCTGACACTAAGACGATGACCACTACCACACGCTTCGAGACAAGTAGCGACCCGCAGTATGTGGGAAGCGACGGCGACCTCTTCGTAGGCTATTCTACTAATATCGGCGTGGGCAAGACCGAAAACATCGCCGTTACTACACGTGAGATGTATCTCGCCAATCCTTCAGAATACGAACTGTTCGGCAGTGTTACTCCTGAAAGCAACGAGTATCTGCTTGTGAAGACTACTGGTCTGGGACTTTCGCAGAAGTACGGCACTATGTTCACCTATCCGCAGGTACACATTGAGCAGGTGCTGCTGCCTAAACTTGAGGATGTACGCAACAAGTTGCTGCATCAGCAGGCTGAAGGTGTAGACTTCCAGGCTATGGCTAACAACACCAAGAAGCCTGTTTACGTTTCTAAGCTTGCTGTATACGATCCTAACTTCGGCAAGAGCAACAACGACAAGGTATTTAAGGGTGCCAATGCCAACACCCCGACAGACGGACCGAGCTACAAGATTTACGCTCCTGCAGGACAGCCGTTGAAGGAGGATACTATCATGTTCCTCAATCAGTCGATTGACAACTGGAAGATGCAGCTTCGCAACAACGAGGAGCAGAAGGTGAAGGCAGAACTCATGCAGAACCACTCGTTCCAGGGCGGTGCTTCATACGAATACTCTGAGGAGTATGAGGTTGGACGTTCGGAGACTCAACGCTTCTCTATCTTGATTGGCGCTCAGTTCACCAACAACTTCGGATGGACACTCAATGGCACTGGTATGGTGCTCACTGTAGACGAGAGCTTTACCACTGAACACGGCGGCGAGTTCTCAACTGAGGAGACGGCACGCCACTGTAAGGGTTATGTGCTTGCGGAGGAAGGTTCTGACTACCTCTCTGTAGACGTATGCCGCGAGGCAGGATATAAGGATGGCGACCAGTACATCAAGTACAAGGATATGAAGAATGAGGAGGGACAGACTTTCTCTACGTTCATCTTCAAGACCCGTGGCGGTGCTACGTCGTGTCCTTACGAGGGCGAATACAAGACTAAGTATTACGAGCCGGGACAGCACGTGATAAATGAGGCTACCGTTCAGATGGAGGTGCCGGAGATAACCGTGGAGAAGGACTTCATCGAGAATGTTCCTTCGGGCAAGTCGGCTTACTTCACTCTCTATCTGCGCAACAACTCGGAGTCGCAGGACGACAACTGGTATAACCTCGTAATCGACGACAGCAGCAATCCGAACGGAGCACAGCTGCTCATCGACGGTGCACCGATCGGCAACGGCAGGGCATTGCTCGTGCCGGCAGGCGGAACGCTTACGAAGACGCTCGAGGTGCGCAAGGGTTCGGTGATGAACTATGACAACCTCCGACTGATGTTGCAGTCGCAGTGTCAGTGTGACCCGACTGACTTCCAGGGCGACATCTATGACGACGTGACGTTCAGCGTACACTTCACGCCCTCGGCTACGGACGTGAGCCTGAAGAAGCCGACGGACAACTGGACGTACAACACGAAGTTGCCTACGACGGAGGTGAACGGCGTGCAGAAGCATTACATGGACGTGGTGATTGACGGCTTCGACGTGAACTATGACAACTTCCACCGCATCATGCTTCAGTATAAGCCGTCGTCGGGCAGCGATAATGACTGGACGACGCTCATGAGCTACTATAACGACCAGACTCTCTATGATCAGGCAGTGAAGAACGGCATGAACGCCGAGATGATAAAGGCGGCAGACGCGGGCACCATTAAGTATCGCTGGTTCATGGACGACCAGCAGGATCAGCGTTACGACCTGCGCACGGTGGGTACGAGCATGATCAACAATGAGGAGGTATATAACTATTCTGCCGTACACAGCGGCATCAAGGATATGTATAACCCGCGCCTCTTCGGTAGCGCACAGCCGGCGAACGGCGTGCTCACCGTGAACGACGAGGTGATGCTGACGTTCAACGAGCCGATAGCCGACGGTTTGCTCACTGACAACAACTTCTCGGTAACGGGCATCCGCAACGGCGCACAGACTGACCATAGCGTAAGTGTACGTCTGGACGGAAAGAACGACGAACTTGTGTCTGAATTCCAGCGCAACTGGAGCGGCAAGAACCTCACCATAGAGATGTGGACTCTTGCCGACAAGGCACAGGACGCCGTGCTCTTCAGCCAGGGCAACGCCAACAGCTCAATAGAACTTGCAACGACGAGCGACAACCGCTTGAAGGTGAAGGTGGCTGACAAGACCATCGTCAGCGACAAGGCGTTCGACTACGAGCAGGGCACATGGGCACACGTGGCTCTCGTATATAATAATGAGGGTAACGTGTCGGCTTACTATAACTACGAGCAGCTTATCAGCGCAGCTGAGGTGGGCGAGTATAATGGCGAGGGTGCTTATGTGTTTGGAGCCAGCGTGGACGGAAGCGGACACTTTGCAGGCAAGATGCACGGGGCACGTATCTGGGACAAGGTGATGACACCGGCACGTCTGCAGACCAACTCGCTGACTATGCTCTCCGGAGCCGAAAGCAATCTCATCGCTTACTATCCGATGTCGGAGGCTAAGGGCAGTGTTCTTGCCGACAAGGCGCACGGCGCTAACCTTGAGATGCGAGGCGGCGAATGGGCTAATCCCGAAGGACGCGCAGCAGCGTTCAACGGTAAGGACCAGTATCTGAAGCTCTCTTCGGGCAGTTCGTGTGTCGTGGACAACAGCATGGACTACACCATCGAGACTTGGTTTAAGGCTGACGAGGCTCAGCAGACAGCCACCATCATCTCCAACGGACGTGGTGACGGTGAGGAAATGGGCGGTTCGCTCAATCTCTTCGCTCTCAATCTGGAGGAGGGCAGACTGGTATTCCATAACAATGGAGTGCGTGTGGCATGTGACGGCAGCTTCGCAGACAACGACTGGCACCACGTGGCAGTGGCTGTAAACCGCACGAGCGGACGCGGTCAGATCTATGTGGACGGCAAGCTGAACACTTACTTCGAGGCGGCTGACCTCGGTGGCATAGCAGCGGCTTACATCCATCTCGGCGCACGTGTATGGACACCGGCGGACAACCTGCAGCAGGAGAGAGCCGACAACTTCTTCAAGGGCGAGATTGACGAGGTGCGTGTATGGAATCTCTATAAGAGCGAGACGCTCGTGGAGAACGGCAACAGCAACCGACTCGACGGCACCGAGAAGGGACTCTTGGCTTACTATCCGTTCGAGACATACATCGAGTGGCAGGGTGTGAAGGAACTGCAGTTCTCTCTTATGGACCAGAAGCAGCAGGCTGACCCGACACAGAAGGTGCCTGACGCTGTGGCTGTAGGAGGCGACGTAGAGACCAAGGCTTCTGCTCCTGTCAAGGCAAAGGGACCTGAGAGCAAGCTGCTCTACGACTTCGTGGTGAACAACGACGCGCTCATCATCAACCTGAAGGAGCCTTACGAGCGTATAGAGAAGACTATCGTGAAGTTCACGGTGGACGGCGTGCGCGACAAGAACGGCAACGAGATTCTCTCGCCGATAACGTGGAGCGCATACATCGACCGCAACCAGCTGAAGTGGAGCGACAACGCTCTCACCGTAGTGAAGAAGCTCAACGAGGAGAAGACGATCAAGGTGAAGGCACTCAACAAGGGCGGCTCGATAGAGCACTTCACCATCGAGAACCTTCCTTCATGGCTGGAGGCAGAACCCACAAGCGGCACTATCGACCCGACTTCGTCTGCCGACATCGTTCTGACCATCGACCCGAGTCTGAACATCGGTACGTACGACGAGACTCTTTATCTGCGTGGCGACAATAACGTGGTGGAGGCTCTGCAGCTCACCGTTAAGGTGGAAGGCGAGAAACCAGAATGGACGGTCAATCCGGCTGACTTCAAGTATAATATGTCTGTCTTCGGCAAGCTGTATATTAATAAGGTATACTCTTCCGACGACGAGGATATGCTCGCTGCGTTCAGCGGCGGAAAGTGCGTAGGCGTTTGCAATAACCGCTACTACAAGCAGAACGATATGTATTACGCCATGCTCACGGTATACTCTAACGATGTCAATGGCTCCGACCTTGAGTTCCGCATCTGGGACGCAAGCACAGGACAGACTTACATCGCACAGAGCGAGGAGCCTATAAGCTTCGAGAACAACGCCGTAGTGGGCAGCCCGTCACAGCCAGTGCTGTTCACAGCTAAGGACTATCGAGTGCAGAACATCACGCTGAACGAGGGATGGACGTGGATATCGACGAACATCGCATCCGACAAGCTCTCTGACCTCAACAAGCTGCTTGCCGATGGCAAGTGGACCTCTGACGACCAGGTGAAGAGCGAGCAGTACGGCTTCGCATCATGGACAAAGCGCAACGGATGGATGGGACAGCTCACCGAAATTGACAATGACCAGATGTATCTCGTACACAGTTCGGCACCTCAGAACTTGCATATCTCAGGACCGGCGGTTGACCCGACATCGCACAAGCTCACCATCCGTGGAGCCAAGGAGGACGGCACACCGCGCTGGAACTACATCTCGTATCTGCCTTCGGACAACTTCACGCTGAAGGAGGCTCTCGCCGGCTACGACGCTAAGGAGGGCGACATCGTGAAGTCGCAGACACAGATGGCGATGTACAGCGGCAATCTGGGATGGATCGGTAGTCTTACATACATGGAGAACGGCAAGGGCTATATGCTCCAGCGCCAGTCGCAGGACGATGCTCAGCTGCAGTATCCGTCGAAGACTTCCGTAGGACGCAAGGCTAAGGCTGCGATGGCAGCAGCCAAGAACGCTGACGGCACAAACGCTTACTTCCCGTATTCAGCCAATATGACGGCTGTAGTGGAGGTGGAAGGCGTAAGTCTGCAGCAGGGCGACCGCCTCGTAAGCTACGTAGCAGGCGAACCTCGCGGCTATGCTGAGGGTATAACCCTGCCCGACGGCAGAACCATCTTCATGCTCGCCGTGGGTGGCGACAAGCCAGAGGCTGTGGACGTGACGATAGAGCGCGGCGGCGACGTCATCGCCAAGGCCCCGAGCGTCATCAGCTATGCTGCCAACAGCAATGTCGGCACCATCAACGAGCCGATGCACATCAGCTTCCTCGGCACAGAAGGCGGACTATATGTATATCCGTCGCCGTTCTACTCGCAGCTGAAGATACGCGCCATGGTAGACCGCGATGCCTACGCTGATGTCTACGTGACAGATATGAGCGGTAAGCGTGTCGTGGCATGGAACGACTGCAACGTTGGCGGCAATGTGGACATCACATGGAACGCCGGCAACACGGTTCCTTCGGGAGTTTATATCGTTAGCATCTCTGTAGACGGCAACGTCTACTCTATGAAAGCTATCAAGAAATAATATTAACAGAAAATCTATATGAAATATATAAAGTATTCATTGATTGCCGCATTGGGTTTCCTCTTCGTGCAATGCACCGAGGAAAGCGACAAGACCTATCCGCAACAACCCGCTCCCCAGTGGAGCGTGGTTGAGGAGGACTTCGTAAGCGAGGCTCCGGCGTGGCAGGTGGCGGACAACGCCCCTGCTTCCGCACCGGGGTGGAGAGCCGACTTCACTGGCAATGCCTCGGTGCCGTCGTGGACCGATCCTGACAAGAGCGTCTATCCTATGAGCATGACCGCCGTGGTGCGTCTCAGTCCCGTCCTCGAAACCCTTGCCGCCGACGGCGACATGATGGCTGCCTTCATTGGCGGCGAGTGTCGCGGTGTGGCTAAGAAGGTGATGAACGACGGCGTGCGTCTCTTCTTCCTTCATGTCAAGGCACCGTCGAGCGAGAACGGCGATGTGGAGTTCCGCTATTACAGTGCAGCTGCGAAGCGCGTCTACGTTTCCGTGGCATCAGACGTAAAGTATGAGGTGGATAAGATTTACGGCACAGCCGAGAATCCTGCTTTCCCCGACTTCGAGCAGTCAGGTCCCTTCCCCGTACCTACCAAGGCATGGGTGAAGGTGGACAAGGCACAGCTGCCGTTCACAGTAGCCGCTGGCGATGAGCTTCAGGCTTTCGTCGGCGACGAGTGCCGCGGCATCAAGCACGTGGCAAGCGAGGCTGACATGACATACTGCTATGACATCCTTGGACGTGCCGAGGGCGAGCAGGTGATGTTCCGCTACTACAGCGCAGAGAAGAAGCAGGTGTTCGTTTCCGAGCAGTCCTTCGTTATCGGCAAGCGCGGTTCGGTGGTTGGTTCTGAGGAACAGCCGCAGACTCTCACCTTCGTGCCGCAGGGCAGCATGACCGCCTACCTCACCCTTGACGCCGTTACAGGCAGCTATGCCGACAAGAGCGGCGACAAGCTGGCGGCATTCATAGGCAATGTCTGCGCTGGCATGGGCGAAGTAGTGGGCGAGCAGGACGGCAGACCCGTATATAAGATGGTGGTAAATGGTGTCAGCTCACAGTCAGCGGCTGTGGACATACGCTATTACAGCCATCGCAACAACTACGTGTTCACGGCACCTGCATGCCTCATGTTTGCCGACGGCAAGGTGGAGGCTTCGCCAGAGCAGCCGCTCACTGTGCCTCTCGTTGTCGAAGGCAAGCATCCTCTCAAGATGACGGCTTGCGTGGCATTGCCTCAGAACATAGTGCGTCAGGCAACGGCAGACGACCTGATGGCTGCTTTCGTTGGCACTGAGTGTCGCGGCATGGCAAAAGCAGAACAGGCGGAGAACGGCGAGTATGTCTTCCGCATGGAGATAAACGGCAGCATGGGAGCGGAGGAACCTGTGACACTGAAGTATTACTCAACACGCAACAAGTATCTCTATCAGGCTCCCTCGGTGTTCACCTTTGCCAGTGGCGCAAGCTATGGCACAATGAGCGAGCCTCGCATTCCTTCTTTCGTCATTGTTGAATAAGCTAAAAACTGTCTGTATATATGAATAAGAAAACTATAATAAGCTTGGTGCTGGGGTGCATATCTGTGCTCCCGGCATCAGCACAGAACGGATGGTTTGTTGAGGCAGGCGGAGGTGTGCAGACTATCTTCTCGAGCGATGCCAGCAAGCTGGATTTCGGCAAGCGCCTCACTCCGTCATACACTATTGGCGTGGGCAAGTGGATTACTCCGGCTTACGCCCTGCGTCTGCAGATTGGAGGCTATGCGCTCAACGGCATGTCCACATCGGAAGGACTCTATCTGCGTGACCCTCAGACCGACGGTTCCGTATATGGTCCTCACGACCCTGTAATAGATAATGTGACGGTCCGCCCTGACGGCACCTATCGTCATTATCTGCGTTACGTCAACGCTCATGCCGACTTCATGGTGAGCCTCTCGCGTCTGCTCTTCCGCAGTCAGGGCAAGTTTGACGTGCTTCCTGCTGTAGGATTTGGCTACGCTCACGCCTTCGCCTATCGCGGCACGGCGAACACCAACTCGCTCACAGCTAACTTCTCTGTCGCTGCCAAGTACAGCGTGCTGAAGTGTATGGATGTCAATCTTGAGATTGCTTCGGCTCTCATGCCCGACCATTTCGACGGTCGCATCACAGGCAGAAAGTACGAGCCAACGCTCGGTGCAACACTCGGACTGACCTATCGCTTCAACGCCTCAAAGCCATACGTCAGGAAGGAGCGCAGTAAGAAGCATCGTCGTGAAGCTGTGGTCGACACGGTGTATATGGTGGAGAGGGTAGTGGAGCGTCCCGTCTTTAAGGACCGCATCGTGGAGAAACCGGTGGCGAAGAAGCAGGAAGCATTCCGTCTTGCCTCTATTAGCTTTGCTTACGCTTCTGCCAAGCCAGCGAAGAAGCAGGACATAGTGTTTGAGAACATCGTCGAATATCTCAAGCAGCACCCTTCTGCCCGCATCCGTTTGGACGGTTATGCCGACAAAGCCACAGGCAAGGCACGAACAAATCTGATGCTATCTATTCGCCGCACCGACAGCGTGCGTAATATCCTCATAGAGCGTTACGGCATCGCTCCCTCACGCATCGATGCCCAAGGTATCGGCTGCAATGCGCAGCCGTATGAGAAGAACGAGCATAATCGTGTGGTGATTGTTACGGCACTGCCCGAGTGATGTGTGTTTTGTAAAAAGAAAATTCCGTAGTAGATAATAATGCAAGAGAGTGTGTGTTTATTACATACTCTCTTGCTTATATAGGTATAATGTCTTATTTTCCCAAAAACTTGAACATCTTGGTGATGCACTTTTTCTTCTGCTCCATGTTTGGGTGAACATAGAGATTAAGGGTTGTTGTGATGTTGGCATGACCGAGCAGTACGCTTACTGTCTTGTAGTCGCAGTTGCTTTCAATGCAGCGTGTGGCAAAGCTATGGCGCAGTCCGTGATACTTTAGTCGAGGAATGTCAAGACGCGCCATCAACCGATGATAATAGTTGCGATAGGTACGTGGTTCTGTGGGCTTTTCTTCATTGGTCAGCACATAGAAGTCTGTGTTTACCACCTTTTTCAGTGGTTTCACCATTGCCAGCAGTTCCTTGTTCATCGGTATCTCACGGCATGAGTTCTTGGTCTTGGGTGTGTTGATGACCAACTCCGTGTGCTTGTGTTCGCCCTCCACAATGTAGATGCGTTCAATGGTGCGGTTCACGGTGATAGTACCATTATCGGTATTGATGTCCGACCATTTCAAACCGCAAATCTCTCCGATACGCAAGCCTGTGGTCAGACTGATATAGATACCGAGGTTGCGAAACGTGAAGTTCTGCTTGATGAAATCGAGGATCTTTTTATGGTGTGCCACCGTCAGCACCTCAATATCCTTGTTGGTCTCTGTTGTGGGGTACTTGATGTCCCACTCGCAATAGTTCGTCCATTCGTTCTTTACTCCGAACTTCATCACCATTTTCAAGACAATAAGGATATCCTTCACTGTCTTAATGCTGAGACCGCCATTGAGTTTCTGCAAAACAAACTCCTGCACAAGTTTCTCACTCAGAGCCTCACAATCGCCAAACGATGGCAGAATGTGATTCTCCAGAATTAACACATAAGCAGCGTATGTGGACTGCTTAACATAGCGTTGCTTGTCACTTTTCCAAGCCAACGCAATTTCTCTAATTGTTTTTGTTGTCATTGTAATCCTTAATTTTGAAGGTGTACATATATAATTAGAGATAATAGACCTCTTATGTCCCAAATCTCAGATTTAAGGAGTTTCAGGGGAAGTGGGAGGAGCATACGCTTCAGGATGTAGTTACGTTTTCAAATGGGAAAGCACATGAAAATTGTGTGAATGATGACGGAGATTATATTCTTGTGAACTCAAAATTCGTCTCGACAAATGGACAAGTACAAAAAAGAGTAACATCCCAGTTATCACCTTTGCATAAATCTCAATTCGTTATGGTCATGAGTGACTTACCTAACGGAAAGGCTTTGGCTAAATGTTTTTATGTTGAAGAAGATAATAAATACACGTTAAATCAACGTGTTTGTTCTTTCACTTCAAATAACGGGAATGTCAGTAGATTTTTGATGTACCAAATTAATCGCAATAAATACTATTTGCGATTTGATGATGGTATTAATCAGACAAATCTAAAAAAGAGCGAAGTATTGTCATGTCCTGTGTTTATTCCTATAGTAAGAGAGCAGGAGAAGATTGTAACCCTTTTATGTAAAATAGACGAGCGCATAGCCACCCAAAACAAAGTCATTGACAAGTTACAGTCCTTAATCAAGGGAATTGTAGATTGCACAATTCTTCGTAAAGAAAAAAATGCGATTGTTGGTGATGTATGTTCGATTAGTGAGCAGATAAGAGCCGAAGCTAATATCGATGATATTATAACTGTGCGATTACATGGCAATGGTGTGTGCAAAAGCAGTGCAGAAAATCTACAATTAGGTGCTACTCAATATTATCGTAGAAGAGCAGGACAACTTATTTACGGAAAGCAGAACTTTCGAGAGTGTAAAATAAACTGTGTCAGGCTATAATAATAATAGTTTAACACAGTTTTTATAATA